>Ga0105055_10000246_pt1 | contig 78635 bp, 56 predicted proteins | sample BON03_FD_78090 | JGI IMG/M metagenome (GOLD analysis project Ga0105055, IMG submission 78090) | Freshwater microbial communities from Lake Bonney liftoff mats and glacier meltwater in Antarctica - BON-03 | ecosystem: Environmental > Aquatic > Freshwater > Ice > Glacier meltwater | place: Lake... | reverse complement strand
TTTTAACTCCAAAATAAAGCTCTTTAGGGCTAACCTTAGAGGCGTATCTGATACTGACTTTTTCCTCTTTAGACTAAGTAAGCTTTTTGCCTAGCTCCCCATAAAATACAGCTGACCCCAAATTTTTTTTTAGAAGCTTTATAAATATAAAAAAATCCGCTTTCGCGGATTTTTCTACTTATTTTATTTATGAAATGTAGGAACTAAACTCAGAAGCGAGTTCATACATAAACAATCTTAATCTACATTATCGTGTAGAAAAGAGTTATTGGTTCGTAGTTCTGGCTTTTTCTCTGGCTCCTCTATTAGGCTAGTCCTAGAAATATTCGTCTCACTAGAGTGAGTCACTTCTACTAGATTAACTCCCTTACGCTTGTACGCAGGTACGTTTTCTAGTTGTTCTACACTATTTTCTTTTTTAGCAGCATCATTTAACTCCTTCAAGTAACTCATACGTTGTTTCATCTGCTCTACCTTGCGATTAGCTGTGACCACTTCGTCTAAGTCTCCTTCTGCTAACTGATCAAAGATAGTCGTCTGCTTCCGATTCACTTCTTCTTCGGCTGTCAGCTGCTCATTTATATTCACTGCCCCAAGATCAAACTCTATATCTTCACTCATCTCAAAGTTAGCTTTGTACCTATTCTCAGCTCTATTAAACCCTGTCGCTATAACAGTCACTGTGATTCCTTTACCTAATTTTTCATCATAGCAAAGACCACACTTCAGCGTAGCATCTCTACCTGCTTCATTTTGCAAGAACTCATTGATTTGTGCATACTCATCCATAGTAGCTTCTTCTTCACCATAGGAGATATTCACCAGTAGATTACTAGCACCTTGTATCTTATTGTCATCTAATAACGGAGAGTTTAGTGCTTGGTTTACCGCACGCATCGCACGATCATCTCCTTCACTAAGTCCCATTCCCATTATTGACACGCCACTATCACTCATAGCAGTTTTTACATCTTCAAAATCCACATTGATACTACCGGCTATCGTAATGATCTCTGCTATACCTTTAGCGGCAGTAGTCAGTACGTTATCGGCATATCCAAAAGCCTTACTAATCGGTAGATTTCCGTAGATTTCTTTAATTCTATCATTGGATATCACCAAGAGTGAATCTACGCTTTCACGTATTTCCTCTATACCGTGAAAAGCAGCATCACATCTTCTTCCTCCCTCAAAAATAAACGGAGTAGTGACAATACCTACGGTAAGTATACCCATATCTTTAGCTGCTTTGGCTATGACTGGAGCTGCTCCGGTACCTGTACCGCCGCCCATACCAGCCGTGATGAATACCATCTGTGTATTCACTCCCAAAGATTCTATGATATCTTTTATATTTTCTTCAGCCGCCTTACGTCCTACTTCTGGGTTAGAACCAGCACCTCTTCCTTCAGTAAGGGCATTCCCGATCTGTATCTTATTCGGAATAGGACTATTTTCCAATGCCTGTGAATCCGTATTACAGATGAAAAAATCTACACCTTCTATACCTTCACGATACATATGATTAACTGCGTTTCCGCCTCCGCCTCCTACCCCTATTACTTTAATGATAGAAGACTTATCTTTTGGTAATTCTACTGTGAAACTCATAATGACTTTATCTATTTATAATCCGCTACATCTACTTCATCTTTTAACCAATCCTTTATACGGTCAAATAAAGCAGTTTTCTTTTTTTCCTCTTGAAATTGTTCTCCACTAATGTTGACAGTACCTCCATAAGCACGTTCGTCTGCTAAGCCTCTGAGTACTAAACCTACACTAGTAGCATAGATAGGACTCTTCACCTCATCTACCATGCCTTTAGCTAGGTGTTCATTAGGATATCCTATACGAGCATCTAATCCAGTAACAAACTCTGCTAACTGTGCTATATGTCTCAACTGAGATCCACCACCTGTCAGTACTATACCGCCAGCCAGTTTTTTCTCCATGTTACTTGCTTTTATCTCATAGTACACGAGCTCCATTATCTCTTCTATACGAGCTTGTATAATTTTACTTAGGTTTTTGATAGAAATCTCACGAGCCTCTCTACCTCTTATACCTGGGATACTCACTATTTCGCTATCGCTTAGCTCATTTGCTAATGCACTACCAAATTTTACTTTAAGTAGCTCTGCATGAGCTTTCATTACATTACATCCTTCTTTTATATCTTCTGTAATGATATTACCCCCATAAGGGATAATGGCCGTATGACGGATAATATTATCATGGAAAATAGCTACATCCGTAGTACCTCCTCCTATATCTACAAGCACTACACCCGCTTCTAATTCTTCTTTACTCAGCACCGCCTCTGCAGAGGCAAGTGGCTCTAGAGCAAGTTCAGACACTTTCAGACCTGATTTCTCTACACACTTATAGATATTTTTAGCTGCAGAGATCTGACCGGTGATAATATGGAAGTTACCCTCTAGCTTCACTCCTGCCATGCCTACTGGATCTGCTATACCCGGCTCATCATCTACCGTATAGTCCTGAGGCAATACATGAATGATTCTGTCTCCAGGTTTCACGGCTAGTTTAAACATGTCGTTTTCTAGCTTCTTAAGATCCTCTGTATTAATCTCCGCCTCGCCATCATTACGGATGATCATACCGCGATGCTGCAAACTATTGATATGAGCACCAGCTATACCTACTTGTACTCGCTTAATATCTACGTTAGACTTTTCAGACGCTTCCCTTACCGCTTCTTGTATTGCAGCTACCGTCTTATCTATATTAGATACTACGCCTCTGGTCACACCTCCGTGAGAGGCTACTTTACCCATCCCCAGGATATCTACTTTACCAAACTCATTAGCTCTACCTACTATCACACATACCTTGGTGGTACCTATATCTAGCCCTACGATGATTTTTTCTTGTGCTTCAGCCATGTTATTATCTACAAACGATTTGATCTTTATATTTTAAATTTATAATTTTATACTTATCCCACCCTATGTGGTTTAGTCCTTCTGAGTAAAAATCTATAAGCTTCGAAAACTTCTCTTCTAGCTCTGTTATGTCACCAATGACAATTCTCTGGTTTTTCACTTTTGGGATGATAACAAGGTCACCAGTATTGTCTACAAATATCTGTTCAGTCAGGGCCTTCATAAAACTGTTTTCATGCACATAGGTAGATAGTGTGTACACTTTCTTAATCATAGCGTTTGTTAAACGGCCATTTGCTATAGGTACACGAGCCACATCCGTTCCGTTTACAGGTATCTTAATCATACCACTCGCTAAGTAATAAGACTCTCCATATATTGGAATGATTCTGACCAATGGTTTTCGCTGCTCCACTGCTATGAGTAACGTCCCTCGCAGATCAAAACTTACTTCTGCATTAAGTACAGCAGGCATACTTTCAATTTTATGCTCTACGTCTTCAAGTGACAACTCAGACTGTGAGATTCCTATCAATCCTCCGACATACCAAGTACTAATACGCTCATTTATCAGCCTCTCAGTCACCAATTGTTGCTCCACTTCTGCATCTATTAGTACGACTATTTTGTCACAGGTTTGCCGCTTGTGATCTTTTTTCAAGAAGACGAAAAGTCCAATTAACAGCCCTAACGAGACTAGGTAAAGTGACTTACGTATATATGGATTAATGCTACGCATAGTATTCCTTTATCTCTGGCACCAATCTATCTATGTCTCCGGCTCCGAGCGTGAGCAACACTTCTATATTACTCATTTTCAGTTCGTGGAGTACCTCCTCTTTAAGCACACACCTTGCATTATCCAAGGTTATTCTCTCCAAAATCATCTCACTAGTGACACCTTCTATTGGTTTTTCCCGTGCTGGATAAATAGGAATCAGCAGCAATTCGTCTAACTGAGACAGTTCATATGCAAACTCTGCCATAAAATCTTGAGTACGACTAAATAAATGCGGCTGAAACACCGCGGTAATTTTCTTATCTGGATATAACTCTCTCACTGAAGATATGATAGCTTTTAGCTCACTAGGGTGATGTGCATAATCGTCTATGTATGTTATCCTATCTGTTTCTAAGATATATTCAAATCGACGTTTTATGCCTTTAAAATTAGCTAAACCCCTACGAATAGCTTCTATAGAAACTCCCGCTTTAAGGCACATCAAAGTAGCACCGATAGCATTTTCTAAGTTATGCGTCCCCGGAATAGTTAAATATAAATCGTCTATCTTTTCCAAACCAACATTGTTTTCTATTACAAACCCAGTAGCGCGTGGCGTCCTACTTTCCACTACACCATAGTAATCTGCAGATTTATCTGTAGCTGAGTAAGAGACTCCTGCTATATTATGTGCATAGCCTTTAGCATAAAAACGATGTGAAATGTCCGAAATTAGTTCTGAAAAATCGATATACGATTGCTCCAAGGCTTCTTTTTTTCCATAAATATCTAAGTGATCTGCATCTGTACTCGTAATGATAGCGAAGTCTGGCCTGAGATGGAGAAATGACCTATCAAACTCATCTGCTTCCGTAATACTGAAATGCTCAGTATCTCCTTTTTGGTAGAAGTAATTACTCCCTAGATTCGTACTAATGCCCCCTAAAAACGCGGAAAACTGCTTCTCTGAATAGTATAGTATAGTAGCTATTATACTACTGGTAGTTGTCTTACCGTGCGTACCAGCTACACTTAGATTGAGCGTTTGCTTGGTCACTATACCCAATACTTCTGCTCTTTTGGCGAGGCTATATTCTTCTTTCTTGAAAAAATTAAACAGCACATTGTCCACTGGAATAGCTGGCGTATATACCACCATAGTAGCATTCTTATCAGCTATGTATTCTAGCGGCAGTTCTACTATATCATCTGCAAATGATACGTTTATTCCTTCCTCCTGTAGCTTATTAGTCAGCAAACTTGGCGTTTTGTCATACCCCGCCACCACATAGTCTTGTGTATGAAAATAACGAGCTAAGGCACTCATGCCTATACCACCTATTCCTAAAAAGTATATGTATTTCTTATGAACCAAAGTCTGCTACTATTTCTTTTACTATATTTTGAGCTGCGAGTGGCAGTCCCAGTTTTTTAATTCCTTGTTGCAATGCCGCTACTTGAGTATCATCTTTAAGTAATGCTATGATATCTTGGCCAATTTTTTCAGTAGCTTCTATATCCTTACAGAGTAATGCTGCTCCTTTATGTACTAAGCTCATGGCATTTTTAGTCTGGTGATCTTCACTCACAAAAGGTGAAGGGACAAATATGGTGGCCTTCCCTAATGCGGAAAGCTCAGAAACTGACATAGCTCCGGCTCTACTAATTACGACATCTGCTACTTTATATGCCATATCCATTCTCTTGATAAAGGCAGTACGCTTACCCCATTCAAACTCACCAAATTCACCATTATAATTCATACCTGTCTGCCAGAGAAGTTGAATATTTTCTTTTTGCAACTCTCCAAGATTCGCTTCTATAGCTTCGTTAATAGTACGAGCACCTAAACTACCTCCTACTATGAGTATTGTCTTTTTATTTTCTTGCAATGAAAAGTACGCAAGTGATTCTTCTCTAGTGACTGCACTATCAAGTATGTCTTGTCGAATAGGATTACCCGTGACTACAAGTTTAGAAGAGGGAAAGAATCGATCCATTCCTTCGTATGCTACACAGATTTTTTTTGCAGCATCTTTCATAAGCTTATTCGTGATTCCAGGGAATGAGTTTTGCTCCTGTAGATATACAGGGACTCCCATTTTACTCGCCATATAATTAAGCGGACCACTGGCATAGCCGCCTACTCCTATCGTAAAATCAGGCTTAAATTTTTTAATAATCTTGAATGACTTCCATAAACTAGAAATCACTTTAAATGGAAGGCTTAAATTCTTAGGCGTTAGTCTTCGCTGCAATCCACTGATCCATAATCCATGAATCTTATAACCTGCTGCAGGCACTTTCTCCATTTCCATCTTTCCCTTAGCTCCTACAAACTCTATCTCGCTATCAGGATACTGAGCTTTCAGCTCGTTAGCTATAGCTATAGCAGGAAAAATGTGTCCTCCTGTACCTCCGCCTGATATAAGCACTCTATACTTACTTAGCATCTTCTCTTTCTGGATATATAGTTCTACTGGCACTGAGTATGATACCAAATGCAATACTCACAAATAAGATAGACGTACCGCCTCTACTCACAATAGGCAAAGCGAGACCCGTGACAGGCAGTAAATTTACTGCTACACCCATATTGATGAGAGCTTGCACTACTAGGCTAAAAGATAATCCAATAGCCATAAGTGCGGCTAGCGAATTCTCTGACCGCAACACTATCCTAAAAGAGCGATAGAGTAATAGCATATATAGTATAAGCAATGATAAACCTCCAAAAATACTTCCATATTCCTCTATTATAATAGCATATATAAAGTCTGCAAATGGAGATGGCAACACATTCTTTTGTCTGCTTCTGCCTATTCCCATTCCTGTGAATCCACCTCGAGCTACAGCTATCTTAGCTTGTCTACTCTGATAGGTTCCTCCATCATCACTTCCACTACTAAAAGCCTCTATCCTACTCTTCATAGTAGCTATACGTCCAAACTGTACATCACTCGTCATAACATAAGCAAATGCACTACCTAAGACTGTGGCTCCTATAAAAACTAATAACCCTATTTGCTTCAGTGGTATTCTACCTAAAAATAACACCAACATACTCGTTAGAAAAAGCACTGCAGATGTAGAGAAATCTTCAGGAAATATAAGCAAGCACACTAGTAATATAATCCCTAGTATAGGCAATAATGTTTTCTTAAAATCATGTACTTCTCCTTGATGTTTTGCCATAAAGCGAGCTACAAATGCTACTAATGCCAGCTTGGCAAAATCTGACGTCTGTAGGGTAAGTCCTATACCTGGCAGCATCACCCATCTCCTCGCGTCATTAATCTCAACCCCAAAAATAAGAGTATAAATAAGTAGAGGTATAGCTAGTAAAAGCATTATCTGAGCGATGCGAGAGAAATACTGAATGTTCACGTTATGCGTAAGCCACATCGTAAACAAACCAAAAAACAACAATACGACGTGCTTAATTAAGTAATACTCTGTATTACCACCCCTATCTGTATAGGCTAAAGCACCTATAGACGAGTATACTGCGAGTATACCGTATATAGACAGTGCAAATACGACGAACCAGATATATGGATCGCCTTTTAAATATTTCCCTATGAATTCTCTCACAGATCTCTTACAGCTCTTTTAAACTGGTTACCTCTGTCTTTGTAATTATCAAATAAATCAAAACTAGCACAAGCTGGAGAAAGAAGTACAGTCTCACCAGTCTCACCTAGTCCATAAGCTATACTCACGGCTTCCTGTGCACTACTCGCATTTATCATCATATCTACATCTTTACGAAATGCCTGATGTAACTTCATATTGTTTGTCCCCAAACATACAATGATGCGTACTTTTTCTTTCACTAACGGACTGAGAGCTTCATAATCATTCCCTTTATCTACTCCACCTGCTATCCAAATAATTGGGTTTTGGGTACTCTCTAGTGCATACCAAGCGGCATTTACGTTAGTGGCTTTACTATCATTAATGAAACTTATACCTTTCACCTTGCCCACAAACTCTAGTCTATGCTCCACGTTTTTAAAGTCTGAGAGGCTTTCTCTGATGCTCTCTTTTCTGATAAGTAAAGAATTAGCGATGATAGATGCTGCCATCGAGTTATACGTGTTGTGCTTTCCAGCGATAGTTAATTGTTCTACTGACATAGTGAATTCGATTTTTGATTTGTTTAACTTAATATTGATTTGGTGATCTTCTACCCAAGCTCCTTCTTCCAATGGACCACCTGAGTAGGTAAATGGAATAAGCTGAGCATCGGTAGTGTGATATTTTAATTGATTTACCACGTATTCATCATCTGCACAGTAAATGAAACGTTGGTTTTTATTCTGATTTTGGGTGATCTTAAACTTAGCGTCTATATATCCTTGATATGAATCATACCTATCTAAGTGATCCGGTGTAATATTGAGTAATACGGCATAATCTAACGCCACGGTATACATACCATCCAGCTGAAAACTACTGATCTCTAAGACGTAATACTCCTTCTCTGTTAGTGCTACTTGTCTGGCAAAGCTTATGCCTACGTTTCCAGCCATTCCTACATTTAGCCCTGCTTTTTCTAGGATATGAAAGGTTAGCAAGGTAGTAGTCGTTTTGCCATTGGTCCCTGTAATACCTATAAGTATAGCATCTGTATATGCTGCAGCAAATTCTATTTCTCCTACTACTGGGATACCCTGCTCCTTAGCCGCTGAAACTATAGCTACTGTATCTGGGATACCTGGACTTTTTATTATTTTAAAAGAAGAAAGAATTTTAGTAGCGTCGTGATTTCCTTCCTCATAGGCAATTCCATACTTTTCTAACTCAGTTTTATACTGAGGTTTGATCGTACCATAGTCAGAAACCCAGACTTCAAAGCCTTGCTTCTGAGCTAAGATGGCAGCTCCTACACCGCTCTCTCCAGCACCTAATATGGATATCAATTTACTCAATTTCTTATCTTAGCTTAAAAGTAATGATGGTGAATATGGCTAGCATAATGCCTATAATCCAGAAGCGCACTACTATCTTAGGTTCTGGATATCCCAGTTTTTGATAATGGTGGTGTAATGGTGACATTTTAAATATTCTTCTGCCCTCACCGTATTTGTTTTTGGTATACTTAAAGTAACTGACCTGCATCATGACACTTAGGTTTTCTACCAAGAAAATACCGCAGAGAATAGGAAGTACAAGCTCTTTGCGAAGCATAAGAGCTAATACTGCTATGACGCCTCCTAGTGCTAGACTACCTGTATCTCCCATAAATACCTGAGCGGGAAAACTATTGTACCATAAAAATCCGATACAAGCTCCTGCTAATGCAGCTGCATAAATCACTAGCTCACCCTGATTTGGGATAAACATAATATTGAGATAATCAGAGAAAATAAGATTCCCACTGATAAAGGCTAGTGCTGCCAGAGTCACACTAATAATAGCTGAACTTCCTGCAGCTAATCCGTCTATACCGTCGGTAAGATTAGCGCCATTAGACACTGCTGTAACCACTACGACTACTACCAGCATAAAAACAACCCAAGACCACTTTTTAGCTCCCTCATTACTCATCCAAAAAAGAACCTTAGCATAATTAATCTCGTGCGTTTTAATAAATGGAAGTGTAGTGGCGGTGCTCTTTACATCTTTAAAATACATCAACTGGCCATTGATATTTTTCACTTCTACACCTTCAGGAGCTTCTTCTACTGTAGCTACTTTATACTGCTCACGTACTACTACGTCATCATTAAAGTGAAGTACTAAAGCTACTATGACACCCAGACCTACTTGACCAACGACCTTAAATTTACCTGCTAATCCTCCTTTGTCTTTTTTATAAATCTTTATATAATCATCCACAAATCCTATAACACCTAACCAAACGGTACTAAATATCATCAACTGTATATAGATATTATCCAACTTAGCAAAAAGCAATGTAGGAATAAGTATCGCTGCTATGATAATAAGGCCACCCATAGTAGGCGTACCTTTTTTTGCTTCTTCACCGTCTAAACCAAGTGTGCGAATAGTCTCAGCTGCTTGTAAGTTTCTCAGTTTCTCTATCAGCGTTTTACCAAAAACTAGTGAAATAATAAGTGATACTATAACAGCAAGTGATGCTCTAAATGTGATGTACTGAAACACCCCTGCACCTGGCAGGTTATACATATCTTGTAGGTAGTCAAAAAAGTGATATAGCATTATTCTTTGAGTAATTTTAGGTTTTTGATTATTACTTCTTTGTCATCAAACGGGTGACGTATTCCGTCTATTTCTTGGTAGGTTTCATGACCTTTACCAGCTACTAAAATGACATCTCCAGTTTGACTTAGGTTTATGGCCGTCTTTATAGCTTCTTCTCTGTTTACTATTTTCAGCACTTTTTTATACTGCTGAGGTTCTACACCTAACATCATTTCCTCTATGATAGCATGGGCATCCTCTGTACGCGGATTATCTGAGGTGAGAATTACTCTATCGCTAGCCTGACAAGCTATACGAGCCATTACCGCTCTTTTTGTCTTATCTCTGTCTCCTCCGCATCCTACTACGGTTATTAATTGCTCATTTTTAGTTCGGATAGCATTGATAGTATCTACCACATTTTGCAGTGCATCAGGTGTGTGAGCATAGTCTACTATAGCAGTGACTCCTCCTCCTTTTATATTTTGGAAACGACCATCTACACTATTGATAGCACTGAGTGCAGTTACTATATCTAAATGATCCTTGTCTAGTAAAAAAGCTACTCCGTATACTGCGAGGACGTTATATGCATTGAAGTGTCCTACTAGTCTGAGCCACACTTCCATACCGCCTAGCTCTATGAGCATCCCATCAAAATCACCCTCTATAACCTTCGTCTTAAAATCCGACACTGATTTTAGACTGTAAGTGTATTTGGTAGCCTTGGTATTTTGCACCATAGTAGCTCCATTTTTATCATCCTTATTCACAAGAGCAAAGGCATCTGAAGGCAAGCCATCAAATAATCTCTTTTTGGTATATATATACTCTTTAAAATTTGCGTGATAGTCTAAATGATCGTGCGTAATATTGGTAAATACACCTCCTTTAAATTCCAGACCTGCTGTACGGTATTGGTGAAGTGCGTGTGAGCTCACCTCCATGAATGCATACTCACAGCCTGCGTCTACCATCTCAGCAAGAAGCTCATTGATACGTACACTATTAGGAGTAGTATGTGTACTAGCGGTATCTACTCCTGCTATGCTGTATTTTATAGTAGAAAGAAGACCTGTCTTATGACCTAAATTCATAAAACACTGATAAAGCATAGTGGCTATGGACGTCTTTCCATTCGTACCCGTTATCCCTACTAATGTGATATTTCTACTTGGATTTTCATAATATTCAGATGCTAAGTAACCCAATGCCTCTGAAGCATTTTCTACTACTATGTATGTTACACCTTCCCGAATATCTGGAGCTTCTTCACACAGCACCACTGTAGCTCCTAGCTCTACAGCTTTAGCTACGTATAGATGTCCATCCGTATTAACTCCACGAGTAGCTGCAAATAGAAATCCTGGCTTTACTGCCCGGGAATCTAGCGTAAGACCAACTATCCGAGTATCCTCATCTCCGTGTATGATTACCGGCTTGATAGCCATCAATATGTCGCTTAGTACTCTCAATTAAGTCTGATGTAAATGATTTGATTCTTAGAAATTCTCTCGCCTGGTTTTGGGCTCTGCTCCATTACTCTACCGTAGCCACTAAGCTTAGTTCTTAGACCGTTCAGCTCTGCTACGTATACGGCGTCTTTAGCCCCTAGGCCTATTAAGCTTGGCATTTTACCTGAATCAAAAGTTATACCTACAGCTCTTTTACCTTTAGCATCTATGCGTACCAGATCCGTATTTACTTCTTCCGTAAGTATTACGCCTAACGTTTTATTCAGTTCTTTGAAATCTGTATAATATCCAGCTATATAGGCGGGCACTTTTTTCTCAGATTGATCTACTTCTTGCTTTACACTTATGGTAAATATCTTTTCTGCCACTTCTGAAAATACAGGAGCTGCTACAGCCGAAGCGTAAAACACGCCGTTGCTTGGTTCATTTACCATCACATAGACACTGTATACTGGTTTCTCAGCAGGGAAATGTCCTACGAAACTCGCATTGTACTTTCTAGAGGTTTGATAGTGCCCTTTCGTGGCTATTTGTGCTGTACCTGTCTTACCACCCATAGTCACCACGCTACTCTGCACATTACTGGCGGACCCTTCAGTAAATACTGCAGCTGTTATTTTTTTTATCTTATCGCTAGTCTCATTGGAGCAAACCCGCTTAGACGCTACTTTACTCTCTTTATCCAACACTACTATTCCCGCATCAGTAACCTTACGGACCACATTAGGCGATACTAGTATCCCATTATTAATCACTCCATTATATGCTGTAAGTAACTGAAGCGGAGTGTGCTGATTCTCATATCCTATGGCTAACCAAGGAAGAGTAAGCTGAGACCAAGTGCTGCTCTGAGGGTGATTTAAAAACGGTTCTGGCTCTCCTTGTATCTCTAGTCCTGTCTTCTTATCGAGGTCTAAATTTCTAAGATGAGCGATATACTTACCAGGTTGACTCGCATAATTATCAAAAATAATAGACGAAAATGCTACGTTACTAGAGCGAGCAAAAGCCTGAGTAAAACTCATTTTCTTATAGCTACCTCTATCCGAATCACGCATAGGCTTACCGAAGTAATCACGCTCACCATCATAGATAAACATACTATCTCCTGGCTCTATTAATCCATCTTCAAAAGCAGCCATAGCTGAATATACCTTCCATACACTGCCTGGCTCATAACTAAAACCTACTGCATAATTATATAACTCACCGTACGTGCCGTCTTCCATTCTCTTTAAATTAGAAATAGCCTTTATATTGCCGGTAGCCACTTCCATTACTATTACGCATCCATTTTTAGCATTGTGCTGTATTAAGGCTTTCTCCAATGAACGTTGAGCTATCTCTTGAAAATCAATATTAATAGTAGTATGTACATCTCTACCATTTTGCGGCTCTATAAGATTCTCATCATTTAGTGGGCGGTATCCTCCTGAGATACGCTGCACTAATCGCTGCCCTTTCACCCCACCTAGATCCGCATCATAGGCACGCTCTAGTCCTACTCCAGGGTTATCCTTAGTACTGTAACCTATGGTACGATACGCTAGATCACCAGCTGGTTTTACCCGCTTAGTATTCAGCTCTGCGAGTATTCCACCTTTATATCTTCCTTTATTGAAAATAGAAAAAGTACGAATAGCTTTCTGCTCGTGATAGGTAACCCTTCTACGAATCAGCTTGTATCGGTTTTTATCCTTTTGTGCTTTTTTTAGTAATGTACCGAAATAACTGGCGGTATGCTCAGGGTACATTGCAGAAAGCTCAATGGCCAGATCGTTCACATAGGCCTTAAACGTATCCTTATTTACTACAGTAGCATCCCACCGTATCTCGTAGATAGGCATAGATGTAGACAGCAAGCTTCCATCATCTGAGTATATATTCCCTCTAGCTGGCGTGATATCCTGATGGCGAATAGTAGCACTATCTGAAAGACTAAGCCATTTCTCCCCTTCTACTATCTGCACTTTAAACATTTGAAAAAGAATTATAAAAGCAAAAAGAACTACTACAGTCATCCCAAAAACTACACGCCACATTATGTCTCGCTTGATATTAGTCATTTGACTTACGAATCACTTTTACTGCTCTATTCGGTTCTTTAACCCCACGCTCTGACAGCCTTTCTTCCAAATTAGCTCTAGAGCGATTTTTCATTATCTCAGATTTAAGGGTGATATTTTCGGCACGTAACTCTACTAAGTTCTTATTAGTACGCTCTATATCTCGCACTATATTATCCGTACGATGAGCCAGATAGATATAAAGTAATGCTGCTGCAAAAAGGAAGAGAAGATAGTTTATCCATTCCGTAGTTAGCTTAAGCTCAGGTGCAGAAATAGACCGTTTCTCTTTTGCCATTAGATACGTTCCGCTATTCTTAGTTTAGCACTGCGAGCTCTTGAGTTGCTCACTATCTCTTCAGCAGAAGCCATAATCGGCTTCTTACATATGGCCCTATATACTAAAGGCATATTTCCAAACTGATCTGTAATTCGATCTCCAGCAGTATTGCCTGTTTGGATTAGATTTTTTACCAGTCTATCTTCTAGTGAATGATACGACATCACCACTAGTCTTCCTCCGGGCTTTAGCAGATTAGTAGTCTGCTCGAGCATCTCTTCTAGCGTACTGATCTCTGCGTTCACCTCTATGCGCACCGCTTGATAAATCTTAGCTAACGTCTTATTTTTTGTTTTATCATGAAAAAACTTAGCTACTGCAGCTTCTAAGTCTTCTGTAGTTTCTATTTTTTTAACCGTGCGATAGTTAATGATGGCATTTGCCATGGGAGAAGCCTTATCAAGCTCACCGTAACTGCGTAATACCTTAGCCAGTTTGGGCTGCTCATAGGTGTTTAGCACAGTGATAGCAGAGAAATCAGCATCTGTATTCATACGCATATCCAGTTCAGCTTCGCCAAACCTGAAAGAAAAACCTCTATCCTTAGCATCTAGATGATGAGAGCTTACTCCTAAATCTGCTAACACACCGTCTATTTTACCTGCCTTATGGTAGGAGCAGAAATTTTCTAGATACCTAAAGTTTGCTTCGCAAAACCGAAGACGCTTATCGTCGATTCTGTTCTTTATAGCGTCTGCATCTTGATCAAAAACTATCAATATGCCTTCCGCATCTAGCTGATCCAGTATAGCCTGTGAATGACCGCCGCCGCCGTAAGTGACATCTACATACGTTCCTTTAGGATTAATCTGCAGTCCATCGATACACTCTTGGAGCATTACGGGTACGTGATAATTACTCATCAATACCTCCATCTCCTTTAGAGCCACCCATCACATCTTCAGCTAGATCTGCAAAATCATCTGCATCCACATCCATCATATCTTCATAGAGGTGCTTGCTCCAGATTTCTATTCTATTTCCATAGGCATAGAAAATAGCTTCGTTTTTTATCTCGGCATATTCACACAGCTTTTTAGGAACAAGCATACGAGACGAGTTATCTAACTGTATCTCGGTAGCTCCATTACTAAACTGACGTATGAACATTCTATGCTTTTTATTGAAATGGTTAAGTGAGTTAAGTCCTCTAAGCTCATCATCCCAATCATTTCTGGTGTACAGCGTAAGGCATTTTTCAAAACCTCTGTTCACTACCAACTTACCTACAGCATCCTTTGGAAGCTGCTTTTTAAGACCCGCAGGCAAGACCACACGACCCTTGTCGTCTAGTTTGACTTCGAACTCTCCTATGTATAGTGGTTTAGACACTTAATTGATTTGTTGAAGACAAAAGTAAAAGGATTTCTCCCACTTTATCCCACTATCTCCCACTTTTTGACATAAGTATTCCACAATCAATGTTATCTACTTGATTATCATACACTTAAAAGGTGGCATAAATTCCCATAAAAAGTCTGAATTAGCGTTTATGGACGGATAAAAAGGTGTTTTGGGGGCGTTTGGGCAGAATGTGGGGAATGGAGAGAATATACAACAAGTGATTACCAACTAGCATAAGAAGGATCTTCGCTCACCCTTCAACTGAGCCTGTACTGAACATAGTCGAAGTATTCATGATGACTTAACTAAAATACAAAAAAAAAAGGCGGGCCTCTAGGCTCGCCTTTCATTTATTCATTGACAATTAACTTGTCTTGACCCTCAGACTACGCTGAGGATAACGCCATTTAACCTACATCCTCGCTAGAGTCTGTAGCTGGCTTATTATTTCTATTGTCTGGACGATCGCTATTGTCGCTTCGGCTATCTCTACCTCCGCCACGTCTATCATCTCTTCCACCACCACGTCTATCATTACCACCTCTACGGTCGTTATCTCTACGCTCTCTTGGTGGACGCTCTACATATCCTTCTGGTTTTTCAGTAAGAACTTTCATAGATAACTTCAGTTTACCGCTTCTTTCGTCCACAGCTAATAACTTAACAGTTACTTCTTGCCCTTCAGATAGTGGAGCTTTGTCCATAGTCTCTATACGTTCCCAAGAAATCTCAGAAATGTGAAGTAGTCCTTCTTTACCTGGAAGTATCTCTACAAATGCACCAAAGTCCATTATCTTAGTGATCTTACCTGTATATTCAGTTCCTGGCTCAGGATCAGTGATGATACCTGTTATCCATTCTTTAGCTGCTTCTATCGGAGCACTACCTATACCTGAAATCTCTACACGACCAGTATCACCAACTTCTTCTATAGTGATAATTGCACCTGTTTCTGCTTGTATTTGTTGGATTACCTTACCACCAGAACCGATGCAAGCACCGATTTTATCTTTAGGTATAATCATCACCTCTATTTGTGGTGCGTGATCCTTAAGGCTAGTATTCGGTGCAGAGATAGTTTTCTCCATCTCGCTTAGAATATGCATTCTACCTTCTTTAGCTTGCACTAGAGCTTCCTCTAATACATCATAAGAAAGACCTTCTACTTTCATATCCATCTGTACAGCATAGATACCATTCGCATTACCTACTACTTTAAAATCCATATCTCCTAAGTGATCTTCATCTCCTAAGATATCTGAAAGAATAGCGTAACGACCTTCTTTGTCTGCTACCATTCCCATAGCGATACCAGATGCGCCTGATTTCACTTGAATACCAGCATCCATCATTGCCATACTAGCAGCACATACCGTAGCCATAGAGCTACTCCCGTTACTTTCTAATATGTCAGAAACGATACGAAGTGTGTATGGAAAATCATCTGGGATCATTCTCTTGATACCTCTTTCTGCTAATGCTCCGTGACCTATCTCTCTTCTTCCTGGTCCTCTATTAGGTCTAGCTTCTCCTACTGAGAACGAAGGGAAGTTATAGTGTAGCATTAACTTGCTGAATGATTTAGCCTGATAGTTATCTATCATTTGCTGATCTAGCTTAGAACCTAGTGTCACAGATGTAAGTGACTGAGTTTCTCCTCTAGTAAACAAAGCAGAACCGTGAACTGAAGGCAGGTAATCTACCTCAGACCAGATTTGTCTTACTTCATTAAGTGCTCTACCGTCAAGACGTTGCTTAAGGTCAAGCATCATATTACGTACAGCTTCTTTTTTAGACTTCGCTAGGTATCTTTTTACCATAGTGATAGTCTCACCATCTGTATCTTCAGATAAAGATTCGATATACTCTTTATTGATAGCACCAAATTTCTCAGCACGCTCATCCTTCTCAGAAGGAACTTTGGCTGCATCATAAAATTTCTGGTAAGTAGCTTCTTTTACAGTAGCTGCTAGTTCTTCAGAATTAGTCTCATGATTGTACTCACGTGGTGCTTTTCTGCCACCCATTTGGTCACAAAGAGCAAGTTGTGCAGCACAATCTTGTTTGATATATGTGTGAGCAAATTTCAATGCCTCTACCATTTCCTTTTCAGAAACTCCGTCCATTTCACCTTCCACCATATTGATGTCAGCAGCTGTACCAGCTACTAACAGATCTACGTCAGAATTTTCCATCTCAGCAGCAGTAGGGTTAATCACCCACTGACCATCTACTCTACCTACTCGTGGAGCAGATATAGGACCTTCGTAAGGAATATCCGAAATAGTAAGAGCTGCAGAAGCAGCAAGTGCTACAAGTGCATCTGGCAATACATCTGCATCTGCAGAGATAAGCTGGATCATTACTTGAGTCTCAGCGTGATAATCACTAGGGAAAAGTGGACGAAGTGTTCTGTCTACGATTCTACATATAAGAATCTCTGAGTTAGAAAGACGACCTTCTCTACGAAGGAAACCTCCGGGAATACGTCCACCAGCAGCAAATTTCTCTTGATAGTCAACAGACATAGGTAGAAAATCTACTCCAGCTCTTGCTTCTTTGTTGGATACTACTGTGGCTAGAAGTTTCATCCTGCCTTGTGATAGCACGATAGCACCGTGTGCTTGTCTTGCTAATTTACCCGTTTCTAGTGTGACATCTTTGCCATCACCGTAGGATAATGTTTGTGTAAATACGTTCATAATTTTGCGGATTCGTTCCGCTTTTTTTAAATAATTTCAACTTGCTCGTCTGCCAATGCATACGAATTCTAATTTTGTATCTGCTTCATCTTGCTGAAATTAAAAGCTATCTCCTAAATAGGCAGAGGACGCTAACAATTATTCGACATAAAAAACAAAAGTCCAGACATACAAAAACACCCAACTAGCAGGTGTACTTTTGTACATGCCAGTTTCTCAACTACACGAACGGGACTTTTTTTTCAGAAAGGGTTTATTCGCAAATGAAAGCGAACTAGGCTGATTACTTTCTGATGCCTAACTGCTTGATAAGCTCACGATAGTGAACGATATCTTTCTTAGCAATATAGTTTAATAAAGATCTTCTTTTACCTACTAGCTTTACTAGTGTAAGCTCAGTAGAGAAGTCTTTTTTGTTAATTTTAAGGTGCTCGGTAAGGTGAGATATTCTATGAGTGAATATAGCAACTTGTGCCTCTGCATGCCCAGTGTTTTTGGCGTCTCCGCTGTACTGTGCTATTAGTTCTGATTTTGTCTCTACTGTTAATCGCATTTTTATATAATTGTAAATATTTCTATTTAAGGGCTGCAAACTTACGTTTTAATTGTGAATTATTAAGTTTAGAGAGTTAAATATTTTTCTAATCGAGAACTACCAATTTCCTTGTCACATAGCCCCTTAATGTATGAATGCGAAGGAAATACAATCCTGAGCTTAATCCTGAAATATCAGCGTCTATCTCTTTCAGATTCACCTCTTCTTGAGCATATACCAAATCCCCTTGTATATTAATAATATCGTAAGACAGAATATTTAGTGCAGATTCTAACTTAATAGCACCATACGCTGGATTAGGATACACATTAACATCGCTAGTCTCTATATGGTTTATTGTGCCAAGTTCTATCCTATTATGCCCTACTTTAGTACACGGTTGATTATTGGCATACATCTCCACACTATCCTTTTCATAAAAGATATCACTTCTATCACTCTCAAAAACATAAGTGCGTATACAAAAATCTACAGAAGGTCTATGATTGTAGTATTCCAAAACGATAGGATGTGTGAATTCTAAACTATCTCCAGGCACTATTGTAGCGTTTACATAACCTATTTTAGGATCTATAATAACATTGGCAAACTTTATGCTAGTGTAGTAACCATCAGTGGGAAAAATAGTATCTGGACCATGATTTATCATAAAATATTGCACCGAATCAATACCTGGACTGATGAAGTAGTGCCCAGAATCTGGATACGACCTTACTATCTCTATATCAATCATTCTCACTTGACCTTCGGACTGAAGACATGAAATACAAACGAATAAAATAAACAGTACTTTTTTCATATTATAATTTTAGAAGTTTTGATGTAGAAAATGAATTGCCATTATAAATATCCAAGTAGTACATCCCTCTAGTTAGTAACGTAAGGTCTAATCTTACTGTTCCTTCTCTTGATATAGAAGACTCACAGCTCAATTTTTCTCCAATACTATTGTACACCATAATTTTAAAATCTTCGGTAGTAACGCCTCGCAGCATTACATAATCCTCTACTACTGGATTGGGATATACCAGAATTGATTTTAGCTCTTCACTCGGTGTGACCCCAGCTGTATTTCTTAAATAAACTATATTCACGTAATCTGAATTATCCTCTGTATTAGGAGATACTTCTGGAAACAAAGGACGGCTGGCATCCACAGGACTGAAAATCACTAAATGACCACTAAAAAAGAATCCTAATTTCTTATAATCTATGTCCTTTTCAAAATAGAAGCTATTACTAATGAGAACAGAATCGCCAACACCCAAGTCAATGCTTACAAGTCTCTTAATCTTATCTCCTTCCGCAAAATTACTAGCAAGCTGATAAACTATGGTGTCTGTAGCGTAAATACTGTCAACGCCCTTATTTACTATCCAAAAAGAATACGGCAAGTAGGTCAATGCATTTACAGTATCTCCTTCACTAGGAGTTTCAAATCGCACACTCAAATCACATTCTCGGTATTGAGCACTTACTGAAGTAGTAAAAACTATAGTAATAATAATTGATATAAATATTTTCATGTTTTATTTTATTTTTAATGACATTAATGTGCAGGCAGAGGCTGTCTGGCATCACAGTTACAGCAAATCTCTATTTCTTCTGATATTATTAGGTCTTCACACTCTGCGGGCGAGCCAGAGCAGGGCTCTATTATTAAGTCCACTACAAATGTTTGACATCCCTCCGGCACTGGCTCATTAGGCCTAGGCTCAAAAATCATTACTTGATCTGGACCAGGACAATGCTCTGCCCATGGACTTAAATCTGTTTGGCTACCAAACACAAAATTAAGTTCATTTAAAGGATCATTAGGGTCTGTAATATCAGCTGGCAAACGACGTAGATTGCCCTTGACGACTCCACAGAATCCATCTAAATCTTCAGAGTAACTCATATTGAAATTATCAAATGTCTGGCAAGATCTTCCATTGGAATTCGTAAAAGTAAAAGCATCTTCTTGTTCTACAATATTTATAGTTGCTGTTTTCTCTACGGTATAATCACTAGAGTTACCTCCAGGAGTTAGAATGACAACTTGAAATGACGTTACATTTGGTGGTAAGTTTATCTTTTGAGTATTATAAACATTATTAGTATTCATTCTAATAACATCTCCATATAAAACGGCTTGAGCATTGAAATCAAAAAAACTAGAGTTTTGATAAATGGGGTAATTCACTACATCTGTGAACCCAATACTTTGTAAATTTAGTGGCACAATCAACCCATTAATATCGTATGCATTAAATGTCATAAAATCTTTATAACCATTTGTTGTTGGGTTCCCTGCCCTATCAAACCAGAACTCTCCTTTTAATAAATTATATAACCCTGGATCCCTATTAAATCTAATTGACTGATAGCAGTTATTTATTTCTGTTAATGCAGGAAATGAGAACGCCGATACTGAGAGAATACAGAATAATAAACTTACGAAAAATTTAGGTTTTAGGTTTTTGGTTTGGTTTTAATTTCATAAACAAAAATAGGGTATCCTCTGTAATAATCCAAATGTACCTAGTACCCACCAGCCCACTTCCGCACAAACCACTCTATGCTGAGCAGGGATATGAGTAACCAAAAAATCCACTGAAATTTGATAAGATCTTCTAATTTGTTATCTGCTGCTATCACAGATTTAAGATTCTCATTTGCGAGGAGATTTTCCCCTAGAGCATTAGTACCTTCTAACTGAACAAACTGACCTCCAGTAACTGACGATAATCTTCTGAGCATATTGAAATCTGCTTTGAGATTCACAAGTTCCTTTTGCTGACCTATTATGGTAAAGTACCCTTTATCTGCTAGAGAAACTCCGCCTACTGTAGCTTTAGCTCCGTATTGATATGCCCCCGCTTCTAAGTTTTGAAGTGCTAGTCTGTACTGACTTCCGCTAGCAGTCATCGTATGCTTATACACTTTGCCATCTGCATCTTTCAGATTTATATTGATCTCCTGTCCGCTGATAGGATCTAGACTCTGATTATATAGCTCCCCTAATAACGTAACGTCCTCTCCTACTCCATACTGCTTAGCACTTGGGTAGACTTTCAGTAGTTTCTTGTCTTCTTTTACCGCCAGGTACTGCACCATCTTAGTCACTAGACTATTCACTCCGTCATGCGTTTCATTCTTTTCAAAATCTACCAGTCTCCACTGCCACAAACCTGTACCTGCTACTATACCTAGACGCGACTTATTACTCGAATTTAGCAAAATAAGTGGCTCCTGAGTAGTCACAGAACCTATCTGCTGATAGAGCAATATATCACTGGGTTGGTATCCTTTGTACTTGCCAAACGCTGCTTTGAGCGGTGGCCATTTCTTTATGTTTTGAGCTAAGTCAGCCTCTAACTCAAAATACTCAAACCTTTCATTGACTAATGGCAAAGCAGCATTGGTTCCTCTGCCTGATGCACTGAATTTTATATCCTGACTCCCACTATTGAATATTCTACTATTGAAATCATCTCCCACTATAAGCAATACTGGAATCCCCGAACTCTTTAGCTTTTCATACAGGTTTAACTGTGCTTGTGTAGCAAACCAATTATGTAAAATCACTAAATCTATCTCTGAGGATACTTCATATGACTTTAAAGAAATGGCTGCTTCATAATTTTCATTTGTATTTACGGCAGCACGCAGCATACCAAGGTCTGGATGTGGTGCATCTGCCCATATCACGACTTTCTTTTTACCATCTATTACATCCACATATAGTGTGTATGCATTATTCCCTTTATTCTTTTCATTAGCGAAGGTAGTAAGTCGTACTTCTACTTTATTCTGACCCAGTTTCTGAGCTTTTGCCACTACATCCGCTTCGTAAAAGAAATTTTCCTTAACTATAGAAATGCTCTTTTGTAAGATAGTACTACCATTTAGCAGCACCTGCATATTGGCCTGCTTGCCAGCAAGCTTAGTTGCTTTCACCTCTATTCGTAGCGGAAATTCATTTCCTAAATACGCTAAAGAATTATGAGAAACATTATTGACGCATATGTCTGCATATACCGTAGTGTCTCCCACTCCTACAGTATAGATAGGTACTTTGTAGTTTTCTGCTACAAATCTCGGATTACTTCCTTCATTATATATACCGTCTGTGAGTAGCACTACTCCGCCTAGATTTTGATTAACGTACTGTTCATTAGCGTATCTAAGCGCTTGTGAAATGTTGGTCTCAGAGCCATTGCTTGTAAGCTTATCTGAGGTTGTAAATTGCGATACATTGCTATACGAGATGACATCTACTTGATATTTTTCAGATAGCTTCATCTGTAAATCGGCCACTTGCTTAGAGATAGTTTCCAGTGTCTCTCCACTTTGAATCATAGACTTAGAATCATCTACTACTACTGCTATGATAGGCTTCTGAGTGATAAATCCTGCATACTTAAGCACAGGACCAAGCAGTAAAAATGCGAGTATACTACCAAGTAAAAATCGAAGAATAGGCAACAAAATTTGGACCCATTTATATTCGATAAATCGCTCACTATCTTTAGACTTATAATACAGTATAGCCGCATATGCTGCTCCCACTAACAAGCAGAGCAATACAAACCACCAAGGGTAGACTATGGAGATATTCCAATTCAAGACGGTAAAATTAATAAATTGGTTGATTAGTGGACAAATCAAGACTGCATTTATTACATCTTCTTTAGTTGATAGTTCATCTTATTTGCAAATAAGATGATTTTACAATGAACAATTTCGATAATTATTTATTTCACTGATAACTAAATTTTAACTTTGCAGCCGTGATAGAAACAGACATCATAATAATAGGTGCAGGACCGACAGGACTATTCGCCGTTTTTGAAGCAGGATTACTCAAACTAAAGTGCCACCTGATAGACTACCTTCCTCAGCCTGGAGGACAGTTAGCAGAGATATATCCCAAAAAGCCAATCTACGATATTCCTGGTTTTCCAAGCATACTGGCCGGAGAGTTAGTAGACAACCTTATGGAGCAGTCAAAACCTTTCAATCCAGGATTTACCCTAGGTGAAAGGGCTGAGAGCATAGAAAAAACGGATGATGGCCAGTTTATAGTAACCACCAATAGAGGTACAGCGCACAAAGCTCCCAATATAATGATAGCTGGAGGTTTAGGATGTTTTGCCCCACGTAAACCAGACCTAGAAAACCTTGAAAGGTTTGAAGATCATGGTATAGACTATATTATCAAAGAGCCTGAAAAATTTCGAGATAAGAAAGTAGTTATAGCGGGTGGTGGAGATAGTGCACTGGACTGGTCTATATTCCTAGCAGATGTAGCTAGTGAAGTCACTTTGGTACACAGACGTACATCTTTTAGAGGTGCTTTAGACTCTGTAGAGAAAGTAGAAAATCTGGTAGCTGCTGGTAAAATGACGCTGATCACCGAGGCTCAAATATCTGCCCTAGATGGTGGCGATAAGCTGGATAAAATTACTGTAACCCAAAATAACGGAACCGTAACAGAGATTGATTCAGATTACTTCATTCCACTATTTGGGCTAAGCCCAAAACTAGGTCCAATAAAAGAATGGGGATTAGACTTAGGTAAAGAAGCCATAGTAGTAAATACAATGGATTACCAAACCAATGTACCTGGTATATTTGCTATAGGTGATATCAATCAGTACGAAGGCAAGTTAAAGCTCATCCTTTGTGGTTTTCACGAGGCCACATTGGCAATACAAAGTTGCTACAAACGTATATTCCCGAATAAGAAATTAGTATTAAAATATACTACTGTCATGGGAGCTCCTGGTTCTTAACGCACAAGCTTAAGTTTAAGATAAAAGTTTAAGCATAAAAATCAATCGCCTTTGGCGAATGAAACCTTAAACTTATTCTTAGACCTAATTTTAAAGTTATTATGAAAATATACCACAATAACCGATGCTCAAAGAGCAGACAATGCTTAGCATTGATTCCAAAAGAAGGAGTTAAGATAATAGACTATATGAATAACCCGCTGACTAAAGAAGAGCTGAATACTTTGATAAAGAAAATCGGTATTACTCCTATGGAACTAGTGCGTAAAGGTGAAGCTACTTGGAAAGAGAACTACAAAGGCGAAAACCTATCTGACAATGAAATCATAGATGCAATGGTGGCTAACCCAAAGCTTATAGAACGCCCAATAGTAGAAACTGAAAACAAGGCTGTGGTCTGCAGACCTCCAGAATTAGTGCTGGAGATGATTACTTAGATCTAAGCTTAAGGCAGGCAAACCTGATGCAGATATAAAACCAATAAACTAGGCGATCAATCTTGAGCACCATCGGGGCAGTGCAAAGCTGCTATTTCCTAATTTCCACTTGATGTGGGTAGGGTATCTCGATATTATTATCATCTAGAGCTTTTTTAATAGCCTCATTAGCTTGGAAATAGACCTCCCAATAATGTTCTGAAAGAGCCGTTGGTCTTACTACTAAATCAACTGAGCTATCCCCAAAACCTACTACTCCTACAAATGGAGCAGGTTCTTGTAGTACATTAGGCATAGCTACTAGAGCTTCGGTTATCACCTTTTTGGCTAATGTGACATCCTCGTCATACCCTATACCTACAGTTAAATCAACTCTACGAGTAGCTTGCATCGAAAAGTTGATGACCTTATTATTCGCTACAGTTCCGTTTGGTAAAATAGCACTATTCCCTGTCGGTGTAGTGAGTACTGTATTCAGTACAGATATGCTTTGCACCGTGCCCTTTACTCCGTCACTTTCTATAAAATCACCTACTTTGAATGTTTTAAACAGTAGTATTAGTACTCCTCCTGCAAAATTGGACAAACTCCCTTGCAAGGCTAAACCTACTGCCAAAGATGCTGCACCTAAGATCGCTATAAAACTAGTCGTGGCTATACCTACCATAGAGGCTACAGTGACGAGAAGTAAAATTTTTAGTAAAGCATTGACCAAACTGCATAGAAATGGGATTAAGGATATTTCAACTTCTCTTTTAATCAGCATTTTTTTGAACCAACGATTAATCCGTGAGATTAACCACCACCCAATAACCAACGTAAGTATAGCTGCAGCTACCTTTGGCAAGTATGTTTCTCCTAATTCTGTGAGATAGTTTACCCAGTAATCTACATGCTCCACCTCAGTTACCATTTCTTGTACTATTTTATCTATTGGCATAATAATTATGCAAGATTAACAAAAATCAGATAAAAAGGTCGGCCGAAAACCTAAGTTTACAAATAGCGAATTATCTTCGCCCTTAGCTTATATCATGAAGATATCATACAACTGGTTAAAACGATTCATAAACTTAGAATTACCTTTAGAAGAAATCTGCGAAAAACTCACTATGAGTGGATTAGAGGTAGAACATATCGTAAAAACCGAATCAATAAAAGGTGGATTAAAAAATCTAGTAATAGGACACGTACTTACCAAAGAAAAACATCCAGATGCAGACAAGCTGAATAAGACTACCGTAGACATAGGGAATGGCACAATACTAAACATTGTGTGCGGAGCTCCTAATATAGCTGCAGGACAAAAAGTAATAGTAGCTCCTGTGGGCACTGTGCTTTACTCTGAAGAAGGAAGTTTTGAGATAAAAAAAGCTAAAATCCGTGGCGAAGCATCTGAAGGAATGATATGCGGAGAAGACGAAGTAGGACTTGGTTCAGATACGTCTGGCATAATGGTATTAGATAGCAGCCTTACTCCCGGGACGCCTCTTACAGAAATATACGAAGTAAAAACAGATTACCAACTTGAGATAGCTATCATACCCAATAGGGGTGACGCTATTTCTCATATGGGCATAGCTCGTGAGCTACAAGCACTCACTGGCGAAAAGTACAGAAAGCCAAGTATAGAGCGGATAGACGATCGTGGACAAATGCGAATAGATGTTAGCATAGAAAATGCTAAAGATACGCCAAGATATAGTGGTATCACTATTACAGGTGTAGAAATAAAAGAATCTTCAGAGTGGCTCAAAAACAGATTGAAATCTATAGATTTAAAGCCTATAAATAACATCGTAGATATTACCAATTTCATACAGCACGAGATTGGCCAGCCTCTACACGCTTTTGACTACAGCAGAATATCTGGACATAAGATAATAGCTAGATCTGCTAAACCAGGAGAAAAACTAACTACCTTAGATGGGGAAGAGCGTGAACTGACAGAAAACCATCTCATCATAGCAGATGCTGACAAACCGCTTGCACTAGCAGGTGTTTTAGGCGGGATAGACTCCGGAGTATCAGATTCTACCAGTACTATTTTCATAGAAAGCGCTTACTTCAATCCTTCTGCAGTACGTAAGACCGCAAAAAGTTTTGGACTAAATACAGACTCTAGCTATAGATTTGAAAGAGGAACTGATCCCGAAATGGTAAACTTTGCTCTCATCAGAGCAGTAAATCTAATACTTGAAGAAGCTGGCGGAGAAGTAGCCTCCGAAATAGTAGACGTCTATCCTGAAGTTATAGAACCTCTAGAGATTGAAATAAAGCTTGATGATCTCGATACGTTTGTAGGACACAACATCCCAGAAGATGACTCTCTCCGTATCCTGCAGAGTTTAGAGATAAAAATCAAAAGGAATAATAATCGCAACTTATTTTTAGAAGTACCTCGCTATAGACCAGACGTAGAAAGACCCGTAGACATATATGAGGAAATACTGCGTGTATACGGTTTTGACAGTATACCTATCCCACAGAAAGTAAACTACGTACCTTCTGTGATAGCAAAAGATAATCCAAATAAAATCAAGACTAAAGTAAGTGACTATCTAAGTGGTATAGGCTTCAATGAGATAATGAACAACTCACTGGTAGCAAGCAAGCTATACAGTGATGACCAACTGGCAGAAGCCGTATATATGCTCAATCCGCTAAGCCAGGATATGAATGTGATGCGAATGGAGCTTGTAAACTCAGCACTCAGTTCTGTAGCTTATAATGTGAATCGTAAAAATTCTAATCTCAAATTTTATGAGTTCGGAAAGACCTATTTCAAGAGAGATGGCAAGTACGTAGAACTAGAATCCTTACAACTTACCTTCTCAGGAAATAGACACCCAGAGCACTGGAGTACTAAGAGTGAGAAAGCTACGACAGACCAATTACTAGCTGTAGTTGCCAATGTTTTCAAGAAACTAAATATAGCACCTAAACAACTGGATAAGCTCATAACAGTAGACACTATCACTAAGCATCAGATGAAAGCTCATGGACTAAAGCAAGAAGCAGTGTCTCTACACATAGACTGGGATGCTTGCCTAAAACTAGCTAACAATACTATCCAGTTAAAAGAAATTCCAACATTCCCTGTAGTAAGAAGAGACCTATCTCTAGTATTAGATAAGGCCGTAAGTTATAAAGAAGTAGAAAAAATAGCCAAACAGACCCTACAGCAAGTACTTACAGATATTCTTTTATTTGATGTCTATGAAGGAAAACCATTAGAAGAGAATCAAAAATCTTTTGCAGTAGCCTTCTTCTTATACAACCCAAAGAAGACGATGGAGGACAAGGAGATAGATGCATTAATGGTTGAATTAATGGCTAACTTTGAAACTAATCTTAATGCTATCATAAGGAAATAATGGAACTATTTGCTCGATTAGAAAATATAGAATTCCACATAAAGCAACTTAAAAGCAAATGTGCAAAACTAGAAAATGCTAATAAGCAACTACTATTAGATAACAAAACCCTAAGCATAAAACTAGAAAGCAAAACCCAAGCCTTACTAAATAATGAAGAAACAAATAAAATCAGTAAACTTGCAGAGAGTGCCGGTTCATCTACAGATTCTTCTGCGTTTAAAAACCAAATAGACCAGATAATGCAAGAGATAGACCAATGCTTGACATTAATAAAACAATAAACTAAAATAACTAACCAGACAAAATGTCTGAACAAGAGATATCTATAAAAGTAAATATATGTGATCGGTTTTATCCGCTACGCATCAAAACCTCTGAAGAAGGAGGCGTGCGTCAAGCGGCTAAAACAATAAATGAAAGAGCAAAATTCTATATCGATAACTTCTCGGTACAGGATAAGCAAGATGCTCTTTCTATGGTAGCCTTGGAATTTGCCTCTGACAAAAAAGAGGACAAACTGCACGACTTAAATTTAGAAAACATAAACACTAAGCTTATCGAACTAGAGCATCTGCTCGATATTTAATAAGAGCATAGGTATTCACTTCTTCCTACATTTGGTCATTTTTAATACTAAAAAATAAAAATAAAAAGATGATTGAAGCAATAATAGCAGTAGTCTCGCTTGCCATCGGCGGGGGATTAGCCTGGGTCATAGCATCCAAAAATACAAGTACCAAAGCAATAGAAATAGAAGCAAAAGCAGAATCTATGCTAGCCACTGCCCAGTCAAAGTCTGACTCAATATTGAATAATGCTAAGTCCAAAGCGGATGCGTACAAGCGGGAGCGTGAATTAGAAGCAAAAGAGAAATTCCATAAGCTTAAAAATGATCATAACCAATCTACCAGAGATAAGGACAAGGAACTAGACGAGCGTTTTAACGATGTAAAAAGAAAAGAGCAAAGCCTAGATTCTAAAATATCTCATAATACACAGAAGGAAAAAGAACTGGATGAGGTCAAGAAAAACCTAAGTAGCCAAGTAGATATAGTAAAGATAAAACAAGAAGAGCTAAAAGATCTAATTAGCTCTCAAATATCTCAATTAGAAAAAATAGCCGGTTTAAGTAAAGAAGACGCTAAAACTCAAATGATAGAAGCTGTAGCCAAAGATGCTCGAACAGAGGCCTTAATCCAGCAAAAACTAATTATAGAAGAAGCAAAACTCTCCGCTAATAAGGATGCCAAGCGTATGATTCTTCAAACCATACAGCGCACAGCAGCTGAGCAAGCCATTGAGAACTCTGTAACGGTTTTCAATATTGAGAATGACGATATTAAAGGAAGAATCATTGGTAGAGAGGGACGTAATATTAGAGCTCTAGAAGCCGCTACTGGAATAGAAATAATAGTAGATGATACTCCTGAGGCTATTATCCTTTCTGGTTTTGATCCGGTAAGAAGAGAAATAGCTAGACTATCACTCCACAGACTAGTAGCAGATGGTAGAATACACCCGGCACGAATAGAAGAAATAGTAGAGAAAACAAAAAATGACGTAGAGCAAGAAATAAATGAATACGGAGAGAAAACTGTAATCGATCTTGGTGTGAACGGACTTCACCCAGAGTTAATCCGTATGGTAGGCAGAATGAGATTTAGATCTTCTTACGGACAGAATCTACTGAAGCATAGTAGAGAGGTGGCTAATCTTTGTGCTACTATGGCTGCTGAGTTTGGACTAGATGCCAAGCGAGCTAAAAGAGCCGGTCTACTGCACGATATAGGTAAGGTACCAGATAGTGACAGCGAAATGCCTCACGCACTTTTAGGTATGAAGCTTTGTGAAAAATACGGAGAACACCCTGAAGTGTGCAATGCCGTGGGAGCTCACCATGACGAGATAGAAATGACTAACCTCTTCTCTCCTATCGTACAAGCTTGTGACGCTATAAGTGGATCTAGACCAGGAGCACGCAGAGAGGATAGTGAAAACTATATCAAACGATTACAAGACTTAGAAAAACTAGCACTTGGTTTCGAAGGTGTAGAAAAATCATTTGCCATACAAGCAGGAAGAGAACTACGTGTAATAGTAGATAGCAACTCACTAGACGATAAGCAGGCAGACCTACTTTCATTTGATATCTCGCAGAAGATAATGAAGGAAATGATCTACCCAGGGCAAATAAAAATTACTGTAATACGTGAACGTAGAGCGGTGAATTTTGCTAAGTAGGAACATAAGAACAAACACACTACCGAAAACGCAGCTTTCAATGAGAACTGCGTTTTTTTGATTTATATAAAAAAGCATTCTATAAGTTCCATCTAATAAATTAGGTATTATACAAGTAGATGATTACTATGTGAAAAAAATGAAAGTATTAATGATAGGAGCCGGCAACATGGGACTGACCTTTGCCGAAGGGATGGTAGATTCCCCACATATTAAGAATAAACACCTGCTTATTTACGATAAAAGTGACACCGTAAGACAGCAACTAAAAAAGGACTTGAGGTTTAGTGTATATGATGACCTTACAGAAGCTGTAAAACACGCACACATTATTTTTTTAGCTGTAAAGCCTTACCACTGTGAAGCGCTCTTTACTGAGATCAAACCACTGCTGGATTCTGAGCAGATATTGGTATCTCTTATGGCTGGGATAACCTTGGACTATATCGTGAGCGGTACTGGCCTTTCCAAAGTAGTGAGAGCTATGCCAAACCTTCCAGCCAAGGTGAGTAAAGGGGTGACTGCTTTCACAGAAACTCCAGAAGTAACCAAAATAGAGCAAATGGCAGTACGTAACTTACTGGACTCTACCGGTACTTCTATACACGTAGAAAACGAAAAGTTCATAAATAAGTCCACCGGCATCTCCGGTAGCGGTCCAGCCTACGTATTCTATTTTATGCAATCTATGCTAGATGCTGCTCTTAAAATGGGTTTCTCACAACACGATTCTAAGGTCTTAGTAGGTCAAACTTTTGAAGGAGCTGTAGAGCTGTTTAAAAACTCAGACTTAAAACCTGAAGGATGGATACAAAAAGTTGCATCGAAAGGTGGCACAACACAAGCAGCTATAGATTCTATGGAAGATAATAATGTAAATACACTCATCAAAGATGCTGCTTATGCTGCATTTCATCGGGCTGTAGAACTGGGGCAAGAGAACCAGTAAACAATACAATAGCATATTTTTTCACAGCAGAAAATAAATCATTTACAAAAAATGAATCTATCCAGCATCAACAAGAATACTTTGGGACGTGATGGCTTTTTTATATTCTTGCTACTATTTATAAGTCAGCTATCTGCTCAAACCTACACCCCAGGCAACACTTACTTTGATCCTGCTAATCACGTAGAATACTTGGCTGGAAATCTACCTATTATACTCTCTGCACCACACGGTGGAGGTGAATTACCCGATTCTATTCCAGATCGAGAATGCGATGGATGTGTGTTCGTTCGCGATGGATACACTAAAGAAATAACACAAGATATTAAAGACGCACTTTATGCTAAGACTGGATGCTATCCGCACATGATAATCAACCTATTGCACCGTAAAAAATTTGATGCAAATAGAGACATAGGTGATGCAGCAGACGGTAATGCACAAGTAGAAAAAGCATGGTACTATTACCATAAAGTTACCGACTCGGCTAAAGCTAAAATCACAAGAGACTATGGCAAAGGACTGTACTTAGATATTCACGGCCACGGACACACACTACAACGCCTAGAAATAGGCAACGGCATATGGAAAAGCGACTTACAAAAAACAGATGCTCACCTCAATGGAACCAATGCCTTAGAGAAAAGCAGTATTCGCAATCTAGCAGCAGATAACATAAAAAATGTATCTCACGCTCAGCTAATCAGAGGAGAATTTTCATTTGGCACACTCATGGATGCTAGTGGATACCCTTCTGTACCTAGTTCTACAGACAGTTTTCCGCTAGATACCCAATATTTTTTCTCTGGAGGATATAATACTTTGAGACATGGCTCCAGAGACGCAGGCACTATAGACGCAATACAAGTAGAGTGCAATAGCAGTTGGCGGTTCGAGTCTGAGATAGCTCGCAAAGTATTTTCAGATAGCATAGCTGAGGTCATTATAGACTATATTGACCTTCACTACTTTACTGATTTTAAAGAAAAGTACTGCACCCTTTCGGCAGCTATTCAGAATAAACCCCTCAGACCTAAATTTGCTGTTTTCCCAAATCCAGCTCAAAATGAGATACACATAATTACCGATCTAAAAGTTATGGCCATTGCTATATATAACACTATGGGCAAAGAGCTACTGAATCAGCAATGGGAAGGTAAGCCTATTGACATCCGCATACTGCCAAATGGTTTACACTTTATCGTAATTTCCGCTTCTGAAAATCAGAAGTATTCTAAGATTATTATAAAGAAGTAAAATAGTATTCTTGCACATATCAAGACCTTTAAAAATAATTAATGAACATACTTCTCAAAAACATAAAACAACTCATCGGTATCACAGAGAATTCTGATACCATTAAAAAAGGAAAAGCACAAGGTGAGGTACAGACCTTGGAGAATGCTTACTTGATAGTGAGAAATAATATCATACAATCCTTCGGGCCTATGAGTGATTGCCCAGAGCTCAGTATGGATAGCCACGACTGTGCTGGCAAATTAGTACTGCCGATGTATGTGGATAGTCATACGCATCTAATTTTCGCAGAGAGCAGAAGCGACGAGATGAAGATGAGGCTGCACGGCAAAACCTATCAAGAGATAGCTGAGACGGGTGGAGGCATCCTAAATAGTGCAGCAAAAATACACTCCATGAGTGAGCAGCGGCTATATGACGATGCTCAGGAGCGAATGGGTAATGTGATAAAACAAGGAACCGGAGCCATCGAAATAAAGAGTGGATATGGCCTTACTATAGAAGACGAAATGAAGATGCTACGTGTGATACGCATCTTGAAGCAGCTCTCTCCTATCCCTGTGAAAGCTACTTTCTTAGGTGCTCATGCACTTCCTACTGCATTTAAAAAAAATAAGGCTGCCTATATGTATCTCGTGACCAACGAGATGCTACCGCGTATAGCCGGTGAGGGCCTCGCTGACTATATTGATATCTTTTGTGAGACAGGATATTTTGACTTGGACGACTTAAAACAAATAATAGAAGCTGGAGACAAGCACGGACTGAAAGCTAAGGTACATGCGAATCAGTTTAGTTCTTTTGGTGCGGTGAAAATGGCTTGTGAAATGGGTGCTTTATCTGTAGACCACCTAGAAGTAATGAAAGACGAAGACTATGCGGCACTAGCTTCTTCTAATACCATAGCTACTGGACTTCCACTTTGTTCACTATTCTTAGATATCCCATACACCCCAGGTCGTACACTTATTGACAAAAATATACCGCTTGCTATTGCCAGTGATTTCAATCCAGGCTCTGCTCCTAGCAGTAATCTAAATCTTGCCTTTGGCCTAGCTTGTTCTCAGATGAAACTGACTCCCGCAGAAGCATTTAATGCTTTGACGTATAATGCTGCTTTTGCTATGGAAGTGCAAGACCAAGTCGGAAGTATCCAGGTAGGCAAAAAAGCAAACCTGATTATCACTAAACCTGCCAACGGATTAGAAGATATTCCCTATTGGTTTGGAGATAGTATGATAGGTAGTGTGGTAGTTTAGCACTCCCACACTTGCACCCCTTTTGTTATGTAGAAGCAGAGGATTCAGTGGTTTTATTAGTACGCTCTAGCGGTACTACCCTGCATATAGTACACGTAACTTCTATTTACTACCTGATTACCTCCGGGAGTAGGATAATTTCCGGAGAAGTACCAATCGCCTAAATGATTAGGACAAGAGGCTTTCAAGCCTTTAATGGTTTGATATACTATTTCTACCTCAGCTTTCATCCCTTCTGGAGTCACTAGTCTGCCTATTTCAGCTTCTATTTCTTTATCTGTATATCGATCATAAAGCATTTTCACTTTATTTTTCATTTCCGCTACGGGCTTCTCTAGCTCCGCTTTGCACGCATCAAATACTACCTCCATAAACTGCTCATCTCCTTCTTTGAATAATAAGCTTTTCACCGCTTGAAAAGCAATAAACTCATTCATACGACTCATGTCAATTCCGTAGCAATCTGGATATTTTATGATAGGAGCACTTGAAGCTACGATTATCTTCTTAGGACCAAGCCTATCTAGTATTCTCAGGATACTCTTTTTCAGCGTAGTACCTCGTACTATACTATCATCCACTACTACGAGTGTGTCTGTAGGTTTCACCACCTCGTATGTTACGTCATAGCCATTTCCTACGAGCTCATCTCTTCCTTCATCTTGTGCTATAAATGTACGTATTTTAGCATCTTTTATAAGAAGCTTTTCTCTACGTATTTTCACAGAAAGTAGTTTGTCTATTTCAGAGGCTTTTGGTTCTCCACCTAGCTTTAATAATTGCTCTCTTTTCCACTTATCCAAGTATTTATATACGCCATCTATAAGTCCGTAGTAGGAGGTGGCTGCAGTATTTGGTATATATGAAAATACGGTAGATCTAATATCAAAATCCAGTCTCTTCAGTATTTCTCGAGATAATTTTCTTCCTAGTTGTTTTCGCTCTTCGTGTATCTTACCATCGCTTCCTCTAGAGAAGTAAATTCACTCAAAACTACAAGAGAGACGTTCTAGCGGTTCTAGTATCTGCTTCTCTTCAAAGCTACCGTCCCGTTTCACTATCAGTGCATTACCAGGTTTCACCTCTTTCAGGTCACCCATCTGTAAGTCAAACGCAGTTTGTATAGCTGGTCGCTCACTTGCTACCACTATAACTTCATCATTGGACCAATAATAGTTAGGACGTATCCCATTCGGATCTCGCATTATAAATGCATTCCCGTCTCCAATGAGACCGACCATATTATATCCGCCGTCTACATTTTTGAAAGAGTTTTTGAGTACGTTTTCTATATCCAGGTTATTTTTAATATAATCAGCTGTAGCCAGACTGTCCATCCCTTTATCTCTGCACTCCTTATATAAGTTCTCATTTTCGTCATCTAAAAAATGGCCGATTTTTTCGAGCATAGTCACATTATCACTTATCTCCTTAGGATGCTGACCTAGTTCTATAAGCTGCTGGTACATCTCCTGTACGTTGGTCACATTATAATTACCCGCTAGCACTAAGTTTCTACTCATCCAGTTATTCTGACGCAGAAATGGATGAATATTCTCTATACTGTTCTTACCGTGTGTAGCGTATCTAAGATGACCAAGCAAGACTTCCCCTGCATACGGAAACTTCTTCTTCAGCCATTTTGTATCTTGAGCTTTCTCTTGATCTAAGCTCTTATACCTTTTATTTACACGTTCAAACAGTGCAGAAACTGCCCCGTCTCCAATGGCACGCTCCCTAGCTATATAGCGACTACCGTACTCGGGGTCCAGCTTTATGACTGCTAGTCCAGCACCATCCTGACCTCTATTCAGTTGCTTATTCATAAGCAACTGGAGTTTCTTGAGACCGTACAGCTCTGTTCCGTACTTTTCTTTGTAAAATTCTAGTGGTTTTCTGAGCCTTATAAAGGCCACTCCACACTCGTGTTTTATTGGATCGCTCATTTACTAAGATTGATACGCCAAAGGTATATTTTCAGAGCTGAAATTTATGCTATAACCTGACTATATATTCCATAATCAATTAACAATCCTAAGATAAAGAAAATAATGTCAGTGTAAAGGGCTCGTTGCTACACATAATAGAAGGAATCTATCCTATTGTATATTTTTAGTATATTTGGAATGTTATAAAAAAATATATTATGAAAAAAATAAACTCCATCTTACTGATTACTTCTCTTTTGGCATTTGCAGCGTGTTCAGATGTTCCGATAGCAAGTCCTAAAAAATCAAACACTACTATACCAAGTACATTCACTACCAAGGTAGTGTTAGAAAAATATACTGGTGAATGGTGCGGAGCTTGCCCATCTGCAGGACAATTTTATTCTGAAAAGAAAAGTACGGATGGCACCCAGTTTATAGGTGTAGCCATTCACGCAGATGATAAGTATGCTAATCCAGCTAATGAGGCTATTTACAGACAACTTAATTCTAACCTTCGTCACAATCCTGATGGATTATCAATAGGCTTCCCTAATGTTATGTTTAACAGAAGCAAAGGACCAAACGACCAAGTGATTAACGGTTTTGGCAACAGTGATTGGTCTTCTAAGTTTGATGAGCTGAAAGCCGCTACTGTAAGTAGTGGATTAAGTCTAGAAACTAGTATAACCGGTGATACTCTTACTGCTGCAGTAAAGCATTATCATAAAACTGCACTAGAAGGCAACTACGCTATAACAGCATATCTCGTAGAAAACGAACTGAATGGATCCGATCAGGTATCTGCTGGAGCTGATTACAAGCAGCAGCACGTACTTAGAGAACTACTTACTCCTGCTGGAGGAATACCAATAGACGCTACTATGACAGATGAAATCTTATCGTTGGAACTTAGTTCTGTTGATATTTCTGCATATATCGCTGGCAACTTGGAAGTCATAGCTTTCATTCACCAAGATGGTGCGACATTTTCAGAGCAAGCTATTGTTAATGGTCAAATCGTAAAGGCTGGAGAAAATCAATCTTTTGATTAAGCCTGAAACATAAAATATCAGAGCCGACGAAATAATTCGTCGGCTTTTTTTTATACCTACTTTTGTAAGATACTACATGCCAAAAAAGAAAATCCTAATCCTAAATGGTCCTAACCTAAATCTACTAGGTACGCGAGAACCAGACATATATGGAAATACGACTTTTGAGTCATTCCTGGAGCAAGTCAGAAGCCAGTTTTCAACAGTAGAAATCGATTACTATCAAAGTAATATAGAAGGTGAATTAATCAATAAACTACACGACACAGAAAATGAAGAGTACTCTGGAATAGTGCTGAATGCAGGCGGCTATTCTCATACAGCAGTTGCCTTGGCAGATGCCGTAGCTGCTATTAAAACATCTGTAGTAGGGGTTCATATTTCAAATATATACACTCGCGAAAATGAAAGACACACTGAGCTGCTCGCTCAATACTGCGTAGGAGGAATATACGGACTAGGAATAAAAGGATATGAGATTGCTATAGACTACCTTTTAAGTCACTAAACTGCTTTTTACCTGCGACAAAATACTGCCACACAATAGATTTAGTATACAGTGAAACAGCTGTATTTCCTAGCTTTTTGATAGCCTTTCTTTTCTCAAGTATACTTCCAAAACTTCCCCAAAAAGCAACATGAGCTTTGATAATCGTAAAAAATAATGTTGGCTTACCATCCACTATGAATTTAACTGCAGAAATACCGTCTAAAACCATTCTCCAAAGTACAATCAGTAACCAAAATGGCGTCTGTAAATTTTTAGCTAGCAGGATAAGATTATTCCTAAAGTTTAAAAAATATTTTCGGTCAGAACCTTCTGCCAGCGTGCCGCCTCCTACGTGAAATACCTCAGATAGTGGCTCTACCATTACCTTATATCCCATTCGCTGCATCCGCCAGCACAGATCTATCTCCTCCATATGAGCAAAAAAATCTGCATCTAAAGCTCCTGCTTTATGATACACCTCTGCCTTCACAAACATGCACGCTCCAGTAGCCCAAAACACCTGCAACGAATCATCATACTGTCCTGTATCTTCTTCTAGAGTATCAAACACTCTTCCTCTGCAAAACGGGTATCCCCACTTATCTAAAAACCCTCCAGAAGCTCCTGCGTACTCAAACTTCCCAGGATCTTTAGCATCTAATATCTTAGGCTGTATGGCTCCTATACGCTTATCTGACATGGCCATTTCTACCAATGGAGAAAGCCAGTTTTCTGGCACTCGAACGTCACTATTTAGCAACACATAATAATCTGCCTCTATCTGAGTAAGTGCCCAGTTATATCCGCCTGCATATCCATAGTTTTCTGGAGACACGAGCAATTTTATCTCTTCTGTATGCTGCTGCAGGTAGGCTACACTGTCATCGGTACTGGCATTATCCACTACCCAAACTTCCTTATTCACGTAAGATGTAGCTAATACTCCACCTAAAAATCGCTCGAGCAATGACCGAGTATTATAGTTGAGAATAACAATGGCTACCTTGGGTGGAGAATCCTTCATTACGCTTTCTTTTTAGCGAAGATAAACTTCATAGTTTCTGGATGAAGGAGTAGTATGCAGTAATCCTCTGAACGAGCTTTGTACTGCCTCTCAAAATCGTCCTTACGGTCTGCTAATATGATCTTTCGGGTAATCAACTCCTCCATAGTACTCGCACTAAAGCTATAATACGATTGAGATTCATTCTTATCTACTACCTTCTGGGCTATAGCAATATCCTCTATATGGGCTATGAGGATAGGGAATTTAGAGTATCCCCCGTCTACTATAGCTTTTACGGTCTCCGCTAACTCGGCACTCAGGATTTTCACATCTCCTTCTAACTGTGCCAATAGCTCCTTTTCTTGTTCTTCTTTTGTACTATCCATTGTGTATGCAACTGTCAGAATTTGCTAACTCTTGCTTTTACGCTAGCAAACATGTGTAAATAAATTTGTAATCTCAAAGAACCATTTCGAAAAATAATTTATACCCTAAAAAAAAACACTTGGATAGCACGTATTTGCATATTTACAACCTCTTGTTCAGAGCAAAAATAGAGTTAGTAAAAGGCTTAAATCCTACCTACAGAATACTTAGTAGGTTGCATACTACCAACATATCCGCTGAGCAACCTATACAACAAGATATGTATTGATTTACCCTCCTAAAAAACAATACATTATAACAGTCTACACCAGTAGAGTATCTCCACATAGAATAACTAGCCAAGGACAACTTGCTCTTCTAATTATTATTAACAAGGGGTTATACCAAAATAGCTTTCAATTGCCGCATATAAATCGTTTTTCACTCAATTTCTATTCGTTAAAAAATAATACCATAGCTCAGGCTATGCAATGATTTTTCGCCTTTACAAACCTTCGATAAACTCAATTTATTTATACGACACTTAAAAACTAAATTGGTATTAATACGTACATTCGTACTATTCTGAACGGAACTAATAGTATGAATAAAATAATCACACTTACTCTATAATGAGGGTAAAGGTCAACGCATCTATGCTCCAGTGAGCATAGGCATAGGATATAATTTTGGCACTAGATAATCCGCGTATAACTCCTGTGCTATCTGACCAAGATATCACAAAAACTGCTGCTTTAGCCAAGGAAATATGGACGGAGCACTATACGCCTATCATAGGCTCTGAGCAGGTCAGCTATATGCTAGCTAAATTTCAAAGTCAAGAAGCCATAGCACAGCAGATAAAAGATGGCTATCAATACTTCAGAATCTCGAACAGCGAAGAGTATGGCTACCTAAGTGTACAAGCAGAAGACAAACAGCTTTTTATCAGTAAAATCTATATAAAAGCAGCAGCTAGAGGCCTAGGCTTAGGCAAGAGTCTGATGCAACTGGCCATCACTATAGCCAATGAAAATACTCTTACTGAGCTGCGACTCACTGTAAATAAACACAACCTTCACGCTATAGCTGCTTATGAAAAAATGGGCTTCACCAAAAAACGTGAAGTCGTCTTTGATATAGGAAACGAATATGTGATGGATGATTACGAGATGGTGCGCCTACTCACATAGGCTTCAGCACCAACAGACTATCTTAACTCCAACAGCACTACATTCTCTGCGTGATGCGTCTGCGGAAACATATCTACAGCTTGGCTTTTTACCACCTTGTACTTAGCGTCTAGCATAGCTAAGTCACGTGCCTGAGTAGCAGGATTACAACTTACGTACACTATCTTAGGACAAGCTATATAGGCTAGGTAATCCACTACTTTAGGATGCATGCCACTACGTGGAGGATCTGTGATGATGATATCTGGCTTACCGTGTTCTTTATAAAAGGCTTCATTAAACACATCCTTCATATCACCCGCTAAGAACTCTACATTAGACAATCCATTGATACCTGCATTTACCTTAGCAGCTTCTATCGCTTCTTCTATTATCTCCACTCCCACCGCCTTTTTAGCTTTGGTAGCTGCCACACATGTGATAGTTCCAGTGCCACAGTAGAGGTCATATACCACATCAGTCTTTTGTATATCTGCAAAGTCTATAGCCACCTCATACAGCTTATCAGCTTGTACGGGATTCGTCTGAAAAAAGGACTTTGGAGAGATATTAAACTTCAATCCTCCCAACTCTTCTTGTATCTCAAAATCACCGCTGTAGCTAATAAATTCTTGATCAAAAGTGCTGTCATTTAGCTTTTCATTGATGCAATAGTTTAATGCTTTCGGATTAAATTTTTCTTGGATGGCCTTCAGTAGACTCTCTATTTTATCGTCTTCCTTCTTAGCAAATATTACATTTATCATCCAGTCTCCACCTTTTGTATTGCGGAGCATTAGGTTACGCATCAGTCCCGTATGTTCCTTTAGATCATAAAAGGTATAGTCATTTGCTATGCAATATTCATAAACGAAATTTCTGATATCATTTCCTTTATCATCCTGCAGCCAGCACTTATTTATAGCCAGCACTTTATCAAATCTGCCTGGAGCATGAAAACCCAGTGCATTGGTATGCTCTAAATCTTCTAAGGTTTCATTTTCATATAACCATCGCTTATTGGAGAAGGTGTACTCCATCTTATTGCGATAAAACTGTACCTCCTCTGCCGCTACTATAGGCAGCGTCTCTCCTACCTCTACTTTACCTATTCTAGTGAGACAGTCTGTAGCCCACGTATCCTTAAGCTGTGCCTGACTGGGATAGTCTATGTGCTGCCATTTGCAGCCGCCACATGTACCATAGTGCTCACAGAAGGGTTCTCTTCTGAGCTCTGACTCGGTGTGTAACTTAGTGATGTTAGCAAGGCTAAATTTCTTTTTCCTCCCGACTACCTGTAGATCTACCACATCCCCTGGAGCTCCATATTTTACGAAGATTACCTTTCCTTCTATCTTAGCGAGAGCATGTCCCTCACCACCAGCGGCTAGCAGTTCTACATTTTCGTAATGCATCTGCTGGTCCTTTTTTCTTTTTCTTCCCAAAATTTATGTTTTATGGTGTTTTTAAAGTCACCGCTTTTTTATATCTATCTACACCATCTAGGGTAGCAGTAAATTTTTCTACGTCTTGATATCCTGGCACTTGAAACATCTTTTTGTCTTGTGGCACATAAAAGAAAAATGTAGGATATCCGCTTGGCTTATTATTAGAGAGTGCTAAGAGTAACTGACGGCCCGTAAGTGAGTCTGACTCACCTATATAGTATTTGCCTCCCTCCTCTGGATTAAATTTTATAGCTACGTACTTTTCATTGAACCTTCTGATGATTCCTGTATCAGAAAACGTCTTTTTATCCATCACCTTGCACCAACCACACCACTCTGTGTAACAGTCTATTACAGCTACTTTACCTTCTTTTTTAGCAAGCTCGTAGCCTGTATTAAAATCCATCCACTCTATCTTAGGCTCCTCCTCTACACGGGTAGTAGCTGCTATGAAGCAAGTGGCCATAATAATAATTACAAGTAATCTCTTCATATTGGAGTACGAAAATAACCTTTCAAGTACGGTTCTATTACTCCTTTGGCTAATTTTCACTAGATCCTAGCTATCATTCCTACGTATCACAGCCAGCAGTAGGTCTATCTTAGAAAGTACTATGCCAGATAGTGCTGTCTACTTCTAGCGTAAAACAAGCGAAACTGGACCACAGTAAACCTACCGCACTATTACCATACCCGCATGATGCGAGCAGCGTCTGGAGGATATAGCGATACAAGTACGCACATGATATAATAGCAAAACGGCCTCTGACAAAAACCAATATTCCCTTTTTCAACATACAGTTACTTTTATAGAATCAGCTAGATACGCCGGTAACAGCTACTCCTATATTTAACAGGAAGAATAGATGTTATACCAAAATAGCTTTTAATTCCCGTATATAAATCGTTTTTCACTCGATTTCTATTCGTCAAAAAATAATACCATAGCACAGGCTATGCAATGATTTTTCGCCTTTACAAACCTTCGATAAACTCAATTTATTTATACGACACTTAAAAACTAAATTGGTATTACTAGTAAGCCGAACACGCCCTTGAGCTCAGCAACAATTAACGTATATTCGCGTTTAACAGAACTAAAGGAGACCATTGATAAACAATACACTACTGGCTAAACTGGAGCACTTCATTAAAAAGTACTACCAAAATCAACTACTGAAAGGAGCTATACTCACGGTATCCCTAGTAGTTATAGCCTTTTTTGCACTCACTTTCGTAGAGTATTTTGCTAGGTTTAGCACGACTACCCGCACCACGCTGTTCTATCTGTTTGCCTCCTCCAGTATAGGCATCCTAGGCTGGTACGTCTTGCGACCCGTTTTAGGACTTATTAATATCAATAGAAAATTTGGTGTACGTGAAGCATCCAAACTCATCGGAAACCACTTTCCAGATGTGAAAGATAAACTCCTAAACACGCTACAACTGCAAGAAGAGTCTAAGAACAATACGAGTGCCCTACTCTGGGCCAGCATAGAGCAACGCACCAAAGAGCTCAATCCTGTACCATTTGCTGCTGCGGTGCCCTTTAAGAAAAACCTTACGTACGTAAAGTATGCACTTCTTCCTGCATTGGGATTACTTTTTGTGCTCCTAGTAAGTCCTGGTTTTAAAGAAAGTAGTGAACGTGTGGTTAATTATCAGACCTACTTTGAGATCCAAGCTCCATTTAAATTTATCACAGATATAGCTACTCAAAAAGCGGTACAAAATGAAAATATACACGTACCACTGCGTCTTACCGGAAAAGAAATCCCAAGTGATGCCTACATAGTCCTCGGAAAAAACCGCTACAAAATGCGAACTGACCAGACTGGACAATTTTACTACGAGATCAATAACATACAGAAATCAGAGAAAGTATATTTCGAAGCAGGCGGATTTAGCAGCCAAGAGTACGACCTCACTATTGCACTAAAGCCGAGTCTCCTAGGCTATAGTGCCACACTAGACTATCCTACATATCTTGGCATGGCCAATGAAACCGTGCGAAACATAGGAGAAATCACGGTGCCACAAGGTACAGTTATCTCTTGGAGTTTTGATACTAGAAACATAAATGAAGTGACTCTATCTACCTCAAGTAAGCCACTCATACCACTGAAAGACAAACTGAAATTTGCAAAGAAATTTATGCAGTCTACACTGCTTAAAGTACACACTCGAAACGAAGAAGTAGCTCAAGGTGACTCTGTCTTTTATCAAATCAATGTAATACCAGATGAGTTTCCACAAATAGCCGTAGAGCGAAAAAATGATAGTCTGAGTAACAAAGTGTTTTATTTTCTAGGAGATATATCAGACGATCACGGATTCAGTAAACTACTGTTTAACTATAGATTTACGAAGACTAAAAATAAGGATAACCAAAACAAAACAGGAGCTCTACCTATCACTATAGAGGCAGGAGTAGGCAGCCAAAGCTTCTATCACTACTGGAGTCTAGACGCACTGAATGTGCAGGCAGAGGATGAGATAGAATACTACTTCACCGTGTGGGATAATGATGGCGTAAATGGCACTAAACCTACCAAGACCAGCGTAAGCACCTACAAGGCTCCCTCTGCAGAAGAGATAAAGGACCGAACTGAGGAAGCCAATAAAGAGATAAAGAGCTCTATGGCCGGTGCTCAAGCGGAAGCTACTGAGTTAGAAAAAGAAATAGAAAGCATAGAAAAAATGCTAACTGAAAAGAAGAATCTGGACTGGAATGATAAGAAAAAAATACAAGACCTCCTGGACAAGCAGAAAGCTCTAGAAGAAAAGATACGTAGTGCCGTAAACAAGAATAAAGAGAAGAATAACAAAGAGCAAGAGTTTACCCCGCAGGAGGAGCAGATGCTCGAAAAGCAAAAGCAGCTGGAAAAACTAATGGATGAGGTCCTAGACGAGGAGACCAAAAAGCTAATGGAAGAAATCCAGAAACTGCTGGATGAAAATAGAAAAGAAGACTTACAAAAGGCCTTAGACGAATTCAAGTTCAATGAAAAAGAAATGAGCAAAGAGATGGACCGTATGCTCGAACTATTCAAAGAACTAGAACTCGAAAAGAAGCTCAACGAAACCATAGACAAGCTCAATAAACTGGCAAAAGAGCAGCAAGAGCTGGCTAAGAAAACAGAAGACGAAAAAGGCAAAAATGAGGAAATAGAAAAGAAGCAAGAAAAACTCAAAGAAGAGTTTGAGAAAGTAAAAGAAGACATAAAAGACATAGACAAAAAGAATGCTGAGCTAGAGACTCCACTGGATATAAGTAAGCAAGAAGAGAAACAAGAAAAAGTCTCTGATAAGATGGATGATGCCCAGCAGAAACAAGGCAAAGGAAAAAATAAGGAGGCTAGTGAGAGTATGGAAGATGCTGCCGAGGAGATGAAAGAAATGGCTGAGCAAATGCAGGAGGAAATGGAAGACTCTTTCGAAGAGCAGCAAGAAGAAGATTACAATAATCTCAGACAGATACTGGAAAACCTAGTACTCTTGTCTTTTGACCAAGAGAAGGTGATAGACGGGTTTAAAGCGAATCAACGCTACAGCCCTAAATACATAGAACTGGCTCAGCGTCAGCGAAAAATCAAGAACGAAACTAAGATGGTAGAAGACTCCCTACTCGCTCTAAGTAAACGTAATCCATCGATCTCCTCTTTCGTAAATGAAGAGGTAGCCAAAATAAACGATAACCTGGATAAGTCACTGGGATACCTGGGTGAACGATATACGAATAATGCCATAGTAAACCAGCAGTATGCTATGATGGGGTATAATAATCTAGCCTTAATGCTCGCGGAGTCTCTGGATCAGATGCAGCAGAAGATGAAGGCTCAAAAGCAAAATAAAGGCAAGCCCAAATCTGAATGTAAGAAACCGGGTGGTGCCAAAGGCAAAAAGCAAAAGAAACCCAATGCCAATGCCATAAAAAAAATGCAACAAGAACTCGCTAAAAAAATGAGTGAGCTGGAGAAAGGCCAAAAGCAAGGAAAAGGGAAACCAGGTAGCAAAGAGTTTGCAGAGATGGCGGCACAACAAGCGGCTATCCGTAAGAAACTGCAAGAACTGAATGGACAACTACAAAAAGAAGGAAAAGGTGGTAGTCTAGGTGATATCAAAAAGACAGAAGACCTGATGGATCAGCTGGAGGAGGACTTATACAATAAGAGACTCAATAGCCAAACGATGCAGAAGCTGAACCAGATCGAGATAAAGCTCAGTGAGCATGAGCGTGCAGAGCGCGAGCAAGAGCAGGATGATAAGCGAACGAGTAATGAAGGGCAAGACCAGCAAAGACCGGTACCGCCGAGTATCCAAAAATACCTAGACGAGAAAAAGAAGGAAACAGAACTGCTACGCAGTGTCTCTCCAGATCTTCAGCCATACTACCAGAAAAAGGTAAAGGAATATTTTGGGCAATGATGTGAGAGCTATAGTAACTAAAGGATAAATGAGGTCTGGTTATTGCTTCGGCTTCCAAGGCCAAGAAGGTGACAATGAGGTGAATAAAAAAAAACATAAAACGTTTCAAACCTTTGGCGGGAAAATGAACGGAATGTCTAAAGGTATATTACCTTTTGCCTTTGAAACTCTATGAAACAAGGCCCTTACTCCGTGAAAATCTGCTATTTCCGCAGTTCGAAGTTCGTCCCTAGATATACTTTGCGTACCATCTCATCATCGGCTAACTCTTGAGGCGTTCCTTTTTTGAGTAGGCGTCCTTCGAAGAGTAGATACGCTCTATCTACCAAGTTAAGCGTAGCCTGCACATCATGATCTGTGATGAGCACTCCTATATTTTTAGTCACTAACTTCTGTACTATTTCTTGTATATCTTCTACTGCTATTGGGTCTACACCTGCAAAAGGCTCATCCAGCAATACAAACTTAGGATCTGTGGCCAGTGCACGAGCTATTTCGCATCTTCTACGCTCTCCACCACTGAGGACCTTACCTAGATTTTTCCGTACTTTTTCTAGACCGAATTCAGCAATTAGCGATTCTGTCTTATCCCGCTGCTCCTCTTTACCCTTATTCGTCATCTCTAGCACAGCACGTATATTATCCTCTACGGTAAGATCGCGAAATACAGAAGCTTCCTGCGGTAAGTATCCCAGACCTTTTTTAGCCCGCTGATACATCGCCTTACCCGTAATCTTTTCATCATCCAAGTACACCTCGCCAGAGTCTGGCTGGACTAGACCTACCACCATATAGAAAGTAGTAGTCTTACCTGCACCATTTGGCCCGAGTAGTCCTACGATCTCTCCTTGCTCTACTTCTAGAGACATATCGTTCACTACCTTCCGTTTCTTGTACTGTTTTACTAGATTTTCTGCTCTCAGACGCATATTCCTTCAAAAGTAGTACACTAATAAATAACTAATATCTGTTTTCAAGTATATTTGTCCAATTATTAGAATAACAAGATGAAAAAACTTTTAATAGCAATAACACTTCTAGCTGTATTACCTATGAGCAGCAATGCTCAAAACTGGCTTACCTTGAAAGGTGGCGGAGGTATAGGCACAACCTTAGGAAATACCAGAGACGTAAATGCAGGCTTGGCAACAAGTTTTGGCTTAGGATACAAACACCAAATTTCTAAGAGAATGATCCTGGAAGGTGACATTCTATTGGATGGAAGGGCTATGGAGTATTTCACAGGCATCTTTGACACAGATAGTTTACCGATTTATTTAGATGGAGGAGGTTCATTTATACAAATACCTATCACGTTACAGTACATGATACCTTTCAAGAAAAAAGAGCTTATCCCTTACAGAATGGGACAACCTAAGTCGTATTGGTTTATAGAAGGTGGGCCTTACTTTGCCTACGGAACAAGCGTAACTTCTTTTTACGATGCGGAAATCTTAGCCCTATGGTCAGATCCAGAAGGAGATACATTCACCACAGATGACCTTACTCCAAGAACTATAGATATAGGTATTACAGGTGGTATAGGTGTAAACTTCAGCTTAGGCTCTGAGGGAAAATCAAGACTTATCGTAGGAACTAGAGCAAATTATGGCTTACTCAATATCTACAAAGACAGTAGACTGGGTACATCTAATAACTTTTCTGTTGTGGGTTATTTAGCTGTAGACTTTAGCCTTACCAAAAGAAAACATATCAGACACCGCTGGTAGTCCGTACATCTTTCAGCATTAGCTGAATAGTACTAGTACCGCGAAAGACATTTTCATTAATCTGAAAGCAGGCTTCAAAAGAGTCTGCTTTTTTGATGGCTTCTAGTTTCTCCGCCATTCCAAATCCAACAGCTGCGAGAGAATCATTCGTACGCTTCACATTTAGCCGGAGATGCTCGGCAGTCTTCCCTATGATCTTACCTGTACCATCATCTTTTAAGCCTTTGGCATAAAAGATAGGAGTCAGATTAGCTGGACCAAAAGGGGCCATCTTATTCACTATGCTCAGAAACTTCATGTCTACCACGCTCACATCTAGCTCTGCATCATAAAATACTTTAGGAGTAAGCATCTCTTCATCTAGCATCTCCTCTCCCACTTTTTCAAATGCTTCTCTAAATGCATCAAGGTTCTCAGCTTTCATCGTCATACCAGCGGCATACATATGTCCACCAAACTGCTCTAAGTGCTCGCTACATTTCTCCAAAGCCTCATGCACATCAAAACCCTTTACACTTCTGGCACTCCCTGCTAACATCCCCTCTCCACTTTTAGTAAGGATGATAGTAGGTCTGTAATACAGCTCTATGGCTCTACTCGCTGCTATACCCACTACACCTTTATGCCAGTCTTCTCTGTAGAAAACGTGTGTTTTCCGTTCTAACAGATTTGGGTTCTTCGCTATTATCTCTTGAAAATCTGCTGTAATCTGCTGATCTACTATCTTTCTGCTTGCATTTTGAGTTTCGAGTTCCTTGGCAAATTCATTGGCCATTTCATCCGTATCTGCTAGTAGCATCTTTACAGAATTTTTAGCATCTCCCATTCTACCTGCAGCATTTATTCTAGGGCCTAGGTAAAAGACTAAGTCGCCTATACTCAATTCTTCTTTATTGATAGAAACTTCAATGAGCTTTTTCAGCCCAATGCGTGGTTGTTGATTGATGATTTTCAGTCCAAAGTGAGCAATGATCCTATTCTCATCTTCTATAGGCACTATATCACTCGCTATGCTCAAAGTAGCAAAATCTAAGTACTGCAAATACTCCCGCTCATCTAGTCCATTGACTTCGCTATATGCTTGAGCAAGCTTTAGTCCTATACCACAGCCCGCTAATTCCTTAAAAGGATACTCGCAGTCCTTACGTTTAGGGTCTAATACCGCTGCTGCTGCTGGTAATTCTTTGCCCGGTAAGTGATGGTCACAGATGATAAAGTCTATCCCCAATGAAGTAGCGTAGTCTACTTTATCTATACTTCGGATTCCGCAGTCCAGTGCTATTATCAGACTCATCCCATTTTCTTTGGCATACTCTATCCCTGCATTACTTATCCCGTAACCTTCTCTGTATCTATCTGGTATGTAGTAGTCTATCTTGTCAAATTTATCTTTGAAAAAAGAATACGCCAGTGCTACCGAGGTAGTCCCATCTACATCATAATCTCCAAAGATGAGTACACCTTCCTTATTGTCTTGAGCGAGCTGTATCCGCTCTATAGCCTTATCCATATCCTTCATCAGAAATGGATCATGCATATCTCCTATTCTGGGGTTGAAGAATTTTTTCACCTTATCTGGACTATCTACACCCCGCTGCACCAGCATTTGGGCTATTAACGCTGGAGCATTGAGCTCAGAAGTAAGTACATCTACGAGCGCTTGGTCAGGAGCAGATTTTTGTTTCCAGATTTTTTGCATTTGCTATTATTTTTTTTTCAAGATCAGTTGTACGATTTGTTCGTACGACTGATTAATAGTGTACTATTATTCTCAGCACAAATTGACATTTTCAAACGTACGATATTATCGTACGTTTGATTTCCTTGAGCTTCCAACTTCTTTTTCAAGTCACTCCAATATCACTTTGGAACACTACTATCAGTCAGTACAGCGACCACCTCCAATACAGAAAATACCATCTCTCAGCTTCGTGATCCCAGTGAGTTCGTACCTCGTTTGTCTCAAATACTTTTAAGTCTTTCGTTTCTTTGGTGTTAATATTATCACTTTGGTACTGCGTAATATAACCTTAAAAACTATTTTTTTTCTGCTACGAGTAGATAAAAATGAAATCGTTTAAAATTCCTTCCTTCAAAACTTCAGCATTCGACATTAAATACGCTTACAAACTGATCTCCACCTGACTAAGGTCTATAAACTGCTGCACGCGGCTATTTATCTCCGGTAATTCTAAATTAACGAGTGACTCTGTACCGAACTTCTCTACACAGAAACTAGCCATAGCACTTCCATAAATAACGGCTCTTTTCATGTTTTCAAAAGAAATATCATCCGAAGCAGCTAGATAACCTATGAATCCACCGGCAAACGTATCCCCAGCTCCAGTAGGATCAAATACAGACTCTAGCAGTAATGCTGGACAGAAATACACTTTATCCTCGCCAAATAACAAAGCACCGTGCTCACCTTTCTTGATAATAAGGTACTTAGGTCCCATTGCCATTATCTTCTTAGCAGCGGTTTTTAATGCATACTCCCCGCTCAGCTGACGTGCTTCCTCGTCATTAATGATCAGTACATCCACCATAGCTATCGTCTTGTGTAACTCATCTAAAGCTATGTCCATCCAGAAGTTCATGGTATCCATAGCCACTAACTTAGGCTTAGTTTCCATACGTTCTATCACAGTTCGCTGCACCTGAGGAGACAGATTCCCTAACATCACATACTCACTCGCTTGATACGCTTGAGGGATTACAGGGTCAAAGTTTTCCAATACATTCAGTTCCGTAACTAGGGTATCACGACTATTCATATCGTTATGGTACTTACCACTCCAAAAGAATGACTTTTCATCCTCTTTTATTTGAAGACCTTCAGTATCTACCCCGTGATCTTGTAATAGCTTAATATCTTCTTTAGGGAAGTCTCCACCTACTACAGCTACTAAATTTACATCACTCCCGAAGTAACTACTACTAAGAGCTATGTACGTAGCCGCACCCCCTATTATTTTATCTGTCTTGCCAAAAGGCGTCTCTATGGCGTCAAAAGCCACACTTCCTATTACTAGTAAACTCATGACCGCAAAGGTACATTATTGCAAATCACAAAACTCGAAATTCCAAATACCAATATTCACTACTTATAAAGCCCTTAGATTAGGAGGCTTATACGGCTGTGCACTTGTTTCCTTCGGTCAGTAGCACAAAAAAGTGCGAATTCTAAAGGTACAAATCTCAACATCCATTTTTGACCAACATTTAAGTTTGTATTTGTTATTTGAGTTTGTATTTGTACCAATAGCTAACGGGATGAGTTTGATTATCTATTTTTGCAGTCATGAATTTGAATGACATAGCTAAAACGCTAGATGCGGCAGCAGCCAGTGCTAAAGCCACTGCCCAGATAAGTACTACTGAGAGTTTCACAGAGGAGCAAGCGTATGAGATACAGCGACTTTCCTTGGAAGAAAGATACACTAGAGGAGAAACTTTTGCAGGGTTAAAGCTAGGCTTCACCTCATTTGCCAAAATGGAGCAGATGGGCGTGCATGACATGATCTGGGGTAGACTCACCGATGCTATGTGGTACAAAAGCGGAGACGAGTTACCTATGGACAAGTTCATACATCCTAGAGCAGAACCAGAGATAGCTTTCTTACTAAAGAAAGACTTAGATAGAGAAATAAGCCTAGAGGAGATACCCGAATACATCCAAGCGTGTGCTCCTGCCATAGAAGTAATAGATTCTCGGTATGAGAATTTCAAATTCTCTTTAGAAGATGTGATAGCAGATAATTGTTCTTCATCGGCATTCGTAATCGGAGCGTGGCAACCGCTTCCTGATTCACTAAATAACTTAGAGATAAGCCTATTGTTTGACAAGGAAGTAAAGCAGAGTGACAGCAGTAATGCTATTTTGGATAATCCATATTTGTCTATTTGTAACGCATCCCGACTCGCTGTCAAGTACAATCAACCCTTCAAAGCAGGCGAAATCTTACTCGCTGGAGCTGCTACGCCAGCAGTATTCATAGAATCAGGCAAAAAAATCACTGCTAAAGTGGCGTCACTAGGCTCTTGTACTATAAATGCACAATAAACCCTCTTCCATCCAATAAAATATTATTATTAAATATCGCAAATGAATTATAATATAACATCACTATCTTACGATAACCAATAATTAAAATCTGCAGATCAATAAAATACTGATATTCAGATTTCAATATGTAATAAATATTACATATTGAATAAAAAACACACCCAACTAACAGTAACCGTACTATTCGATTAAACAAAAGGTGATCATACCACTATCTTTGTACTAAGCAAAAACAAATACACCATGAAAAATTACATTCAACAAGTCTCACTCCTCCTTTGTCTATTAACACTCACCATGTTTGCAAGTGCTCAATCCACAGAAGGAAAAGAAATCAAACAAGACACTATTTACAAAGTAACTGGCGATATTACAGTATGTATCGTAAGCGAAATGAATACTACTGAAGTAAAATATCACTACCTTGATAGACTAGGAGTGACATTGGCTTTAGACAATGAACTTATAGACTATATAATCCTGAGTTCTGGAGAAATATTACGCCCACAGAATAGCGATAAAGAAATCAGTGACTTGGCATTTGACAAGCAAAAAAGAATAAATATTAAACTTGGCATACTCACACCGCTACAAGGTTATACAGATTTAGGTTTTGAGTACAGTATTAAACCTATGCATAGCATAGAAGGCAGCTTAGGCATTATCGGATTAGGCTCAAAAGAATTAAATATTTTTGGAAGTCAAGCTTCAGACAGAGGAGCGACATTGACAGCAGGCTACAAGGTTTACGCTAGGCCTGATTTCTTTCTCCGAAAAGTCAGAAATGCCCATCGCATGTCTGGGCTATATATACAACCTACGCTTGCAGTCAGCTACCTTACTAGTACAGAAACGGTATTTGGCTATGACTATGACTTAAATAAATCCTACAACTACGATGCGAAGTCCAGCATTTTCCAAGGAGCATTACTATTCAAAATGGGAAAGCAGTATATCTTTGGAGATATCTTCTCTTTAGATATTAATGCTGGCGTAGGGTTTGGCATGAAAAATGTGAAAGAAATAGAGTCCTCTAACACGGATATAATGCAGTATGACATATTATACTCAGGCAGTTATGGCAACTACGGATTTACTACTTTCCAAGGTGGAGCATTAGCACTATCCGCAGGTCTCAAGATAGGAGTACTAATACAGTAAGCTGGACAAAACAGAGCAAGCAAGAAATATTCTAAATTTTATCTCAAAATATTTTCAGATTCAAGATTAAGTCTATCTTTGCACTCGCTTTTGAAAGGCAGGAAATAAAATTCCAAACCACTCAAAAGTAACGTTGCCTTCATAGCTCAGCTGGTTAGAGCGGTTGACTGTTAATCAATAGGTCCCTGGTTCGAGTCCAGGTGAGGGCGCATATTAAACAGGTTTCGATATATTGAAACCTGTTTTTTTATGACTAATTCTCAAAGCTACAGCTACGACACATTTCTTTAATCTCTTGTACTATTGATTCTCAACGTGCTATAATTTTACTATCTTGGATCAATACAAAATGACACGTAAATAATCTAATGAACAAAATATCTGCCCTGAGATACTCCAGAAAATCGGATACTCACTATGAATCTAAAAAGCTGTATCACACCATAATTTCCCGTACTACCAAAAAGAAAATTCTAGTACGTACCAAAAACAGTGAAGGAGCAAAATCTACGACAAAGAGGAAGATGTAAGAAATGAGTGGTCAGACATCCAGAATTTTGGAGTTATAGATCAATTTCAAATTCTATAGAAAATAGATATACAAAGTAACGATTGCCGATATACAAGTTTTTGCTAACTAAATTTCATATGGCAATAGCTTTACTCAAACGTATTCGCTCGTTCCGAGAGATTGCGTAATTTCAATACCACCAGACCCGTAAGCGCTGCTCCGAAAACCCTTACACCTTAAGCAACCTTCCGACACCGCACCACACCTACAACAAAACTTCGTTTCAAAACTAGAATATTCTCATTTAGAGACATTATTCCAATTATGACACCATAATAGTGTTTTGGCACAAAAAGCGTCTGCAAACTATGGAATCCGTTAGGGTCTCATTATCAATATTTTAACTACCAGAAACCTATTCCTGGCACGATTGGCATTCAGATTGTATACTTTATATCGAGATTACGTTCTCTTAAAAACTTGAAATATCAGACCCCTCACCATACTGGCTGAGATATAAAAATGTTGATGTAATACTAAACAACAACTACTACTAACTAATGTCGGAGTGATGACCGACACCCGCAGGCTGATGACTTGTACAAATCAAGTCGGAGTGATGACCGACAAGGGAGTGATGTCCCAATTGATTATTTAAGTTTTGTCATATGTAATTTAACCATTACGTCTTATGATTTGTCCCTTCGCCTAAGCGAAGGGACTTTTTTTTGGTCAAAATTATACGTCTATAACAAAACTTCACCCACTCTTTCCATTTAAAATATTTCCTTTGTTCATTCGTTACTAAATCAATTGAACTCAACATTAAAATATTTCGCTCTCCTAGGCTTTATTTATATCGCATTTTCAGCCTGTAGAAAAGAATCCTTTACTACCACAGAATCTGTAATTGTAAATACAGATACGCTTTGGTTTGATACGGTATTCACTAAAGTGGCCACCAGAACTCCGCTATCTGTGAATAAGCAAATACTCGTATACAACCCGAGTAAAGAAAGCATCCGAACCTCTATACGATTAGGGGGCGGACCTAACTCACACTTCAGACTAAATGTAGACGGCGAACCCGGATACTCATTTACAGATATAGAGATTTTTCCAGAAGACAGTCTATTTCTATTTGTAGAGGTACATCCAGACCCCAATAACAATAGCCCAGAATTTAATCCACTTATTATTCGCGACTCGCTACTCTTTAGCACCAATGGTGAGGAGAGTAAGACGATGCTCATAGGCTGGGGACAAGACGCACACTATATTTTCAGGGACAGTATAGAGTCAGACACTACCTGGGCCAATGATAAGCTACCCATAGTGGTATACGGATACTGCTACGTAAAACCAGACGTGAAGCTCACCATAGAAAAAGGAATGAAAGTGCACTTCTCCCCGAGAAGTTGGTTATTCGTAGAAGGAGAAGTAGCTATAAAAGGTACGAAAGAAGAACCCGTGCTGATGCAAGGCGACCGACTACAACCCGCGTGGGAGGAACGCTCAGGACAATGGGGAGGTGTATGGATAAGCTACCCTAGCTACGGCAGCACCATAGAGCATGCGATCATAAAAAACGGTACCGTAGGCGTATACTGTGACTCAACTGCTGGACGAGATGGCGAACGAAATGTAACCCTAAAGAAAACCATGATTCGCAATATGAGTTTTGATGGAATAAGCGGAAAAGGGAGCACCATCTATGCAGAGAACTGTGTAAGCACTAACTGTGGTAGATTTGGATTTCTCGCAAACCAAGGCGGAGACTATACCTTATATCACAATACCTTCTACACAGACGGTAGGGACTTTAGCAGACAAGAACCCACTTTTGCGTATCTCAATGTGCGCAGAGACCCTATCACCAATGCTGTGCTAGAAACGTATGATATCAAATTCACTTTTCTCAATAATATTATAGATGGAATAAACTTAGACGGTGAAATATTTGGTGACCTTGATTTTAGCAAAGTAGATACCCCTTCCGTCGTAGATTACAACTTACTAAGATCTACTAGCGATATATACTTCGGTACAGGCAGTAGCAATATAGAGCTAGACAATATAACGTATGTGGATAAAACCAACTACAACTTAGACCTAGATACCCTCTCTCCAGCAAGAAATAAGGCTATCCTTCTCTCTCCTATTATCCCACAGGACTACTACGATCGTGCTAGAGATAATACGCCAGACATAGGAGCATACGAGAGTCAGTTTTAGTTTTTTTCGAAGCAACGTATAAGAGCCTATGTGCGTCTTATTACCACTGCAAAACACTAAAGCCAAATGAAAACTAAATTAATACTAACCCTTAGCCTTCTACTATTCATCCATGCAGTATCTGCACAGTGCAATCCAATCTTTGCATCTTCAGGACAACGTTCAGACACATTTTGTATAGGAGAGATTTTCAGCCTAGACGCAAACTCCCCTGGATATACGAGTACTAGTATATTATGGTCATTTGGAACTGGAGACCAGTCTACTGCAATGAACCCAAGCTACTCTTACGCAAGTGCTGGTAGTTATACTATTACCTTCTCTAGCTCTGGATTTGCGGGTACGTGCACTAAAACTTTATCAGTCCTGGTAAAATCTGCCCCTGACATTGATATATCATTACTATCTTCAGATAGTCAATGCTTTGCTAGTAACAGTTTCTGTATCTACGATCAATCTACAGCACCCTTAGGTGAAATTATTAGAATGAGCTATTTCTTTAGTGACGGCGAGCGTATAGACACCTTAAACCCTACATTTCCCATCAATCTGTGCAAAGTAATCACCGACCCTACTGGAGGATCTTTTGACATGGTAGGAGAGTCTGAGGATTCTAGCGGATGCATCTCCAGAGAAGTATTTCAAAACTTTATTTATGTAAGCCCCAAAATAGACATCTCATTAGTTAATGTGACACCTAGTAATCCAGACTGCGACTCTACTTTAGGTAGGTTTAGAAACACTTCCGTTACAAGTCTAACAGATTTAGATTCGTTCTGCTGGTTTTTCGGTGATGGAGACACTATATTAGGCACGCCTACCACAAACACTCAATTCTGGACGGGCAACCCTGGCGGTCGCCTACCAGGCATCCCTATCACTACGATTCCTAACGTAATACAACATACGTATGATCTCAAAGGAAATTTTGATGCTACGCTTATAGGTAAAGCTTTTGGATGTTCAGACACGTTTACAATAAAGGGAGCTGTATCTGTGGTTTCTATAACACCTCCTACTCTTAGTGTTAATGACATCTACACAGTCGATGATATGCCAATTTGCTTGACTGTATCAAATCCGAGCGGCTTAGCACCCAATAGTTTTTTCTGGAACTTTGGCGATCCTTCAAGTGGAAATTTAAACTTAAATAATATTAGCCTAAATCCTTGCAGAAATTTTGGCTTGGGACCACACCTAGTCAAACTTCGTCTTCGGATAGGACCTTGCGACTACTCCCTAATTGACACCTTCCAAGTATTGGGACCAGATGCACAGATAGAGGTTCCATTTAACAGAATACGCGAATCAGAAAAATTTCAATGTGGTACAGCGGACAGTATACATTTCACTAATGCATCTTCCTTTTATCAAAATGACAATAACCCAAGAGATGAAGATTCTATTCTGTTACTTAATGGCAAATCTCAGTTCGCATTTAACTACACTCTTCCTGATCCAGGATATTTTGGCGGTATAGGAGATCAAACAGCATTAACCAGCAGTGCTCATCTAGCCAATCGTACTATGGGAGCACAAGTATGGAGAGTATGGGACTTTGGTGATGAGTATGCTTCTCAGTGCACCACAAGCACTGCAAAAGGACTAAACAGAGGAATAAACTGCAACTACAGTGAGGATGAATTTCCTGTACATAAATACCACAGTTGGGATTCAATATATCACACCTACTACTTTGCTACTAACGACTCGTTTCAATGCACTAAATATGATAAACAAACTAACTCATGCTATTCTGAAGATATAGACACGCTAAGTCCAATTAAGCATAGAGAGTTATTTAATAAGACTGTTCCTAGAGAATATACGGCTACACTTTGGCTAAGAGATACTGTAAACCAGCGAGAAGATACTGATGAGGTAGTCATAGACCTAAGAACACCGGATGCTAGTAAGATGACCCTATCTAGTGGTACACCTTGCCCGTATTACGGAGGAAACTTTAACTACCAGTTAGAATTTGATATGAATGCTGGAGGTAAATCCTATTTTGCTGTAAACTTCGATTCACTGGCAAACGGTGCTGCAGGTTTTACACCTTATAATCAAGGAGTATTAGCACCACCTAAACCAGGAAGTACGATTCCTTTTATGCTACCGTACGCTATCTCAGGTGGATTAGGAGATAAATTCGTAAAAGGATATTCACCTGGAGAAATAGGAGACCCAAACCTACGTTCTCCACATGGTGCATTTACCATGGGACTAATAGTAGGTAAGGGTCCTTTATCCACAGGAGGAGCACCAACCTGCGTAGACACAGCATGGTATCCGAATATATTCAGTATCCCCTACCTAAATTCAAGTTTTGAAATAGTAGCACCAGTAGAGGATAAAAAGCACATCTGTGCTGGAGAATCTGCATATTTTGAAATTGATGAATCTATACAACACAACATATCTACCCTGAGATGGAACTGGGGATACCAAGGAGCTGGAGACGGACCTGGTCTTGATCTTTATGTTGAAGAATTCCACTATTTTGAAACGTATGATGGCCCATCTCCTACCAGAAATGATAAAGATATAAATTATGCAGGAGAAGACTGGCTCTATAACTACGTAGTAAGAAGTAACATAGATGAGTTCTCAGGTGTCACTTCCTTAGATACTATTGTCTCTTCTATACTCAAAGACTGGAAGACAGAATCCGTTTTTGAAAACCAAGAAGTTTATAACACCTTCTCTCAGACTCTTGGCTGCACAGACATACCTAAGGATGAAATGTATAAACTCTGGGGAGACGGAACCTTTGGATGTATAGATACTACGGGGTTTTCTGGATTTTTAACCCTGAAAAAATCTGAATACCGCGACTACAACGGTGACACTGTATATATGGCAGGAGATAGACGCTACAGATATACTAATACTAGCCACACAGACTCTACAGAAGTGGCACATGTGCTTCACTTTAGGGATTCCTCTTTACAAGGATTTGATACACTCATCCTAGGAAGTGATACTACCTACGGAGTATGGAAGAAAAAATACACCTACCAAAAGACAGTAGACGGAAAAACCGTAACAAAAAGAGGAAAAGGAGCACTTAGCCCTTCACTCTCCTTATCTACAAAGGACGGATGCCAAGCCTCCCATTCTGAGATTCTGAATGTTGGATTTTACACCCATTTCAGCCTTTCTGATGACTTGATTTGTAAAGGCTTAACCATTGGGATATATGATTCTATACGCTACTACCAATATGGGGAAGAAGATCCAAACACATACCCACTCAATCAATGGGAACTATACTGGAACTGGGGAAGCCGATATTTTGCTAATCCACCACTAGAAACCTTCATGGCCGACTGGGATAAAAACGATGGTCAATTCGATAGTGTAAGGTCGATTCCTCTTACTCACTTTTATGATGCACCAGGAGAGTACACTATAACTTTAGTAGCAGAAGACTCTCTAGGATGCACGGATACTGCGACATTTTCTGTAACTGTATCTGATGCAGATCCTGATTTCAGTTACACACAGACCATTATTAATTGTGCCCAAGTGATTGATTTTACAGATGAAAGCACAGTTGCTAGTAATCAAGACTCAAAAATCTCTTGGGAGTGGGATTTCGGAGATGGCACGCGGACGAGCATACTTCGAAACCCTTCACATACTTATACCACAGGAGGCTATTTCGATGTGACGCTTACAATTATTTCTGCCACTGGATGTGAGCAGAACATCACTAAGTTAATCGTTATACCTGGACCACAACCTTATTTTGAATTTAATAATTGGATAATAGCAGATACTGCAATCATTTGTCAAGGTGACTCAATAGTCCTAATAAACAGAAGTAGAGGAGACCTTATCTCACCTTCTTTCTGGATGGATTGGGGTGATGTATGGGGTGACCCAGGACGTATAGGCGACACATTCAGTCACACGTATCACACACCAGGCACTTACGAGCTATTTCTAATCATGGAAGATGAAGTACCTGGGACAGGAACAAGGTGCTCTAGAATATTCCCAGATACTACTTCAGACTTGATAACTCAACGAAGAATGGTAGTCGTCGTAAATGAGAGTCCTGATGTAAGCATCACCACTAGCGGTTATCCTTCTTACTTAGGACAGTTTACCACGCTTACTGCAAATCTAGATCCTAAATACACTAGAATAAGATGGATAATGGGTGAAGGCACTGTGTATAATGAACCCGATGCATCTAAGAATAATATCACACATCAGTTTACACAAGAAGGCATCTATAACGTGATATTAGCCCCAGAATATGACCAGCTACCAAGATGTTGGGTACGAGATACGGTTCAGATATGGGTACGTCACGACTCACTTATCAATGTGACTGAGCTAGACTTAGGCATAACTGTCTTTCCTAATCCTGCTCAGAATGAGCTAAATATAGCAGCTGAAGAAGGTGTCGATATACAGTCTGTTCAGATCACAGATGTAATGGGCAAAGAGTATGAAGTCAAGTATCTCTCTAAAAATGTATTGGATGTGTCTGAATTAGCTAGTGGGACCTATGTGCTCACCATAGAGACAAGCAAAGGTATACTGACTAAGAAAGTACAGGTAGTAAGGGATTAGAAGACTAAAATCCTCCCACTTCAAAAAGCTTAGCAATCATGCTATCCCACGTAAAGCGTAGGCGTTCTGTTTTGATGTTTTCTACGAACTCAGCTTCCCGTTTGTTTTCATAAAAGTCTAGAATAGCGTCTGCTATCACCTTAAGATCTGTAGATGTTACATAGCCTACCTTATTGTGCGGCACTAGTTCAGCTAATCCTCCTACATCTGTGACTAGCATAGGGTTATGGTAGTAGTATGCTATCTGTGTCACACCGCTCTGTGTAGCAGTCTTATAGGTCTGCACCACCATATCTGCGGCACTGAAGTAGGTACTAACCTCACTGTCTGGGATAAACTCATTGGCTTGCACTACAGCAGACTCTAGATTATGTTCTTTTATAATAGCTTGGTATTCCTCTGGCTTATCGTAGTATTCTCCAGCTATTATTAGCTTAATACCAGCCTCTTGTATTCGCTTATCAGCAAATGCTCTGAGCAAGATATCTAGTCCCTTGTACTTTCTGATGAAACCAAAGAAGAGTAAATATTTGCCCTTTTCAGCTAAGCCTAGTTTCTTTCTTGCTTCCACTTTATCCAGCTGACGACCAAAGCTCTCATACATAGGATGCGGATTATACCCAGCTGGCTTATTCACATCAAACTTTTTCAGATCTTCTAGTACAGATTCACTCATAGTGACGAAACCATCACAACTATTTACAAAGTACTTTGTGAATGGGGTATCAAAAAATCGCCTCTCATGCGGGATAATATTGTCTGCTATGGCTACTACTTTAGTATGCTTATTCTTACGGATAATCCTACCTAAAGTACCTAGACTAGGCCCCATAAACGGCATCCAATACCTAAAAATGACCAGGTCTGGTTTTTCCTCTCGTAATTTCTTACCTAGGCTAAGCCAATTTAATGGATTCACTGAATTCAGGCTTACTTCTATCTCAATACTATCTGGCTTAGGCTCCGTGCTATACTGTGTTTTTCCTGGAAAAATAATATTCGGGTATTGAAGACTAAAGGTCACTATTCGCACGGAGTGTCCTTGCTCTTGTAGTTTGTTAGCAAGCAGCAGATTATAGGTAGCCAACCCGCCTCTCAGTGGATAAGCAGGACCTACTATGATAATATTCTTACTCAACTCCTACTTTAGCTGAGATTTCATACCTATTTCTGTTAGGAGCATTTCTGCTCAACATTTCTGCTAAGAAACCACCCATAAATAACTGAGAACCCACTATGAGCATCACTAAGGCGAGATAGAACAATGGATTATCTGCTACAAGCGTCTTTCGTATCCCTTGGCTAAGTGCCATAAATTTCTGTACTAGTACGAATGCCGTTAGGCCAAATCCGACTAAAAATGCCACTGCTCCCCAAAACCCAAAGAAGTGCATAGGACGTTTACCAAACCTCGATACAAAAATAATACTCAGTAAATCCAATGGACCACGGATAAATCTACTTAGTCCAAACTTAGTTTCACCATACTGTCTAGCTCTATGTTCTACTACCTTCTCTCCTATTTTCTTATATCCTGCTCTATCTGCCATCACGGGAATATAACGGTGCATTTCCCCATAGACTTCTATACTTTTCACCACCTCATTTTTGTAGGCTTTTAGCCCACAGTTAAAGTCATTTAAGTATATACCACTCATTTTACGGGTAGCCCAGTTATATAGTTTAGTAGGAATAGTCTTGGTAATAGGATCGTAGCGTTTTTTCTTCCAGCCACTTACTAGGTCAAAACCGTCTTCCCATAGCATCCGATGCATCTCAGGCAGCTCGTCCGGGCTATCCTGTAGATCTGCATCCATAGTGAATACAGAGTCACCTTGCACTATAGCAAAACCTTCATTCAGAGCGGCAGACTTCCCATAGTTTCTTCTAAACTTAAGTCCTTTTACTTCTGGAAAACCATTTTTCAGTCCTTGTATGATACGCCAAGAGTCATCCGTACTTCCGTCATCTATAAACACAATCTCATAGCTATACTTATGTTCATCCATAACACGCTTTATCCATGCGTGCAACTCTGGCAGTGATTCTGCTTCATTGAGCAGCGGTATTACGATTGATATGTCCACGTTATACGAGCAAGTCTTCTTCGGTCTTTTTATCTTTTTGTACAGCACCTATTATCAGTGCTAGTATTAGATACCATCCTAGACCGCCTAATGCTGATTTTAGTTGCCCCATCACACCCGTAGCACGATTTTCCAAATCTCCTTTAGCCTTTACCATTGCTTCGTCTATCGCTTCTTGTGGAGCTCCCATATCCTCCATAAAAGTCTCTGTACTGCGAATTATTTCTTCACCGAGTTCTTTTTCCCAAGTGGTATCTATTACCGAAATAAATATGAAATTAAAACACAACAATACAACTGTGGCTACCACGGATGTAAGAAATGCGGAGACGAATGCTTCCTGAAATCTAAATGGTGTAAAATTAGGCTTAGAATTCCTCGCGCCTAAAATCATAAAGACTATAGGTAATGCCAAAAAATTAACAACGAATACGGTCACCCAACCCATAGGCTTGGCGTAAAACATAGGGTCTACTGCATACAGTACTAAAAATAGTAATATGCTCACTGCTCCCATTATAATTCCTTGTTTGATGGCTGGTTGATACTTATTCATATTGATTCGATTTATGTTTAATTTAATATTGGTTAGTACAAGTTTACTTTATTACGGTGGAATACGGCTTTCACTTTCCCGGTAAGTTTAGTATTCCACGTATGTGTGTTTTTAGATAGTGACTCATTAGTAGTGGAATCTAAGATCCATTCCGCTTTTTTATCTACTACGGTTAGGTTAGCTAGATCACCCACTTTTATTATGTTATGCTCTATCCCTAATACAGTATCTGGACCTTGAGTTACTGCATGTATAAACTGCTCTATAGAAAGATCTTTGACTAAATACTCTACATACCAGGCATATAGCTGCTGTAGCGTTAGTGCCCCATACTCTGCATAGTCAAACTCCATCTGCTTCTGCTCTATGTTTTGCGGAGTATGATTACTAGATATCGCATCTATGGTTCCATTTTCCACTCCTTTTACAAGTGCTTTTCTATCCTGCTCTGTACGTAATGGCGGATATAATTTGAAGTTTTCATGAAAACTGAGCACTTCCGTATCTGTAAAACAAAGGTTAGCGATAGCTACATCACACGTGATGTTAACCCCGTCTTTTTTAGCTTGCTTTACCAACTCCACAGACTCTTTGCAGGATAGTGCACTTAGATGCAAGTGTGCATCGCAGTACTTGGCTATCTCTATCTGCTCATTTACTCGTACATACTCTGAAAGTGAGGATAAAGTCTTTAATCCTGTATGTATGGTATTCTCGCTTTCGTTTACTGTTCCTCCCTGTTCTAGTGACTTATCAGAAGGGTGTGTAATTACTCTAGCACCAAAAGGCTTCGTGTAAAGCAATGCTTTTTTGAGGAGTCCATTACTCATATCCCCGTCTCCATTGGTAAAAGCTACAGCACCCGCTTGGTGCATATCAAATAATTCTGCGAGATTTTCAGCTTGGCTACTAGCCGAAAGCATCCCTGCTGGCAGTAAATCTACTAGATGATTTACACTACTATTTTTCAGGTAATTTACTCTAGACTTATCTGTGATAGCGGGACCACTATCTGGCAAGGTTACTACACATGTAAAACCGCCTGCTGCCGCAGTATTTAGCAAAGTATCTATCGTATCTTTTTGTTCGTGACCTGGGTCTGTAAGGTGGCATCTAAGGTCTGTCCATCCGGCACTCACATAGAGTTCAGCACCTTCTATGAGCGTGGCACCAGAATCTATATCTTTTCCTATCTTGGTTATTTTACCGTCAGTGATAAGTATATCTACTATTTGGGAATGATGCGTGTGTCCTTCATTGAGGAGTCTAGCATTGCGGATGAGGTAAGATTTTAGCACGCTTTAGTTATCATTTTAAGAATCTGAGCAAAAGTATCTCTATCATTAGAAATATCAAAGATAGGCCTATGAAGAGTTTCCACAGAGGAGTATTTACTTGAAGATCATTTACTGCATTTTTTAATGAGGCCGCAGATGTACCTGACACATTTACTTCAGCTCCAGGCAAGAAGGCTCTTAGTTCATGTGCATCTGCAAATGCCTGTATGGACTCCGCTCTAGGAAAATTAAGTCCCACTGTAGCTAATTCATTATTATCTGAAGTAGTTAGACTATAAATTCCCGCATTTTGGATTTCACCATTAAGCCAAAAACGAAACACATTACCTGCAGAGCTACTTTCTATCAGCGTCTCTTTAGTATCTCCTACCAGCTTAAGTGCTTGTGTTCCAGATTCTGACACATTCATATAAATAGGTTCTAAATCAAATAATGTATACGCTAATCTCTGCTTCTCAGACTTACTAAATGCCATTTTAAGCATACTCAGCACAAATACTTCATGGCTTTCAATATCGCTATAACTCGCATCTAGCGGCACTGCATATTGATACACAGATCCTGCTCCAACATTAGTCTTAGTGAGCAGTGAACTTCCATCTTTTAATGATAATAATTCACGTGTATTTACTCCTTTTTGAAGCGAGTAGCTTTTTCTTATCTTAGGCAAGAACACATTAGCGGGCACTCGCTTGTAAGCATCTCTTAGAAATGGCTTTTTAAGATCTTCACTTGCAATACTAATCTCTTTATTGACGATAGCTCCATACTCAGCCAGGCCCAGTCCTGTAGTTAACGATTTATAGTCTACTTCAACTGCCTGTGGCACAATGGTGAGTATTCCACCTTTTTTCACAAAAGCCTCTAATTGAATAGCCAAGCCACTACTTACGTCACTAAGCCCTTGAAGTATTACGAAATCAGACTTGCCGAGTGCGGCATAATCTATAGCTCCAGAACTGATGGATGTATATTGAAATATGGGATCATTATTAAATATCTTAGCTATGGCAGAACTACTTTTCCCTATCTGAAGAATATCTATACTTGATTTTAATTCTAAGGAGAAATAATAGCTATTATCAAAAGTAATTGGGACATCATTTACACTAATATCTCCAGTTATCCATCCTTTTTTGGCACTGTTAAATGACATAAACAGTATATACTCACCACCTCCTGCCACACCAAAGCTCTCTACACCTTGCCGCACTCCATTAATTCGCATTATGGCATTAGCAGACTCTACGGACTCCTCACCATTATTAGTAACTTTTACTCCTATTTTTACTGGGGATCCTGGTCTAGATATGGGCTCCTCTAACCATACAGAATCTACACTAAGGTTTTTAGAAGGAGATGCTTTTAACTGCAGTACACTAACAGAAATACCGCTATCTAGAAGCGGTCCTTCTCCGTATCCACTCGTTTGGAAATCACTGATAGCGAAGGTACGTTGCGAAGCATACCCTTCTGATATATACGTACTGCTTATACGCTGCATTACTTTCCCAAAATCATTGGGATGATAATCCAGCTCCATATCGTCTATTATTTTTACTGCTTTGGCAGGAGAAAATACCTTAGTACTGAACGGACTCAAGGCATTATTTACGAGTTGTACTTTTGCTTCATTGGGCAAATTACCAAGTAATGTGCGTGCTACATTCTTAGCATTTTCAAATAGCTCTCCTTGCTCTCCTTCTGCACCCATACTCTGGGAATTATCCAAGTAAATACTTACTAATTGTCTTCCTGTTTTGGCATTTTCATCTAAAAGGTACGGACGAGCAAAGGCGATGACCAACGCGGCTAAAATCAACATACGGGTAAGGAGCACCAGCCACTTTTTGATCTGACGAGTCTTCCTACTCTCTGTCTGTATTTGGCGTAGCATAGCCACATTACTAAAAAGAACTCTTTTGTATTTTCTAAAATTGAATAAATGAATAATAAGTGGAATCACCAAGAGTAGCAAGGCCCAAAGGAATATAGGTTGTTGGAAATTCATAAAATTCTACTGTGCGAAGTTAATTAGAAACGCATTAATACTATTTAATAAGATTCAGTGTTTCATTTATTTTAAATAAACAGCTAAAAAGTACCAACGAAAAATTAACAAATTGAACAGAATCAATACACCTTTTAATCTAGTGTGAAAAGAACTGGCTCACGATCTGTTAAAGACCCTATTGACTCGTATATTCATATTCAAAAAAGCTATAAAATTCCAAGTATTAGGGACTTTTATGTTCCGCTTACAGATTAGCCAACAAGTCCTGAAATGGTATAGGAGCACCGTAATTGAACCCTGCGTAATAATTACACTGAAGCTTAAACTGCAAGTGAGATTTCGCATCTTTTTTAAGCTCTATCATCACCGTGCCGTACCGCTGTGTGTATTTCCCAAATTCGTCAAAAGTAGGCTTGGGCTTCATAAAGTATTGCCAAGACTCTTGCGTTGCTCCTGATTTTCGCTGTGAGATATGTTTATTAACGTGTACTATATAATCGTCTTGCCTGAGTACATCCCGCATATAGTCTATCAAGTAGTGTAGATTATCTAATTTCGAATGATCAGAAGTCTTAATGACAATACCAGCCGAGTCCTTTCTATCAATCACATAAGTAGATATATTTTCTTCGTTTGTCTTAGCATGTTCCCACTCATCCTGCAGATGAATAATGAAATCCTGTAAAGCAGGGTAGCTGTGACACATATTATCAGCAAAGCCCTCTCCTCTTTTGATGGGATTGCTAAACGAAAAATCTTCGCTTTCTAACTGATTGAATAAATTTTTAAAGTAAGACTTCATCGAACCTAGTGTAATTAACACTTATGATTTCCGTATGTTTGCCGAGTCTAGTTTGAAACTATCTATAGTCATAGTAAATTACAATGTTAAACACTTCCTAGAGCAGTGCTTAAAGTCTGTGATACAGTCTATTAAAGGAATAGATGCAGAAATTTTTGTAGTCGATAATAATTCTGTAGATGGATCTAATGAAATGGTAAAATCACTATTTCCTAACGTTAAACTCATTGCCAATACCGAAAATGTAGGTTTTAGTACTGCAAATAATCAGGCTATCCGCCAAAGTACTGGAGACTACCTATTGCTATTAAATCCAGACACAGTAGTGCCCGAAAACTGCTTTAGTAAACTGTTAACTTTTGCCGATAGCAAACCAGATCTTGGAGGCTGTGGTGTCCACATGGTAGATGGACAAGGCAAATACCTGCCAGAGAGTAAACGTGGGCTGCCTACCCCGGAAGTCGCACTGTATAAGATGATAGGTCTAAATAAGATCCTTCCGAAGTCTAAAAAATTTGGCAAGTACCACCTTGGTTATCTTCCAGAATACGAGAATAATGAGATAGATGTACTCTCCGGAGCATTTATGCTGATGCGTAAAAAAACCTTAGATGAAGTAGGACTGCTAGACGAGACATTCTTCATGTACGGAGAAGACATAGATCTAAGCTATCGTATCACTCAAGGTGGCTGGAAAAACTACTACTTTGCTGATACTAGTATTATCCACTATAAAGGTGAAAGCACGAAGAAACTAAGCACTAACTATGTTCGCGTATTTTACAAGGCTATGATCATCTTCGCTGAAAAGCACTATTCTGGCAGCAACCAGCGACTCTTTAAGTTTTTTATCCATACTGCTATATACGCTCGAGCTGCCGTGGCTATGGTCACCAACGGAGTCCGCAAGTTTTGGCAACCCGCACTGGAGGCACTCCTTATATTTATCAGTCTCTACTGGCTAAAAGGATACTGGGAAGAACATATAAAGCGTGATAATGAGCTATATCCGCTAGAGATGATTACGATACACCTGCCGTACTATACACTAAGTTGGGTTATGAGTCTATGGTTTAGCGGTAGTTATACAAAAAAATATGATTTTGGAATCGTGGTACGCGGAATACTAGTAGGTACAGCGGCTATATCTATCATATACGGTTTACTCCCAGACGATCTCAGATATAGTCGTGGAATTATCCTGTTTGGCACGTTACTGGTGTTGGCAGTACTGCTTATTTGGCGTACAGCTTTACATTTTGCAACTTACAAAACGCTAGATTTCTCACAGAGACATCATACTAAAAGCATACTAGTAGGTGCACAGAGCAAGTGGGATCAGGTGATAGACATGCTTAAGAGTTATAACCTTAACTATCAGCAAATAGGGTTTGTCAGTGATGAAAAAAGTACGTCTCCACAATGGCTAGGCACTACTTCGCAACTCAAAGAAATCATCAAAATATATGGCATCAACGAGGTTATCCTCAGTAATGACACCATAAGCACTGAGGACACTATGAAGCTGATGAATGATATAGGCCCTCGGGTAAATTACTATACCATACCCGCAGATAGCAATTTTGTGATAGGCAGTCATAGTAAAAATGCGAACGGCCTCTACTTTGGTGAACAAATAGAACTAAACCTAAATAAACAGGAATATCGCACTCAAAAAAGAGTGTTTGATATCTTCATCGCAATAGCAGTCATACTACTAGCACCTATATTTATATTGTTTACTAAAAGCAGGAAATGGCTCCTAAATAGTGGGGCAGTTTTACTCGCAAAAAAAACATGGGTAAGCTACTCAGCAGCCTCTCTAAACCTTCCTAAACTTAAGAAAGGCATCTATACTACGGACTATGAGCTAAAGGAGGAAAACAAAAAATTTCAAGAAAACTTAGATTTACTCTATGCTAAAAATTACAGCGTAAGTAAAGATTTGCAAATACTTTTATACAGCTAGCGTATCCTATAATCTCTTCATTTGTTTTTATTCAGTATATTCGTTGGGATCAGTGACCGTAACTAGTGAAGAGATTAGCATTATACATAGCCTTATTTACCTGTGTGAGTTTTTCTTCACTGGCTCAAAGTAAGCTGAATGCCACTATCACTAATCCCTCAAATTTTTATTTATGCATAGCCTCTGATTACCTGGAAGTCGAGGTAAGAAATATCTCAACCTCTTCAGTAGGCGGTATAGAAACTAAAATCACACTCCCAGCTGGCATTACCTATATTTCAGGCTCACTGTCAGGTGCAGGCATTGGCGAAAAAAATATTACAGATTTAACAAATCCTGTTTTCAGTCTACCGAATCTAGCAACCACACAATTTAGTGTAATTAAAATAAAGCTAAATACTCCGTGCGGTGCAAGTACGTTTCTAAACAGCGGAGGCTTAGCAATTATTAAGACCATCACACTATACAGTGGAGGGTCAGTAAGTAAAAATAGCAATGTATTAAATATAAAGCAGCCATCACTAATCATTCCCAGCATATCAAATCAGCTTAAAACTGCTGATCTAGGCGAAATATTTGAGCGAAAAATATCCGTAAAGAATAGCGGCTCAGGTAAATTAGAAAACCTAACCTTTAAGCGAACCTATACCGCCGGCCAAGGATTAATCTCCTATGACGGAGGGACTACTACTCAGAGCGGATACGTGACTACTAGTATGTTAGACTCCTCTGATTTTAAAACCATAGGAAATGGAGACATCTATTTAGATTTTAATGAAACTTTTATTTTTACTGATAGTATAGCAGTACTCTCTTGCTCGAATCTAGCCGCATCCTATGTTGCATCATGGGGATGCAATAGCACTATATGCAATACTGCTCAAAAATCAGGAAATATATCCATCTCCACTAAAAAGCCTAACCTAATTATCACTGCTACATCTGCTACCACATCATGCCTTTCAGATACCTATATCCACGATCAACAGTTAGTACTGTATAATCAAGGAGATGATACCGCAAGAGCTGTTGATTTAAATGTGTTCCAATCCTATGGCAGTGGATACTATCAATACGCAAATTCACAAATTCTGACTTCCACCTTTACTTATCAACTTTCAAAAAATGGGACTGCATTATCAATAACACCTTATAGTACGTCCGCTACTGTGACTACTGGTGCATTTGCCTGTCTAGGTTCAGGAGCCAAAGGACAAGCTTTTTTAAAACTGTCTGAGATTGCTCCAGGAGATTCTATAGTCGTAAAATGGCAAACTAAATCTTGCTGTCCTACACTATGTAATACAGGGAGTATCTACAACCAAAGATGGAAATTTAAAGCTACGTACGCAGACCAATGCAATAATACAATAAACTATACCGAGCAATATGGGAATATCGGGTCACTTCAAAGTGTACAAATCAGCAAACTTGTTCCTACTGATATTTTAGACGGAGAGACCAAAACCTTAGAATTCACCTTGAATAATGGCTCTTTATTTTATCAGAATTCCAAATCTCAACTGAAGGTGATGCTAAAGCTCCCATCTGCATTATCCCATTCTTTATCCTCCGGTGACTTACAGTTTACCCATGCAAATGGATCTTCTTGGACACCCAGTAGAATCACACAACAAAATGATACTGTAATTGCATGTTTCAATGGGGTATCGACTGTTACTTTGCCCAGAAGCGAGCTCCTTATAAATATACTTGGCACCTGCTCAAGTACCTCTTCTAATCCTACTCAAAACCTACAATTAGATATCACTTATAACCCAGATACCACCTGCTCTTCTGGCTGTGAGATCCCTGTGTATTGTACCAATGATGACATCAAAATTCATTGTACCTCAGGTTGCTCATCAGGACTTCATTTCAAAGCATTTGAAGCTAAGCGAATAAGCATAGGAATGCCAGACAATAACAATGACGGGCTACCAGATGCTAGTGGTTCTATAGATTATACTAAAATTAAGCTGAATAGAATAATGTTTGGCGACACATTACTGACTACCTTTAGAGCAATAGTTAATAATGCGGGGACTATAAATAGCTGGAATTTTGGTAAGGCTAGTACCACATTAGACTACGGTAGATACCTCTCAGTCACTGATGCATCACTAAGTATTTATAGAAGTGGAAATCTTGTAGTCACTTGCACTAACGTACCACGATCACTTATAACCGCTGGTAATTCAAAAACGTATAGTTTCGACATTGGGTTAAGCAGTTTACTTTCATCTGGATGTTTAATCTACTCAGCCTTCACATATCGCAATAGCGATAGCTTAGTACTCAATGTGAAATATATAGTAGATGAAAATCTAGGTAATAACATCATAGATCTTCAACTGAGTAATACATTCTACCTGAGTACAGTACAAAACCCGAGCTCATCACAAAAATACTCTTGCGATGACTTCTCCGCTCGTCTCAGCTTAATAGGATACTACCTTACGAATTACGGAAGAAATATTTTTACCAAAGAAGGATGTGATAACTTTAATGTTTCTCAAAACTTCTATCTAAGCATTGGCAAGTGTTGTACCAATTATGCAGGTGGGAATATTTTCCCTTACGAATACCGTAAATGGGCAAAATTACAAGAAATAATACTTCAGAAACCTATAGGGTTTGATGTGTACAATAGTAGTTTTAGACAATACAGGACCAAAGGCACTGGTAGCACAGCGTCTCAGTATATCAGCACTATAAACCCAAGCTCTCAGAGCCCCACATCGGTAAACTACAAAACAGACTCCCTATATACTGACCTAGGAGGTACGGTAGAAATAAGTGATGACGGATTTACAGGCACTTACACAGCAAGTCTCACTCCTAATTGTGATGCTTTAAATGGTAGTCAAAGTTTTATTTATGGGTTTGTCTTTAAGAGATTAGGGTTTTTAGGGACAGGACTAGACACCTTATTTTCTACTACCAACAGTGATATAGTTAATTACAGTAGACCTATATTAAATATTACCATAACAAATGACTTCGTATATCCAGAAAAGGACACCATAGAGTGGGAGGTGCGTGTAGAAAATACTGTAGCTAATGCTACTGCTAATAATGTATGGACAGGAGCTTTAGCAAACTCCAATAGGAAGATCGTCGCCGTTAAAGATAAGGCTACAAATACCTTCCTACCCTATAATAAAGATGCGTTTAAAATCGGTGATTTAGCCGGAGGAAGCTACAAAGACCTCATCGTCTATGCCACGTACACCTCTTGCAGTAAAGATAGCCTGCTGCTAAGATTAGGCTATGAATGTTCTAATTATCCTGACTCTATAACTGCATATGCGTGCAGTTATCAAACGTCATATCTAAAGTATGAGCCCATAAATACCAGATTAGACGCCAATATTATTTCTATTACTGAAGATGTAGATTTATGCTCTAAGCAAGAGTATAAAGTGCAAATGAATAATACCGGAAGCCCAAAAGTATACGATCCCTACTTGGACTTAGAACTGCGTCCTGGAATGATACTTTCGGATACGGCTTGGTTATTCATAGACGGACGTACAGATTCTATATTAGTGTCTAATTTCAGTAGTCTTGGAGCAGATGTGTACAGATGGGATTTTTCCAATAGAGATACCCTACTAGACCAAAAAGGAATAAACGGAGCTACCAGCTCCGATGGCTATAAAATGGTCATTAAATTTTGGCTCAATACAAACTGTGACTTCACTAGTGCTACGTCATTTTTAATACGACCTGGAGGATATCTTAGATGTGGAAATCAAGTAAATGCACCCTATTTACTTTCAGATCCTATCAATATTAAAGGAGTGGTAAAACCTTATTTTTCCGCGATAGATCTTCACCTAAACCCATTGAAGGCATGCACTTACCAAGACAGTACATATGCTAAATTTATAAATCTAGGGCCCAATAGTACTGGGCTAACCGACCGATACATTCTCGGACTACCCGCAGGAATTTTAGTAGATACTACCTACATAGATGACGGGCATAATGCACCCACAGCTCGACCTATATTAGATGCTTCTTCTGGTAAAAACATCTATAGTTGGCGTATTCCTGCCGACATAACCGCAGGAGATAGCTGTACCTTTAAGATAAAGACATTATTGGATAATACGGTACTGACATGTGGCCCTAAACAGATATATGCACAAGCAGTAGTCACTTCTTCAGCACTGTGTGTAAGCGATAGTCTATTCTGTGATATCAACTTAGCTACCAGCTCACTACAACGAGCTGATTCGGTAGTAAAAGAAATATATGACCTTGATTTCGCAAAAGCCACCTCCACTCCCAGCGGTAGTTATGAGTCAGTCTCTTTAGATTACGTGATTACGAGCAGAGGACTGGATAAGCTACTATACACAGAGCTTTACTGCCAAGTAGTGCATGATGCCAATCAAAATGGTACTGTAGACTCCGGGGAAAGTACCATTGCCACAGACACCATTACATCTAGTTTTACTTATGGAACATCGTCCAGCAGACGATTTCAATTCAATGTACTATCATCCTTGACGTGTGATTTATTGCTTTTTATATCAGACTCTAATTGTGTGTGTAACTCTACTACAGAACTCATTTCTAATATCCAATTACTCAATGCGGGTAGAGATACCATAATATGTCCAAAGGAGGGCATAAACATCGGTTTTGACGGAAACCCCGACAATTCGTATAGTTGGAATAACGCTACTCTACTGAGTAGATCAGATACCAGTGCACCACTACTTACTGCGATTAACCCTAATACTATTCGGGATACACTGACCATGATCCTCACTACTAATAAAGGAACTTGTAGCTCTCAAGATACCGCCGTGATCATAGTTTACAAAGGGATGCAGATCAATATGCAAGATTCTGTGCCTTTATGCAAAGGGAATAGCACGACAATAGGCAGCTTCGTACTCGGAGGAGAGTCACGCATTAGACAGACTTCTTGGTCACCTACTGATAGTCTTATTCAGTCTACTGGTTATCTCAATGAGGCTTACCCTATTACGAATACAACCTATACTCTTACGGTCACCGATGCCCAAGGATGCTCTATTCAAGACTCTTCACTTGTGAAGGTGGTAGATAAGCCAAATGCATCTATTGGATTGAATGACAGTTGCTCCAATACCATTTTTGCTTTTAAAAACACTACAGACTATAAAGGCACATCTCAGGACAGTACTTATTGGGATTTCAGTAACCTTGGTTCTTCCTTAGTATCTAATCCGTATATCTACATTGACTCAGCCAGAACTCTGCCTGTAAAACTATATGCAGAGAATAATTTTGGGTGCTGGGATACTACCTCTACTCTGCTAGAAATCTACCCATTGCCACAGGCAAGTTTCACATACGTTGAACAATGCGAAGGAAGCATAGCCCAATTCAGGGCAACTTCTAGCATAAGTGTAGGTCAGGTGACTAACCAGTGGGTGCTGGATGGTAACGAATACAGCCAAGACACCGTACACTATTTACTCCCCAATAAAGACTCGCTGCTCGTCTCCATCTTAGCAAAAAGTAACTACGGCTGCCTTGACTCTAGTGTACAAAAAGTGAACGTCTACGATAAACCAGAAGTAGCACTAAACTTAACTAATACATGTCAGAAGGACTCCATAGCCATCCGTCCGATACTTCTGAGTGGCACCGTAGACAGCATAGTGACGTACACATGGGACTTAGGAGATAACACTAGCTCTACCACCAGATCATTTGTCCATCTATACGCTGATACGGGCACCTATAAAGTGGAACTTGAGGTGAGTACAGCAGATGGCTGTACCGACACTACATACGGTTATGCTACTATACATCCCGCTCCACAAAGCAGCTTTACAGCAAATAATATTTGCCTTGGAGATACCGTCTGGACTACTAGCACCAGCACTATTTCTAAAGGCACTATAGCCACCCTGTATTGGGATAATGGCTCTGGGTATGGTATAGGCTCTGATGCTCAGTTCCTAATTCCTACTACTATCGGGGTAAAATCCGTCAGACTCCAAGTGGTTTCTGATAAAGGATGTATAGATTCTAGCTTAGTGGATTACGATGTATTTTACAAAGAGCCTATGGCACTGCATAATCAGCAGGGAATCTGTGAAAATACTACGCTACTTTTTACTAGTACACCAAGCCAACCGGATTCTGTGCGGAGCACTAAATGGATCACTAATAACGACACTTTTACTACATCCAGCTTCAGTTACCTTTACCTCGCAGAAAACACCTATAGCCTCTATCAAAAGATCGAAACAAATCGCGGCTGTATCACGGACAGTACTTTTACAGTAACAGTCAGACCCGCTCCTATCGCTCGCATTATACAAAGTAAGCCGTGTAATGATAATCTAGTACTTCTAGAAAGCAGTACCGATAACCAAACATATGAATGGATATTGGACGATGGAACCCAAAACGCTAACAAAAAGTTTAATTACACCTTTGATAGTCTGGGTAAATACTACGTCTCACTCCGAGTATATAATGACTTCGGATGCTTCTCAGACACTCAGGATTCTATCACAATACGTGCTATAGTACAGCCTAGTTTTGAGATAGAAGACATCTGCCAGGAGGCCACACAGTGGGTGTATCAAACTACTACAGGCAATGCTGCTACTATCACTTCAGCTAGCTTTAGTATGGGAGACGGCAATACCATAGAAGCACAAGACTCTTTCACTTATTCCTATGATACCGATGGCAACTACACGGTAAAATTAGATATCACAACCCTGCCTGGCTGTGACTATACCACTACTGAAGACATTGTCGTGTATGAATTACCTACCGCAGACTTCTTAGTCTATCCAGAAACACCTGATATATTCACTGCCGAAATAGAAGGAAAGAATAATAGTACGGGTGGTGACTCCATACGCTACTTCATGAGCGATGGAACCATCATTATCTCTCCAGACTTCGCCCATAAGTTTTTAGACAGTGGACAGTATGAAGTCCAACAGTGGGTTAGTTCTGCTTTCGGATGTCTAGATAGTATCACTAAAAATATCTACATCTCTTTCGCTTATAATCTATACATCCCAAATGCCTTTACTCCTAATAGTGATGGATTAAATGAAAGCTTTAGACCTATAGGTCTAGGACTGAAACGCTACAAGATAGTTATATACAACCGGTGGGGTGAAATGGTATTTGAGTCTAATACGGTTAAACCTGAATGGGATGGCAAAGACGCCATCCCAGGATATTATCTATATCAAATCTTTGCCTATGATTTCAGAAATAATCTACACATTTATAAAGGAGGCGTATACTTGCTAGAATAAGAAAATCTCAGCATCCACTGACATAGGTTAGCCTGAGTGACTCATCTATTGACAAGCAAGTTCATTTTTTTTAGCTCAATAACCTCTTTACCATGTCAGCTATCATCTTACCATCTGCACGGCCTTTTAGTTTCCCATTAGCCATACCCATCACCTTACCCATATCCTTCATGGAGTTAGCACCCGTCTGAGCCATTATCGCTTCTATTTCCTTAGCTACTTCTTCCTCACTCATCTGAGCAGGTAAAAAAGTCTCTATCACGACTAGTTCTTCTTCCTCTATCACTGCTAGGTCTTCTCTGCCCTGCTCCTTGTATATGGTCAGTGAGTCTTTTCGTTGCTTCGCCATTTTCACTAGCGTAGCCAGTTCATCTTCTGCCGTCACTTCCTTACCCCCTTCTTGGGTGGCCAATAGCATAAGAGCCGCTTTTATGGCTCGCAAGCTTCTAAGAGAGACTGCATCTTTGGCTTTCATAGCCGTTTTCATTTGTTCTGATATTTTATCTGAAAGACTCATAGTGCAAAGGTAGTGGTGAGATGTGGATGTACAAATAGAAAAAACATTGCAAAAATCAAAAATACGTATCCACCGAAAAGCAATGTAGGAAGGAAAAACTTGAAGAGCCCCTTGGATTTATTGTCATTAATCTATATATTGGAAATTTATAAACCAAACTGGGAAATTCCCAAATATCTTGTCCCTTTACTTCTTTAAGTTTAAGCCAGACATTTCAGATAGCGTACATAACGAATATATACGCATGTTTGGGTTGGAGTTATGTATATACTAATGTTGGTGATAACCAAAAGAAAGAAAAGTAGGCTAGCATAATCTACCAAAAAACGGTAAATTAGCGACCCGAGCAGTTCATCTAAAAAATGAATGTAGCTCTGGACGTCTGTTAAACCCAGCATTAAAAAACTGTTTGAGGGTAAACAACTCACACAGCAATTTTTAATGTTCCGAGAAAACGGAACGGTTTAACAATTAATAAATCGACTAAATGAAAAAAACAATTTTAAAAAAAATGGTACTGCTAGCAGGGCTGGTAGTGCTTCAATTAGCATCCTTAGGGCAAGGCGACAGTATTATTATTCAACCTGACGGACACAACTACACCGATTATTTCAATTCTATTACTCAATTTGAACCAAGTAGAATACCTACAGGCTATCTATATGATATGGTATACCCTACTGCTCATCTGGATAGCATTGACCCCTGTGACACGATTGAAGTATACGATATCTTTCAAGGCTGGTGGGAAATGGAAAATGCTCAAGTTTCTGTAGTACCGACACTTACATATGATTCTATGCGTAAAGATGTTATGGTGCAAAACCTTTCTCATCGTATACCGATCTTGTCCTTGGATATGGACTTCGCCTCTATCGATGATAACGCACTAGCAGACGGAAGACTGCTCCTCCAAGATAGTATCTATGTAGATGCTATGCTTGTAAGCCCATACAATCAGCATCATTTTGGTATAGTGGGCTTATCTAGCAACTCACTGTCTTCAGGTATTGATAACATTTTGTATTTTGAAGACCAACATTTCTATAGCAATACAGGTTCACACATTGAGCATATTAAAATCACCAGAGAAGGACATTCTCCATTTTACGTTTACCCAAATCAAAAATATGTCTTTAACACCGAAACTTTAGGTGAAGAATACTGGGATATAGAAGTAGAACTAGAAGGTAATGATCCAAACCCTTGCTCTAAACAAAAAATAACCATAGGAGAGCCAAAGTATAAGAAAAAAGCAAATTGTGAAGATGGCGAATTATGGATTATAGAAAGTGATATACCCTTCCAAGGATACCAAGAGTCTTTTGCTACTAACAGCATAGCAGACGCACACATATATTATCACAAAACAGGAGGAGCCATAGGTCAGGAATGTGAAATTATCAAACCCATCATCATTGTAGATGGATTTGACCCAAAGGATAAGAGAAGTTCAGATAGAATTTTCAATGAAAAGATGGTTTATTCTAACGGCACAACACCAATGCCAAACCTTGTTACTGACTTCCAGCAAATGGGATTTGATGTTATAATCCTCAATTTCCCAGTTATAGGTAGTGAAGCTATTTCTTATAAAACAGATGTAGTAAGATACAAATCAGATGGTTCATTTGACCGATATCAAAGTATGCCTGGCAGAGATGGTGGAGCAGATTATATAGAACGTAACGCCTTTCTGACCGTAAAACTGATACAAGAAGTAAACGCTAAGCTAGCTCAAAACGGGAGCTCAGAGGAACTAGTAGTGGTAGGGCCTAGTATGGGAGGTATGATTACACGATATGCATTATCTTATATGGAGGAGCAGCAAAATACAGGGACACCAAATATGGATCACAACACTCGCCTCTGGCTAAGCTTTGACGCTCCGCACAAAGGAGCTAATATCTCATTGGGCACACAATATACCTTAGATTACTTTGGTAATTTCAAAGGTGACCAAGAGCAAAAGGATGCTTTTGCTAATGAACTTCGTTCTCCAGCAGGTAGACAGCTTCTTATGGATCAATATGATGCAGCGTGGAGTACTACAAACTTTCAATCCGATTTTTTTCACCAAACATTTTATACTAAAGTGGCCAATACGGGTCTATCTGGTGCAGGAGGATATCCGAGTAACGTAAGAAAAGTTAGTTTACTTAATGGTACGCTAAATGGCACAAATTCTTTCAATCCTGGAGATTTTGACGTTTTCATAAAAGCTAAAAAAGCAGGAGTAGAAGTATTTAAACTCATCACCCGCTACGGTGCTGACAATGGAGGAAGTTCAAAGGTTTTTGAAGGTAAATTTGCTGAAC
>Ga0105055_10000243_pt1 | contig 78698 bp, 55 predicted proteins | sample BON03_FD_78090 | JGI IMG/M metagenome (GOLD analysis project Ga0105055, IMG submission 78090) | Freshwater microbial communities from Lake Bonney liftoff mats and glacier meltwater in Antarctica - BON-03 | ecosystem: Environmental > Aquatic > Freshwater > Ice > Glacier meltwater | place: Lake... | reverse complement strand
TGCCACACACACTGAACATCCATTGTGATCATGTGTATGCAGTGAGTCCGCATTATTGAAAACGTTCGCGTTTTTTTGAAACTCCGTCTTCCAACAGCGATCCATCATGGCAACTGTCACCATCAACGAATTTGACAATACCGTCATTGATCCGGCTATTCGACCGCCGCTGATGAGCGGCAATAACACGCTCAGTTCGATCACGGAACAGGTCGCGTCTCTGGCCGAACGTCCGAAACCTCCTCGCGCATGGACGATCGCTTTTGTGTTCTCGTCCAGCCTGACAGTGATGCTGTTTGCCCTGATTGTCTATCTGATCGCCACGGGGATTGGTGTCTGGGGCAATAACGCGCCCGTCGCGTGGGGCTGGCCGATCGTGAACTTCGTGTTCTGGGTGGGAATTGGCCATGCCGGAACTCTGATTTCTGCCATTCTGTTTCTGTTCAGACAGGACTGGCGAACCAGTATCAATCGGTTCGCCGAGGCGATGACAATCTTTGCGGTCACCTGCGCTGGGATCTTTCCCGCCATTCATATCGGGCGGGTTTGGTTCGTTTACTGGCTGGCCCCATTGCCCAATTCTTTGGCCATGTGGCCGAACTTTCGCAGTCCGTTGTTGTGGGATGTTTTTGCAGTCACGGCTTATGCCACGGTTTCCGCGATGTTCTGGTATTTAGGGATGCTGCCGGACCTGGCGACGCTGCGTGATCGAGCGACGTCGAAGATCCGCAAAATCGTATATGGAGTCGCTTCGCTGGGCTGGACAGGTTCGTCGAAGCAATGGCGACTGTTCGAAAAGGCGTATCTGTTGTTGGCTGCCCTCGCGACGCCTCTCGTTCTGAGTGTCCATACGATTGTCAGCTTTGACTTTGCTGTCTCGCAGGTGCCCGGCTGGCACACGACTATCTTTCCGCCGTACTTTGTGGCGGGTGCTGTGTTCAGCGGCTTCGCAATGGTGATCACGTTGATGGTGCCGGCCAGACAATTCTTCGGGTTGAAAAACCTGGTCACGCTGCGGCACCTGGAAAACATGTGCAAGATCGTGCTGGCGACCGGCATGATGGTCGGCTACGCCTACGCCACGGAATTCTTTATCGCATGGTATGGAGGCAACCAGTACGAACAGTTTGCATTCGTCAACCGAGCGCTCGGGCCGTATGCCTGGGCTTACTGGACCATGGTGAGCTGCAACGTGCTGGCACCTCAACTGTTCTGGTTCAAATCAGTTCGAACATCACCATGGTGCATGGTGGTGATCTGTGTGCTGGTGAACGTAGGGATGTGGTTTGAACGTTTCGTCATCACGGTCACATCACTCAGTCGAGACTTTCTGCCTTCATCATGGGGATACTTTGCCCCGACGTTAATTGACGTGTTGATGTTCGTCGGAAGTTTCGGTTTGTTCTTCACGCTGTTCCTGTTGTTTTGCCGGTTCCTGCCCATGGTGGCCATGGCCGAAGTGAAGTCCGTACTGCCCGCGGCAGGCGTCCATCGAATGGAATCAGAGTAGGAGGATCACCGTGCAAAGAGAACGCCGACAAACAACACAAATCAAAAATGCAGATACGATGTCCATAGCGACTGCAAAACAACCAACGGCTCTCGCAGACCCGGAAATCAAACTTGACGGGCTGTTGGCAGAATTTGTTTCCGCGTCTGACGTTGTTGCTGCAGCGAAAGCAATTCGTCAGGCAGGTTACCGAAAACTGGAGGTGTATTCTCCGCATCCGATTCACGGTATTGACGAGGTGCTGAAGGCAAAACGACCGCCGCTACCGTACGCCGCGATTGTCGGAGCGGTCGTTGGTCTGACGAGCGGGATCTGGATGGCATGGTGGATGAACGCGATCGACTATCCGTTAATCATCAGCGGCAAACCGATGTTCTCGTTTCTGCCGAGCCTGCCTGTTGCATTCGAACTTGCAATTCTGCTGGCCGCGTTCGCCGTGTTTGGTGGAACAATCGCCATGGGAGGTCTGCCGCGGCCAGCGAATCGGCTGTTTCGGATTCCCGCGTTTGCTCGAGCGACCAATGATCGATTTTTCATTGCCGTCGAAGCATCAGACGACGTCTTCGATGCGGAACAAACCGAAGCACTGTTGCGTCGGGAAGGCAGCGTTCGAGTCGACACGATTCCGATTGTGGACGTTCGGGAGTCCCGACTTCCTCGGCCATTTGTTCTGACCGCGATTGTTCTGAGTGTGCTCGCCCTCATTCCGCCGGTGCTGATCGCAAAGGCGCGTTCGACCACATCAACTGTTCCGCGGATATCTTTCATATCGGATATGGATCATCAGCCAAAATTCAAAGCTCAAACCACAAACCCCTTGTTCGCTGATGGACGATCGATGCGTCCGCAGGTGGCGGGCACGATTGCCTTGGGCGATCTTCGCGAAGACAGCGCGTTGTACCGCGGAATTCGTAGTGATTTCGAGGAAGCCACTGGATCGGCAAACGGCAGCATCAGCCAACAAATTTTGGCCGCCATCCAATCCGGCGGCGAACCCCCAGCGGCGGAGGTTTCGGACGCACAGCCGAAAACGCCAAACTGGGTGACTGAGTTTCCCATTTCGGTGGACGAGACACTCATTCGCCGCGGTAAAGAACGCTACGAAATCTTCTGTGCCTCCTGTCACGGGATCGGCGGTGACGGCGACGGACTGGTGACGCTGCGGGCGTTGGAACTGGAACAGGGAACCTGGGTCAAACCGACCTCACTGCACGCGGAACCCATTCAGAACCAACCCGTGGGCCAGTTGTACAACACCATCGCCAACGGAGTACGAAAGATGCCCGGATATGCGTCGCAGATACCAGTGAAAGACCGTTGGGCGATCGTGTCGTATCTGCGAGCCCTGCAGAAAACTCGTACCGCAACGGCGGAAGATGTGCCGTCCGATGTCCTTCCCAACATGCGCGAACTGAATTAGCAAACGCAGAACTCACCCGGATACTTGCCGGCATGAATGATTGAACAGCAAAAATGTCAGCACCCGCAACTCACCTGTCCTCCGAGAACCTTGCCAAGTCGCGAGTCGCAAAATTTCTCGGCAGAGTGAATCTTGTCTACATGGTGTCTGCGATGATCTGTCTCAGTTTAGTGGGATCGCTGGCTGTCGGCTTTGGATCGGGTGATGGTGCGCGACGAATTGGCTTCGCCTGGGTTTTGAACGCATGGTTTGTGCTGAGTATCTGTTTAGGGGCCATGTTCTTCGTAGCCATTCAGCATATCACTCGAGCTGGGTGGAGCGTCACTCTGCGGCGGGTTGCTGAGGTGCTGAGTGCGAGCGTCGTTGGCCCGGTCCTGCTTCTCGTGCCCTTGCTCGTGGCATTATTAAGCGGTCACTCTGGTGTGTATTCGTGGAATGATCCGGAATTTGTGGCCGGGGACAAGGTGCTCATGGGAAAACAGCCGTTTCTGAATGCCCCGTTTTTTGCGGCACGCACATTTGTCTACGCGAGTGTATGGATAGCTGCAGGAGTTTGGTTGCTGAAGACGTCCCAAGGGCAAGACCGCACAGGCGATAAACAAGCGACGCTTTTGATGGAACGTCGCAGCGCTCCGATACTCATTGCGCTTGCCCTAACGACGACGTTCGCCTCCTTCGACTGGCTGATGTCTCTTGATCCGCACTGGTTCAGCACCATCTATGGGATTTACATATTCTCAGGCGGAATGACTGCGGCCCTGGCTGTGCTGTCGATTACCGCCGCAGTCTGGGTTAGCTCCGGACGGGCCCCAAAACTCGTCACGAAGGAACATCTGCACGACATCACAAAGCTGCTGTTTGGATTCAATTGTTTCTGGGCCTACATCGCGTTTTCACAATACATGCTGATTTGGTATGCAAACATTCCGGAAGAAACAATCTGGCTGAAGCACAGACAGGAACACGGCTGGGACAACGTGACGCTTGTACTGATGTTTGGGCACTTCTTCATTCCTTTTGTGGCCCTCATGCCGCGTGCCGCGAAACGCAACTCCGGGCTTGTGATCGTCGTTTCATCGTGGTTGCTGCTGATGCACTGGCTCGATTTGTACTGGCTGGTGTATCCGCAATTTAATGAATCACCCGTCTTTGGCGTCGCTGAGATTCTCGGGCTGATGGTTGCTGTCAGCGTGACGGCAGTTGCTGCTGGTTGGTTCGCTCGGGGTGAGAATTTGATTCCGATCGCAGATCCCAGACTTCAAGAAGCTGTTAGCCATCACGTTGTGTAACGGTTAGCGGTGGAGCGAATACGTTTTTATCGAAGGTGAAATTATGCAAAATCATGAACCCACCGACGGACTTGACGCACCAGCACTCGTGACGGCTGGATTGGTGGCGGCGATTGGTACGTTCGCGCTGATCGTTGGGTTACAGGTGCTGTATCTGAAGTTCCAGGCCGCACAAGTGGAAAAAAACCTTGCGGGACCTGTCACCGCCTCGTCCGAGTCGTTACTGGCCGAGCAGCGATCAAAAATCAATCGGTACGGATGGCTGGATCGTCAGAGAGACGTCGTTGCCATCCCCATTGACGTGGCTATCAAACTGACAGCACGGGATTTGGAAAAAACGATCATCGACCCTCACGGTGATCGAGCAGATGCTCAATCAAGACGGGAACCATCGTTATGAGAGCTCTCGCATTCGCCTGCCTCATCGGCACCTTGATAGCCTCAACGCAGCCATCCTTGGCGCAGATGCTTCGTAATACGCCGCTGGGGATCAAAGACGTCGGCATTGATGATCGTTCCGGGAATCAGCTCCCACTGGAGGTGGAGTTCAAGAATTCACAGGGGCAGCAGGTTCCTCTGGGGAGGTTCTTCGATGGACGGCTGCCCGTCATTCTGACTTTCAATTACGCGAGCTGTCCGCTGCTTTGCAAACTGCAACTGAACGGGCTTGTCGAGTCGTTACGAGAACTCGAATGGACGGTCGGCAAAGAATTTCGAGTCATTTCCATTAGCATCGATCCGCTGGAAACACCTCAACAGGCTGCGATCGCGAAGCAGAATCACCTCACAGCGTACGGTCGTGCTGACACTTCCGATGGCTGGGCGTTTTTGACAGGAACTCCGATGTCGATCGCTGCAGCCACTGACACCGCAGGATTCCGCTACAAGTTTCTGCCAAAACAACGTGAATTCTCTCACACCGCTGCCGCCATCGTTTGTATGCCGGACGGAGTGATTTCACGTTATCTGTACGGCGTCCAATTTGAATCCAAGACGGTTCGCCTGTCATTGGCAGAAGCTTCTGCGGGCAGGATCGGTTCGCCACTCGATCAACTGATGTTGTTCTGCTTTCGCTATGACAGTGCGACCGGAAAATATGCCCCTGCTGCGTGGAAGCTGATGCGACTTGCCGCCTTGACTACCATCATCGTGCTGGGAGCGTTCCTGTTGCGTGTCCGATTTCTGGCGAATCAATCGGCAGCGGGTTGAACGAATTTTCTGACCAGACACTTACGAGGTAATTCAAACGAACAGCGAATTCCATGACCATCTTCAGCTTACAACTCACTCTTGCGGAATCGACAGCAAGTCTATGGCTGCCCAGTCAAAGCTCGACCGTGGCCCGCGAAGTCGACTGGGTCTTCAACTTGATTCTGTGGATTTCGATGATCTTCTTTATCGGGATCGTTGGTGCGCTGCTGTTATTCGTGGTTCGGTACCGTCGACGCCCAGGTGTGTCGGCGGAAAGGAAAATTCACCATAGCATCGCGCTGGAGATTGCCTGGAGCGTCATTCCGTTCCTGCTCCTGATGGTGATCTTCGCTGCAGGTTTCAGTACCTTCATTGGCATGGCCGCCGAACCCGAGAACGCCTATGAAATTCGTGTCGTCGGTAAGAAATGGGTTTGGAGTTTCCAGTATCCGAACGGCTATATCGACGACGCCCTGCATATTCCGGTAAATAGTCCCATCAAACTCGTGATGTCGTCCGATGACGTGATCCATAGCGTTTTCATTCCGGCTTTTCGAGTCAAACGAGACGCCATTCCGGGTCGGTACACAACGCTTGCTTTTGAAGCCACTGAACCTGGAATGTTTGATCTGTTCTGTGCTGAATATTGCGGCACAAAACATTCTGACATGAACACTGACGTTGTCGTGCATCCATCGGGCGAATTTGAACGATGGCTGGAGAAGGCGTCAAACTTCCTCGAAACGATGTCGCCTGCCGAAGGCGGGAAGGCTCTCTATAAACGTCGAGGCTGTGCTCAGTGCCATTCGGTTGATGGAAGTCAGATGGTCGGGCCGAGTTTTTATAAATTGTTCGGTCAGCAGGCCGCCCTGGATACCGGCGAATCCATCGACGTCGATGAAAACTACATTCGCGAATCGATTCTGGAGCCTCAGGCGAAGGCTCGAGCTGGCTACCGGAAGGTGATGCCAACCTATCAGGGTCAGCTCAAAGACGACGAGATCTCTGCAATTATTGAATACATCAAAACGCTCAGGGAATAAACGCAGGCGACTTATGCGACTCGCCGCTGTTCACACAGAAATATCGAGTGGCCAACAACAAACTTGCCCCCCAATTTTTTGCCCCGGAAAACTCGACAGAAAAATCTTCCATGTCCACAATCATAAAACCTAAAAGTCGGCTGCCCGAATTTGTCAATCCGCACCCGGTGAAACTGCAGACTCCGAGCTATCTGACGGCTGAACGCGGGGTCTGGTCGTGGGTGTTCACGCTGGACCATAAGCGCATTGGCGTGATGTACCTGGTGGGGATTCTGACGTCGTTTCTGATGGGAGGCGTGATGGCCCTGTTGGTGCGTACAGAGCTGCTGACGCCGGGTCGGACCATCATGGACGCCGATACCTACAACCACATGTTTACGCTGCACGGCGCGATCATGACGTTTCTGTTCATCATTCCCAGCATTCCCGCTGCTCTGGGCAACTTTGTCCTGCCACTGATGTGCGGAGCAAAAGACGTCGCCTTTCCTCGCATGAACCTGGCAAGTTTCTACCTGTGGGTGTTCGGAGCCGTGTTTCTGGTCGCCGCGATGGGACTGAACGGGCTCGACACCGGCTGGACTTTCTACACCCCCTACAGCACCACGACCAACTCCAGCGTCATCAGCGCGACAATGGGCGTGTTCATTCTAGGATTCAGCTCGATCTTCACCGGGATCAATTTCATCGCCACCGTTCACACGATGCGTCCGAAAGGCATGACGTGGTTTCGTATGCCATTGTTTCTCTGGTCTCTCTACGCAACTGCCATCATTCAGGTATTGGCGACGCCCGTTCTCGGCATTACTTTGTTGCTGCTGATCGCCGAACGTGTCGCTGGTATTGGCATCTTTGATCCGGCACTCGGGGGCGACCCTGTGCTGTATCAGCACTTCTTCTGGTTTTACTCGCACCCGGCCGTATACATCATGATCCTGCCGGCGATGGGGATTATCAGCGAGCTGATTTCCGCATTCAGCCGCACGCGAATCTTTGGATACCGCTTTCTGTGTTACAGCAGCGTCGCCATTGCTCTGTTGGGTTTTCTCGTCTGGGGGCATCACATGTTTACCAGCGAATCGGCCATGGCTGCGGTCATTTTCAGTGCGCTCACCTTCAGCGTGTCCATTCCTTCGGGCATTAAAATCTTTAACTGGCTGGCGACGCTGTACAAGGGATCGATTTCACTCACGACACCGATGTGCTTCGCGCTGTCGTTTATCGTGCTCTTTGCGTTTGGCGGGCTGACCGGCTTGTTTCTAGGAGCACTTGCCACCGACGTGCATCTGCACGACACGTATTTTGTGGTGGCTCATTTTCATTACGTGATGATGGGCGGAACACTGATGGCGTTTATCGGAGGTCTGTTTTACTGGTGGCCGAAGATGTTCGGACGAATGTATAACGAATTCTGGGGACGGACGTCGTGCCTGGTGATTTTCATAGGTTTCAACTGGACGTTCTTTCCCCAGTTCCTGCTGGGAACCAGAGGGATGCCTCGGCGCTACTACAATTATCAGCCGGAATTTCAGGGACTGCATGTCGTATCCACGATTGGAGCGTTCGTTCTGGGCGTCGGCTTGATGATCTGCGCCGCCGTATTGATTCATTCCCTGTTCCGTGGCCGCAAGGCACCGCCGAATCCGTGGGGCGTCGCGACGATGGAATGGCAGACGACGTCTCCGCCGCCGGTGCATAACTTTGAACACACGCCCGATGTGACCGATCCTTACGATCTGGAGGACTTCGAACTGATTGAAGACACTGGAAACTATGAGCGCGGGCGATCGAAGTCTTCCGTCGCGGAGGCAGCCTTATGATTGCCGAAGCCGCTGCCGCTGCCGCACATTCGTCCTCCCGTTTTCGAGCACATCATTTCGAAACCGCACAACAGCAATATGCCGCCGCCAAACTCGGAATGTGGCTGTTTTTGGTGACGGAAGTACTCTTCTTCGGAGGACTGTTCGTCGCGTACGCCGTCTTTCGCACGCTCCACCCGGAAGCCTTTGTGAACTCAGCCGAGTTACTGGATACGCGGCTGGGAGCGATCAACACCGTGGTGTTACTATTCAGCAGTTTGACAATGGCATGGGCCGTCCGCTGCAGCCAGCTCGGCCAGCAACGCGGTTTGATTTTGTGCCTGAGCCTGACGCTGATCGCCGCCTGCCTGTTCCTGGGCATCAAGGGCATCGAGTATTCGCACAAATGGCATGAAGGGCACCTGTGGGCGTCGCAATATGCCGCAGGTGAAGCAAGTGCGGCTGGAGTCTTCGACCGAGCCGGAACGTTCTTCAGCATCTATTTTGCCATGACCGGCCTGCATGCGATTCACATCCTTGCAGGCATGGGCGCGATTGGATGGGTGCTAAAGAGATCGCTGCGTGGCGACTTCGGGCCGAACTATTTCACTCCTGTCGATACCGTGGGGCTGTATTGGCACCTTGTGGACCTTGTCTGGATCTTCTTATTTCCACTGCTTTACCTGATTGGTTGAACAGAGACTCAGCATGAATAACTCACCGACAGCATCTGTCGATCAAATTCACACGCATATCAGTTCACCGAAACAGATGATCTCAATATTTGTGACGCTGCTTGGTTTAACGGCATTGACCGTGATGGCCTCGACATGGCCGGTTGGTAGATTCGATGTGTGGATCGCGCTCGGCATCGCTGGGATAAAGGCGATCCTTGTGGCCGCGTATTTTATGCATCTGCGCTACGACACGCCGACGAATACTTTGCTGCTGGTGTTCGCTGTCGGCGTTGTCGTGCTATTTCTAGGAGTCACATTAGCGGACGCAATTCAGTTGGCACCTGAAGTAGAAGCAGCTTCACCAGCGGTCACGTTGCAATAATCGCCAAAAGGCCGACTGCTAAATGCATAGAAGACAGCCAGTTTCGCGTGACTGTTGCTCCGCTGGGGACGTATTTTATTCCTACCGTGACACAACGGCGCGCTGGTTAATTCGTTGATTGAGTCGAAGGCATTTCGGCAGAAAATGACACGACAGCACCGACAATGGCCGCCCCCACGATCAGCATGAACAGCAGCATCAGCGGCGCGTAGCTCCAATGACGTGGGGCGCGAGCGTGAGTAATCATCTGCTTTGTGTCCTCGCGAAATTTTTGTTGCTGCCATTCTTCCCGATCAAATAATTGCACCTCGAAGGCGTCGCTGCGTTCATCGCTGCGACAGATACCGTAGTGTTCTTCCCAGCCGCCGCCTTGCTTCTTTGCCTGAATGTGGAATTGAAACACCTGGATCCAACCGGGACGTTCAATGGCTTTCAGTTCCAAACTGAGAAACTTTACCGACCGGCCGAAGTAGCCGATCTCAGTCAGGTGGTCGCGTAGATCTTTTTCGGTACATTTGTTCGCGATCAGGGACTTGTTTGGTGCCTGACAGGCTGTGTTTTCGTCGGATTGTTTTTGAAGCAGGCGAACGATGTCCAGTTCCTGATACCGCAGCATCTTAGGGCGATTCATATTGGATTCACACCAGGGACAGACGTTGGACTGGTCTGCTGAAATCGAAAGCACGCGTTCGCCGCACCGACGACACAACTCGTCCGGATTGAATTCGATTTCGTGAAGCGTCGATGGTTTCGGTGGTCGCGAAAGGTGCAGCCCATCATCGTTCTTCCAGACGTAAAGCTTCATATTGGATGCAATTCGTTGATCAAAAGACGCATGGAACGACTCGCGCCAGCGGAACCCCGAATGCCCAGCTCAGGAAGAGTCGTGCAGGCCACATTCCATGCGGGCACGTAGTGGGCTGACCGCGTTCGATCACAAAACCTAACACCGCAGTTGATAAACTCCTTTCCGATTATGGATACTTCACCCGTGATTGACACGACAAACTGACCGGGATTCGCTGAACGAACCGTTGATTTCTCCGCCGGCGGGTCTATGAACGGCTCGAGTGATCAAGGCTTCTTTCCGGAGCAGGCAGAACGGTGCGAATGGGTTGCGAAGCGTGAACACTTGCTCAGCACAATGAAGCGACCACTCCTGGTCCTTCCGGGGGTTATTACAACCCGACGCATCAATGAGGGATTTTTGGCCAGACAGCCGAACTGCCAAAACTTAATCCCTCACTGAGGTTTCGGGTTGTGAAAGCCCAGTAAACTCCATCCCTCACGGACGTTTCAGACTTCAAAAACGAAAAGACTTTGGTTGGCCTGAAATGATCGACACTTCACGTTTTTCGATTTCAAACAGGGCTGTTTTCGTTTTCTGCATTGTCGCCACAGCTCTTTATTTTGGTGGCACAGCCTGGGCTCAGATTTTCTTGACGGCGGTTATTTTCCGAAGCCGGCCGGACGTTCGAAATGAACGTTTATTGCTTATGGCATGCAGCTTGATTTGGCTGGCGATTTGTCGCTGGATGATCTTTCGTCAGTTATTTTTTCCTTACACGATGTATCTGGCAACATGCGCCGTGCTTTTCGCATCGGATTTCGGACTATGGCGAGCGTACATCAAAGGGCTAATCGTCGTGACCGTATTCATCGCGATCAGATTTCTGCAAGGTGCCACGAATCGGGTGCTGAGCATCGAGTTCATCGTTGCGGCAATCATTCTCGCGCTTGCCATCTACTTCTATGAAATGACACCTCGAAATGCGGTCTCACGAATAATTGTTGTGGTTGCCGCTTCGCTCTGCGCCGTTGGGGGTCTTGCAATCTAAACAAGAATTGAGAAAGTGCAGGGGTCTCTTTGATGCATCATACGAGGCAGGGAGTGCGCTGCCGCCTTCTTCCGGTTCTGCGCGACATGAATTGCGCGGTGACACTTGCGCAGAAAATGTGTTTGCGTTGATGGACGAAGCTGGCGCTGCGATGGAGCCTGAAAGGCTCTGGCATATCAGCCTGGGAAAGTCGGCTGCTGTCAGCCGTGAGAGCAGTTTTGGAGCCGCAGTACCGTCATCCGGATTGGCAGCAGTTACCACAATCATCATCAATAAACCCAGCGTATCTACCATCAAATGACGCTTTCGGCCTTTGATTTTCTTTGCTCCGTCGTAGCCCCGATTTTCGCCTTCGACTGCTGTTGTTTTTACAGACTGCGTATCGACACAACTTGCGCTCGGCGTTGGTTCTCGACCGGCCTGCACGCGAATTGCGGCACGCAGGGTGTCAAGAATCTTCTGAAGCGTGCCATCTTCGCGCCACGCCGCAAAATACTTCCACGTTGTGCTTCGCGGTGAAAGGTCGTGCGGCAGCATGTCCCACTGACAACCCGTTCGATTCAGATACAGAATGGTGTTCAGTACCTCTCGCAAATTCACCTTGCGTGGTCGGGCCTCCCGGCTTTGCCACCGGAAGTAGCGACTCAATGTGGGACCACTGTTCGTCGATCAAATCCGTCGGATACGATTTCCGACACACCGTTTGATCATTCGTCATGGCATTGCACTCCTTTGCTCATGGACGAACTAAGCCTAACGCAGAATAGGGTTTACGTCTGCATCACTTTTCAGATAGCCTCTTACAATCACGACAGTGCCATTCGTGGCAGGAACCGAAAACGGGAGTTCAAGGTACTGCGACCGTAAGCGAACCTGGAGTGCGACACATCAGTGCCGCATTTCCAACGCGGCAAAGAGGCGATGTAAAGTGTTTCAGCTCGTCGTGATACCACCGCCGATCGTGATGCCACCGCCCTCCGCGATTGCGTCCCCGAGCAATAAATTCGGCCCCCAGCCAGTCCGCCGTCCGCGCCCTGCGATTCCGCCCCAGCGGGGCAAAATGTGATAGCCTTGGGCAACGCCCCAGGAAAGATCACACCGCACAGACGCCAAAGCCCCAACGGGGCGAAACCAACGGCATTGCGCCGCGTTGTTTCGCCCCGTTGGGGCTTTTCTAGTTGGCTGGTAACGTAAACCCAGGGCGATGCCCTGGGCTTTCACCTTATGGGCCTTTGGCCCGGAATCGCCTGGCCCGCGACATGGGCCTTTGGAGTGGAATCACGTTGTGATTTCATTGTATGATTCCGCCCCCGCGTCTTGCCGTCAACGGCGTTGAAAAGCACTAAGGGAACGCATAAAGGTGGCAAGAGAAGGAAGAGAAAAAAGGCGACGCAGTGCGCCGGGATAAACCGGTTTGGAATAGAGAATGAAAGTATCTTACGAAGAAAGTTTAGCCAACAGCTTCGGCCTTCAGCGGAGGGGCGGATCGGGTAACCGGACTGTCTTGAGCGTCCGTGCGAAGTGTAACGCAGGCCAGCCATTGAGTTCCCCGTTTTATGCTTGCGGTGTTCTACTGGAACAAGAGGCACCACTTCCGTGTGCCGATCCTGTGGTGTCAGGGAGAAGGCCACATCGAGCGTACCGCTCTTGCCATCAACGCTTAAAAGGCGTCCGATGGCATCCGGGTTGAGATTCAGTAATGCCTGAACGAGCTTTACGTCGGCCACCTGATTCGCTCCTTCGAATCCGACGGAAGCCGAAATCAAACCATCGCTGGAACCAGTTGCAGAGGGCGTCGTCATGAACTGTCTCCAATTGTGAGTGTGGCACTCACCTGCAAGTCGGCGAGACTACAAAGAAAAGTGGCAACACGACAGATTCGTCAGGACGGTTATAGCCTACTGAATTGACCGAAGACGGGAAGAGTGTGTTCTTGTGTGGCTGAGATTTTTTCAGCAATTCCCCGGCCTTCGCTTTATTCCCTGAAATATAGGCCAACTTGATCTTCCTTTTACAAACACAACGTACCGGAGGGCTTACGCCACTCCGCTCGCCGGGACTGTTTCGGGTTGTGTCGCTTCGATTTTCAGTGCGACGCTCTCAACGGAAATACCAAAGATTCTGGCGTACAGATTGTAGAACGTCGGGACCAAGATCAGTACCAGAACAGTCGATGTCATCAGGCCGAAGCACAGACTCGCGGCCATCGGGATCACAAGTTGGGCCTGAAACGATGTCTCTGACAGAATCGGAGACAGGCCAGCGATTGTTGTCAGCGATGTCAGCATCACGGGACGAAAACGGCGCTGACCGGCTTCGACGACCGCCTGATGCAATGGGACTCCTGAACGAACTGAGCTGTTGATGAAATCCACCAGCACAATGGAATCGTTCACAACGACACCCGTCAGTGCAACGAGACCAAGGATGCTGAACAGAGTCAGCGGCAAGCCAAGGAACCAGTGCCCGATGATCGCGCCGACGATACCAAAAGGAATGACGGCCATGACGACAATCGGCTGACCGTACGAAGTGAATTCCACGGTGAGCAGCACGTACATGGCAATCAAAGCAATGCCCAGACCGATGCCGAGACTCTGGACAGATTCTGTGTCCTGTTCCTGCTGACCTTCCCAACGCACTCGCAGGGATGAATACTTTTCCAGAAGTTTCGGCATAAACGTCTTCTGCAGATCCTCCACAATCAGCTTAGCGTTGCCTTCTTTTTCGTTGATGTCTGAAGAAATTGTGATGGATCGCTTTTGATCAATACGGTTAATTTCCGAGTAACCTCGGCTGACAGTGACGTCTGCAAGTTCTGTGATTGGCCGCTGAACACCGTCGCCGGCATCCACACGAATGTCGTCAAATCTCGCCAATGATTTTCGATCCTCTTCCGGGTAGCGAACCATCAGCTTCACTTCATGCCGACCGCGTTGCAGACGCATGACTTCTTCGCCGTAATAGGAAGCTCGGACGGTGCGAGCGATCGTGTCGAGTGGAATACCCATGGCGACGGCATTTGGCTTCTCGCGAAGCTGTAGTTCCCACTTGCCGGGTCGTGAATCGTCGGCAACGTCAAAAATTCCCTTATATGTTGCCAGCTTCTGTTTCGTTTCTTCAATTGCTTTTTCCAGTTGATCCATTTCACTTGCCGGTGCCAGCAGCTTGAATTCGATAGGCTTCCCACCCGGCCCGCGCGACTGAGACCCGAACGTCAGTGTTTCGACACCCGCAATTGGTCCGACCAGTGTTCGCCATTCCTGTACGATCTGTTCGCTGGTGAGGTCGCGTGCGCCGCTGTCAACAAGTTGAGCATAAACGGAACCGGCATGGCTGCCTTCGGTTTTTGCACCACCACCGGGAGCCCCTTGTTCAGTCACCAGTCCAACCATGCGATGCGTGACCAGTACCAACGGATACTCTTTTGTGGAATGTTTAGCGTTGATTTTCCGGATCGCTTTTTCGATGCGTTCTGTGGCTGCTTCTGTAACGCGGCTGGGTGTTCCGTCCGGGAAGATCACCGTCGCCATGACTTCCGGCGCGTCGAGCTTGGGGAAGAAAATGCTCGGCACTTTGCCGCTGGAAACAAGTGTTGCTGTGAGTAGTAGAATCGAAACCGCAGTACTTAATGTAATTGCTGGATTGTGAACGCAGAAGATTACGGCTGGTCGATAAATCCTCACGATAAATGCGTCCAGTACAAAGTTTGTGAATCGATTCAAACCTGCCGTCAGAGGCGACGGGCGTCCATTTCCGTGAGCCAGGTGACACGGCAAAACCATCGACGCTTCGATCAGCGAAATGACCAGGATCGCAATCACCGCCAACGGCATTACGGCAAAGAACTTGCCCATGATCCCAGTCACAAAGAACATCGGCATGAAGGCAAAAACAGTTGTCGTCACTGACGAAAATACAGACGGAACGACTTCAATCGTACCGTCGAGCGCGGCCTGCATCGGCGTCTTGCCCATTTGTTGATGAGCGTAGACGTTTTCGCCAATCACAATGGCATCGTCAACGACGATTCCCAGTGCAATCAGAAAAGAAAACAGTGAGAGCATGTTGAGTGTCTGATCGAATTGAAACAGGACGATACACGCTCCCAGCAGTGATATCGGAATTCCTAACGCGACCCAGAATGCCAGTTTCAGTTCCAGAAACAATGCCAGAATCACGAAGACAAGGATCAGTCCCTGCATTCCGTTTCGTACCAGCAAATCGATGCGATCGCGAACTTCAATGGAACTGTCGCTCCAGGTCGTAAACGAATATCCGGCTGGCAGTTTTTTCGTTTTCACGTAGTCTTTGACGGCATCGGCCATCGCCAGCAGGTCTTCTCGCGACGCGGCGTTGACATCGATCGCGAGTCCCGGCAGGCCATTGATGCGACTGATCGACGTTGTGTCAATGAATTCATCTTTGACGCTGCCCAGTTCACCGACTGTTAATACAACTCCGTCGGCTCGCGTGATTAATGGGATTGATGCAATCTCTTCACCGAGTACGCGTTTGTCCTTGCCGCGCAGCAGATAGGTTTCGCCGCGATCACGAATCGTACCGCCCGGAAGTTCCAGATTTCGCACTCGAATTCGTCGAGTCACATCGGTGAGGGTCAGGCCGTATTCTCGGAGCGTCTTTTCGGGGATCTCCACGTCGATTTGAAACTTACGTTCGCCGTAAATTTCTGCCTGCGACACTTCCGGAATCAGCAGCAAGTCATCTCGAATCTGTTCTGTGATTTCACGCAACTGCAATTCAGCATCCGGAGCGTCGCAGTTTTCCTGCACAACTCCTACTGTGATCGCTTTGTTGCGAAACGTGATCTGTTGCACGTTTGGTTCTTCCGCAAGATCCGGGAAACTTGGAATGCGATCGACCTGTGACTGCACTTCATTCAGAATCTTTTGGACATTCTTCACGTCGCTTCGAAGTTCGATGACGACGCTTCCGGAACCTTCGCTAGCCACCGACGTGACTTTCTTGATTCCATCCACCGATCGAATAGCTTCTTCGATTTTCTGACAAATTCCGCTTTCGACTTCATCCGGACTCGCGCCCGGATAAGGCACACTGACGAGGACAATTTCCAGTTCGAATTGCGGAAAAACCTCGCGGCGCAGCGTGAATGCGGAAAATGCGCCGACGACGAGCACGGCGACCAGCATCGTGTTCATCGCAGGAGTTTGGCGAATCGCCCAACGTACCATTGAACTGATCATGGCGTTTTCTCCGATTCACCGGCTGGCGCGAGCTTGTCTATCGCTGATTCCGTGACTTGTGATTCGTCCTGAATCTGAACTGGCATCCCGTTATTGACCGATGCCAGCGGCGATGTGATCACTTTGTCGCCGACTTTCAATAAATTGCCTTCTGGCCGCACCAATGCGGATTCTCCATCGACGCGAACAAGTGTGACCGACGTGACATTGAGTTTTCCATTCCGCACGATCCATAATTGCTCCCCCGGTCGCACGGCTTCAGCAGGCACCTGCAACAGCGGGACGGGAGATGTGATCGGTATTCTGACAGTGACATACATACCACTCAGAAGTGTCGGCGGTGAAACACTGGACTGCCCGTCAATCGACCGCGTTCGAGTCTTCTCCGGTTCTTCGACAACCACGCGACACGGAAACATGCGCGTCGCACGATCCATACCTGTGCCTTCGTAGCGAGACAGGTAGCCGTCCCAGATAGTTTCCACGCCTTGAAACTGAAACGTGACTTCGCACGGAACCTGTGGAATCTTGAATGGATCGGTTTTTTTTTCTTCGGCCGTTGAGTTTTTTGATTCGACTGTTTCTGATGTGGCGATGGGCGGTGGATTCATGGCCAATCCCTGCTGCCAGACCCATGCCAGCTCTTCACTTTTCAGGCTGCATTTGATTTCCATGCGACTGGAATCACTGATGTGAACCAGTGGGTCGCCAGGTTTTACATAGTCGCCTTCTTCCTGCATGTCATCCACGATGCGGCCGGTAATGGGAGACAGAATTTTGCAACGCTGGAGATCGGTGACTGTGCGTTCCAGTTCAGCCTGAGCCAGTTTGAGGCTGGCTGCTTTCGTCTTTTTCATCTGCAGGTATGCGTTCAATTGATTCTGCTGCATCTGCATCGCGTTGCGGGATGTCAGTTCCTGCCGCGTAGCAGTGTCCATTTCACTTTCGGATGTTGCCTTTTTTGAATACAGCGAGCGAATGCGTTCAAGATGGTTTTTTTGAAGCTGATTCTCTTCTTCTGCCAGCTGCAGCAACGTGGCAGTATTCTGAATATCGACATCGACTGCTTTCTGTTCTTCCAGAGCCTGGTCAACGCGAGCCTGCAGTCGCTGCTCTTCGAGCTGATAGTTGACGGGATCGATTTCGAAAAGTAAATCACCTTCATTGACGAATGTGCCGCTGCGAGTTGTTTCAAGTTTGCTTGCAACACGCCCGGTAACTTCTGCGCCGACTGTGAGTATTCGATAAGTTGATGCTTCGCCGTCAATGTCCAGATGGAATGGTTGATCCCACGGTTTGACAACTGCGACATCAACGAGTGGTGCGACATTCGCTGCGTCCTGCTTAGATGTGTCAGTCGGAACTTCTGGCTTGCGACCAAAGAAAATAAAGCCAGCCACTCCGAGGCCCAGGATCAGAATTGCTCCAAGGATATTGGCTGCGAGATGAAACGCGGTGTTGCCTTTTGTGACCTGCGAAGTTGCACCAGACGACGGCACTGCAGCAACTTTCTGTACTGCGGGTGTTTCAGTGACATTCATGCTTTTTTCCAGCATCTCATTTCTTGTTCGATCGATTCGGAAATTTAACGTGTTCGTGGGACGGGTGTCTAACGAGCAACAGCCCATGCTGGTGCTGCGTCAGAAAACTGCAAACGCTTGCCGTCCGGGCCGTTGAATGCAATGGATTCGGCATGCAGGCACATTGTAGGCTCCCCTGGCAACAGCGTCCTGTTATTGCCAGGTTTGTTTTCCGGAAGGTACGCTGGGTCGCAACAGATCGGGAAGCCCAGGGACCACAAATGCACGCGAATTTGATTTGTGCGGCCGGTCATAGGGAAACAGTGGATAAGTGATGTACCATCGTCCATGCGATGAATCACTTCGAATTCTGTAAATGCATCATCACCCTGCGGATCGAGCGTGCGAATACCACCAGCGTCCGGTTCGCGACTCAACGCCGCGTCGCATGAGAATTGATCATGGCCTGGATGACCGTGAACCTTCGCCAGATACGTTTTTTTTACCGTACGATTTTCGAATTGTTTCTGGACGATCGAAGCAACACGTTTGCGTTTGCATAGGACCATAATGCCTGATGTGTTGGCATCAAGCCGATGCACAATGTGCGGCCGCTGCGGGAAATAGACGAGGTTCAGAATGTATCGCATGGAATTGCGATGAAACCGCCCGCATTCATGAATTGGTAACGGAGCCGGTTTCGAGAGGATCACGAATTCATCGTCTTCGTGCAGGACGCGGATGTTGGCGTTGACGTCTGGTTCAACGGAGTGCGGTTGTAGCTGATCGAAGCGTTCCCCTTCGCGCACAATGCGGTCCGGTGACAATGGGATTGACTCTTCGACGTGTTTTGGGCGACGTCGAATGCGAGCTGATTCTGCAGGCACAATGACGCTCGATTCGATGCGATTCAACCACTCTGACCGCTCGATCTGTGGATGCAGGACGCTTACGAAATCCAGCAACGTCATGCCCGCGCATCGCTGTGGCACATTGAGCGGACGACGATTCAGCCACGGCGTGCTGCCCGGTAGCGGCGTCGTGACGCTGTGGATTTGCTGGTGACGCAACGCGATGACGTCAGCCATGCGTTGTGCTTCGTCGCGAAAGCACGATGGGCAGGATTTTCCTGCGACGTATTGTGGTGTTTGCTGTTCCTCAGATGTTACAACTGCCTGGCAAACATAACATTGAGTGGTCGGTGTTTCCTTTAAGGCCGGATCAACGGCGACTCGCTGATCGAAGACGAAACATTCTCCGTGGTAATGTTCACCGCCAACTTCTTCGAAGTACTTCAGAATTCCTCCGTCCAGTTGATACACGTTGCGGAAGCCAGCCATCTCCATAAACGGTCCCGCTTTTTCGCAACGGATTCCACCGGTGCAGAACATGACGATTGGTTCATCTCTCAGTTCTTCCGGTAACTTTGAAATCGCTTCGGGGAACTCACGGAAATGATCGATGCCCAACTTAATGGCATTGTCAAAAGTACCGATCTTGTATTCATAGTCGTTGCGAGTGTCGAGCAGATGAACTTTGCGACCTTCATCCAGCCATTTGCGAAGTTCGGCAGCCGGAAGTTTGGGAGACGTACGAACTCCCGGCGCGACGTTATCGATGCCAAATGAAATGATTTCCTTTTTGATCTTTACCAGCATTCGATTGAACGGCTGATAGTCGTTGACACTTTCCTTTGGAGCCAGATCCGAAAATGCCGGATCTTCGCGTAGAAAATCGACGAAGTCGCGAATCGATTGTTGTGGTCCGGCGACGAACAGGTTGATGCCTTCATGGCTGAGCAGTACCGTACCCTTTAGATTCAATTCCGCTGCTCGAAGACGAATGGCCGTTTTTCGTTCGGGCAACTGATCCAGTGCTATAAACTTGTAGCAGGAAATATTGACGATGACAGGCGTCGATTGGGAATTGTCGGCGTTTGAAACGGTTGTGGGCATGTCAAGAGACCGAAGAATGCGAATCAGGCAAAAGGACGGTGTGGAAAGCGTGCCGGAATTGTAGCGTTCATATTCCTCGGTAAACAGACGTTTGAGGATCGTTCCACAGGATGGGCAATTGTTGCGATTGCGTCGTCAGAAGGGGAATTCCGTGTTAAAGTGCGTCAGCCGTGCTCCGTGAATGGTATGGCGGTTGTCGTCGGTGTTGCCTTTTGATTTCACAACCAGTGGCGCATGGCCAGTGACGCATGGCCAGTGCCATTCCGCTCAGCAGGTGCAATGCATGAGAGTCCTCATCAGCGAAGGTTCAATTCGCGATCGTGTTATTGAACTCGGCGCTCAACTGAGTGCAGAATATTCCGGTCGGCCGCTCACAATTCTGGGCGTCCTGACTGGCAGCGTAGTGCTGCTTGCCGATCTGATTCGCGCAACAAATGTCCCATTGCGAGTTGCGCTGATTTCTGCGTCCAGTTACGGAGGCACTCGAACGTCTCCCGGCGCTCTCTCGGTGAACAGCAGCCTTGTGCCCGATCTGAAGGGCCGCGATGTCGTGATACTGGATGACATCTTTGATACCGGCCACACGATGGTCGGAATGTACGAAGCAGTGAAAGGCTTTGAGCCGAATTCCGTCAAGTCCGCCGTGCTGCTGTGGAAAAGCGACCGGACGAAAGTTGAGCTGACGCCCGACTACTATGGCTTCAAAATCCCCGATGAATTCGTGGTTGGCTATGGCCTGGACTACAACGACGAGTTCCGGCATCTGCCGTACATCGGGATTCCGGATCAGGACGACTTGATCGCGGCTGGCGGATAATGTGAACAGCGATCGTTGGAAATGCGGGTGCATTCAAATCCTGATGCGAGTGTTGCCGCTACATATTGAGAGGCATGATTTTCCTAAGGAAGAACCACCTCTGAGTAGCGTCCCATTCAATCTCGGATTAAACTGGTTTTTCTGTTGTTAGGAACAAGTTTCAATACCGTACGGAATGGAGTCTCCGCCATGTCAAAACGCGACCAGAAAAAGCATCTGAGAGAAGTCAAACGCAAGAATCAGTTGAAGCAGCGAGCGTCCCGGCAGGAGCTTGCCGTCGTTGCGCCTCCCAGGGAACTCCGAAATGCACTGTTTGTGTCGCATCAACTGATGGGCGATGGTCGCTATCAGGATGCGGAAGAGTTGCTGAATAAGGAACGCAAACGTCGTCCCGACAGCCCGGAAATTCTGGAGGCTTTGGTTGATCTCTACCAACGTACCGACGATCACACTGCACTTGCGCGGGTGACTCCGGAGCTGGTTCGTTTGCAGCCACGAGATCCCGAAGCGCTTCTGATTATGGCACAGAGCTATTTGTTTTGTGGCCGAAGTGCGATCGCTCTGCAGTCGTATCGTTCATTTTTGGAAAAGTGGCCAACTCACAAATATGCTTCAAAAGCAATTGCGGCGATTGAGATGCTTGAGCCGGAAATTGCGAGTGAGTTGCCGACATACGAATTGGCAGACTCTGAAATGCATCTGCTTGTGATGCACGATCAGATGATGCTCAGGATGTCGGATCATGACTTCAATGGGGCCATTGACATCGCAAAAGAACTGCTTGTGATCAAGCCGCGTCTGGTTTCAGTCCGCAATAATCTGGCGCTGTGCTTGTTTCATATCAATCGGATGTCTGAGGCACTTGAGGTTGCGAAGGAAACTATGCAATTGTTTCCGGAGAATCGTTTCGCCGAAGCGACTCTTGGACGAACACTGTTCCTGCTGGGAGAGTTTGACGAAGCGAATCAGATTGCCGACCACATTGCGACATCGTTCGCAGAACAGCAGGATGCTCTGGCTGCGCAGGCTGAGTTTCTGAGTTTTCTGGGCCGTGACGACAATATCGTAGATCTGGTTGATTTCTCGGACAGTATTGTAGAAATTATTCCGCCATGTCGCGCTGTGCTGTATCACTACAAAGCCGTTGCGTTGATGCGACAGGGCCATGTGAAAGAGGCCCAGGCTGCCTGGAAACGCTGCCTGAAAGTGGATCCGAACTGTCCGCCCGCGAAACCGAATCTTAACGAATTGAAATCCGCCGCAGATTGCCACGCGCCTTGGGCTGAAACTCTGCACAAATGGATTCCATTCCACGCAATGACTGAGATCGTGGCGACTTTGACATCCGGCGAACACAATACTGGATCGCGCATGCCGGAAGTTCTTCGTAAGTGGCCTCATTTGGTAAAGCTCGTGCCAGCTATGCTGGATCGCGGTGATCGCGGCGCACGTGAGTTTGCGTTGCTGTTGGCAAAGGCTGTGAGTTCTCCCGAAATGCTCAACGTCCTCAAGGACTTCGCGATGGGACAACGTGGCCCCGATGCGATGCGAATATCGACAATTTTGTTTCTGCGACAACAGAATTTCCTGGGGGATGAGCCTGTAAGTATTTGGTCGAAAGGTGCGTGGACCGACGTCGTGCCTTTCAGTGCCGAGATCTATTATGAGCAAGTCCCACATCCGAATTCTCGCGTGACTGATCTGCTCAACGTCGGTATCGATGCGATGCACGCCAAAGATCTCCGGTCGGCGGAAGTTGCGATACGTCAGTGCATCAAAATAGATCCGGACTATCCCTCAGCTCGGCACAATCTCGCCATGACGTTGCTTATGGGGAAGAACAAGGAGGCACATGCGGAAGCAGAACAAATCCTGCACGATGTGTTTGAACGATTCCCGGACTATTCGTTCGCACGAATCTCGCTTGCTCAATTGGCAATTCAAGAGGGCCGAATTGATGAAGCTCAGGAACTTATTGCACCACTCGCCAGTCGAACTCGCTGGCATGTGTCTGAAGCGATGGCTCACAGTACCGTCATCCTGAAACTTGCACTGGCAAGGAAAGATTTTCCTGCGGCGGAAGCCAGCCTGGAGATGATGCGTCGACTCGACGAAGACGATCCTCGTATTGAACAGTTGCATCGCCGAATCCAGATCCTAAAAAATCCACTGGCATTTTTCGGTGACAAATTTCAACAAATCACTGGTCGGTCAGTTAAGAATGCCACGAACTAAGTGAATTCGACTTCACTCGGCCAAAATTTGACGTAGCCGGACTCGTGAGAGTTCGATAGGTGTCGTTTGTTCGGTCGAATCGCATTGTTGGCAGGACGATTCAGGACAGGACGATCAATCGCATCCCGAACGTCCTGCCAATATAACTGAGACGCCACGGTTATTCACTTTCAGACGGCTGTAAGACGGTTCGGACGGGTATCATTTTAAACGTCTCGATGGATTGATCAGTCGATGTTCGATGTTCCATATGAAAGAAACCCGGGGTTTTGATGCTTGCCAACTCCGGCCACCGTCCCCGAGCAAATCTACTTCGCGTAACTCGGAGGGCTGATGCCCTGCCGCTCGCCGGTTGCGAATCGAACGGAGTCGGCAATTATTTGCCAACCTGATAGCACATCAACTTGTCCTGTTCGCGAAGGTACAATTTTCCATTGACGACAACAGGATGAGACCAACTGTTTCCCTGCTGGAAGTCGGGAGTGAAACTGCCCTTGAGTTTGTATTCAGTCGGAGTCGCTTCAATGAGGGCAACTGTTCCATCCTGATACCGGAAGATCACATGGCCGTCGATGAACAGGATCGCGGCTGAACCTTTGCCGACGCCGCGCAGTTTTCCGCCCCAGACAATGTCACCAGTCGCCATCTTGACACAGGTCGGAAATCCTTCATTCTGCTGGTGACCGGCATAGATGTGACCTTCGTGCAGAATCATGCCGCCGTGATGGTTGTTAAATGTTTTGGCGTCGAGGAAGTATTTCTCTTCCGCAACGATGTTGTTGCCGTCTTTCTTTAGTTCAACAAGGCATGTGCCACAGCCGTAGCTTGTTGAGGCGAAAACAAAATTACCGTCGATGATTGGTGTTGGGATATTTGCCGTTCCGTTGGCGACTCGATTGTATGTCCACAACTGTTTGCCATTCGCCGCGTTGATGCCAATCAGTCCTTTGCCAGTGAGTTGCACGTATTGCTTTACGCCAAGTGCATTTGAAATCACGATTGATGAATAGCCAGCTCCGTCTTTGCCCGCGTTGCCTTCGAACGACGGTTTGCAGGTCCAGATTTCTTTTCCGGACATTTTGTCCAGGCAGACCACAAGTGCATCGGGTCCGCCGGGTGTGCAGAGGACTCGATCGCCGTCAACCAGCGGCGATTCTGAATAACCCCAGCCGGACATCATCTTGCCGCCCCAGTCTTTGAACTGACGCTGCCAGACGACATCGCCATTTTCGGATTTCAAACACGCGATCGAACCGTTTGACGTGACGACGTACAGACGGTCTCCATCGACCGAAGGTGTGCAGCGAGATCCTTCGTAACTATGTTTTGGATTCGATTCTGTAATCACTTTCTTCCACAGGATGCTGCCGTCATCAGCTTTCGCTGCGATTACAGCCTGGCCGCCGTCAGTATTTCCCAGTGTGTACAGGATGCCCTTAGCAACGGCGACGCTGGCAAAACCTTCACCGAATCCGGCAGTCGTCCAAAGATGTTTTGGTGGACTGTTTTCCCAGTTTGTGGATGCCAGATGCTCATCGGACAAGGCGTCGCGATTCGGACCACGCCATTGCGGCCAGTCAGCGGCCATCAGAGAACTGCTCAAGCAGACGAAACTAATCACTATTTGCAGAGAACGAGTCGGAAGAAACATAGACCAACCTTTCAGAGACATCGCGGCAGAGCATCCAATCGCTCTATGCATTTAGAAGTACAAACGGTATCCCGTCGCCCGTAAAAGAACAACTCAAGGGGCCCATGTCGCAGCGTTGCCACTTAGGTGCCGCTTGCCGAGCGGGACTTTCGCCGCAAAGCGAACCCAAGTGCGAACATCCGCTCAACGTCGTCGCGTTGTCTTGTATTTAACGTGATTTTGGTCGCAGGTCGCGACAAGTCGTGAAGTCCTTTCCGGCAGAAAGGACCTACCTGTTTCGCGTGTCTGAAGCTCGCATTTTTAGTCCAATCAGTAGAATCGGCATTTTGCTAATGCACCAGCGACTTGGGGAGCAACGAAAAATGCGGGCTTTTAGTGGACTTTTAGGGTTCTGCCGCAGAACGAGACTCTGCCGGGATTCCGCGTTTGACCATCGCGCATTCTCGCCATATATTCAAAATGTCGTAAAGTTGTTTGGGGTAGTTGCTAAGGTGGATGGAGACGTCCACTTGCAGCGAAGAATCACAGTTGTCAGCACGGCAACCACTTTGAGTCTGATTTCAGGGAAGGAATCAAATCGCGAGGCATGACGCCGCTCGGTGACGAGCTATTGAGACAGTTGACCGGACGCGGCAATTTTTGCTGCAAGGGTCGAGGGGAAAATCATGCCGATGAAGTCATGGGCGAACAAAATCCAGTCCATCATATTCCTTTCGCTGAGCGTGTTGCTGTTTTCTTCAGCGGCAGCCGCGAAGGATTCTTCCGGCGTTGATCTTTCCCGATATGCGAATGCCGAAGAAGCCCGACAGGCTGGCGAGCAACTTGAAAACAGTCGTCAGTGGGTTGATGCGATTACGCTGTACGAAGCCGCGATCAAAGAATGGAAAAACGACGAAGGACTGACATACGCTCTGCGCAGGACTCGGATTCACTTTGGTGTCGATCGTCGTTATTCTGATCGTAGCTTTGAAAACCAGTTGCTCACCAAAGGTCGTGCTGAGGCGCTTGATCTTTATGAAGACATTCTTTCGCGTGTGCAATACGAATACGTCGACAGCATTTCGGTGACTCGCTTTGCCGCCCACGGAACCGAAAGTCTATACATGGCGTTGAAGAACGATAAGTTTCTGGGTCGCAATGTGAAACTCGGCAATGAAGACGGAGTTGAGCGAGTTCGTAGTCTGCTGATCAAGGACTACTGGAATCGTCGGCTTGAAACGCGGCTCGACGCTCGCGCTTCGATCACAAGCGTTTGCGATCTGTGCAATCGTGAGTTGGGGATTTCGGGCACAGCCATCGTTATGGAATACATCTTCGGCGGTTGCAACGCTCTTGACGAATACAGCAACTTCCTGACACCAGATCGCTATAACGATCTGTTTGGGAGTATCCAGGGTGAACTTGTGGGAATTGGCATTGAGATGAAAGGCGTGAAAGGACGCGGGATGCATCTCGTGAACGTTTTGTTGGACAGCCCGGCGGAACGCGGCGGCCTGGAACCGAACGACTATATCGTGGAGATTGACGGAACAGACTGCAGAGATCTGAGCACAGACGATGCGGCTCGCCTGCTTCGTGGTAATAGTGGAAGTCAGGTCAAGCTGACGTTTGAGACTTCTTCAGGGACTGAAAAATCAAACGTGTTCACTCGCCAGCGAGTTCAGATTCATAGTATTACACGCAAAGTGATTCTCGATGAAGCCAGAGGCATCGGCTACATCCGCATGGAAGGTTTCCAAAGCAATACCGCTGAAGAATTGGATGTTGCTTTGCGAGAATTGGAACGAAAAGGCATGAAGGCTCTGATTTGGGACCTGCGAGGTAATCCTGGTGGTTTGTTGGAAACCGCAGCGGCCGTAATCGAGCGATTCATTGATCGGGGAGTATTGGTTTCTACTAAAGGACGAGCACCAGAACAGAGTCAGGTCTTCCAGGCGCACGGAAATAATGTTCGCCACTATCCGTTGACTCTTTTGGTTGATGAAAACAGTGCGAGTGCGAGTGAAATTGTGGCAGGAGCGATTAGAGATCATCATCGCGGAACGATTGTCGGGCGAAAGACGTACGGAAAATGGTCTGTGCAGAGCATCATCCATCTGCCAGGCGAAACCGGATTGAAACTGACCACTGCGAAGTTCTACTCACCGGATGATCGGAACTATGCTCATGTCGGGCTTGAGCCGGACGTCACAGTTCCGTTACCAGAAGAGACGCACTCAGCGTCCTTTCGAGGCGAGAAGCAGGAAGAAACATTCTTTCGAGCTCGTACACCCGATGAGATTTCTGCTGATGCAGACGTTGCTGCAGCGATCGAAGAATTGCAAACTCGCCTATCCCGCAAATAGTTTGGGCAGACTGTTACTGTAGGCAAACGTGTGGCTTCACCACTGCTCCGCAATTCGCACGGTTCCAAACCCGCGCAAGTCTTCGAGGATTTCTTTCCTGACGGTATCGTCGCGATTGATTTCGCTGACGAAGCTCGCACGCTGCTTGTCGGCACAAACTCGGGCCATCTGTGTCTGTTGAACCAAAATGGCGACCGCCTGGTTGAAGATCGCAGTTTCGTCGGTGTGCGCAAACTGGTCTGGAGTGACAGTGGCGACATCGGTGTGGCGGTGCTTGGTGACAGTCGCATGTTGTGCTTCGATGCACGATTGAAGCCGCTGTGGGATGCTTCAATCACAGGCAAGATCGTCGCGATCGCGATTTCTCCTCATGGCAGTCATATCGCTTTCAGCAGCGACTCTGCCAGACTTCATATCGTCACGGCAGACCGCAAAGAGATCGCGAAAGTTGATACGAAGCGCGCGATGGAGCATCTGGCGTTTCTTGCAGAAGCGCCGGATCTGATCGGTGCGGCTGAGTTCGGCCAGCTCTGTCGCTTCGATTTGAAGGGCAAGGAGATCTGGAACGAACGTCTGATGAACAATGCAGGCGATATGTCCGTCTCAGAAGGTGGGAAGCGTATCTTTCTGGCGGCGTTCAATCACGGCGTACAGGTTTATGATCGCTCCGGTACACAATTGGGATCATTTTCCATCGATGGTATTCCCAGTCGCGTTTCAGCATCCGCTACCAAAAATCGGGTCGCCTTGTTGACGCTTGAAAATCGAATTATCTGGCTGAACTTTGAAGGTACGATTCAGTGGGCTGTGGATATCTCACAGGATCCACCGGTCCACATTTGTACGGGTCCGCTCGGCGATCGTTTGTTCATCGCGACGACATCTGGTTGCCTGCTGCAAGTGGCCTGGCCGTAAAAACACTTGGGAAAAAATGCGAACTTTCACACGTCCAGCTACCTCTCAATACCAGCCGCATGAACTATATCGCGATCGGCAGGAATGGAATTATCCTCTGGCGAATGCGCTAAGCCACTCCGCCAATTCGCATCGACCATGTTGAATGGATGCAGATCTGAGACAGATCGGCCTACGTAGTCCGACCTGTCCTAGGTCGGATTCCTTCGGCGCGGTGACATGTTCGGTAGACTCATTTCTGCCACTCGCTTAGAAACCACACGTCGCAACCTCTGGGTTGTTTAGGTAAAACTGGTTGTCTTGGCGTTGCGTTCCAGCGATATCGATTCGCCCTGCTCCGCCGTTTTTTTCATTTGGAAAGAATGCAGGAGATCACTGACGGTCTCGCCTTATGACGCCCGTCTGCGATATTGTTCGGTATCTGCGGATTGTGAACACACGGCGGCTCGAAGTGTTTATTCATTCGCGTGTTTTGCGAAATTGTTCTGACAAGATTCGGAGTTGTGTCCATGGCTGGTTCTGTGCGGTTGGTTCTGGCGTTTCATAATCACCAGCCGGTCGGTAACTTTGACGGCGTTTTCGAACAAGCGTATCGCGACAGTTATCATCCGTTTCTTGACGTATTGCAGGATTATCCTGAAATCCCGTTTGGCCTGCACACATCTGGCAGCCTGCTGGAATGGCTGGAAGTCCGGCACCCGGAGTACATCGATCGCGTTCGGAAAATGGTTGCATCGTCGCAGATCGAAATCATCGGCGGTGCTTTTTATGAACCAATCTTATCCAACATTCCACGCCGCGATCGAATCGGTCAGATTCAACGGTATTCAGAGCATTTGAATCAGTTGTTCCAGACATCCGTGCGCGGGTTGTGGTTGCCGGAACGGGTCTGGGAACAGTCGTTTGCAGGTGACATTGCCGCGGCCGGTCTGCAATACACCATGGTTGACGACTATCACTTTCGTTGCGCAGGTATTCCTCAGAGCGAATTGATGGGCTATTACTCGACGGAAGACGAAGGGCGTCTGCTGTTCATGTTTCCGGACAGCGAACGTCTGAGATATCTGATTCCGTTTGCCAAGCCGGAGGAGTGCATTGCCTATCTGAAAGAGATCGCCACTACATACGAAAATCCGGTGATTGTCTTTGGTGACGACGGCGAGAAATTCGGTTCATGGCCGGAGACACATCAGCATGTTTACACTGACGGCTGGCTGCGAAAGTTCCTCGATTTGTTGCGAGACAACGAATCATGGATCAAGGTCACAACGCCGTCCGGCGTGCTGGATCATGTCGCGCCAATTGGTCGCACGTATCTTCCTGATGCCAGCTATCGCGAGATGACCGAGTGGGTTCTGCCACCTGCGTCGCAAAAGGAATTTGTAAGTCTAACGCGACTGCATCCGGACAACGAAGAATGGCAGCGACTTGTGCGATTTACACGCGGCGGTTATTGGCGCAATTTCCGGACGCGATATCCGGAAAGCAACGAAATGTACGCGCGGATGATTGATGTCAGCAATCGGTTGGCGACACTTCAGGCCAAGGACGATCTTTCGGAAGATGCGCAGGAACTTCTGGAAGATGCCGTGACGCACCTGTACCGAAGTCAGTGCAACTGCTCATACTGGCATGGAGCCTTTGGTGGCCTGTATTTGCCGCACCTGCGAAACGCGGTTTACAAAGAACTGATCGAAGCTGAAATGCTGATGGATCAGGTGACTCGCGGCTCAGGTGCATGGGTTGATGTGGCCGTTGGAGATTTTAATCTTGACGCTCGCCAGGAAATGAAACTCAGCAATCATCGCATGGTGGCATTGTTCTCGCCGGCGGTGGGGGGGCACTTGTATGAACTGGATCTCAAGGCCAATGAAATCAATATTCTGGCGACGCTGAATCGTCGTCCAGAACCGTATCATCAAAGAATCATCGACCATGCGAACAATGTCGTGTCCGCTGGCGATGCGGATCTGGCGTCCGTTTCCAAGGAAATCAAATTCCGTCAGCCAAATCTGGAAAAGAAGATCAGCTACGACAAATGGCCACGCAAAAGTCTGGTCGACCTGTTTCTGCAACCGAGTGCAACGCATGAAGATTTCCGTCGTGGCAACTCCATGATCGGCGATTTTGCCACGGGCACGTATGAGGCCAGTGTTCGCAAAGGCGATCAGAAGATTGCAGTGGAAATGCGACGCAAGGGCCGCGTGACTGATCTGCACGGCGAGGTTCGCAAGATCGTCGTTCTGTCATCGGATCGGCCGAACGAAATATTGATTCAGTATCATGTCGCCGGGTTTCCACAAAATGTGCCGTTGCATTTTGGTGTGGAGCTGAATTTTGCCGCAATGCCGGGCGGGGCCGATGATCGCTACTTTTACGATGCCGCCGGACAACGGCTCGGCACTCTGGATACCATGCTGGATCAGCACAATTCTGAACGCATCAGCCTGGTTGACGAATGGCTTGGACTGGACGTCAGCGTAGAAATGTCGCGAGCGGGTGGCATCTGGACGATGCCGATTGAAACCATCAGTCAGTCGGAAGGCGGATTCGAAGCTGTTCATCAAAGCGTCTGCATCGTGCCTCACTGGGAATTTATGATGCCCGAACAGGGAGCATGGGTTGTTGATCTGCGAATCGTCTTCGATAGCAGTGTCGCGGCCGCTCGAAAGCTCGTCCAGGCTGCGGCAAGGCCGAAAATTGCCGAGGTGACAGTGGGGGCTGGTGTGATGGGCGAGTAGTTTGAAGTGATCACACTTTGAAATCCCGTCGGCGGAGCGACCGGTGCACTGTACGCCCGTCGCTCCGCCGACAGGCTTCCCTTGGCCCTATCCAATTCCAAATCTGCGGCCAGACAACCATTTGCCTTCGGATTTGCTAAAGGATGCAGATCTGGGACAGATCTGCCTACGTTGTAGTCCTACTTTTCGCAGGTCGGATTCCTTCGGTACGGCGACATCTTTTGGTTGACCTGATTCTGTCTCTCGCCTTAGAAACTCTATTCAGCGTCGCTTGTCGCACTAACCAATTCGACTTTGCCGTCATTGCCCTGCTCTGTTTCCGCGATAGCCGATTCGTCAGCTTTTCGCTCCAGCCAAGCCGCCTGAAATCGCCCGGTAAACTGCCCGGCCACTGCTCCACCGATTTGGGCGATCGGACCGGCACCTGTTGCTAAGGCGATCGTGGAACCGTAGTTGGCATGTAACACCCGTAGCCCATCGACTCGTTCTTCAGGTGTGCCGTGTTGCTCCACAAATGCGACGGCATCCCGGACATTCACAGATTCATGCCAGATGGAGACAAACGGCAACTGATTCACAGCCGCATAAGTTCCTGGCAGAGTTCGGCTTCTGACGTCCTTCGCATACGCCGTCGCTTCCACCGCCAGCGCAGGCACGTCGGAATGGACGTAGACGCTGTTCGTATATGGATTGTACTTGTCTAAGCCAATGATCCGACCGGGAACTAATGTATAACTGATCACACTCATCGTTCCCAGAGTATAGCGCCAGCCGGGTGCCACGGTTGTATTCTTGCGGAGTCTACTGAACTCATCAATGGGATCGTACTGATTGATTCTGGCACACAGCCCGTCGAGCTGATGCATTTCGGCAAATGTCGCAATTGATTCCGTTGTTCGATCGCTGACGTCGTGATTATCTACTCGACGATCCCACAGCAGTAGTTTGCGTGGCACGCCAAATAACCAGCCCGCTGAATCAATGACTCTGTTGGGGCGACCGTACCGGACATCCAATTCTGATGCATAATTCTCAGGGCACGACTGAGGTTGTTCTGACAGGGAACTGCTACATGCAGTTGTTCGATCGTGAACACAGCCACTCAGCGTCACCAGGACCGCGGAGAGTGTCAGCACGACAGCATTTCCAAATGCAATTCGCATCCATGCCTCAAGTTGAATGTTCTTTGGCGAAATCGGCGATTGTCGTTGGCGAGCGGGCGATGTCGATCCCTGGATGTTTGCCAGTCAAACGTGAAAATCAGAGTACTCACTTTTCCCTCTTCCTGACCGCGATCGACAGGCTTGCCGCGCAATGAAAAGCGATGATACACCGTCAAAGAGGTATCGTAAGAATCGACGCCACAGTTCAGGAATCCTTGCGCTTCGGTGGTTGTGGTGCTGATCCCGGTTTCGCGGCATGTAAAATATGTTGTGATCGCGATTTCAAGCTGTTGTTTATCGGCAGAAACTGCCTGTAAACCCGGGCTGCATTACGCACGGAAACGACCATTGCAAACCGCTCATTTCAAATCCGACAGTTGTTTATCGAGCGATCCTAAGAGCTTCCAGAAGGTGAGTTGTCCACGCATTGTGAAATGCGTGATATGTTCCAGCGGAAACGCGAGTCTAGTTGTGCATAGGCATAATCTTTCTCCTGTGCCTGATTGTGAGACAATTGCCCGCCAAGTCCAGCGTCCAGTTTGGCGTCTATCGATGAATGAAGCCGTCCCAGGATCCTATGCAAGTGTACCCAATCCTTGGCTGGCTGATCCAGTTTTGAACAGTGATTCACGAAAATCCTGGCCTCGTTCATCTCACATAGAGAAACTCATTGCTGTTCAGGACGACTCGACAGAATGAAGCCAGCCCGTGGTCGCCGATGAACAATGCTGCCGACTCAACTTCTTGTTGATCAGCTTCGCGAGCGTAGGCCACAAGGTAAACGAGCTTGATTTGTGCCACGGTCGAATCACCAGCTTCTCGTTCCATTCGATTTGCAAAATCGTCAGCCATTTGAAACACAAGCGCGTTGTTCATGAGAGCCAGCGATTGAAGTGGTGTGGTTGTCGCAGCTCGTTTTGGAGTGGTCACTGACGGATCTGGACAGTCAAACGTATCGAGAAACGGATTGCGACCTCCGCGAGGACTGAAGCGATAGATTGTTCGGCGGCGAGATTCCGGGCCAACTTCATCGATCGATTCGTAGAAGTTACTGCCTTTGAACTGGAAATGTCGGACGTCGCGATATCCGACGCCTCCAACGGCAGCGTTCAATTGGCCGGTGGCAACAAGTACTGCATCACGAATCTCTTCGGCTTCAAGTCGCAGTGGCGTCTTACGCCAGAGCAGCCGATTGTCAGCATCGATCTTTGCGGCGGCAGTATTCGGAGACGATGATTGCCGATAAGTCGCAGAGGTGACAATAAGTCGGTGCATAGGTTTGAGCCGATAGCCGTCGCTCCGGAATCTCTGCGCCAGCCAGTCGAGCAAATCTGGATGACTCGGATGACCGCCATTGAATCCAAAATCGCTGGGTGTCGTGACCAAACCTTGACCGAAATGATATTGCCAAAGGCGATTTACCATCACCCGAGAGAACAAAGGATTGTCGCGGTCTGTAATCCACTCAGCGAGCTTCATGCGACGATCAGCATCGCTTGCATCGGGAGGGAGTCCGAAGTCCGAAGACTTGCCCGTCACCGCGCTAAGAGCGGCAGGAGAAACAACTTCAGCAGGACTTCCGACATCGCCGCGATTCAGAACTTTTGTGATACCCGGGTTGCTGGAGATGCAGGTGTAGAGTAGCTGTGGCTGCGAATTGAAAAGCCCATCTTTTTCAGCCTGTAAGGCCGTAACTTCGTCAGTCAATTGTCGGTGGAGTTTTCGCTCATCCAAAGAAAGTTTCGCCAGCATCTGAGCGTCGGAAACGTAGTTCCGGTCTGCGACGCCGGCAGATGCAGCCACTTCGTCCGCAGATAAAGCGCGATCATAAAGCTGAGCCCGCTGGATGCGACCGGTCAGCATTCGATTGCCGCCGACAGGACTGTGCCGCAAGCCAAAGATGACCTGCGATTTTCCAGCAGGATAGGGTTGCAAATCGCCAGGGCGATACGGTTCGCCATATGCAATTCCATCGCGGTAACCTGCAATCGTGCCGTCCTTTTGGTACACGATCGCAAAATGCACGGCACGATCTTTCGCATTGGTTTCTTCAACGCCATTGAACGGTTCAGTCCGAACAAAACCGTTGCTGCCAGCCATCCACTTCTTTGATTCACGCTCACCGAAGACGATTGCATCGAAGTTCGACCCGTCCAGCATCTGAACGCTGATGACTCCACCGCCAGCCTGATTCAGATCATCCAGTTGAACCCAGGCTTCGAGCGTCCTTTCGTGCAATTCCATCGTCAGCGGCTTCGTGGCGATGTACGAGTCTTTGCCGTTCAGAACAAGGCAGCCATCGACAATCTTCGCGCCACCGTGCGGGGTCGCGTCGAGTGATCCAAGGGTGTCTTTGAAGTTGTCGTCAAATTCCCACGTGGCCAATGCCTGCGGTGGATCTGGCAGCGGCGCATTGCCTGTTTCTCTTTCTGCGAGTATTTGTTCTCGACTGACGTTTTCGATCGAATTGATTTTTTTGCGGTCGGCTTCCAAACGAATATCAATGTCTGCGAGTCGTTGTTGATTCTCGCCTGACAATGGAATCTGCAGGCTGCGTTCACCATGTGTCGCGCCAGTCAATGCGGCTGCGAACTGGTAGTATTCCTTTTGTGAAATTGGATCAAACTTGTGATCATGGCAGCGAGCACAGTGGGCGGTGAGTCCAAGAAATGTCTGGCTCACGTTGCCAACCAGATCTTCCAGTTCATCCTGCGCCATCGACATTCTCATCTTGTCGTTGGCAGGCAACGTTGTGTTGTGCGGTCCAGCCACGAGAAACCCAGTGGCTGCGGCGGCATCAAAATCATTCGGATGCAGCATATCACCCGCAAGTTGCATGCGGACAAATTCGTCGTAGGGCATGTCCTGATTGAGAGCGTTGATGACCCAGTTGCGATAGGGATAGGCGTTGTCACGAGGCTGATCGTATTCAAAGCCATTGCTTTCTCCAAATCGCACGATATCCAGCCAGTGCCGAGCCCAGCGTTCGCCATAGTGCCGCGATGCCAGCAATCGATTGACCAGATTCTCATAGGCATGATCTGAGGTATCGCCGAGGAACGTTGTGATTTCGTCCGGCGTGGGAGGAAGTCCCAACAGATCGAATGACAATCGACGAATGAGCGCGCGTTTGTCCGCTTCAGGGGATGGAGTGAGTCCCGCTTCTGTGCGTTTCGCATCAACGAAGGCATCGATCGAATTTTCCGCCCAGCCGGGGCGAACCGTCGCAGGCGGCTGGGCGTTGCGAAGCGGCTGCAGTGACCACCAGTCAATTCCTGCGCGAGAATCGGTTGAATAGCGGAACGGATCAATTTTCTCCGTGCCCCATTTCGCTCCACTTTCGATCCATGACCTTAATTGAGCTTTCTCGTTTGCCGACAGCGGCTTCTTTGGCGGCATCTGATCGGAATCAATGTTTTCCCATAGCAAACTCGTTGCCAGCTTTCCAGGATCAATCGCGATTCCTGATTCGCCTCCTGCCATTGCAGGTTCACGAGACGACAGATCCAGCTTTCCTTTGGGTGCATCTCCGCTATGACACGCCAGACATCGCTGCGCAATCAGAGGTGCGATTTGATGATCGAAAACGTGAGGTGCAGATTCATCTGCTGCTGCAGACTTAAGCACTGCGGCCCACACAAACAGACAGATTGGCGATAAGAAAAATTTCATCCAAACTGGTCCTTCCGTCGAATCACGGAACAGGTAGACAAAGTATTGAATGCGATATTCTATTCGTTCGACAGCGTTCTGCCGAATCCAGCACGGAATTATTTTTGGCGAGCGGCTGGGCTGACGCCCAGCCGCTAACCTGTCAATCATCAGTTCAAGCGATAAGCGGCTTCGCTGTGCTCAGAAAGGTCGAGACCCTCTTCTTCGGCATGTTCGGAGACAGTAAACCCAATCGTCTTGTGAATGATCAAACCAAGCACGATCGTCATTACAAATCCATACACGCCTGCAGCAACGATTCCGGTCAATTGCAACATCACCTGAGCCATACCACCCACGTCAGGCCGAATTGCGAAATAGCCCACCAGCAATGCACCAACGGCTCCGCCCACGCCGTGAACTCCGACAACATCCAGCGAGTCGTCGTACTTAATCACTTGCTTCATCTGCACTCCGAGGAAGCAGACAAACCCCCCGATTAAACCAATAATCATTGCGCTAGCAGGGCTAACGTGCCCGGCACAGGGCGTGATAACGACAAGTCCCGCCACCATTCCGGACGCCACACCAATAGCAGTTGGTTTACCAACATGAATCCACTCGGCAATCATCCATGATCCAGTCGCAGCACCACCAGCAATTGCAGTGGTCGCAAACGCCATGACGGCAACCGATCCAGCAACAGGCAAATAATCTTTTCCAACGGCGATGGCGGAACCTGCGTTGAAACCAAACCAGCCAACCATCAGGAAGCCAGCCCCCATGAGCGTCCAGCCGATGCTATGAGGCAAAAATGGCCCTTTTGGAAATCCGGTTCGTTTCGGGAGGATCAGGATCAACGCCAATGCTGAAGCACCCGCAAGGACGTGCACAACCGTTCCACCAGCGAAGTCGAGCACCCCTTTTTGGAACAACCAGCCGCTCACGTTCCAAACCCAATGGGCGACAGGATCATAGACTAAAGTGGCCCACAGGATGACGAATACACACCATGCCGAAAACTTCACTCGCTCCGCCACGGCTCCAACGATCAGTGCTGGAGTGATGATCGCGAACATCATCTGAAACATAGCAAACATCAACTCCGGAACTCCCGAGTTACCTGCATCTGTCGTATCACCAGTCGCTGCGATCTTTCCGACGTAGGTCGCAGGTTCATTCGGATCCACGCCAGAAAACGACTTCAGCATGATGAGTTCAGAATCAAATCCCAAAAAGCTGATGCGAGGTTTATCCGTACCATCGTCGTTCTTCCCGCCATCGACTGAAATTGCTGACGGCACAGCGAACGTCAAACTATAGCCGCAAAGAACCCATTGAATCGTGACGATAGGCACGCAAACCATGACGCACATAAACATGTTGAGCACGTTTTTGGCGCGAACCATGCCGCCGTAGAATAAGGCGAGTCCAGGCATCATAAAGAACACGAGCGCGGAACTGACGAGCAACCATGTCGTTGATCCGGTGTCGATTGTCCCTGCCAGATGAGGAGCGGGAGTCAGTTGTGCCCGGACTTCAGTGGTCGATGTTTCAAGCGAATTCAGTGCGTCAGGAGCATCCCCAGTGGTGGCCTCACTGACAGTAGATTCGTCAGCCTTGGAAACTCCAGAAACAACGGTCAGCATCAGCGCTGCAAAAAGAGCTGCAGCTATGCCTGATCCTGGCCGAAAACATTTAAACATCGCCGAAATCCCCTTTTTTGCTCGCGCAAACACTTAAACTGACACTTCGCACTCTGTGTTCTTCAACATGGAGCTGACCACAGAAATGCAATCAGACATGGGACTTCTGACCTGCAAAATACATGCCCAAAAGTACAGTCATAAATTACGTGTGAGACGTAACAAAATGACAGTACTGGACTTACGAATACATAAACAAAAATTGCCCATGCGTCTCAAGTTCAGGAGCATTAACGCGAGCTTAATCAGAAAGCAATCCTGCGTAAAAATAGAGCATCTTTACTGAGGTCGGCTATTCTCCTTTCAAAACTGAGCCTGGAATTACAACGGCAGACTTTGCGACAGTCGTTTTGCTAAACGAAAAAAGTACTAGCCTGAAAAACAAGCTGGTACTTCGTGGAGGTCTTTTTGATGCCCTTTACGGCACTACCTTGGGGCGTTATCAGCCTAAAGATAACATCAATCCGTTCGTCCCATGATAGAACTATTAAGCCTTAGTTTTAGTGGGCCGAATCAGCTCCATAGGCTGGCATGCCGTGCTCAGCAATATCCAGTCCTTCGATTTCTTCATTCGCTGGAACTCTAAGCAGGCCAACCTGCTTGAGGAGGAAGAACAAGGCGAACATGGTCACGAAGGCCCACAATGCGATGATGCCCGTCGATTTTGTCTGCACCATGATGTAACCCATGCGCGTGAGTTCCACACCATCAATTTCGGGCATCTTCGTTCCGAAAATCCCCGTCGCGATACCGCCCCAGACGCCACACATGCCGTGAACAGGAAACGCACCAACTGGATCGTCAATTTTTAATTTATCTAACAGCACGACACCGAAGAAGACCAGGCATCCAGAAACTGCACCAATGATCAAAGCACTTGTCTGCGTCACCTGATCACAGTTTGCGGTGATCCCTACCAGGCCAGCCAAAGCACCGTTCATCGCCATGGTTAAGTCCGGCTTCTTAAAGAAGATCCAGGACAGAACCATGCCAACCACAGCCCCGATGGCACCAGACAGCGTTGTTGTCACAGCAATGTATGTCGTCGCTTCTGCGTTTGCAGCACCAGAGTACGTTAACTGACTACCTGGATTGAACCCGTACCAACCCACCCAAAGCACAAACACACCCAACGCGGCAAGTGGCATATTGTGGGGCAACATCGGCTGTGACCTGCCCTCAGCGGAATAACGGCCGATGCGAGGCCCGAGCAGCATCGCCCCGGCTAAACCGGCAAAACCTCCCACCGCATGCACAACAACTGAACCCGCAAAATCTGCAAAGCCTTGAGCAGCCAAAACCCCACCACCCCATTTCCACATCCCGCTGATTGGATAAATCAACCCAGTCAGAACAGCACTGTAAATCAAGTAGGCAGGAAACTTAAGCCGTCCGGCGACTGCACCCGAAACGATCGTCGCAGCAGTTGCAGCGAAAGCAACCTGGAAGATAAAGTCTGCACTATTGCTCCAACCTGTATCGAAATTAGGAGCGTCTGCGTCGCGCGTGAGGAATGAACCGCCAAAGCCGAACCATTTACCCGCGTAATCTCCGCCCGGGTACATTAATCCGTAACCCACAACCAAGTACAGGAGTACTCCGATTGCTAAGTCCATGAGGTTCTTGAAGAGAATGTTGACCGCGTTTTTCGCGGCATTCAAACCAACTTCGACCATTGCGAAGCCAGCCTGCATTAGCAGAACAAGAACAGCACACAGGAACATAATCAGGGTGTTGATTGTATAGTCAATTTCTTTCTTCTCATAGTACTCCGGTGCCGCAACACTTTCAGAAACTGCAACAGCCTCCAGGACAACGTCGGGCGTCGTTTCAGGGCTGGACAGTGTATCAACTGCTGTGGTTGATGCCGGAAGCGTATCCTCTTGGCCAAACGCACCAGAATTCGAACTGATGAAGAAAACGATCCCCATCGTGACCATAAATGCGGCTGGCCGCAATCGGGTCAACAAACTACCAATCATTGCCATACTCCTCGATACTGTAGAATCCAAGATTGAAACCGCTTTGCCAGACGCCGATGGCTTTGCAGGACACTGCAATCCAGCTACTGCCGCGTCATCTGGAGCTGAATTGCCAAAAATCGAAGGCACTTAACTCAGCCAGAATTAGAAATCAAACTAACTGGGGAGGCGAAACAGCGTAAAAGTCATCAGAACTTCGCCGTACACCCAAACGCCCGCCATATGCACCTTGTGTAATGCAACCAAGTTACCCAATGAAGCATGATTGCAAACGGTGTTCCTCTGTACCGATTCGGAAGTCATCAGAAAAATGCAAACCTATTTGAGCGTTGGTCTTATGTAAATCTAAAGGCCAGTATTCTGATGATTGCAAAATAGGGAATCTTGATACGTGCTCGCTATATAAGCAGACATGTCTTTTAATAAGGCAATTTCTCATCACTGTCGAAATCGGATCTCAAGAGTTCAAAAAGGACGGCAACGCCGGATGGGAACTTGATTCAATTTCCAGTGGCGACCGCGCATGAAAAGCCGCAGGCTGAATTCGAACGACATCGAACTCCGAGGCTTCTAGCCGAAAAAGAAGCCGATTGAGATACGGGTTCGGAGGCATACGACGTTGTACCGCTCCGGACCATCCCCGAAACTGAGACCGCTGAAAACACAGAGCGAACGCAATCGTTGTAAACGGCGTCTTGTGATTAGACTCGCTTCCGCCTAAAACCTGCTTCAGCGAAGGCATTCTTCAAACCATCATACACGAAGGATGCTTCTTTAATTTCTCTGCCTCAAGAGCAAAGTGCCTAAATCGTGTACCGAGTGCTGATCACTGATAGCCTGTCCAAGGCTGGACTGAAAATTCTGGAACAAACCGAAGGCATCGAAGTCGTCGTCAAGAGCGGACTGACTCCCGAGCAGGTGCGTGAAGAATTGAAATCCGCCGACGGCATTATTATTCGCAGCGGCACGACGCTGACAGCAGAGCTATTGGATGGTCAGGAACGCCTGAAATGCATCGCTCGAGCGGGTGTCGGCGTGGACAACATCAATCTGGAAGCTGCGACACGTGCTGGCGTGCTGGTGATGAACACGCCGACCGGAAATACAATCAGCACGGCGGAACACACATTCGCCATGATGCTGGCTTTGTCTCGCAATATCGGACCGGCGTATGCGAGCATGAAGTCAGGTAAATGGGATCGAAAGTCATTCCAAGGGACTCAGCTTGCTGGAAAAACTTTGGCAGTTGTGGGCCTTGGCCGTATTGGTCTCAGTGTTGCTCAGCGTGCATTGGCCTTTGAAATGAACGTCGTCGGATATGACCCGTTCTTTTCGGAAGAAAAAGCGAAAGAGTATGGCATCGAACTGTATCGCGATGTCGATGACATTGTCGGGAAGTGCGACTATCTGACTGTTCACACACCACTGACGCCAGAGACTCGCAGCATTATCAATGCAGCCCGCATTGCGAAGATGAAGAAAGGCGTCCGTATCATCAATTGTGCACGTGGCGGCATTGTGGATGAAAAAGACCTTGCCGATGCAATCGAATCCGGGCACGTCGCTGGTGCGGCATTGGACGTATTCGTTGAGGAACCACCAAAGGACCGACGTCTTGTTGATCTTCCGCAGGTGTTGGCCACGCCGCATCTTGGAGCATCCACGGAAGAAGCTCAGGAAATGGTTGCCATTGAGGCAGCAGAACTCGTCGTCGCCTATTTAAAACGCAACGAAATTCGTTGTGCCGTCAACATGGCACCTGTCTCTGCATCTGAGATGGGCGAACTGAAGAATTATCTGAATCTCAGCTATCGGTTGGGGCTGTTGTCCGCTCAAATGATCAAAGGGCAAAATCTGAAAAGTGCGGAAATCATTTATCGCGGTGAAGCGGCTAGCAGGAAAACTCGATTGCTGACGAACGCCATGACTGCCGGTTTGCTTGAGGCAGCATTAAACGAAAGTGTGAATATCATCAACGCAACTTCTGTAGCTCAGTCTCGCGGAATTCATGTGACTGAATCAGCCAGCGGCGATTGTGAAAATTTCGCATCAATGGTGTCTGTTGTTCTGACAACAGATCAGGGACGATTCGAAGCATCCGGCACAATTTTTGGGAATCAATTCCTGCGACTTGTCCGGTTGAATGAATACCACTTCGAAGCATACCTCGATGGACTGCTGTTGATCTACCGGCATCGTGACGTGCCCGGCCTGATCGGATTTATTGGCACGGTCTTCGGCGAACACAACATCAATATCGCTCAGATGGCACTTGGCCGCAGACAAGATCGCCCCGGTGGAGATTCCGTGGCCGTTTTGAACCTGGATAGCGAACCATCTGCTGAATCCATTCAGAAAATTAAAGGACACAAAGAAGTCACTGGTGTAGATATCGTCCGACTTCCTCCAGCTGGAGCGCCTTTGCCGTGGTTGACGGCGAAGTAGCGGAGCAAATTCTTGAGGATGGATATTTATTCCGGCCTACAATTATTGTAGCATGAGCAAGCTCCCTTGGTTTCACTTGTAGCGAAAGTCGTCAAGACTTTCGAATTCGCCTTGAATCGCTGAAAGTCTTGACGACTTTCGCTGCCAAATTTTGATCACTCGATAATGAAAGTCACGACGTTGGTTACCGTTGAAAAAGCAACTCAAACAATTAATGGCGCCCAGATCCTGATCGAGATGCTCGTTCGGCTGGGAACAGATACGATTTATGCCTACCCTGGTGGTTGCAGCATGCCGCTGCATCAGGCACTGCGTGAACAACGTGAAAAGATCCGCACAATTCTGCCACGTCACGAACAAGGTGGCTGCTTTGCTGCTCAGGGGATTGCACGTTCCACCGGCAAGATCGGTGTCTGCATGGCGACCAGCGGGCCGGGTGCCACGAATCTGGTCACTGGCATCGCTGACGCAAAATTGGACAGCATCCCGCTGATCGCGATCACTGGTCAAGTGCCGCAATCAGTCATCGGAACAGATGCGTTCCAGGAAACGCCTATCGTCGAAGTCTGTCGCGCGATCACCAAACATCACTATTTGATCACCGACATCCGCGACGTTGCTCGCATCGTGAAGGAAGCCTTCTACATCGCATCAACCGGTCGCCCTGGTCCGGTTCTGATCGACGTCCCAAAAGACGTCCAGTTGGATTCCATTCCGCTCAGCGAAGTGGACTTTGATCCACCGATGAATTTGCCCGGCTATAACCCAGTGATTCCTAAGGCTGCCCCGGAACAAATTCGCCAAGTACTTGCCGCAATCAAGCGCTCAAAGCGACCTGTTCTTTACGTTGGCGGTGGCTGTATTCAAAGCGAGGCTGCGGAAGAACTTACAAAGTTCGCATTGCGAACCGGCATTCCAGTCACAATGACGGTCATGGGTTTGGGTGTTTTCCCCGGAACACATCCGCAGTCGCTGCACATGCTGGGGATGCACGGCACTGTCTATGCAAATTATGCCGTGGACCAAGCCGACTTGCTGTTGGCGTTCGGCGTTCGCTTTGACGACCGTGTGACCGGCAAGCTGGCAGAATTCGCAAAACACGGCAAGATCGTCCATGTTGATGTCGATCCATCGGAAATCAACAAGAACAAAGAAGCCCACATCCCGATTCATGCAGACGTTCGAGAAACACTGGTGGCCCTGAATGCTGCTCTGGCCGATTCGGACATTCCGGATCTGACCGAATGGAAACACATGATCGACGGCTGGAAGGCCAAGTTTCCACTGGCATATGCAAATTCTGGCGATGCCATTCTGCAGCAATATGCGATCGAAGAATTGTGGCGTCAGACACAGAAAATGGACTGCTACGTTTCAGTCGGCGTTGGTCAGCACCAGATGTGGGCTGCTCAGTTCTTCAAATTCAATAAGCCACGTCGCTGGTTGAGCAGTTCTGGTCTCGGCACTATGGGCTTCGGACTTCCAGCAGCGATGGGTGTTCAGTCGGCTCATCCGGATGCATTGGTGTTTGACATCGACGGCGACGGGTCGTTCCAGATGAACATTCAGGAACTTGCGACCCTGCATTGCGAAAAACTACCTGTGAAGATCCTGTTGCTGAACAATCAGCACTTGGGCATGGTGGTGCAGTGGGAAGACCGATTCAATTCGGGCCGCCGAGCTAATACATATCTTGGCCCTGCAGATCATCCTGAGGCACTTGGTGAAGGCGACGGTTCAATGCCGGTCGATACTTTCCCGAACTTCGTGCAGATTGCCGAAGCATACGGCGTAAAGGCCCGTCAGGTCCGTAGCAAGGCCGAATATCCGAAGGCGATCGCGGAGATGATCAACCACAAGGGGCCGTATTTATTAGATGTCATCTGCCCGTATCAGGAACATGTGCTACCGATGATCCCCGGCGGAAAGACTGTTCGGGATATTATCACCGAGTAGTTCATCCACAAGATAGACAATCAGCGACCGTGTACCGTGAGCACCAACGACAACCAGCCGTGAGCACTTCTGTTGCGGCATTCATATGATCGTTAATTCTGTCGGCCCCCATCATGCACGACACTGCTTCTTCCGCTACAGCAAACGTTCCACCGAAGCGACAGTGTCATTCGAACACATCGACGAACTTTTTCGCCAGTAGCTTCGCTTCTTCCATGCAACCGCTGTTCGCCATCGGCTGCCCGCAGCAAGTCTGATCCGTAGGGAAGACAACTCCGACTCCGAAGTGTTCCAGCACTGAGGAAGTCCTTCTTCCGAGGCTCCTGCCTCGGAACACATTGCCTTGTAGGCTCCCGCCTCGCCGATTTTCGCTGGAGGCAGGAGCCTCCTGCGCATTGCGTTCCAGGGCTGGAGCCCCGGAACGAGATGTGGCACCTCCAATGAAAAAATTTGCGCATTTTTCAATCACCGCTATTGACCGCCCGCAACAACACTGTAATATCAAGCCATTACAGTAATTGGAGGCGAGTATGATTTGTCAAATTGACACCAACAACGGCATCCCGATTTACGAGCAGATTTGCAGGCAAGTCAAATTTGCCATCGCGAACGGTTCGCTGCTCGTTGGGGAGCACGTGCCATCAGTGCGAGACATGGCGACTCGGGCTGCGGTCAACGTCAACACGGTCGCGCGAGCCTACCGCGATCTCCAGGCCGAAGGCGTCCTCATTTCTATCCGAGGCACGGGGTTGGCCATCTCCGCAGACGCTCTGGAAAAATGTCGTCGCAGCCGGCTGAACATGATTGGCGAACGCCTGCGATACATCCTGCGCGAGGCAATGCAAAACGGTGTGACGTCAGATGAAATCCATTCGCTGGTTCGCAGCGAGTGGGATGCGTTGCAGCAGGAGTCACCGTCGTAAACGATTGCATTATTTCTGATTTGAAATTCGAAATCTAAGATTTGAAATCACAAGAGGCACTGCACATGAATCCCGTCATTCAGCTCAACTGCGTTTCAAAACGCTTCGGCAAAGTCCAGGCTCTTGATGATGTCACATTGCAAATCCAGCCAGGCACAGTCTGTGCGGTGCTCGGAGCGAACGGTGCTGGTAAGAGCACTGCAATTCGCCTGTTGCTGGGCTTTGAATCCCCAGACCGAGGTGGCATCGAAGTGTTGGGAATGAATCCTCACACGCATGCGCTGGAGATTCGATCACGTGTCGGCTACGTCTCAGATGCTCCGCCTTTGTACGAATGGATGACGGTTCAGGAAATTGGCTGGTTCGCCGCCGGTTTCTATCCGACAGGTTATCAGGCGGAATACGACAAGCTCACGAAACGATTTGATCTCGATCCGTCGCAGAAGATCAAAGGTCTGTCAAAGGGCACACGAGCCAAGGTCGCACTGTCACTGGCGATGGCTCATCGACCTCCGTTACTGATCATGGACGAACCGACGTCAGGACTGGATCCGCTCGTCCGGCGTGAGTTCCTCGAAAGCATGATCGACGTTGCCGCCGAGGGACGATCGGTGCTGCTTTCCAGTCATCAAGTGGGCGAAGTCGAACGAGTCGCCGATGATGTCATCGTGCTGATGAACGGCAAAGTGATTGCTCACGAGCGGTTGGAAGATCTCAAGCAATCCGTGACGGAGGTGGCCCTCAGCCTGCCGACCGTAAACACTTCACCACCAGCAATACCAGGCAACGCGGTCGCTCATGTCGCTTACGGCCACGAACACGTCTGGCTTGTGAGAGACCTCGACGCAGGTCGCCTTGCCGATCTCTGCCGAGCCCAGGAATTGCCACAGGCGATAGTACGCAAACCCTCGCTGGAAGAAATCCTGTTGACGCTATTAAGGCAGAATCGAAATCAGCACGCGGCCGTGATGGCGACGCCCGCTGCTCTGATGGCCGCGAAATCTACAGCACACGGCCAGAAATGAGGCTGCCAGAATCTTGCGATTGTCCCCTCTCCCCCCGCAATCGATTTTCAAACTTCATCAATGTTCCACGGGGGAGAGGGGACATACTTAACATTGGCTTCCAAAGGACCACACAATGAACGCCACTTTCACTCGCCTGCTGTGGAAAGAATATCGGGCTCAACGAATGTTGTGGGTCGTGCTGTTGTTTGGCTGGCTTGCCATCCATCTTCTGTGCGTCTTCAACGAAACATCGGTGCTCGACATCATGCCTGTCGTTCCGATGATTTCGGTCTGTTTTGTCGTGGCAGCGGGCATCATCGCGTTCGCAGGTGAGGAAGATGAGAAGACCGCCAACTTACTGCGGATGCTGCCGTTCCAGACGCGGACGTTGATGTCCTCAAAACTGACTGCCGTTGCCGTCGGCTGTCTGACCCTAGTCATGTCAATGCTGGTGTTGAGCGTTTTCCTTGAACTGATTCTTAGCGGCGTTGTCTTCATAGCCGCTGCGATTGTAGATCAACCATCAGAATTTCGCTTCCCCGTCGTCAGACCAACGGTGAACTCCTTTGCATGGCAGGATGGCGAGGTGTTTTACCTCCCGGCATTTCTCGCACTCGTGTTTGGAATTTCGGTGTTCTCTTCAATGGTCACACGACGAGTCTTTTCGGCAGTCGGACTCACGGTGGCCATGATCCTGGGAATCGTGATCACCGCGCTGGCAATAACTGATGACATCCGCCAAGGACAATTGAGAGCAATCGCACCATGGATCGCCGGAATCGCCGCAATCCTGATGACACTCTCCACCGCAGTTCTTTCGCGGCCGTGGCATCTGGGCCGGTTGCCTCGACGCTGGACGCTGCCCGAGACAGCAGAGAACTCTGTCACCCGCCGCATTCCTTCATTCAAGTGGCTTTGGCGGCGATGGCTGCGAAGAATCGTCGCCAAGCCGCTGACAATGCCGCGAATCCTCGCAATGCTGACATGGCGAGAATGCCGTTCAGCCGTTCCGTTCGCTCTGACATGGCTGACGATCGGCGTACTGATTTGTTCAGGACGATATTTCAGCAGCGTCGAGTATCCGTGGCCCTTCTTGTTCCTGATTGTCTTCATCCACGAATGCGGTCAGCGAACAATGCGAGACGATCAGCGAACGCAAGCGATTTCGTTGCTGGCGAATGTCGGAGTTCATCCGCTTCAGATCTGGTTCTCAAAAACATTTGTTTGGCTATGCGTGGCGTGTGCTGTTGGATGCGTATTGATTGCGATTGACTCGACTGTTCCGGACGGCAGGCCGATAGGCGCAAGGACCGAATTCGGAACTCGAATGCATGAAATTGTCACATCCATCCGCGTGCCGCAACTTGGCCTTCCTCTTAATTACAGAACCAAATCATCAATATTGCTCGACCACGATCGGCAAATTGGTGTCTGGCTTTCCGCTGCGATCGGTCTGTTCAGCCTTGGTCAACTGACTGCGTGCTGGATTCAACGTCAGGTCATTGCCTTTGCAACGTCGCTACTCGTTTTTTTCGTCGCGATATTTGGCGTCAACATTGTTGTAGCGTTGGACTGGCCAGTCTGGATCACGCTGTTCCCAATTTCACTGTGCGGCCTGCTTGCACCTGCATTGACAGCACGATCTTGGATCGAACGCCGAGTCACCTGGTCTCTGCGAATGAAGCAGTTCGCAATGGTGATTGTCCCGTGTACGCTGTTTCCGCTGCTTGGCCAATCGGCTTGGCTAGCACAGCCAATAAACGCCATGAAGCGTGAATCAGGAATCGGGGAATGGGTCTGGAGCGTTTACAACCTGAAAAATCCCGGCAATTCGCCGGAGATTGCTCAACTGTCCGCAATGGCAAAATCCCGTTCGGAAGACTGGTTCGAATTAGGCAAAACAGAGGAGACCAGTTGCTGGTACGAATTTGCCGCAGCAGTCGAGCGATTCCCAATAAACCAACTAGGAATCCCTTCAAACGATTCCATCCATTTTCGGATGCCAAGGTATCATCCGTTAAGCCAAGTTGTCTACCAGGAATCAGACCACAAAAAGATCCAGGAGTTATTACGGCCGTTCGACAAAGTCCTAGCAAAAAACGATGCCTTCCCCCTGCTCCCCATTTCGTGGACTGGACCATGGGCAAAGACACCCGCTGTTGCGCTAAATACTCTTTTGCTTGAAGATGCTCGCCACCGCGAAGCCAGCGGAGATATCGCCGGTGCTGTGCAGCAAATTGCACGAGCGATTCATGTAAACCAGTCTCTCGCAAAGCAGACGTCTTCATGGGGTAATTGGCTTGCTTGCCTTGACGCAGAACGAGTGGCCTTGGGACGACTACGAATTCTGCTTGGCTCCGCCGATCTGTCTGCAATTGATCTGGATAGTCTGCAGTCCGAACTCACCTCCGCTCTGGTGATGAGTCAACACGATGCCAATGCTGTCATTCAATTCCCGGAGCCCACGATGATGCTACAACGGCGCTCGTTGTTCTACGGAGATGCCTGCTTGGGAGGAACCCTTCTTGAACGAGTACAAAAGCTCCCAATCATTCAGCGCGGCTTCGAAGTCAACGAACTGGCTGCGGAATTGCGTTCCACATTTCCCAACTTTCACAGAGACGCGCCTACTTCACGAGCATTTTTTACGATGAAGTATTCCGAAGCCCTGTTGCTCGAAAAATACAATAACATGACAGTTCAAGGCCGAGTGCGATTTCTGCAAGAGCCGCAGCCGGAAAGAATTCAGGAACTCAATCGTTTCATGGCGACGTCCTTCATCGCAGATCTTAATGTTGATCTTGGAATCCTGTCTGGTAACGGCACGTCGAGCAATTACATCGTCCCGCAGATTGGCACGTCGTCGTTCGAAAGTCCTATGCCGCCTAGTTCCTACGCGAGCTTTTACATCGCCCCACAGATTGACACCATCGCCTCCGAACGAGCGACACTGCTCACAATAATGCTGCAGAAATACCGCATCGCTCACGGAAAGTTCCCGGAGAGTCTGATCGATCTGAAACTTGACGGCCCGGCAAACAACGGGATTCAAACCGATCCATGGACGGGAGCATCATTCTTTTACGCCCCGCCAAATCACACGCCACCGCTGCGACTTAAATACAACACCGAAACGCCTCCTGTCACACTTGGCCAGCCGCTGCTGTTTACGCCAGGAGGATCAGGGGCCAGTTTGCAGACTTACGTGCCGCAGCCAGCCAAAAATGGTCCAGTCGAAATGTACAAGCTGCCCGCAAATGTCATCCTGTTCCTCGGCTTGAACGACGCCGTAGACTGGCGATATTCCCAAGTCGCAACCACGGTGAAGGTTGATTCAGAGGTCAAGCAGGAAATACCTGACGCAGTCACTACCCCCGCGCCATGAATTGCTCGTGTTCTGCAAGTCATGGATGGGATAGGACGACGAATCGCAGGTTTAAACAGGAGGGCGCGGAGGAAGCAGAGAATCGCGGTGAGACGTCGCAACTCCTCTGCTATCTCCGCGTCCTCCTGTTTAAATTACGATTTGCGATTCAATGCAGACAACAAGCAACGGCTATTCGTCGTCGTCGTCGAGCAAGTCGCGGAAGTTTTTTTGCTGACGGCGGTTGTTGTTCTGCGGTGTCTTTCGCGCGGGTGCGGCGGCAGACTGAACATCGTCGTCATCGAATCGGCCTGGAGTTTTTTTTCGTCGATCTTTACCAGATCGTTTCTCAATCAGACCACGCATTTCGTCGGGCAGGGAATTTTCGTTTGGCATGACAGCACTCGGAGAACTGTACCTTTCACAGCACATTGGAACAGGATCGCAAACACGGTGTTTGCATCCATTTTGATTCGCATGCAAGAGTTTTGAAATGTTTCCCGAGGCAGAAATGTGGAGTGCAATCAACTGCCGTAAAGTGAACCTCGGGTGCTTAGTGTTTGGACGACATAAAGCCGTATCCAGATTTTTATTGAAACCGAATTTTGACCAGGCAATACGCCCGTGAAAAGACTGAATTCCCCGATCTGCCAAGGATATGTGATTTCTTTTGCCGGAAATTTCAGTCGGAATCGGAGTTTTTATCCCTTCTATTTCGTATCGACTGCCGTTTTTGCCGTCTGAAATTTGAACTTCCCACAGCGGCCGAATGTTACGACGAATTAAAATTTATCATGCCAAACACCGTTCATTGCTGCCGAACGCTCGAATGACTGGCGTTTATTGCTGGTCAACCGAAACATTTGCATTGCAGCAAAGTTCAGCCAGAATGTGAATACAGGAAAGCACGGAAATTTGCACAGCAATATTCGGGCCAAATTCCCGTTCATTATGCCGTGTAAAACAAAGATTATTCTGTTCACCATCATTTGGCGGGTTAACATCAGATCGCTGGCCTGTTGCAGTGCAGCCGCCCATAGCTTTTCAAAGTCGCTACATGGAGGAACACATGGCTGCAAAGACAAGTTCTCCCGGGTTAAATTCACTTTCAACGCACCAGTTGGAGGCAGCAATCCGCCGGGCATTGTGTGCAGAAAATGGCGTGGATATCGGTGGTCTCGTCGTTCGACGCCTGCAAAACGGAGTCTGCCTGGAAGGCGTGATCCGAGTCTCCAGCGACGACTTCGACGTCTGCAGCGCGGTTCGCGAGATTGAAGGCGTGGGCGAGATCGTCAATCATCTTGTAATATGCTGGAACTGCCCTCAACGCACATCTGACATTCATGAAGATTTGTTTGCGTAAAGCGAGTGGCAGAAGTAAACCTAGCACCTCGCTGAAGGATTCCGACCTGGGACAGGTCGGACTACGTAGGCAGATCTGTCCTCAGATCTGCTTCCTGCAACATGGTTGATCGCAAACCGGTTGCGCGGCCTTCAAACCCGATGCAAGGGGATTCCGTGTTCGCCGATCGCTTGAATGCGTTCATCGGACAGTGGCGGAAAGGCTTTTTTGCCAAAATGCACCAACATGTCTACTGAAGATCTTAACACGCTGAGGGATTCCGACCTGGGACAGGTCGGACTACAATTTTGCCTTGTCCTGACAGCCTACACCAGCGAGAATGTGACAGGTTTCAAATAGAGATTGTCACGGTTCTTAGATGGTTGAGTTATGGCCGGTATTTCGATCGCATGTTCTTCGTGTGGAGCCTCCCTTAAGCTGCCAGACGCTGGCATGATCGGCAAACGAGTCAAGTGCCCAAAATGTGGCAATCGGTTTGTCCTGACGCTGCCTCCAGTGCCGACGTCGGAACCCGAAGAGGTGCCGCTGCAGCTTGTCGATCCTGCCGGCCCCACCGCTGCGCCTGTGCTGGGAACTTCAGCTCGCTGGGTTCCGGATGCTCCAGCTCCAGTTTTTCCCTCGGCACCTGCCGTTCAGCCGACCGCAGCGAAAGGTGGATTTGATGCGCCCGTATTCCAGGGAAACTTCCTTTCAAATTCTCCCCCCGAAATCGCAGTTGCACCATTTGCAGTTCCAGGCTTGGACGCCAATGCTTCCTCACCGACCGGAAGCGTTATCGACAGAGTCAAAGGTCGCCGAAAGAAGTCGCCTGACAAAACCATGATGGCGGGTATCGCAGTTCTGTGCATCAGCGCTGTTGGTGGCGGCATCTGGTTTTTGTTACAGGCCAGCGTTGAGGTGCCACAACCCAGGATCAAGCCGAATCCTGAATATCAGGCAATCGTTGCTGAACGAGCGGCATCCAATGACGACGCCAAGACATTAAGCCCGACATCTGGCGAGCCAATCCCAATTGATTACCTGCCATTTACTCCACAGATTTTGTGTCATATGCATCCGGCGGAGCTATGGAAAGATGATCGCAACACGGCCGAGCTGCATGCAATGCTGAGTACGCTGGACATTTGGCTGAAGGAACAGATCAAAACACGAACTCGCTTTGAACCGGAAGAAATATCTGAACTGACGTTTGCAATAAATTTCGGTGCAAGAATGTCGGCACCTGATGTCGCGGCTGTAGTGCGGCTGAAATCACCGCAAACTGATCAGGAGTTTATGAAACGATTCAAGGGCCGTATTTATGATGACCCAAAATTTGAATTGTACGAAGCTTCTGACTTCAGCTACCTGAAAATCGACAACCAAACATTCGTTCTTGCTCCATCGAATATGTCTGAATCCCTGGCCATGGCCCTGAAGGATCCGGCACTTTTGTTGTCCGACATGGAGCCGCTCGTTGAGCAATCTGATCGTGATCGGCATCTTTCATTGTTGTTTGACTTAAAGATTCTGGATTCACATCGAGAAGACGCTTTCATGTCTCAGATGCAAATGCTCGCAGACAAATTCCTCTTCTGGTTTGGCGAAGACGTCCAGACAGTTTCCTGGAGCGTCCATCTTGAGCCAAATCTTTACATGGAAACGCTGTTGCATCAGACGCAGGCCAGCACGCCCGTCAAGCTGCAGCGATTTGCTCAAGTGAAGTTATCAAACCTTCCGGAAGAAATTCTGCAAGGCGTACGAATGATGCGGCCGTCAACAATCGGCTCCCGCGAAATGATCGGTCGGTTTCCGGCAATGATTAAGGCGTTAGAAATCGGCACGACCGCCCATATTGATCCGGCTGGTGTGCGGCTTGTGTCACTGTTGCCGCAAAATGCTTCAGCTAACCTGGCCGCAGGTGCGATGCTGACATGGAATCAATCGCTGCTCACAAACTTCGATGACGCTTCACATCTGACAAAAATTGACACAACAAACGTGCCGGACAAAGTTGCCGACCGATTGAAAATGAATGTTCTTATCGATTTCCGACAGACACCGATTCAGGAAGCGTTCAGCTACATCGGCGAAACGATCAAGACCGAAATCACTATCGATGGCAAAGCATTCCAAGGCGCTGGCTTTACACAGGTAATGGCTCAAACGTATGACCTTGGTTCGGTCCCCGCTCTCAAAGCCATTGACACGATTTTCACCAAATACGCTGGCGAACGTGATCCTATGGTGTTGATTGTGGACGAGACAACGAAAAAGATTGTGGTCTCGACGGTTTCGAAAGCAAAGGCTGATGGTTTGACGCCGTATGATACCAAGCAGTGATGCTTCAGGTGTGGCGATTCTAACCTTGTTCCGAGGCTCCTGCCTCGGAACACACTGCCAGGAGGCTCCTGCCTCCACGGTCAACACTGGAGGCGGGAGCCTCCAATGCATCGCGTTCCAGGGCAGGAGCCCGGGAACGAGGCGTGCAGCATTACTTCGGTGCCCGCCATAGTGCCTTCGTTTCGGAAATCAGCCGATCAGCCGCCGCTGGCCCCCATGTTCCGGCTGGATAAAACTCGGGAGATGATGAACTGGATTCCCAGGCCTCCAATACGGGCGTCACAAATCGCCATGCAGCCTCTAGCTCGTCGCTCCGCGTAAACAAAGTCGAATCGCCACGCATCACATCCAACAAAAGTCGCTCATAAGCTTCAGGCAACTGAGCCGTAAAATGGTCTTCGTATTCAAAATCCATAGACACGGGCTGCACCTGATAATTCATGCCAGGTCGTTTTGTTGAAAAGCGAAGTGAGATCGCTTCCTGCGGCTGAATACGCAGGATCAACTGATTTGGGCGTGTTTCAACAATGTCACATAGATCGCCATCACATTCGACTGTCGAAAACAGATTCAATGGTGGCTTCTTGAATTGAATTGCGATCTCCGTCATTTGCTTTGGAAGTCGCTTACCGGTTCGCAAAAAGAAGGGCACTCCCGCCCAACGCCAGTTGTCGATGGCAACTCGCATCGCCACATAAGTTTCGCGATTGGACTGCGGATTCACACGTTCTTCTTCCCGATAAGCCAGCGCTGGCTGTCGATTGACAAGTCCGTCCGAATATTGGCCGCGAATCGCCCAATTTGCGATCGGTCCGCTGACACCCGGTCGCAGCGCCTGCAGCACTTTCATTTTTTCGTCACGGATCTCGCGGCCCTGGAACAGCGATGGCGGATCCATCGCAATCAGACACAGCAATTGCAGCACATGATTCTGCAGAACATCGCGCATCGCTCCGGATGTGTCGTAGTAACCTCCTCGCGCACCTTCCATCCCCAATGATTCAGCCACAGTGATTTGTATGTTTTCGACATGATTGCGATTTAACAACGGTTCGAAAATGGCGTTACCAAATCGAAACAGCAAAATATTCTGGACCGTTTCTTTGCCAAGATAGTGATCAATGCGATAGATTTGATTTTCGTGAAGATACTTGGAAAACTGCACAGTCAGTTCCTGCGCCGATGCCAGGTCGCGACCGAACGGTTTTTCCACAACGACTCGCAGGCGAGTCTGAGCCTCACGAGGTGGAATCATGCCAGACGCATCAAGTCCTTCGACAGCCGGGGCGAACAAATCGGGTGTCGTGGCAAGATAAACAATTCTTGTCGATTCTCCTTGTGCTCCAACTTGCGACTCAATTGCCTCGACCGATGTCTTCAGGTTTTCGTACTCGGAAGAGTTTGTGATATCCAGTTGCTGATAGAACAATTGTTTCGCGAACACTTCCCATGCGGCGGAGTCAAATTTGTCTTCGCCAAGGCGTGCCTTGATCGTGTCGTGTACTTACGTACGGAATTCTTCGTGTGATTTCGCACGCCTGCCAACGCCAATCACGGGACACGTCGGAGACAAAAACTGCTGCTGAGACAGACGAAACAACGCTGGAATCAGCTTGCGAGATGTCAGATCTCCAGAAGCTCCGAAGATCAGGATTGTCGTGTCGCTGGATGCTGCCATGTTAGGTTCTTTCAAATCCGTTTTTACTTCGCGCGGGCCGGATGGAGGTGTAGCCGGACTCGTGAGAGTTCGGGGACATGGCAGCGATTCCCTCCGAAGTCTCATGACTTCGGCTACAGAGAAATGCCGCTTTTCTGGCCGCGTTCAATACACTGTGGTACATTCTTCAGATGCGAGTTGTACGGCACAACGCCGAATCACGGAAGGGTAGCGTTCGGCGATCATTGGACTGATTCCGTTCAAAACTAGCCGATTCCGACCCGACGTCGGGAAAACGGCAGGATCTTGCTTGATGGACTTCGATAACGCAGGTAAACGTGCCGTTTTCAAGTTCGAATTTGTGCCAGAAAACAGGTTTTTTCGTATCCCATGTCAGTTTTGATTCAACTCACCGACGGCGTCAAGAGTTTCGGCGACCAGATGCTGCTCGATTCCACCAATGTGACTCTGTACGAAAACGAAAAAGTCGGTTTCATCGGCCGCAACGGAGCCGGGAAGTCAACCCTGCTGCGCGTCCTGCTGGGCGACGAAGAACTCGACAGCGGTTCCGTTATGCGCTCGCCAAATCTGCGTGTCGGCTATTTGCGGCAGCATGATCCGTTTCTTCCAGAAGAATCCGCGATGGATTTTCTGATTCGAGACAGCGGACAGCCAGACTGGAAGTGCGGAGAAGTCGCTTCGGAATTCGAACTCAAAGGATTGTATCTGAATGGCCCCGTGAAGGGGTTGTCCGGCGGTTGGCAGACACGTGTCAAACTGGCGGCGTTGCTTTTGCACGATCCAAACCTGTTGATGCTGGACGAACCAACAAACTTTCTCGACCTGCGCACACAGATTCTGCTTGAACATTTCCTGAAGCATTTTCCGGCTGCGTGTTTGATCGTATCGCACGATCGCGAGTTCCTGACCGCGACCTGCGATCAGACGCTCGACGTCAATCGCGGTCAACTGACGATGTACAACGGCAAGATTTCGGGATACCTGAAGCAGGTCGAAGAAGCAAAAGTCCGCGCGGAACGCACCAATGTCGGCGTACTGGCAAAGCAAAAGCAACTGCAGCGATTTATCGACAAAAACAAAGCCCGTGCGACAGGTGCCAGCCAGGCACGATCGAAACAAAAACAACTGGACCGATTGTCGCTGGAAGAAATTGAAGTCGATTTACCAACAGCTCACATTCGCCCACCGCAAGTCGAAACACGCCAGGGGCCAGCAGTGCGCTGTATGGATCTCAGTATCGGATACGATGGCAAAGCCGTTGCAACAGGCATCGAACTGGAAGTTGAACACCAACAGCGCGCGGCGATTGTGGGAGACAACGGCCAGGGTAAGACAACGCTGCTGCGAACTCTGGTCGATTCGCTGCAGCCCGTCGAAGGAAAAGTGAAATGGGGCTACGGTTGTGAAATCGGAGTCTACGCTCAGCACGTTTACACGACGTTACCTCCTGAGCAAACCGTACTGGAGTACCTGGAATACAAAGCCAAACCGGGCACGACAACACAAGAATGCCTCGCTTGCGCCGGATCGCTGCTGTTCCGTGGCGGTCATACGAAAAAGCCGATCAAGGTGTTGTCCGGAGGTGAACGTGCTCGCTTGTGTATGGCCGGACTGCTGTTGGGAACATACAATATTCTGATTCTCGACGAACCGGGAAACCATCTGGACGTCGAAACAGTGGAATCCCTTGCGGAAGCCTTGCTTGAATATAAGGGCACAGTGATTTTCACGAGCCACGACCGCCACTTCGTTCGTCGCGTCGCCACGAGTATCATTGAAGTTCGAGACGGCAGGGCTCGCAATTACGCAGGAAAGTACGACGACTACATTTACTACGTCAACAAAGAGATTGAGGAAGGCGAACGCGAACGAGCAACCAACCGCATGTCCGCCGCTCCTGCCGGGAAGGGTGCCGGTGCGAAGGCCGAAAAACCTTCGTCTGGAAAAGACATTCACCAGCAACGTAAGACGCTTCGCAATATGGAAAAGAACATCGCTAAGCTCGATGAGCAGCGCAAAGCCCTGAATGCTGAGATGCTCAATACGTCCGATGCAAAAAAGGCCATGAGTCTGCATACGCAGATTGAAACAGTTGCCAAAGAACTCGCTGAGGTTGAAGAACGTTGGGTCGAATTGTCCCAGGAACTTGGGGATTGGTAGCGTCTAAAGAGTCGTCTCGTATGTCCCTTATCCCCGAAGGTTGTCGATTTAGTGAGCCGCAAAGCGATAGCGGGCTGTTGATTTAGTCTCAACCGAGATCGCTTACGTTTAACCCGACTCGAAGAGGAGGCGGAGTGGTATGGCACCTCCTCTTCGAGTCGGGTTAAACGATTAAATCAACACCCGCCTAGCTGCGGGTGAGTGTGTAAAAGACGCACGTGGCGAGAATTGATACTCTTGGCGAGCGGGGGATGTCAATCCCCTGATCGCGTTCCGCGTGCGGTATCAGTGGACTGACGTTGAAATCCAACTCCCAACGATGAAGATTCCCTGCGTTTTCATGGGGTACAGGATTCCGTAGTTGCCCGTTCCTGGTCTGAGACGTACACTGCCCCGCGTCCGCATTTCAACGAAGAAAGATAATAGTATGAAACACGTTCTGTCTGCCTTAGTAGTAAATCAACCCGGCGTGCTGGCTCACATCTCCGGCATGTTGGCTTCCCGCGCTTATAACATTGACAGTCTGGCTGTCGGTGCGACTGAGAATCCGGATTTCTCCCGTATCACATTCGTCGTCAACGGTGACGAAAAGACGCTGGACCAGGTCCGCAAGCAACTGGGTAAAATTATCACGGTCGTGAAGGTCCAGGATTTCTCGAAAAGTGATTTTGTCGAACGTGACCTGATGCTCATTAAAGTCAGCACAGAAAACGGTCGGCGTGGCGAGATTCGCGAACTGGTCGATATTTTCCGAGGCCGCATCGTCGATGTTGGTGCATCGCACGTGATGATCGAAATCTCTGGTCGCGAGAGTAAGATCGAAGCATTCATCGAACGCATGCGAGAGTTCGGCATTCTTGAAATGGTCCGCACCGGCCGTATCGCGATGCTGCGTGATCGCACGATTACTGAAGATTCCGTCGCCGACGAACTCAAAGAAGCAGCGTCAGCGATGTAAATCCGCATCGTTGCAGAAAAAGGTATTAATAACACCAAAGGGCTGGTCTCACCGAGACTGGCCCTTTTTCATGCAAGCGGCAAAAATAGGACTGCCAGATCTTCAACATCGACAAAGGAATCCGACTTGTGCCTTGTTCGGACTACGCAGGCAGATCTTTCGTCAGATCGTCACCCTTGCGACGCAGTCAGGTTGCAATCCGCCGCCCGATCCCTGAATCAACAATGGAGATTTCATCTCGCCGATCGCCCGGTGCCACATGTACGTCACGATCAAATCTTTCGAGCAAGAGGCGCGGCCACGATGCGCATCGAGTTTCCCTGGACAAGCAGAGTATGACCCAATATGCGCAAAGGGGTCACTTGCAACAGTTCGGTCAACGAGCTAGAAAGATGTGTCACCTTACTGCGATCTCGCCACCCTTCGTGCCGAAGCTGCTTAGCGGGCAATCGAGTGTGGGCAAAGCTGTTGGCTCCAGCGAAGCAGTCGCATGATGAAATAAAGACTAGACAGCATCGTTGAATGAAGGATGTGTCTTATGGCAGTAAAACAACTTGGGCAATTAGAGCGAGTAGACTTGCGTGAAGCATGGGCGACCGAAGCCGGGGATTTCACGCCTTGGCTGGCTGCAAAAGAGAACATTGCGCTCCATGGAGAAACAATCGGTCTCGATTTGGAAGTGGAATCGCAGGAACAATCGGTTGGAAAATTCCGAGCAGATATTCTCTGCAAAGACACTGCTAGCCAGACGTGGGTGCTCATCGAAAATCAAGTGGAGAGAACCGATCACGCGCACCTTGGTCTACTGATCACGTACGCTTCCGGTTTACCAGCAGTCACGATTGTCTGGATAGCCAAAGAGATTCGAGATGAACACCGGGCCGCGATCGATTGGCTAAACCAGATCACCGGCGATGAGTTTTCATTCTTTGGTCTTGAGGTCGAATTGTGGCGAATCGGGAAGTCGCCGATGGCACCGAAATTCAATATCGTATGCCAACCAAATGATTGGTCGAAAACCGTCGTCGCCGCTGCGAAAAGTGCAGGTGATGGCTCGCTGTCAGAAAACCAGCAACTTCAACTTGAATACTGGACTGCATTTCGAGAACACCTGTTGACTGCTGGCGGCCCGGTGAAGGCAACAAAGGCCCATCCTCAGGGGTTCATGGACTTTTCGCTTGGCGGGTCCGGGATTTGGTTGACGGCATCGATCAACGTCAGGGACAAACGAATTACCGCACTGCTTGTGATGGGGACAGATCATTCGATGGCGTACTTCAAATTACTTCAAGCAAATCGCGCCAAACTTGATAAAGCCTTCGGTGAGCCATTGGAATGGATGAAACGCCCTGGAAAGAAACAACAGTTGATTCGAATTCGGCTGGACGACGCTCACCCAGGAAATCGAAATGACTGGACGCGACAGCACAATTGGATTTACAACAAGCTGCGGAGATTTGACGAAGTATTTGCTGCAGAAATAAAACTATTGGATGTGGGAGATTATGACCCTGATGACGATGAGGCTGACCAATGAATGATCCCTCAACCTTGACTTTCGAATGCGGCAGTGCAAGATACCTGAACTGCGTTGATGAGTCTCTGGAGGCTGCGTCGTGATACGGCAGATCTTCGTCAGCAGCGTTCAAAAAGAACTGCAGGAATTTCGGTACGCCATTCGCGATTACGTGAATGGCGATCCGTTGCTGTCTCAGTTTTTCTCTGTTTTTCTGTTCGAGGATCTCCCGGCGACGGATCGTCGAGCGGACAATCTGTATTTGGATCAGGTGACGAAGTCAGATCTCTATCTGGCGCTGTTTGGCGATCAATACGGATGGGAAGATGCCGATGGGCTTTCACCGACTCATCGGGAATTCAACGCCGCCACAGCAGGTGGAGTCGAACGTCTGGTTTATGTGGTGGAACTGAATGGCAGTCGTCATCCGAAAATGGCGGCATTGATTGCTGAGGCAAGTGATCAGTTGATTCGCCGCCGCTTGTCCATGATCGAAGAATTGCTGGACGCAATCTATCACAGCCTGGTGGAATATCTTCGACGGAAACAACTGATCGTGACTTCGCCGTTTGATCAGACGGCCTGTCGCGGGGCAACTCTGAGCGCCGTGTCCAATGATCGCATGAAATGGTTTCTGTCACGGGCTCGCAGTGAACGTGGTTTTGCGATGTCAGCGGACGCCAGTATTGAGCAAGCTTTGACGCATCTGAATCAACTTGTTGATGGAGTCCCGAGCAACGCCGCGATTCTGCTGTTTGCCTCCGAGCCGCTGAAGTTCATTTCGTCGGCGGAGGTGAAGTGTGCTCATCACCATGGGAAAACCGTGCAGAAACCAATCCCTGATTACAAAGTTTTCACAGGTGACCTGTTTCAGCAGGTTGACAATGCTGTAGACTTCGTCATGTCGAAACTGGCTCGTTCCGTCGGGACTCGGACAGCCAGCGTTGAGGCCCCCGCGTCGTATGAGATCCCTCGGGAAGTCGTCGCTGAAGCCATCGTGAATGCAATCGTACATCGTGACTACTCGTCAGCGGGTTCTGTTCAGGTGGCTGTATTTCGCGATCGCGTGGAGGTGCGAAATCCTGGTCGGTTGCCTCATGAACTCTCCATTGAAGCACTCAGGCACGAACATGCGTCGTATCCTCGCAATGCGCGTCTGGCGGATTCGATGTATTATGTTCGCTACATCGAAAAACTTGGAACAGGTACTCTCGACATGGTGCGATTGTGCGAGCAGTCAGAACTGGCTCCACCAGTGTTCAGCCAAGTCGGAGCGGAGTTTCTCGTATCGCTGGGGCGGTTCGATCGTCGGCGATTCGAAGAGATGGGACTTAACCCACGGCAGATTGAGATCATGGTCCTCCTGCGTTCACAAAAGCGAATCACGAATGCCGAGGCCCAAGTGTTAACCGGTGCCATTCGAAAGACCGTGTCTCGCGATCTGGACGACCTTCTTAAGCTGGGTTTGATCAAAAGGCATGGACAAGGACGAGGGACTTACTATTTCATGTTGTAAAAACGGGACATGTTGAATCTCTGTGGTCGATAGACAACCTAGAGAAAGTCTCGATAAGAATGAGACACAAATGAGACACAAATGGGACATTTGATTCATCACCGCCAGCGGCATAGCCCGTAAGTCTTTCCGTAATAACGATTTACAACTCCGTCCTAATACTATGAAATGAGACATGTTCGAGTTTGAAGGCCGCTGAAAATCAAGACCAGCAATGTTCTGAGCAGCCTGCTGACAACTTTCCTCCGCCATGGTCTGCACATCACCGACCGAGCGCTAGCACACGATTTTGATACAACCGTATGCTAGCGTGCTGCGGCTGAGAGGACTGTTGTTGACCGCTCGATGACTGCGCCTGCTTCAAACCTTGTCCGCAGTCGGACAAACATAAGGTTCACGATATTCGCGAGTCAACAGAGCGTTCGCGGCATCGTTGTTTGTGAACAATTCCTTCTCAGTGTCGAACTGCAAAAATGCACCAAGTGACATTCTGTACTTCTCCAGATCGACGCCATTCTTCTCCAGATGTTTCACAGTTCGCTCAAGCGTTGCCTGATTGTCATCCAGGCTCTTGATGTCCTTCAGCTGTGATGCGATATCCGATACCGGCTGGAGATTTCCTTCGCCCATGTAGTAGGAAATATTGCCGAGATGGCTGATCGCGGCGGACAAATGGCCTTCGCGAACATCTGCGTTGAGATCCTCAACCTTGCGCGACTGGACAGCGGAGACGAAATTCTTGAAATGCTCACCGCCGCCTTTGAATTCGCGAACAAGATTCTTGTCTTTGTCGAACACTGAACAGTGATCATACTGATCCTGAACCAGATAGCCGTTTGTCCCGTAGAAGACGACGCCGACCTTATTGCCTTTGGTACTGCGGAAGAGGATGTTCAACTCTTCATCATCGCTGTCATCGACGCTCAAGCCACGAGTCTCAAATACGATGCACTTGTTGCCGTAGTCGTAAATGGAGACTTCCGTATTTCCAGTATCCCCAGCATCAACATAGTCCGGATTTTTGCGTTCTGCCTGATATCCCAGACGACCACCATACGTAAGAATGGTCGATGGATGCGTGTCGATCCCAAGTCCCCAGCGGGCAACGTCCGTTTGATGCGGGCCCTGATTTCCCAGGTCACCGTTTCCGTAATGACGTTGCCAGTGCCAGTCGTAATGAAATTTCGCTCGCGTACATTTAGGTTCAGTCAACGACGCCGGGCCGCTCCAGAGATCGAAATTCACGTTCGCTGGAATTGCATAGTCACCTTTCGCTCCGATGCTTTCGCGACGTTTGTAGCACAGGCCACGAGCGAAGTTAACTTCGCCAATGCCACCTTCACTCATGAATGCAAATGCTTCTTTGATCGCTTGGCTGGATCGACACTGAGTCCCCACCTGGCACATACGTCCATACTTGCGAGCCGCCGCAATCAACGCCGTGCCTTCATGAACATTGTGACACACTGGTTTTTCGATATAAGCATCTTTTCCAGCCTGCATCGCCCAGATTCCGGTGAGGGCATGCCAATGATTCGGTGTGGCCGTGCTGATGAAGTCGATCGACTTGTCATCGAATGCCCGCCGCATGTCGATCACGGCCGTTGGACGCAAGCCCTGTTTTTCTGCAATCTTATCGCAAGCACGATTTCCAGCGCGTTCATCAGCATCGACGATAATGCGAATTTCTGTCCGCTCGTCTTTTAGATACTCGTCGATATGCGAACCACCGCGGCCGCCGGCACCGATTACAGCCACGCCCAGCTTTTCGTTCTGGGACATTCCAGCGCGACCAATTGCGGGGGCGACCATCAATGCAGATGTGGCCGCCGCAGATGTTTTCAGGAAGCGACGTCGATTAAACTGACTCATAAGGAACCTCAATATGGCAGGAATTGAAAGTAGGCGTCTCATCGGGGAAAAAATCGGATTCGCCGAACATGATCAAGCGAATTCCTCACCGCATGGAACCCGATTTTTCCTCCGAATGCAAGCGAACACGGCATTCACTCGGTATTCTTCACGCCAACCTTGAGTAATACGATCCCGCAATAAAAGTACGCTCTCAATCCGCAGCGAAAAGCTCGGCCAAAAAATAGTTAAGGCTCACCATGAAAATCACGGCCATTGAAACGCTTGTCTGCCATGCTCGCATGCGCAACTGGATCTTTGTGAAAGTCATCACCGATCAACCCGGACTTTTCGGTTGGGGCGAAGCGACGCTGGAATGGCACACTCGCGGAGTTGTGGGATCCATCGAAGATTTGTCACAACTGCTGATCGGCGAAGACCCCACACGAGTTGAACATCTCTGGCAAGTCATGTGGCGACAACACTTCTGGCACGGCAGCGGAATCGTCCGTTCAACCGCGATCGCTGGCATCGATATCGCGCTTTGGGATATCATCGGAAAAATCCACGGCGTTCCGTGTCACAAACTCTGGGGCGGACCGGTTCGTGATTCCATCCGCCTGTATTGCCATCTCGGCGGCGGCGACATGGAGAGTTTCTACGAGACTCCCGTTGACAACGCAAAGCGATTTGGTGAGCTGGCACAGCAGGCCGTCGCTGACGGCTTCTCCGCTTTCAAGTCGATGGCCGTGCCCTCCACAATGCCCATTGAAGGCCGGAAACCGATCAAAGCTGCAGAAGCATGTGTCGCCGCTATGCGAGAGGCTGTCGGAGATGACATTGACATTATGGTCGATTGCCATGCAAGACCGTCACCAGCCATGGGATTGCAGTTCGCCCGAGCGCTCGATCCGTACGGACTTTACTTTCTGGAAGAACCGTGTTGGCCGGAAAATGTCGCAGGCCTGGCAGCCATCAACGCTGCAGTGACGACACCCATTGCCACGGGCGAACGAGTGACTCACCTAGCAGCATTCCGCGATCTGTTCGCAGCAGGCGGTTGTGAAATCTGCCAGCTTGATATTACACACTGCGGTGGCTTCACAGAATCACGTCGCGTCGCCGCTCTGGCCGATGCCTATCGCATCGCACTCGCACCGCACAATCCGCAGGGACCAGTCAGCACGGCTGCATCGCTGGAATTTGGGTTCTCGCAACCCAGCTACATCATCTGCGAATCGGTCCACAGCGACGTACCGTGGAGACACGACGTTGTTGATGAAGGTTTCACGATTGATGCGGCGACTCGCACCGTAACACCAAACACACGACCCGGTCTGGGAATTACGATCAATGAAGAGGAAGTTCGTAAACATCCGTTTCAGCAAGAACTTCTTCAGCGAGTATTCTACCGCGATGGTGCTGCCGGAGACTGGTAGTCGCCGCTCTCAGGCGAGCGGTTGCGGTTCTCGTTCCGGGGCTCCAGCCCTGGAACGCATTGTTGCGGAGGCTCCTGCCTCCTGCGATTCTCGGCGGAGGCAGGAGCCTCCAAACCAGTGTGTTCCGAGGCTGGAGCCTCGGAACAAGTAATAATAACTCACGGATCATAAATTCGTATGTCGCCAAAAAATTTCAAACATTCATCATTTCATGGACGCATCGGAATCGCCCGCGCGGACATCACGCCCCCGGTTGGAGTTTACTCACGTAACTGGGGCGCGGCGAAACATGATGTGGCGGAATCGATTCATCGGCCATTGACGCTGACGGCAATGACACTGACTCCGCTGTCCGGCGGGAAGTCGCTGGTTCTTGTCGATGCTGATCTTGGCTGGTGGAAGACGCCGCAGACATTTCACAACTTCCAGAAACGCTTGCTGGAACTATTGCAGATTGATTCTGCTCAATTGATCTTTGCTCTTAGTCACACTCATGCGGGTCCGCCGCTGATGGAAGCTGACGACTCGCTTCCGGGTAGCGATCTGCTTCGAAATTGGATGGAGCATTTATTTCAATCGACAGTGAATGCTATCAAGGATTCATTATCTTCGCAGTTCGAAGGAATTCTCGACGGGCACCAAGGACGATGCGGCCTGGCCAATGTTCGCGATCTGCCAGACCCGGATTCAACGAAGAATCGCGTCGTCTGCGGCTTTCACCCCGCAGGCGAACCTGATGACACACTGCTGGTGGGCCGCATTACAAATATGACCGGTCAAATCCAGGCGACTCTTGTGAATTACGCATGTCATCCTACGACGCTGGCGTGGGACAACAAGGCGATTTCGCCCGACTACATCGGCGCGATGCGCACAACGATCCAGGACGCGACCGGTGCGCCTGCGATTTTTATGCTCGGCGTCTGCGGCGATCTGGCGCCGCGATTTCAATACGTGGGCGACCCCGAAGTTGCCGACCGGCACGGCCGGCAATTGGGGTTCGCCGCATTGGCGACGCTGAACGACATGGAGCCACCAGGAACTCAACTTACCTACAGTGAAACAGTGGAATCCGGAGCTCCACTCGCCGTTTGGAAGCACGAACCTTGTGAGCTGTCAACAGAGTTACACGCGGTACAAACTTCCGTCGAGTTGCCATTGAAAAACTGGCCATCCGCAGAGGAACTGGAACAACAACGAATCGCTTGCACAGATCGAGCACTCGAAGAACGTCTTCGCCGCAAACGGGATATTCGTCGCAGCGTCGGCAACGGTGCAACTTACAGCCTGGCGATTTATGCTTGGCGACTCGGCGACGCCGTGCTTGTCGGCAGTTGCTGTGAACCGTATTCAATACTGCAACGAGAACTCCGGCGTCGGTTTCCGGAACGCACGATTCTGTGCATGAACCTTATCAATGGCTCAATCGGTTACTTGCCCCCAGCAGATCTTTACGACACCGAAGTCTATCCCGTGTGGCAGACACCGTTCGACCGCGGCTGTCTTGAGGCCACGATTGAGGCGATGGCGTGTGCTATCGAAAATATGTAGCAGTGGGCTTATCAACGAATCAACACACTTAACGCGTACGGTACAACAATGCGACGTAGGTTGGTAAATTCTCAACGCTCGCTCCACGAAAACGATAAACAATTTTCAAAACGAAACAACCCATGAGTAAAAAAACAAGCAACAAACTCTCTGGAGTGTTACCAGTCCTGCACACACCATTGACTGACGAAGGCGATATCGACAGCGACGTGTTGCAGCGAGAAATTGACTGGGCATTTGAAACGGGGGCCGATGGCGTTGTCGTTGCGATGGTAAGCGAGATTCTGCGCCTTGGCTACGAACTTCGGATGGATCTTGTGCAACAGGTTTGCCAGTACGTTGAAGATCGTGGCAGTTGTGTGATCAGCGTTGGAGCGGAAAGCACTTCGGGGGCTGTCGATTTTGCGATTATTGCCCAAGCCAGCGGTGCCAGTGCTGTCATGGCAATTCCTCCCGTGGCGACAGCGCTGGGAAACGCAGCGACTCGAGATTATTTCGCGGCCATCGCCAGCAGTATCTCCATTCCGTTGATCGTTCAGGATGCTTCAAGCTACGTCGGTGCCGCGATTGATTTGAGTGTCTATACAAGCCTCCTCGAAAAATTCGGCGTGGACCGCATCTACTTCAAACCCGAAGCCAGTCCGCTGGGTCCGAATCTTTCTAAACTTCGTGATGCAACAAACGGGACCGCCCGTATCTTTGAAGGCTCCGGGGGAATCAACCTCGTCGATTGTTACCGTCGAGGCATCGTCGGCACGATGCCCGGAACCGATTTGCTGGACGGCATCGTGGCGCTCTGGAAAGCGTTGCAGGCCCGCGACGAAGATCGCACTTATCGATTGTCGCTTCCAATCTGCGCTTTGGTCGCGTTGCAGCTTCAAGGCGGACTCGACGGGTTTTTGGCCATCGAAAAGTATCTAATGAAGAAGCGAGGAATCTTCACAAATACGCATCAGATTCAGCCCGTCGGCTGGGTACTCGATGGCGAAACGGCTGCGGAAGTCGATCGACTATTCGCACGGCTACAGGCGGCACTCTGAATGGAACGCCCAACAACAGTGCGATATCAAGTGCTCGCGTGGCTGACATTCGCAGCGGCGTTGTCGTATTTATGTCGCAGTGTTGTCAGCGTCGCGGAGAGTACGGTTCGTGATGAACTTGGCCTGACGCTTGATCAGTCGGGCTGGTTCATGGGCTCATTCTTCTGGACCTACGCAATCTTTCAGATGCCCAGCGGATGGTTTTCCGAACGCGCCGGAACCCGCATCGCGTTGAGTGTTTTCGCAGTAGGCTGGTCGGTCGCCACAATCGGAATCGGCGCTGCTCAGGGATTCTGGATCCTGATTATTGCACAGTTGATTATGGGCATCGCACAGGGAGGAATTTTCCCTGCATCCTGTAACTCGATTGGCTATTGGATGCCACTTGCGCAACGTTCGCTGGGTTGCGGAGTTCTCACGGCAGGTATGCAGGTTGGAGCCATTATCGCCAGTGGAATTGCAGGAAGGCTGATCCTTGAAATCGGCTGGCGATGGACGTTTGTAGTGTTTGGATTGCCCGGCTTTTTCTGGGCGGTTGGTTTCCTTTTGTCGTTTCGCGATCGCCCTGAACAGTCCCCTGCAGTGAATCTGAGCGAACTCGAAATGATTCGAGCAGATCGCATCACATCGAATGCGAATCCTCGATCCATTCAGACGCACGACGCTGATTTAAACGATACAAATCCGTACCACGTTGATGTATCGCTCGATGCAGTGGCACCGAGTGGCATGATGTCCATCATGTTCAGTCCCGCGATGTTTTTCCTGTGCGGCCAGCAAATCTGCCGAGCCAGCGGGTACATGTTTTTCGCGAGCTGGTTTCCGACGTTTCTTCAGAAGACGCGTGGCATTTCCGTGGCACAATCGGGTTATCTGCAAGGACTTGTTTTTGCAGGAACTCTGACCGGCTGCATCTTTGGTGGGATGCTGACGGACTGGATCTGGCGACGTACTGGCGGTTTGCGACTTAGCCGCAGCGGTGTAGGAGCGGTGTCTCTGGGAGCATGCTCACTGTTGATCGTGGCCGCATGGTTTGTGAAGAGCCCGGAGCTGGCTGTCGGGTTGCTGGCGTTGGGTTCATTCTTCGCCGCTTTGGCCGGGCCGTGTGCGTTCGCGGCCACGATTGATATCGGTGGCTCACGAGTGCCACAGGTTTTTGGATTGATGAACATGGTGGGTAACTTCGCCGCAGCCGCATGTCCGGTCATTGTGGGAAAGCTGTTCCAGGCGACTGCCAACTGGGATCTTGTGCTATTGCTATTTGCAGCTGTCTATTTCGTCGGGGCCGTATGCTGGGTTTTCGTGAATCCTCGTCCACGATGACGCAGTTCACGAACGATGGCGGTCTCAGAGTCAGAAGGATACAGCAACGATCAATCCCATAACCGCCAACAGAACAATAGCAAGAATTCCCCACGACAAGGCAGATGTTTGAAACTGAACGTGCGGCGTGTGGCGAATGACGTCCAAATATTCCCGTGTGAAGACGTATTTAGCCGCTGGGCGTGCGAGGTACCACAAACAGGCGCTGCCGAAGATGGTCCCGATCGGCACAAAAAGTAGCCACAATGAGCAGAATACAATCGCCCAGATCCTGGCACTCGGGTGGAATGAACGGACTTGAAAACCTACGACAAGCTGGGCGATTCCTAAGAACGCCGGCAGTAAAAACGCAACAGCTAGCAAATGCCCTGCAAGACCGTGATTCGCAGCATAGATAAATCCTATCATTGAACAAGGCCCTACCAGAATGATGCCCCCGACCATCAGCAATCCAGCAATCGTCTTCACGTTCGCTTCGCAGTCAATAAACTGTTGACGAATTCGCGTATCATCCTGCTGAAAAGGATCTGAAAATTCAGGCCCACTTAGCGGCGCTGAATATGGATTGAATGATTCGGCATCCAGTTGGCTCACAACTATTCCTGCACGGGAATCTGAAACGGTACCGGCAATTCCTGTTGAAGCGTCACGGGCAAAGGACTGGTCAGTTTCAATGGATCTGCAATGCTGCTGGTCTCAGTCTTCGCGTTGCCACCTCGCAGAAAAATGCCTCCAGCCTGTTTCACAGCCTCTTCACCAGAAGAAGAATTGTTCGGTCCCACACGATCGCTGCCGGTGACTGACGCATGTTTGACCATCTGGTCCAGGTCATGTGAAATCGCACGCTGGCCGATGTCCGCCGCTGCAAGTTGAGCGACTTCGTCAACAAGTTTTGCCTCCGGACCATCATGGCTCGCCATCGCCAGCATCTGATCAGCAATATCGCCGTATCCTCGCAACTTTTGGAACGTGCCTGCCAATAACAATCGATCGGCCGACAAAGGACGTTCGGCCAGCCAATTCCACAACGGGCCTCCATGCGTACGAGTTCGCTCGGCCACCTTTTCGCCGTAAAGCTCTTCGACGGTAAACCATGGACGGGATGGATCACTTTCCATTGTCAATCCGGTTTTCAAATAGCTGACTGCATTTGAAAAATCACGCAACGCGATCCGCGACATTGCCATTCGCAGATAAGGAGCGCGACGATCCGGCGCGGTCTTGATCGCAGTCGCATAAAACACGTCGGCTGTTACATAGTCGGATTTGCGAAAGGCATCATCACCGCTTGACTGATATCGCAGGCTCTGAATCTTTTCAGTGAGTGTAGAAGTTCTTTGATCGCGGGGCACCGCATGAAACTCATTAAGCACTGGGACGCCGTCCGGCTGAACTGGCAGTTGCGGCTCGTTCGGAATCAGTGGCATATCACCAGGCTCCGGTGGCATTGGAACCTCGAAATTCCCACCATCGTTCGGATTAACGCTGTTCGGATCGAACGCAGGAGCTACGGCATCAATCATGCGAGGATCAACCATTTGATATGAACTTGCAGCAGGAGCAAACGACTGCATGTTCAACATTGGCTGAACGTTCAAGTTCGTATTCAACATCAACACAGTTGGAGCGATCCCGGCACCGGGGAAATACGAATTCATCCCCACGGCATAAGGCAAACCAGGATTGCACCAGGGATCGTATGCTCCATTGGGAACATATCCAACATAGCCGTTGGTGATGTAGTTTCCGGAAGGAAAATTCGGGCTAAAGATGCCAGTTCCATATCCGAACACTGAAGGAGAGTAGTTGTACATCGGTGTCGAAAAAATCGCGGGATATCCATAGCCAATCCCGTAGTTCACACCTCCAAAGCCACTGTTACCTGGTCCGTAAGTCGTTACGCCAAAATTGCGAGACGAATAGGTCGCTGTGCCAAATCCATTTCCAAACGAGACGCCGCCCAATGGACGATTCGCATCAAATCCGCCGTAGTTGTAGTTGAACGGCCCGTTATACGGACCATTAAACGCCCCAGCAGCGTTGTACCCGCCGTAGTTGTTAGTGCCGCCGCCAAACTGCTGCATCAAGCCTGGTCCGCCGAAGTTTGCCGTGCCGGAAGTCCGGAATCCGCCAACGCTCGAACCGGATTGATAAAAATGACCAGCATGATGTTGCCCCAGACAATCGTTGCCGCTGATCAAAAGACAGAATGCAACTGTCAGAATGTGCATTCGAAAACAACATCGCCGGAAAGGAAAAAGTGTGGTCATGGCAAAACCTCGCGTCATTTATGTTCGAATTCGCAGACGTTGTCAAAACTGCCGTCTCCACGATTGTCCGCCGTTCCGCTCAATTCGCAAGCAACAAAACTTGCTCCGGCGTCAATTCGCCGGGACCCGAAATTTCGCAGAAAGGAAATACAGCCGTAGTTGACAAGTTTTGCTGAATAGGCCACAGTTGTGTTGCTTGAAAACCCTACCTCCGCCGCCATACCGAGTTTCACTTCGTTGAGCTCGACACCATGACGGCAACCCTTTAATCAGGAGCGACATACTGATGATTCGATGGTCCATGTTAATGATCCTGTCCATTGCGTCCATTTGCTGTCTTGCAGCAACCAGCGCAGATGAAAAAGACAAGGCCGCAGAAAAGCCTGCAGCGAAAAAAGAAAAAGAAACGTCTGCTGCCAAAAAAGAAGGCGACAACAAGGGTTCAGAAAAGTCTGAAGAAGCAGACAACGACAAGTTCACTGCAAAGTGCCCGGTCTCCGGTGAAGCTGCGGTTAAAGAACAGTTCACGGCATACAAAGAGAAGCAGGTTTACTTCTGCTGCGACAAGTGCAAAGCCGCATTTGAAGCTGAGCCCGCAAAATTTGAAGTCAAAGCCAATCATCAGCTCGCACAGACAAAGCAATTCGTGCAGAAGAAGTGTCCGATGACTGGTGGCCCTCTCGACAAGGAACAATCCGCTCGCGTGAGTAATGTGACCGTCCGCTTCTGTTGCGAAAAGTGCAAAGGCGCAGTTCAGAGCGCTTCGGCGGATGAGAAGCTGGAAATGATCTTTGCAGAAAAGGCATTCAAGAAAGCCTATGTCGCTGTAAAAGTTGAAACAGAAGACGGCGACTCAAAAGAGAAACCAAAAGCTGAAAAAGCTGAAAAGAAAACAGACAAATCAAAAGAAAAAGCAGAAAAGAAAACCGACGCGAAATAGTCACTCGCCCGAATTTCATCCGGGAAACAATCCTGCAGCAGCCTGTGTACCAGGCTGCTGTTTTGTTGCGCACAATTCGTTTAACCCTTGAAACACCGAATCGGAAGACGAGATGATTTGCAAACAACCGGATCGACTTCGACGTTCGACCACCATCATAAAGATTGCCACCATGCTCATCACAACGGCCGTGTTCGCTCCGAGCAATGCTGAACCCGTCGCGCAGCCTGTTGATGGTGACGCTCAATACGTTCTCGGCCCGGATTCAGAACGCCACGACGAAGTTCCCAAAGGTGTCGTCACCAGGCACGAATGGACCAGCACCATCTTCGAAGGCACAAAGCGAGAATACTTCGTCTACGTTCCTGCACAATACGACGGTACGCAACCGGCGTGCCTGATGGTTTTTCAGGATGGTCACGCATATGTCGATGAACAAGGACAATTCCGCGCACCAATCGTATTCGACAATTTGATTCATCGTGGTGTAATGCCGGTGACTATAGGCGTATTCATCAGTCCGGGTCACAAGGGTGACGTGATCCCTGAAGACCGCTGGCGACCCAACAATCGCAGCTTCGAATATGACACGCTTAGCGACCAATATGCACGCTTCGTCGTCAAAGAACTGCTGCCTCACATTATGACGGAGCAAAAACTCAACATCTCCGCGAATCCAGACGACCGCGCGATTTGCGGAATTTCCAGCGGTGGTATTTGTGCATTCACAGCGGCATGGGAACATCCGGAATGGTTCAGCAAAGTCCTTAGCCATGTCGGCAGCTTTACGAACATTCGAGGCGGTCACAACTACGAAGCCATGATTCGAAAGACCGATCGCAAACCCATCCGTGTCTTCCTGCAGGACGGCGAGAATGATCTCGACAACGAACACGGTAACTGGTGGCTTGCAAATCTGCAGATGGAAAAGGCACTGAAGTTTAAAGAATATGATTTCAAATTTGTCGGCGGCACAGGCAAACACAGTGGCAAGCATGGTGGTGTGATTCTTCCGGAATCGCTGGTCTGGCTATGGCGAGATCATGTGGTTGGAAAGGCGGCTGCAGCGGACGCCGCAAAGGTTGATCCACTTAACGTCTACGAAGACAAAACTATTCGTTTCACCGGAGGCGAATACAATGACGAGGAATTCCACTATCGACTGATGAAGCCAGCTGCGATTGAACCCGACAGAAAATATCCGCTCGTCATATTCCTGCACGGTGCCGGCGAGCGTGGTAACGACAATCAGAAACAGTTGACGTACCTTCCGACGCAGATGGCCCAATCGCGCTACCGCGAACGATTTCCTTGTTTCGTGCTGGCCCCGCAGTGTCGCGACGAACATCGCTGGATGAATTTTGATTGGAACATCCCGGAAGATCCGACAATGGAAGAAAATCCCAGCGAACAACTTCAAACAGTGATCGAAATGATTAAGGCAATTCTGAAAGATGAAGCTGTCGATTCGGACCGCATCTACCTGACCGGATTGTCCATGGGAGGATTTGGCTCCTACGATTTGGCAATCCGCCATCCCGACTGGTTCGCAGCGATCGCTCCTATCTGCGGCGCTGCCGATCCTGCGAAGGTCGGCATTCTCAAAGACAAGCCATTGTGGATCGTTCACGGCAGCATCGATAACGTGGTAAACGTTGATCGCAGTCGAAGCGTGGTGAAGGCACTGACGGAAGCCGGTGGACATCCAACGTTCATTGAACTCCCTGGAGTCGGACACAATTCATGGACGCCAGCTTGCGAAGACAATGATGGTCTGATTCCATGGCTCTTCCGACAACACCGTAGCACGAAGTAAAGGATTCGATGTTGCCTCACTCTCGTTCCAAGGCTTCCGCCTTGGAACGCACTGCTTCTGAGGCTCCCGCCTCGACGGGTTTTTCGGGAGGCTGGAGCCTCCAGGGCATTGAGTTCCGAGGCTGGAGCCTCGGAACAAGGACGTCCGTTCTGATCCAACTCCGATATTCGAACAACCAAACAGATTACTCTATCAACAGGCATACCATGACATTCAAAACATTCATCATCACTGTGATGGTCATTGCTTCCTCGTTTATTGCCGCGCGTGCCGTCGTCGAAGCGCAAGAACTCACAAAGCGAAAAATCGTTTTGATTGCAGGCGAAATCACAAAAGTCGATACCGTTGGACATCATGATTATCTTGCGGGATGTGAATGTCTGCGGGTTCTGCTGCAGCAAATAATTCACCAGGCCGTAGATTTTCCGGATCAGTTTGCAGATCTTGGTAAAACCTGGCTTGGCGGCATCTATCAGAAAGATAAATCAGGCCGCGGGCATTGGCCGAGCAGTCATATTGATTTCCCGCAACATCCGATCACGAACGGCGTCAAACCGTGGCAAATCAACGACGGTTGGCTCAATGGAATTCAGTTCGTTGGCGACATGCAGGGCATCACACCGCTCGTCTGGTAGTTCTTTATTTTACGAAACCGAAATGGTCGGTTCCGATCCGAAACTGAATCAAACCGAAAAGCCGCATATGAAACTTGCATTGCACTGGAAAATCCTGATTGGCATGGCAACTGGGTTGATTGCCGGGATTGTTGCACACGCATATGGTCAGGATCAATTTGTGATCAACTGGATCAAACCGTTTGGCACAATCTTCATCAATTCACTGCAGTTGATTGCGATACCGCTGATTGTTGGTTCCTTAATCAAAGGCGTATCTGACTTGAAAGATATCGCTAAATTGTCGTCCATGGGTGGCCGCACGATGGCGATCTATTTAGCGACCACGGTTGTAGCGATTTCAGTTGGATTGCTGGTCGTCAATCTTGTGAAACCTGGAAACAGCATCAGTGAAGCAACCCGAACGGCTTTGACGGACAACTACAAAGTGAACGCAGCCGAAAAAATCGCGATGGCGGAATCGACGGGCAACAAGGGGCCTCTGCAACCGCTAATCGATCTGGTCCCCAGGAATATTGTCGGTGCCGCGACGGACAACGGCAACATGCTGCAAGTGATTGTATTCTCCATATTCTTTGGCGTTGGCATGATTTTGATCGAGCCTGCCGTCGCGAAACCGGTCAAGGATTTCTTTGATGGACTCAATGAAGTCATTTTGAAATTGATCGATCTGATTATGTTAGTCTCACCTTTTGGCGTGTTTGCATTGCTCGCCGCGCTGGTTGCGGAATCGCAAGGGAGCGATGTCTTGATTGCACTGGCTTGGTACAGCATGTGTGTCATCGCAGGTCTGGGGTTCATGACCTTTGTGTTTTATCCAGTTCTGGTGATAGTTTTCGCAGGCAAATCATATGCGTACTTCTTTCGCGGAATCATGCCAGCGCAATTTCTGGCATTTTCCACAAGTTCCAGTGCCGCGACCCTACCAGTCACGATGGAACGAGTTGAAGAGCATCTTGGTGTTGATCGCGAAGTGAGCAGTTTTGTCCTGCCAATGGGTGCTACGATCAACATGGACGGGACCAGTCTGTACCAGGCAGTGGCCGCTGTTTTTATCGCTCAGGCGTACGGAATCAACCTGGATTTTTCAGCACAACTGACAATTGTTGTGACGGCAACTCTGGCCAGTATTGGCTCAGCCGCAGTGCCAGGGGCTGGGATGGTCATGTTGGTGATTGTCCTGAAAGCGATCCACGTTCAACCGGAAGGGTTGGCTCTGATTTTCGCTGTGGATCGAATTCTGGATATGTGCCGAACAACAGTCAATGTGACCGGTGATGCCGCAGTGGCCGTACTTGTTGCCAAAAGTGTTGGCAAATTGCATGATCCGATTCCACGGCAATGGAACGAAAACTATCCTGCGGCATAGAGCAATCTCGTTCCGGAGCTCCAGCCCTGGAACGTACTGCACTGGAGGCTCGTGCCTCCACCACGAAAGAAAATTTGCATGAATTCTTTAGATCGCGATCAGGAGCAAATCGTTGCCCGTATCCGCGAAATGGTGCGAACTTCAATTGCCCCGAATGCAGTTGAAACAGATACCAACGCGACGTTTCCGAAAGCTTCAATTCAAGCACTCGCGGATGCTGGATTCTTTGGCCTGACGTTGCCAAAAGATGTTGGCGGAATCGCACAACCTCCACGAGTCTTCATCGCGATTGTCGAAGAAATCGCTCTGGCCTGTGCTTCCACAGCAATGATTTACGTGATGCACATTTCGGCAACGCAGGGAATTCTGAATTCGAAAACACTTGGAAATCGCGAGTCCTTGCTGCGTGACATCGCCAGTGGAAAACACCTGACGACGCTGGCCTTTTCCGAACGAGGGTCACGTAGTCAGTTTTGGGCTCCGGTTTCAAAATTAACAGCAAATGCAAACGGCGATGGATTCACGACATCTGCCATCAAGTCGTGGATTACGTCGGCGTCACATGCGTCGTCGTATGTTTCGAGCGTTCAGAAGCCCGACTCAGAATCACCGATGGATGTCACCGTCTATCTGGCTCATCCCAAAGCCAAAGGCATGGAAATCGAAACAGGATTTAACGGACTTGGGTTACGTGGCAATGATTCCGTACCCGTGACGTACAACAATATCGATATCGCCAACAGTGATTTGATGACAGACCAAGGTGAAGGCGCGACAATGATGCTGGAAGTCTTGCTGCCATGGTTCGCAATCGGGACCGCAGCGATGGCCAACGGACTTTGCCGCGCTGCCGTGGGAGCGACCGCTGCGCATTTGTCTGGCACTGGATTCGAACATACAAAAAGTCAACTTCGCGACCTGCCGAATCTGCGAAGCCGTCTGGCTGAAATGAGTGTCCGCACGGAACAATCGCGAGCATTGTTGGCACACACCGCCACCGAGATGGAAATGCCAACTGCCATGACACCGCTGTATGTGCTGCAGTCTCGACTTGCTGCCGTTGAGGCTGCCGTCGATGTCACAGACCTTGCGATGAAAGCTTGCGGCGGCGCGGCGTTTTCAAAACATCTGGACGTCGCCGCCATTCGATCATTGCATGTTCGACGCACTGCCGACCTTGAATGCGGAAAAAATCCAACGCTTCAAATCCGCATTGTTTGCCATGCGCTGGGACAATCCGACTCACCGGCGCCTGTTGGAATTGGAAGGCTTGAAGCAATGGATGCCGCCCCGTGAAAACGGCTACGACAGTCTGCGAGCCGCAGTCGCCGAGCAAGGCTGTCCGCTATGAACAATGAAACTACCAGCGGCAGTGAATCCACCATCGCAGTCGCCATTGATGCTGGTGAATTGCCCATGGGCGGCGGCTTACTGGCGCTTGTTCGGCCTGCATTGTTGTTGCTGGAACCCGGTGGAGTCCTGGCGATCAATTCCTGTCACGAACGCCTGCAGGACGATCTGTCCGTTTGGTGCAGGATCAAGCAACACGAATATCTCGGTCACGAACCAGCTCCTGTGGCGACTGACCAACCGACTCACACGATCAGGCATCTGATTCGCCGAGGCAATCTGTCAGTGTCTCTGGGCGACCCTGAAACCAACATGCGGCTGGAATCTGTAAACGGGAGACTCAGCGCGGACGCTGTCCTGTCCGCTGTGCCAATGCCGGAAACCGCTGATCCTTACAGTGGCTTCGCGCCACGCGGCGCACAGGTCGAATCGGGAGGACCACGCTACCCGTTTGACCTGCTGGATCGAAATCACGTCGCGCCGCCGGAAGTCGCGAAACTTTATGATCAAGCGGTCGAATCGCAGTGGGACGGAAATCGTGACATTCCGTGGAGCAAGCTCCCGACACACGCACCAGAACTTGAACGAGCGATCAGCCAGGTCTTTACATTCCTTGCCGAAAATGAATTGTCCGCGTTGTATGTTCCGTCGCGCTTTGTATCGCGCATTCATCCGGCGTACGCAGAAGTGGCCATGTTTCTGTCCACGCAGATGGCCGACGAAGCACGTCATATCGACGTATTCCTGAAGCGAGCGCGTTCTGGTGGCGCGGGACTCGGTGTCTCGTCCGTCACGACTTCACAATCCCTGTTGTCACTACTGCAAGTGACCGACTTTACCGAAGCCATGTTTCTATTGTCAGTGCTGGGCGAAGGGACTTTTGTAGACCTGTTAAGTTTCATAGAAGACCACGCTCCTGACGACGTCACGGCAGAAGTTGTCAGTCGAGCCCGCAACGACGAAGCTCGTCACGTTCACTTCGGCCTTGTCCACGTTCGCCACGCACTTGCCAATGATCCTGGACTCTACCAGCGACTGGAAAACGCCGTACGGCGACGAGCCTCAACGATGGCCAACGCCGCCGGAGTCCCAGAGCCACTGCAGGACGGGCTGACCATCCTCGCCGCCGGAAGTACACAAACTCGCGACGTCGCCCGAGGCCACGATGACTTCCGGCAACTCCTGGACACAATGCACATCAACCGCATCAAGCGTCTGCAACACGCCGGATTCACGACCGAACAGGCGAACACTCTGTCCGCGTTACATACGCCGAATTTCATGTGACGACACAACTTCGACAATACGCTGATCCTGTTCCTCAGCGACAACGGAGCCTGCTACCAATTGGGGCCGTTTTGTTTCGACGGAGGCTCGCGTCAGGGGACGACGACGCTGAGAACCGGAAAGTATCCGGAGAAACTCAACGGCAACGCGGTCACTCCCGCTTTGATGCTATTGCCCCCTGATGCTCTTCGATTGCGGCCTCAATAGCTTGATCCTTGTGCCGAGCAACATTCGTGAATTCACCAGAATCTCCAGACTGCAGGTCAAGGACCGGAGTGTGTGATTTGCAATCTGGAACCGAACCGAAAACGCATAAAGGAACCGAATATGCGGTGTTTAATACAACGGTTCGCTGACACCTTTTGCCTTCGCGCCAAACCGGTTTTATCCCGGCACATCCCGATCCTTGTCATCCTCTCTTTTATTACGGTCGCTCGCGGAATAGAATTGGCCATGATTCAAAGTTGCTTGCTTCGTTCACGGCGGCGACGGATGATCTTCCAGCTGGCGGGCTGCGGCCGTGGCAGAATCTCGATGCGACTGTGGTAAATGAGCCTTGGAGTTGGACGAAATTACGTGGAGGTGATCTTGTGAGATTTGTTGTTACGATTGACCGTGATGAAGACGGAGTTTGGGTCGTCGAGTGTCCCGCCATTCCCGGCTGTGTCAGTCAGGGCACCACCAAAGAGGAGGCCCTTGCCAACGTTGAGGACGCGATCAGGGCCTGCCTGCAAGTGCGATCGGAACGAGGGATGCCACTGACTATTGAAACACGTCAGGTGGAAGTGATTGCCTGATGCCCCAATTGCCGTGCATCATTGGTCGGAAAGCAGTCAGGGTATTTGAATCACTCGGCTGGTTGCAGGTTCGTCAGAGTGGTAGCCACATGATCCCGGTGCGCGAGGGGCATGTCGCCACTTTGTCAGTTCCTGATCACAAGGAAGTTGCCAAAGGCACCCTGCGAAGCCTGATTCGCTCTGCAGGCATTACGGTCGATGACTTCGTGAACGCGATGGACTGAACCCCACCCAACACGAAACATCGGCAAAGTCTGGTGAATGAAGTCGGCGCGAATCAGACTGTTACTTCTGCTGCTCGTCACTCGCTCTGGAAACGAACGGAAGTTGCCTGGCGGAGCGATCTTGCTCAACAGGGATCGCCAATTGGTCCAGTCGATTTGCGGATTGCTTCAATTGCGGCTCTCAACGGCTTAGTCCTTGTGACGAGCAACACTCGTGAATTCACCAGAGCCTCCGGACTGCAGGTCGAGGACTCGAGTGTGTGATTTGCAATCCGGAAACCGAACCGAAAACGCATAAAGGAAACGAATATTCGGTGTTTAAGAAAGACCGTCGCTGACATCTCTTGCCTTCCTCCGCGACAAGAGCACACGTTTTAAATAGTCTTCCACGGAAATCAGTTCCGTGATCCGTACAGTGCTCAAAGGAATTCACCCAATCAATTCTCTGAATCAGTTCGACAGCACGCCGTCATAAAGCTCCTGCAGCGGCAAACTCAGGTCGAGTCCATCGATCACAATCACGTCGGCAGGATTCGTGCATTCATG
>Ga0105055_10000241_pt1 | contig 78970 bp, 64 predicted proteins | sample BON03_FD_78090 | JGI IMG/M metagenome (GOLD analysis project Ga0105055, IMG submission 78090) | Freshwater microbial communities from Lake Bonney liftoff mats and glacier meltwater in Antarctica - BON-03 | ecosystem: Environmental > Aquatic > Freshwater > Ice > Glacier meltwater | place: Lake... | reverse complement strand
CCTAAAGGGGAGTACATGGAGCGTAATTTAGGCATTGTGCATTTTACGGATGTGAGATGCTGCTCTTGGCCGCCCCGACGCCCGACGCCCGACGCCCGACGCCCGACGCCTAAAGGGGAGTACATGGAGCGTAATTTAGGCATTGTGCATTTTACGGATGTGAGATGCTGCTCTTGGCCGCCCCGACGCCCGACCCCCGACCCCTAAAGGGGAGTACATGGAGCCTTAGTTAGGCATTGTCCATTTTTCGGATGTACTCCCCTTTAGGGGTCGGGGGTGGCCAAGGGTCGGGGGTGGCCAAGGGTCGTGGGTGGCCAAGGGTCGTGGGTGGCCAAAGGGTCGTGGGTGGCCAAGGGAAGATTCCAGGTTGCAGGATCCGCCAGTACCGGCAGCACAGGCCGGGGATTCCAGCCCAGTTCAGCCCTGGCTTTGGCATCGTTAAAGGTTAGAGATGCGGTGATCTTGCGCAGGGCAGCGGTATCAAGCGGACACCCCGGTACATAGTCCCCCAATCGAGCACAGGCGCGCAACAGGCTGAGGGGCAGAGACCAATGCAGCGTTTTCTGCAATGCTTGTGCCATGGCCGTTTCAATGGACTCAAAGGTCGGATGCGCGCCATCAGTAAGGTGGTAGATGCCCGATTTACCGATCAGGGAAGGAATGAGTTGTGCGACATCTTCGGCATTGACGGCACTTTTTCGGGCCTGGTTATGGTGGATCCTGATATACCTTCCCTTTTTTATGGCTTCACTCATTTTATGGAGGTTGCCCGGCGGATGGGGCCCTACCACTAGAGGAAGCCGTAAGATGACAACAGGTACACCGCGCCGGTCTCCCCATTCCTGAATGGCCTGCTCTGCCGCCAGTTTGCTTTGCGCGTATGGGGTTTGTGCCAACAGCGGTGTGGTTTCCGGGAGGTCAATCCCTTCGTCCAAGCCATAAACGGCAACAGTGCTGATAAAAACAAAACACCGCGGCCAATGCCCGGCCCTGTCTATGGCCTCCAGGAGCCGGAGTGTTCCGTGGTAGTTGATATCCAGGAAGGCTTGCTTTTCCGGCTCGGTGCGCGGGATGGTATGGGCTTTTCCGGCGTTGTGAACAACCCAATCGAATGGCGTGGATAGGGTAGGGCACTCTGTCGCAAGATCAACGACGAGGTTGTTGCCGGCATTTCGACCAAGGGTACTGACGTCCGAATGCCGCATAAGTTCAGCATGCAGGATACGGCCGAGGAACCCAGAGGCACCGGTAAGTAGTAAACGAGAATTATCCAAGGGAAAGCTTTAGCCTGAACCAGGCCAACAGTTGTTTTGTTATGCGCACAAGTACCGCTATGAAAAAAAAGACTCCGGTCTCCCGGCCAATTTCTCTAAAAACGCAGCGTCTACCGAAATCAACAGGTTAAGGCCCAACGAGGCAAGCTCGATCTGGAACTGCCGCCTGCCTTCTTTTTTGATGACCCGGCCTTTAAGTCCTATCAGGGTTCCTCCGGCTATTTCAACCAAATCCCCGGCTTCAAAATCACCCGCCACGGCCGCCACATCAAGGCCGTCTTCCATCGTGACACGGCGGATGATATCAATTTCAGCCTCCGGAATCGAGATCAGGTTTTTGCTGAACTTTACAAAACCCGAAACATTTTCGGTTTCCAAAACCGGCAGGTATTGCCCTTTGATGATCTGGACAAAGACGTAACAAGTGATGAGCGGTTTTTCTACCAATCGCTTAGTTCTCACGTATTTGCGCATAAATTTTTGCAAAGGGAGGTAGGCGTGGATACCTTTTTTTTCCAACATCCGTTGAACGAACTTTTCACTTTTCGAACGGGTGTGCACTGCAAACCAGCGCGGCTGGGTCGCGTGCAGGTCGTTGATGGGTTGTTGCGCTTTCATACTTCTTTTTGGCGATTCCGCATATTCAATCGAATAGCCAACAACTGATTCATGGTGAAAAATTCAGAAAAATGCGTTTCCAAGGCGCCCAAATGTAGGTATTCCACGACGAATTGTGCCACAGCAGCGTGAATTAGGCGAGGTAGGCACCATCCTGACCAGATATTCCGGTGATGAGGGCTTTGAAAACACACTTTTAACCAATTGAACATACTACCCGGAAACCTGTATTATCGCTACATCGACCTATACTTCACTACGGCCATTACGCGAACTTCAATCGCTCATTCGCCAACACATACTCCTCCCCGCTTTCCGGACAAATCGCATGACCATCCCGTAGTTCCAGCCGATGCCCCAGTCGGCTCACCCAGCCAATCTGCCTGGCCGGTACGCCCGCCACCAGCGCAAAATCAGGCACATCCTTCGTGACTACCGCGCCTGCACCGACCATACTATACCGACCTATGGTGACACCACAAATCACCGTAGCATTCGCGCCGATGCTTGCTCCTTTTTTTACCAGGGTTTGGCGGAATTCCGACTTGCGTTCCACAAAACTGCGCGGATTGATCACATTGGTGAACACCATGCTGGGGCCAAGGAACACATCATCTTCACATACCACACCTGTGTACAGAGAAACGTTGTTCTGAACCTTCACGCCGTTGCCAAGCAGAACCCCGTTGGCCACAAAGACATTTTGCCCTAAAATGCAATTTTTACCTAAAACTGCGCCGGAAGAGAGGTGGCAAAAATGCCAGATGCGGGAACCTTCGCCGATTTGGGCGCCGGGGTCGATGATGGCGGTGGGATGTGGGTAGTAGGACATGTGAGTATTGTCAGGTATTGGCCTGCTAAATGCTGTAAACTGTGGTGCTCTTGAACATATTTTTTGCCCAATGCCCCCATTTTCCTCAAATCATCTTTGGGCATATTGTATAATTTCAACAATCCTTCAGCAAGGGCTTCCGCGGATTCCGGTTTGACAATGATGCCGCAGCCGGAAAGCTCAACAGGGTCTTTTATCAGATTATTAGCATCCAAAACGGGCTTTCCTGCAAGCATATAATCAAAGTACTTGTTGGCTGAAACACCATGCTTAAAAAGTGGAGAGTCGTTTCGACCTACAAAACAAATGTCAAAGTGTTTCAGGATGCTTTGTACCTGGTTCTTCCTGATTTTTGGAATCAATGTGACGTTAGAAAAACCGGAGGCAAGTTCCTGTAGTTTGGTTTTCAAATAGCCGTCACCGACTAAAACAAAATGGATACCTACTTGATCTTTCAATAAATGTGCGGTTTCAACAAAGGATTCAAGCGCATTGGCCAGGGCCATAGTACCCGTGTATCCGATAATGAATTTGTCTTTAGGGATTTGTTCAATGATATTCGATTCAAGGGCTTCATCTGAAAGAAGCGCCTCCTCTATGCCATTGGGGATATAGTGGAAATTGACCGTTTTTTTTGCAATTTCTTCAATGTGTTCTCGGGCATTCGGCAGTAAGGAAACCACCACGTCCGACCTGCGATAGCCGATCTTCTCAAACCACCCTATAAAAATGACAGCAGGGTGATAGGCTGAAACATTGGCCAAATACTGCAAGGATAAGGGCCATATATCCCTGATTTCAAACACAACCTTGGTGTTTTTCAAAAACAAGCGCTTTATCAAGGCGCTTAGAATTGGAAAAATGGGCATGGAAGACACCAGGATGGCTGCCGGTGTACCATATACACTCGTCTTGAGCCACAGTGTTTTCCAGGCAAAAACGAGCATACTCCAAAACCTGAGCACGGATTGCGGATGGTAATTAGGCACTTTAACCCAACAAAATTCAACCCCATCCACCATCTGTGTCGTTAGATTCCCATTTATTTCCGGTAAATTGCGAAACATGTGATTAAACGATCCCGAAAAGATCACCACCCTATAACCCTGCTGAATCCAATATCGTGCAAAATAATAATGACGCTCCCCCCAGCCGGAATCCGGGTGACCCGCGAATTGATTAAAAACCCAAATAGTTTTGTTCATGATCCTTGATCGAAGTGTTCCAATAAGGATTTGCAAATCCGTTCGCTTGCTTGTCCGCCTCCAAAAAGCTCAGCCATTGGGATAAAATCTTTGTTTACAAAGTGATTTACAGCATCGGTCAACTCTTTTGGCTCCGTAGAAACAAGTTTGTTGAATCCTCCCCGAACCAGTTCAACCCATTCCGTTTCATCCCTGACCGTTATACAAAACTTGCTAAAAAAGTAGGCTTCCTTCTGTAGACCACCGCTATCGGTGATGACCAACTTACTACCGTTGATTAACTGAATCATGTCCAGGTATCCCACCGGGTCAATCACTTTGACAGCGCTGGACAATCCCTTTTGTATCAATTTTTGTTTTGTGCGGGGGTGAATGGGAAATACAATTCCATACTGCTCAGACAATTGATTTAAAGCATCAATTATGTTATTCAAACGCTTTGGGTCGTCGGTATTCTCGGCACGGTGAATGGTGACAAGCAAGTATGGTTGGTGCTCTAAATCGAGGTCTTTTAATACGATTGATTGCTGTACAGATTTTGGATAATAGAACATTGCAGCATCTTGCATCACATCGCCTACCTGCTCAATGATGCTTGGGAAATTTTCAAAACCCTCTTTTGTCAGGTTTTCAACGGCATCACTCGTTGGACAATACAATAAGTCACTTATTCTATCCGTCAGGATACGATTGACTTCTTCGGGCATAAGCATGTTAAAACTCCTAAGACCAGCCTCCACATGCGCAATTTTTAAATGCAACTTCCTGGCTGCCAGCGCGCCTGCTAAGGTGGAATTAGTGTCACCATACACCAGAACACAATCAGGGCGTTCTTTTAGGAGTATGGTTTCTATCTCTTCCAACATTCTCCCAGTCATGGCGCCGTGAGACAAACTATTGATATTCAGATTGTAATCCGGTTTTGGTATCTCCATTTCCTCAAAAAAGATATCCGACATATTGGCATCAAAATGCTGCCCGGTATGGACGATGACTTCATGAATAAAGGGTTCAATAGCGAAAACCCTGGATAAGGCTGCTGCCTTAATAAATTGCGGGCGGGCTCCAAGGACTGTAACAATTTTTATCACAACACTATTTGTTTACAAGTGAAACAACTGCTTTAAATTTACCGTTCGGGCCTCTAGGTATGCTTTGTACCGCTTCATACACTATTTGGATGCCTCCACCAACCCGGCTTTTTAACCGCTCGATTAATTCTTGTTTTTGACTTTCATCAAACCCATTTTCCTCAACGACCTTTAGCCGGATAAAGTCAATTTTTTCTTGAATAATTTGTGCCTCTCGAATAAGGAAATCGGCTTTGAACACAGGATCCAGACGCCCTACAAGTGTACCATCAGGTGTTCGTATTAAATCGTCAGTTCTTCCTTCAATAGTTGTCAATTGCAGCATCTGCCCTTCGAGAGACATGCATTCAGTGCTACCTATAGTGCCAGAGTCCCCAATCCTGTAACGGATAAGTGGCATGGCTTTGTTTACCAAACCTGTAGCTACTAATTCACCCTTTCCGGTCCGTATTAAAAAACCTTCAGCATTTAATACCTCGAGCAGGCCGCTTTCAGGCCATAGCCACATTGTACGGCTGAGGTCTTCGCTCCCTCCGAAAGCATATTCACAACCGCTGTAGGTTTGGATAACCGGACATTTAAATGCTTCGCTAATTTGCTTCCTTTGATGCTCATAGAGGGGTTCGGAATTGGTAATGACTAGTTTTAAAAGGGGAAGTTCAATCCCTTTTGCTTTTGCAAGTACTGCGATATTGTGTAAAGAAGAAGTGTACCCCATCAAATATTTCAACTTGTATTGATGTAGTGCTCTCACATAGTCATTTATAGTTCGACTGCTGAGGTGATATGAAGAAAAGTAAACCTGATTTCCAAAAGCATTCCGCACCCAGTAAGGCGGATGAAGCTGATTCTTGTCGCATACTAGCTGTCCCGCAAATGTGCCATAGGCATCATTTACCGGATCAACGCCGTTTTGTTCCTTAATTCTCCTGTCATAAAGTGCATACCACAAACCTATACTATATGCATCCAAGTAGATGGTCATTGGCTTGCCCGAAGTGCCACTCGTATGCATTTTGGTAAGCTGTTGAATATCATAATCATCCGAAATAAATTGCTCAGGGTTATGACGAACCACATCTTTTTCCAGTACAGGCCAGTTGGCAATTGATTCCGCGAGTTTCAAGTCCTTGCCTTCCCAACATTTGCGGTAATAAGGGACTTTGGTTGCCGCATACAAGAGCATCAGTCGCACGGATTCTTCTTGCCATTCCATGTATTTGTTGTATGACCAGTTGTTTCTTTCATCAAGTACAATGTTGAAACAATCCCTATTGTAGCTTCTTTTCTTTCGAAGGATGAACCCATGATAAGATGCCAAGAGATTCTTGAGAAGAAAGGGCAGTTTTTGATAGATGGCTATTCTGTTCATCCGAATTAGGTACTAAGAGGTTGATTGAAGCGATTTAAATGCGGTTTTTATACCACAAATTAAAAAAGAAAAGGTATCGAACCAACATGGCATTTTGATTGTCTCCTTTCAAAAAATCTTTAATAATTGGATTAAGATTCAACTTAAAGATCGTAGCGAATACATCACTATCCTTAATATAATCCTGCAATTCAGGTGAGGAGCGGATATAGTCGTTCCAAGGCACACTTAATCCTATTTTCCTGAACTTCTTGATATAATCGGGTAATCTTGCTCCGATGCTTTGTCCCAGAATATGTTTCCCTTTCTTTCCTTTCACAAAATAGTTGGAAGGCAGGCTCATCAGGCCTTCCACGATGCGGAAATCAAGGAAAGGTTCCCTGCATTCAATCCCGCTCATCATCGTGGTAGTATCATTCCGGTCAAGAAGGGTTTGCAAATAGGTATGTTGTTCGAGGTACAAAAGCTGTTTAACAGGGTCGTTAAATTCCAGGTCACAAGCCTCCTTCAGCACCTGTTCACGGTATGCGGTCTTGGATTCAAATCGAATTCCCAATCGGTCTAATTCCTCGGGAAAGAAATTGTTCCCGTTCCATATCATTAGCATATTTATTTCAGAGGTAAACAAATACTGCTTCAATTTTTTTATACGGTGATGTTTTCCGGGCAAAATTTGCAATAATGCCCTCATACTCACTAGGCTTCGAATATATGGAAAGGTTTTGTAACGCACATATCCACCCATTAATTCATCAGCTCCTTCACCTGATAGTAGCACCTTAACAAAATCTTTTGAAAGTTTGGAAATGGCTACTAGATGCCCGTCGTTCTGATGCACCAATGGCTGATCAGCAGCGATAGTAGCTTTTATAGTATTTTCAAGAAGTGCTTCATCTTCGAGCAGAAGGTCATGAGGTTTAAAATTCAACTGTTCCGACAATCTCAGGGCCAACGGGCCTTCGTTGTATTCGACCTGACTGAAGCGAATAGTAAAAGTATGGATATCGCGAAAACCATTCTCCTGTAAGGCCAAAGCCACCGAGCTTGAATCAAGTCCCCCGCTTAACAAGAGACCTGCCGGAACATCGCTTACCATGCGGTAATTTACTGATTCATGAAAAAGTTCATCAAACCAGTTAAAGGGGTTCTTAATGGAGGGGAAGGCGTTGGCTCGTTCTTTAAGATTCCACCACCGGTAGTGATGCAACTGCTTATTTTTTACCCTGAGAAAATGACCGGGCAGGAGTTTTTTTACGTTTTTGTATAGGGTGTTTTCACCATCCACATACCGGAAAACAAAATGTTCGCGAAGGTGATCTTCGGAGATATCTGCGGCCATTCCAAAAGCGAACAATGCTTTGGGTTCGGAAGCAAAAAGTAATGTTCCCTTTTCTTGAGCGTAATAAAGTGGTTTAACACCCAAACGATCACGACATAGCAGCAGTTCACGCTCTTCTTGATCCCAAATAGCGAAAGCCCACATACCATTTAGCCGATGCAACATATTGGCTCCGTAGCTCATCCACATATACAGGAGCACTTCGGTATCAGTCCCAGTGCGAAACTGAAACCCCTTCTGTTTCAGTTCTTCGTAGAATTCTTTGTAGTTATAAATTTCTCCGTTAAAAACAATTGCATACCGTCTGTCAGCCGACCAAAAAGGTTGTTTGCCAGCCTCAGAAACATCAAGTATGGATAGCCTCTTGTGCACTAAAGCTACTGGGCCTTCCATATATATTCCTTCGTCATCCGGTCCACGGTGAGCGATGGATTGAGCAACTCGACGGAGTACTCCTTCTCTTATATTAAGGTTTTGTTGATTGATATCTACAACTCCGGCTATTCCGCACATAATAAGTTATTGAGCTTGGGTTTGAAGTTTGATCAAGTGTTCCCATTGGGGCAATATCTTTTCCCAAGTGTACTCTTCTGCGTTGTTTCGTGCATTTCGGGAAAGTGTCTCTCTTTTATCAGTACTAATAATCAGTTCTTTAATCTTGGCAGCAAAATCAGTAGCCTCACGTTCAGCAAAAAGTACGTTTTGTTCATCCTTCCAAAGGAATGGAATTTCACCTACCTTAACGCTGACACATGGAATCCCGCAGGCTCCTGCCTCCATTAAGGCTACTCCAAAACTTTCGTATCGCGTGGTATTTAGGTACACCTGATGACTTTGATAATATCTATATAGTTCTTTATTGGAAATATACCCCAATATATCAATATGGTCTTCAAGTTTATATTCCTTAATCATTTGCCGGCATGAATTAAGCAAGCCCTGATCTGGGCCAATCATACTCAGTTTAATATCCGGAAAACCCTCTTTAAGCAAGCGCACTGTTTCAATCGCCAATTCGGGATGATAAATATTGTGGAATGCTCGAACCCATAAAAGTGAGTGCGACCGCTCAGTATTTCTGCCAAACGGAAAGTGGGTTAAATCAATAGCATTCGGCATGTATTTCACTTCAATTCCTTCCGCCTGAAACTGTTCGGCTAAAAAATGAGACGGGGTGGTAATGGTTGACGCTCGTCCTAATACCCTCCTAACCCAAGATGGATATCTTTGGTAAAACTCGAAAAATGCCCCGCCATTAAGGGTAAACACCACAGGTTTCCGCATCCAACCAGCTAAAAACGAAACTACATCTTCCATGACGAAAGCCAGTAGACCAAATGACTGGAGTAAAATGATGTCATAGGCCGAATTTCGGAAACATACAACAAAAAGAGTGTGCACCATTCGCAGTATTTTATTTCGGTAGTGCGAAACCCGTAGAACCGGATAACCTCTTTGACTGAGTTTGGTATACAAAGCACCGCCCTGCCCACCAGGCCCGGAGGGTGTATTGAAAATGGGACCGAGGATCAGGAGTTTAGGAACCCGATCTTGAGAAGTTGACATTTTTTGCACGTCCACAATTGCTAATATCGCTTATTTCTATTTAAGACTCATGCGACACCAAAGCGGCATCTTTCTTTGGTAGTTTCCTTAAAGGGTGATGGGTTAATATTTGGAATAAAAAATATGCTCTGTGCGATCATCAGCATTCTTTGAAGAACTATCTAACTAAAATACTCAGATAATTGCACATATTAAAAAATCTTTTTCTTCACTTTTGCGCGCTCCCTCGCTTTGAGTACTCCATCTTCAAAAGCAAACTAAATTGGAAGATTTTGAATCTCCCAGATCATAAGGCTTTTATCGGGAAACTGACCATATCCATCAGTACAATTTTCTACAATAACGTGTATGGGTTTGGGAAATGAAAATGGCTTTTTTTGCAGATTTAATGCCCTCCAATTGCCAGAACTAATGTTATAGTTATACCAAGTGTTTGAAAAACTGGTTGTAATAAGATATTTGATTTTGGAGGATTTTAGATTTTGAAGAAATAGGTGAATGTCACTATAAGAAAAATGCACCAAGCAATCACGGACTAAAATTGCATCAACATTCGGCAGATTGTCTTTTGTAATATCCAATACAAGAAGTTCAAGACCTTTTTGGGCGAACCTTCTTTTATTATTATCAATTAGTTCAGAAACAATATCTCCTCCAATATAACGCACACCGTTTAATGAAACATGCTGCATCCAATTTAGGTCACCACATGGAGCATCCAAGATGCTTTTTATGTTCAAATTGTTGATTATAATGGGTAGTTGTGCAACTATTTCGGTAGTTTGTGAAACCGTTGATCCGGGGCCGGATGCCGATTATCCGCTATTCCAGCTGTTTTTTTGATAAATGCCTTTGAAGACTTGTCCAATATTTTCAGCCTTACGTTTTTGTTTCAGTTTCACTTCTGTATACCAGCGGTAAACCAAGTGAAGAATAGGGAGGTTTTTAATTAATCTAACAAGATATCCTTTATTCATAGAGGCCAGTTGTTGTTATTTATTTTGTTCAACAAGTTTTTTTTTATTTTTTCTAATCTTCTCCTAGCTCTCGGATTATCCCAGCTTGTTTGGTTGGGCCGTATAGAACATTAGGTGGCACATTTTGCAATACAGTTGTATTCGCAGCCACAACAGAGCCAGCACCAATTGCTACATTGCACATCACAACTACTTGTGCCCCTATCCAGGCACCATAGCCAATTTTGATGCTGCCAATTTTGGGAGGACCATACCTGAAAGACTTGTGTTGCCTCGTATGATTTCCAGTTGAAAGCACACAGTAAGGGCTTAGTATTACTTCATTATCAATATCTATTCTACCACTGCCAAGTAGCCAGCAGCCGTATGCAATATATACATCATTGCCAATTTCTATATTTGAAGGATTATAAAATGTTATATTTCTTCCAAGGCCAAGTCTTTTCCCACATTTCTTAAAAAAAGGTCTAGCAAGTCGCTCCCGTAGTCTGATAAAAATCACATTGTCCGGCAACCAATTTGACAATAATAACACAAAATGTAAAGGCCAGTCGTAGCGGAAAAGTCTAAAGAGTTTTTGCATATCTGTTTAAAATTTCGATCATTCGCTTGGTCTGAGTTTCGAGGATTGCCTCATGAGCCAGCTCATATCCATTTTGAATGATATTTTTTCTGAATATCTGATCATTGAGCAATCGCAAAACAGCGTCGCTTATTTCCGAAGCATTCCTGGGTTGAATAATGATGCTGTCCTTTTCGTGCGTCAGATATGCCGGTATGCCCCCTACAGCTGTAGCTACCACAGGTAAGCCATTGGCCATTGCTTCCCAAATGGTTCTAGGAAATCCTTCATGATAAGAAGGAATCACATATATGTCTGCCTGCCGGTAAAAGGCATTTAATTCAGGACCAATTTGCTTTCGGCCGCGAAAACGAATCAGATTTGCTACCTCTAGCTTCCTTGCTTGTGCCTTCAGGACAGGTATATAAACCTCTTCTGTACCTTCCTCCCAGCCAACCACATCCAGTACAATATCGTGACCCTGTTTTTTTAAAAGACTGACGGCCTCTACTAGTTCCCGCAGGCCTTTTTGAAAATTGATGCGGCCGGTAAACAATAGTCGAACGGGCCGATTCAGGCAAGTGTCGTCGCGGTCATAAAAGTCTTTCAGGCTAATAGTCGTTGTTTTTACCAGTTCAATATCTTTTGTCCTACCAAGGTTTTCGTCTCGTAGTCGGGCACTGTTGGTCATGATAGGCAGGTCCTTTATTCGCCGGTTCTGGAGCCATTGATAATAATGCGTTAAGAGTACGATGGCCCACTTGCGGTGCCAGGGCTGCTGCATGCTTTGCAGCCCATCCACATAATTACCTACTAGCAGGACCGAAACTGGATGTTGCATTTTCTTCAAGGCGTTAATAATGTGTGGGCCCAATGGTGTAGGCATTCTCAATAACATAATATCGGTGTCTGCCACTCTTTCTAGTATCTTCCTGATTCTCCGGCCGGGAATCAACACACGTTCATAAAATGTAGAAGCCGGCCCAATTGGAACGAGGGTAATGTTCTTTTCCTGCAATGCGTATTCAATTTCTTGATTTTCCTCCCCCGGCCATTCCTCCAGAAATAAATACAATTCATCTACCTCCCGTGCGAGGGCGTCAATAAATACCCCTATATACCCAGGCACCCAAGTATATGATGCTTTTTTAATAAAACATGTATGATAATGGAACCCTAATTTCATCTTCTGCTAGCGGAGTGACATCTTTCTGATCAATGTGTTTTTTATCTTTGATGGCCATTTTTATCCATGCAAGGACATACAACGAGGGGCGCGGCAGCGATTTGTCCCCTTGGGGTTAGAAAAAGATGGTGAGCGTAACCATCTTTGTAGTGAAAAAAAAGAACAACATGGAACAGGAGGAGCGCCCCATGCAGGTACAAATCAGGACAGGATATTATGTGACCGTTACGGGGCTGTATGCCAAGCATGTGCCGAAAGGCTATGAGGGTGCCCAAACAATATTTTTTTCAAGTAATTCATAATCTGCCTCAACTCTGTGTGTTTCAGGCGACCTATGCAGCAATAAGTACAGGGTACCAACTGCTTTTGCCAATGTGTCTATAAAAACACCCAGATAACTCGGTACAAACAATCTACCTTGCTCTTCAGACAAAGGAATATGATAGTAAAATGCGATCTTCATTTTTTTATTTGGTTGTAGCTAACGATTGCATGAGATAATCCAAAAAGAAACCAAGGAATTGCACCCGTTAAGGAAGAAATAGCATAGAAGTGCATAGTAATGCCTAATAGACCTACTAAGGGTAATTGATGTATTGTTTGCTTATTAAGTAGCAGTAATTTGAGCAAATATAAAACAGGAGTTAATAGAATAAACACTAATAATATTAAGCCCGTAAAACCAGTTTCGCTAGCTAGTTGTATGTATGAATTGTGTGCTGATCTGGAGTTATAGAAATCAATTTTGTCCACATTAAATCTTTCATATTCTGATATTGTTGACAATTCTGAGTCCATATATTTAAAATTATTTGTTCCAATACCCAGTACTGGGTATTTCATTGCCAATTCACTCCCTTTATCTACCATTAATTCCCTCAGTAACCAAGATTTGTCATAACTCAAATCGCCTTCGCCTTCGCCTCTTAATAAATCAGCAAACCTGGGATTGACAGATTCTAACTTGTCCGCTAATGCATTGAATGCAGGCTGCATGGAGTCACTTTGACTTAGAAGATAGAGAAAGAATAACGGCATACAAGTAAAAATTACTATTCTCCTTACTGCTGGAAACAAAAATGTTGCTATCAATAGAATTTCTATTAAGCCGATGATTGCGCCTGCACGGCCATTAGTCAGCAGTATAGAGAAAAGAAAAAAAGGAAAATACCAAAAAGGTATTTTTGACTTATATTTATGATATAGGTAATAAAAAGAAATGGGGATACAAATCAATAATTGAAACACAAAAGAGTTTCTTGTCGCTTTTGTATTTATGGATAATATTTCTAAGTCAAATGCAAACTGAAAGAAATAAAAACCAAGTATGGAGCAAACGGTACCAATAAAAATCCATTTTGATATACTGTAAAACCCATTACTTTTTACATATTGAATGAAAAAAGCAGACACCAAAATCCAATAAACAGATTGTAAAGTGATTTTAACGGCACTTATTAAACCCGGATGCCTTGGCATACTGCTATAAGGGGCGAATATTGTTGATAGTATTATGATTAAAAAAAACAAAAATAATAAATAATTACTCACCAAAAGTCTGCCAATACTTGTACCGGTTTTTATTAAAATCAATAAAAATAGATAAAATGTAATTGAACTTCCAAGCACATCCAATACAGGGAATGCCAGAAAAAAGGCAAACCAATTGAGATTTTTCTGAATAGAAAGAGGGAAATAGGTAGGAGAATTTGAAACCGCGGTACTTCTCATCAATTTCCCTTTAATTCTTTGGTTACTTCTAAATTCCAATTAGAATTATCTTTCAAAGAATCATGAAATTTAAATTTTAAGCTTTTAACTAGGGCGGAAAAACTGCCCATTAAAATATCATATTTAATTTTTGTTGGTTTCAAAAGATAACTCACTACACTACCAACTAGTCTTCCTAGTATATAATGATAAAACCTTAAATAAGCATATATAATAGACCTCTCGTTTAAGCGGTAATATTCGCATGATAAATATAGTCTACTAAAAAGTACGCGAGTAGTAAAGGCTTTCTGTGAATTTGAATAGGTGCTATCTTTAAAATCGTTATGTACAAAACATTTTTCAGGATATGCAAAAATCCTGCCTTGCTTATTTAATGTATATCCTAAAATACCGTCTTCACCTTTGCCCAACTTCTCCTCATAAATGGAAAAGAGCTGCATATTAAAATTCACATAAAGAGCCTCACGTTTAACAGCAAAAGCCCCCCCGCTTAAATATTCAATAGGCTTACCTGATAACCGAGAACCTCTAATACCATTGCAGATGTAATGATTGGGTTTTGCCATAGGGTAACCGGAAAGCAATCCAATAATTTTTCTTAATTTATTTTCAGCATCTACAAGACCTTTAGGCTGATTTTCCAAAAAGTTGTTATTGTTTTCAAAAGGGAGGTTAATAGCAACAATTTTTTGGTCTTCGAATAAACTATTGATATCATCAAATACTTTACTATCAATTAATTCCATATCATCATCCAAAAAAAGTAAATGCGGGGCAGTAGAGACTCTATAGCCCAAGTACCTTTGGTAAGGTTGATTTTGGTGACTAGTACTAATCCGTTTAATTTTAGGATGGACGCTTTTTAATACATTTTTATTACTATCGCTATTGACAATAATTACAGAATCAATTGCTTTTGTGCTTTCTATTAGGTTTAAAGCAAGATTGTGCGCTGTTTGGTATCTATTATATGTCGCTATTATGACTTCTATCATCTACTTAAAAGCTTTACACCAATTTCTATAGCATGCTTTATTAATTTGTGGGGAAAATTAATTCTATTGTATTTTTTCAAAATTTTTCTATCTACATCAAGAGTATTTATTTCTTTAAATCGTTTTGGTTGGTAATAGCCCATCCCCAATGTGTCCCTAAAACGCCAATTTTCAGGACTATCGCCAAGCAATGTAGTTGAAATCATCCCTATGGAGCACATCCTAAACCATGTTGCATAGGAATTTGACGAAGCCGTATCTTCCTTCATGCCATTTGCTGTTGTTGGTTTTTTTGAAGTTTCATTTTCAAAAAAACCACCATCTTCATTTTGATAGGCAAGTAAAGCATTTAAATGAAATAATAAGGCTTGTTCCAATTCAAAACTATCTTTCATAAATGGCAAAGACTTACAAGCAAGTTCTACAAAATCAATAGACAAACAAGCAGTAAGTGGGCCTTCAAATAGAAATGGAATAACATTTTGTCCAATTAGTTCTTCATATTTCATAGGTTCATTTAAATAATGATGAATATGAAAATTATGAACAGCCCCTCCCATTGATTGAAGAATATTCTTTCTGTTGGGTGAAAAATTTTCAAAGCCACCTGTTCTTGGATTCTGAACCCTGTTATGCCATTCCAACATTTGATATAGGCGATCTTTCCCTATGGAATTACCATTCTCATTACAAAGAGCCAAATATGAAGCCACATTAACAATATTGTTTGATTCCTCCCAAGGTCTCTCTAAACTTCTTTGATTTAACCACCGCTCAAGATGATCAGCATCTAGAAAGTAATCCATATACTTAGATTGAAAGTCAAAATCCGGATTCAACAACCTGCATGCACCTACCGTATAGTTGTAACAATGCAAGTACATGTATTCTTTGGATTTGGGATATTTCGCGTCCTCAAGTGCTTTCGGAAAATAAATGCCATCACTTCTTCGGTAATTTTCCAATGTTTTTAAGACACATTTTTTTACAATTTTATCCGCATCATTTACTCCACATAGTTCATTAAGATAAACAGCAGACCAAGTACCGTAAAGCAATGCTGCTGGATATTTATTAAAATCATGATTGATTGTGTATTTGTAACCATTTTTTACTTTTAGTTTTTCAACAAAACTAAAGACTTTCTTACGTGATACATGTATTTTATCTAAACAAATATCCATAAGGTAATTAGTTAAATAATTTGTTGTAAAATTCCAAATTATTCTGTAGCCATTTAGACTTGTCAAAATCCTTGTATACTTTAAGAATAGCTTCTTCACCTATGTCTTCGGCCAAAACTTTATCATCTAATAGCGTTCTAATTGCTTCTGCAATTGCTTCTGGATATTTTGTATTTACTAAATAGCCACTTTTCAAATGATCAATAACCTCTGGTCCTGGTCCATTATTCATAAATATTACGGGCTTGCCTAAAATCATTGCTTCAGTTGGTGCGATTCCTTGCCCTTCCATGTGAGATGGATATACAGCAATTCCACATTTATCTAAAATTTTAAAGACATCTGAATGATGATTTAACCACCCAGTAAAAAACATTTTATGATGTAAATCTATGTCTAACAAAGTATATAGATACTCGGTATAAGGTTTATTATTTACCTTTCCTAATGACTTTCCAATAATAACAAGATTTAAGTCAGGATATTCGAATCCTATTATGTTAAATGCACTGATTAATTCCTCAACCCCCTTCTTTTTTATTACTGAGTTTGCAAAGACAATATATCGTCCATATGTATCATTGTAATTTATTGAACTAATTTCATTCTTTACTTTTAATATTTTTTCAATATCAATACCATTATAAATCGTTACAAAATCCTTTCTGAAACCGCAAAATTCTAATGTCTTCTCACCACAATAATTTGATACAGCCACTAATGCATCTGCCTTTTTAATTGTTCTTTTCTCTAACCAATGCCAAAGTCTTGAAGGAGGCCTTTCAAGCAAAGTATCAAAATAAATCTGTGAACCATGCATACGAACAACAAAAGGCCTTACAGGTGACCCTAATGGAAACCATCCCGTAGATTCTGGACTTTCTAACAAATCAAACTTGACTTTTTTATGAAGCTTAACAATTTCTTTGTAGAGGTTTATCCTATCAAAAATAATTCTTAATCTTACATTATTGACATTTGATTGAGGAAGACGTATGATATTTACACCATTAATTATTTCTTCCTTTCTCGATATTAAGTCAGGAGAGTTATTTTCGTAATAAATGCCAACAACGTAAACTTGCCATCCAATTGAAACTAAGCCCTCAGCTAAATCCCTACTAAAGGAGCCTACGCCGCCATGAACTTCCGGAGGATATTCGTAACAATTAATTAATATTTTTTTCATAAATGCTTCTTAGAGCTTGTTTAAAAATTTAATACCGAAGAGCAGTCGATCCTCCAAATAACCATTGAGATATTGGCTAAATGGAGGAATAATTGGGCACTTAGGGGCGTATGTTCGTAGTCCATAACTACTCTTCTGAAGAAATTCAACCATGCGAAAGTTCGTTCAACAACCCAACGTTTGGCTTCTACAACAAATCCTCTTGTGCCATCTTTACGCTTGGGTGACTCAAATATCAGTCCGGCATTTTCGACCGCCTTTGCAAATGTCCCTCTGTAAGATTTATCAACCATGATCTTTTTCAACCGACACAAATCTGAACTAATATCTTCAAGAAGCTGTCCACCCTGTATGCTATCATGTTGATGAGCCGCATGAACATAGGCGCACCAAATTCGACCCATTACATCTACCAAAATTTGACGCTTCCGGCCATTTACTTTTTTGTTTGGCAACTTTACCCACTTGTCCAATATACTGTCGGGCTACGCCAACACTTTTTTTCCCCGACTTTTCCCAGCCACTTTCGTCCAATAATAGTCCTTTGGGCTTCGCTACCCTTTCATTACAAGCATTTGTATCACTTATTGTCAAGGTTGCCTGCATCTTTTCTGATACAGAATCCATAACGGCAAACGAATCCCAAGGTGATTGGCTGATAAAGTGCTATAATTGGTCGTAATCACTATTCGGAATACGCTCTATCATGCGCTCTATATTACTCATACATTCGTGAAGAAGACCGCTTAGAAACTGACCGCACTTTACTATATTGTACGTTTTATACTTCATGCCGCAAGGTTTTGTGTATGTCGAAATAGTTGAAAATTGTGGGTTAAACGTGATTTCAATTCCTTTTTCATAGGTTTTTTATGCAAAGAGTTCAAGAAATCGACGATAGCGGCTTGAAAGGATTTTGGGTCTGGAAAATAGTTTGCGTTACAGACTTCGGCCTTGACGAGTTTCCAGAGCCGTTCGATTAAATTGAGGTTTGGCGAATATGGCAGAAGAAAGACCAAATTGATACCCAAACTTTGGGCGGTCAGTTTGACCAACTCACAGTGTTGATACCTCGCATTGTCGAGAATTATGAAAATCGGCAGCCCGACATACTCTACTGCGATTCTTTTCAATAATTCCACCACCGTTGTGGAGTTGATATAGTCGGTATTGAACAGAGCGGTCAGTTTATGGGTGGTGGAGTTGATTACACCCAGCACGTTCAGACGGAAACGGCCGGGGGCGATTTTGACATAAACACGCTCAAAGCACCAGACCATCCCGATAAACGCGGCCAAAACGAAGTGGGCGCCATCCATAAAAAGCACATGGCATTTCGCTTCTTTGGCTTCTTGAACAAGCGGTTGAAGCATGTTGTCATGGAATTCTTGCTGTTTTACCGGGTCTGCTTTGGCCGGCCCCTGTACGGTGGAGCGTACCTTCATCCCGATACGATGAAGAAAAGTTCGAACACGACCCAAACTGCGCTTGACCCCAGTCAGGTCTTTGATGCGTTGTCGAGCTTCTTTGACTGTCCGCGGTGGTCGCTTCCTAAAAGAGGCTTCCACTTTGGGTTTGTGCTTGTCCATTTTGCTCCTTGGCCCGCAAAAATTCAATGTCCGCAACCCTTCCATGCCGGATTCTTCGTAAAGCCTGAGATAATTGCCAACCGTATTGCGGTGGCAATCCAAAATATCAGCAATCTGCCCGTTTTCATAGCCCTTATGTTTTAATCGAAGGAAAAACATTCTTTGTTGAACATGGACTCGGGATGGTTGAATCTTTCGTTCTTTACGGTGTTTGCATCAGCTTCGCTAATACGAATATTACTGGAAGGCATAGATTTTTAAGTTTGACAACCCAAATATCTATTGCCTCCTTGTTTTTATCACTTTTTCATGCACAAAACCTTACACGGCGTAGTATATAGCACTTAAACAAGCTGGTGTAGTCTTTCAAATAGTCTTCGATTTTTTTTCAGTATTGATTTTCATCCCGCAATACCGCCGTTTTTTACAACTTTACAAACTTTTTACACCGCCTTTTCAAAGTGCCAAAGTAGAATTAGTTAGTAAAATTAATTTATACCTTCAATTTAATATTATTTATTCAATTGTTAATTATTAATAATCAGTTTTGAATCAAGTAACTTACAATGTAAGCTTCTAGCCCCTTGAAATCAGCCCTGCATCTTAATATTTCCTTTATTTGCAAATTAAATGGCTCTTTATCAAGATAAACTCCGGAAAGTTTAGAAAGACGAATGTTAGGACCAGAAGGTTTATCCTTATTGTATGATTGCTCGATTCCTTCTTTAAAAATGTGTTCAGTAACTATTATAAAATGATATCTATTGAATTTTTTAATAATTGAAAGAATATCCCTATTACTCAAATGTTGAAATACCTGTCTAATCGTTAATAATTGGGATATTGGCAAATCATCATTTGAACCATCTAAAACTTTAAACTCAACATTATAAAGATTTGAAAAAACACTTTGATTACGTTCAATGAGTGAAGATACCACATCACATGCAGTATACTTTACATCCAAATTACTAGTCACAATTTGACTACCTATACTAAAATTGCCGCATCCTAAATCAGTAATTGTTTGAATTTTATAATCAGATATAAATTTATTTAGACAAGCTACATAATCTTTTGCCACATCACCATAAGAACCAGGTCCACTAAAAAATGCATCTACTTCTGTTAAATTAACACCCCATAACTTTTTTTCATAAATTTCCGAAAATATGTCTGCATTCGATCGATTCAAAAAAGGTTTTTGACTTTGACGAATAGTATAATCCCTGTACATGGATTTTACAAAAGGGAAAATGTATAAGATAATATTTTTAATGTATTTTAATATTAATTTCATTCTATATGCTTGTTTAATTGTAATTTGATTTAATGTGATATAAAATTCTTTTAATTTGATAATATCTATTCTTCATAAAGCATTTAAAATAAAGTAAATGAAATAGCACTTTGGGAAAATTAAATCTAATATATTGATTTTTAACAAGATTAAGTTTTTTTTTTCTACTTTCTACGCAATCAATAGTAAGAGCAGCGCAATAAAAAGGTAAAAAAGCAAAGAAGCCAAGCTTCAGACTATCCAATAAATTAATATGATTTAAGTTCTGTTTTATAGATGTTACAATATTTTGAATATCTTCACCGCTAACATTATAGGTAATAGTTGCCTGATAATTATGCTTTCGTTCATATGATAATATTTCAGGCAAGTAGACTACTTTATTAGCCATTGATATTCTCATCCACAAATCATAATCATTACAATATTTTAGAGAAAGATCAAAACCCCGTTGTCTTAAAAACTCATCTTTTCTAATAATAACACAAGTAGGATTTCCAACTGGATTTGTATTCATCAAAAAAAGAGTTCTAGACTCTTTTGGATTTACAATATTTACCCCTTTACCTGGTCTTTTTCTTATAGGACCAAATTTTTTAAAATCTTGGTAATATCTACCTTGTGATGAGGTAATTAATTTTATATTAAAATCATCAAAATATGGCAAAGATCGTTCAAGATAATTATTTACAATCCAATCATCCGAACAAATAAATTTTATATACTTACCATTTGTATACTTAGCAGCTTCCATAAAATTAGGATACATGCCTATATTTTGTGAATTTCTATAAACTTTAAGGCGGAAATCATTAAATGAGTTTATAAGCCTCCAAGATTCATCCGTACTACAGTTATCGACTACAATAACTTCAATATTTTGATACGTCTGATCTAAGGCTGATTGTATGGCTTCGCCAACAAACTGACCATTATTATAATTGGGTATACAAATAGAAACTAAAGGTTGGTCGTTCATTTTAATATTTTTGATATTAATCTTTCCATCCAAAAGCCGGGTGTACGTCTATGTAATTGTTTCTCTAGTTTATTTAAATGAGATTCAAGCTTAGCGTACGCCTCTTTTAATAGAGCCAAGTCATTAAAATGATAGGCAGTTTGATTAGGAAATAAAGATTCAGTGAAACTCGAAGTATTAGTTTTACCGTCGATGTATTTTATATACAAATCTGCTGGTAGCTCTTTGTTTGGGCTTTCTAATTTTAGTTGAATTATATCATTAATTAACTGAGCTGCAACAGCTGAACTATTTCCAATAGAAGATAAGGTATCTTCAAGCAAATGCTGTTGGAGCATCACTTTAATTGGTTCGGGATTGATCAAAGAATTGATGACCAAATCAATCTGCTCGCTTCCTTTAATTTCCCAGGCAGCTTTCATATAATTAGGTGCTATGCTATAATCTGCAATTGCCACAGGTACACCGAGCAACATAGCCTCATAGGCAGCAGTACTAGGTTGGCAAACTACTGCATCCACATTTCCTAAAAACTCTTCCAGATTATCTGATATGTCATTTTCTATGGGAAAATCAAGCGTTTTACTAAATCCCTTTCTCAATCTCCAAATAACATCTATCTTACTTTGATTTCCAGCCCATTTATAAATATCTTCAAACAATTTTTTAGATTGTTGAATTTGTTCATTTGTGTATCCGGCAGTATTTCCTGACATTACACCGATAATCTTAGTACCATTATTTAAAACTTTTTTGGTTTGGGATTGATTATATCTATCAAATCTCGGCAGCCCAGTTATTTCACATTTGCCTTGATTGCCAAAAAAATCGAGAAATCGATACGTTGAAGGACCAGGGACAAAAATTTTATCGCATAACACTGGAAAATAAGGTGCTGCTTTACCACCAAAAGACCATTTAGGGTTTTCAAAAAAATGTTTCCATTCTATCGTACCATCCATCATAAGAATGGTGGGTATATTATAGTGTTTACACTTCTTTATAAAAACTTCATGTTCATATAGCCAATCACCCAAAAAGATAACAGCCAAAGGAATTTCTTTTTCCAAATCTACATCAAGAACAATATCCCTAAAAACTAATTCATACTTTAAATAATCGCAAATAGGCGTTATATAATTATGACGGTCAGGTGTAATTACTAAGATAAAATCTTTCATTTGTTTATAACTAAGAGTACTGCAGTCTGAATACTTTTCTTGTTTATTAAGAGGCCTAATGCTAAAATAATGATAGTAAATAATGTTATGATAATTATCGCACTATATAACTGCTTATCAATTAAGTAAGAAAACAAGCTACAATAATTGATAATGCTATAGTAGTATTTCTCAAAAGAAAATAACTGCTTTGAGCCAAATTAGTTTTTCCCTCTTCAATAAAGTTACCGAAATAAGGTCTCAAATTATTGAAGATGGTAAAAGCGACATTCCCCACGAAACTTTTTATTTGGCGCACTTTTTTCATTAAATGAAAACATCTGTAAAAGCAATTGATTGACAATGGGGTTTTTTTAAAACATTTTTGTTTAAAAATGCAAAAGGCTGTGAATTAGTTAAATGCCAGTTTTAAATTTTTTACTGGGAAATGTCGGTTTTATATAAGTATCTACTAATTTACGGTCAAAATCCCAGTTTGTATAATAACCACCGTCTCGTAAAGTACAGTCTAGTATTTTAGTCATAATATTATTTAAATTTCTGGAACAAACTTCATGACTTCACCTTTTCTGTAGGGTAAAGCTCCTACCAATAATTTTCCTTTAGCTTCCCATTTGTTCCACCAAAATTCTGAAAATTGAAGAATACTTTGTGGTTTACCACTACCAACATTAAGATATTGTGGCTCAAATTCTTTTCTAAAAGCTATTTCTTTTACTTCCTGTAAAAAACGTTCTGCAACAGCTTCTACATCAATGAAATCTCTGACTTGTGCACCAAACGTCATTGGGAAGTCTTCTCCGTTAAGAGCCGCTTTTCTTAAAGATGGCCATAACCTGGATACAGATTCTCCCTCTCCAAAAACCTGGAAAATTCTTAAATAGCTTATTTTTACTCGGTGTTGGATAGCAAATTGATAAAATGCAATGGATGACATAGCCTTTGATGCAGGATAGGTTTGGGTAGGTTCCAGAGGAGCATCAACAGGGATGAAATCAAATCTCTCTCCCGATTTGCCATATTCAAAACAGCTTCCCGCTATAACAAAATATTTTATACCTGCCTCTACAGCTTTTTGAAATAAGCTTAAAGGTTGCAAAACATTATAGTGAATGCAGTTTTCCAATGTATCATAAGGTACGTTTGCCGAGTGAGCTGCCAAATGAATAAGAACACTAACATCTGCAAAGTCTTCTACGGTAACTTCACCAATTGATTTTGTCAACCATAGAGGTTCACTACTCAGGGATATTTTTGTACATGATCTAATGCTTCTTCTTAAAGCAATAATATCAAACTTTTGTTCAATTGCTTTTTTTAAAAGATGAGACCCAATAAATCCAGTTCCACCAGTAAGAAAAATCTTCATTTTAAAATGGCGAATTAAATTCTTCTAAAGGTAAATGATTAAGGTCTCTATCTGAAACAATCGGGTTTAAACAAGGCCAATCAAAATCAATACTATTCCATAAAATTCCAGCATCTTCTTCCGGACTATACACAGTACTAACCTTGTAAAACATAGTTGAGTTATTTTCTAATGCCAAAAAGCCATGGGCACAACCTTTTGGGATGTACAATTGGTATGCGTTTGATCCATTAAGCTCAAAATATGAAACCCTTTTATATGTTAAGGATTTAGTTCTAATATCTAATACAACATCAAGTACTTTACCCTGAGTACAAGAAACTAACTTGAAATGATCTTCAGGTGGTAGTTGAAAATGCATCCCTCTTAAAACATTTTTATTAGATTTTGAAAAATACTCTTCTTTCCAATCTGTATTCAAATTGTTTTCTCTGAATACATCATCATGGAAAGTTTTATAAAACGCACCTCTTTTATCTGCAATAAGTTTTGGTTTTATTAAAACCAAACCATCTATATCAGTCTTTATAACATCCATTCTATCAAAAATTTAATCCAAAGAATTCCTCTAATTTTTCAGCCATATACTCAAAATGATCTTCATCTAAAGCAGGATAAATACCGAGCCAAAAGGTGTCATTCATCGTTTTATCTGTATTTTCTAAGCTTCCAACCACTCTATGAGGTATATTCTTAAAATAAGGCTGTTTTAAAACATTTCCTGCAAACAATAGCCTGCTGCCTATTTTATTCTCATCTAAAAAGCGCAGTAAATCCACTCTTTGTGCACCAACATTGTCTTTTAAGGTAATCGGAAAACCAAACCAACTTGGCACACTGTTGGGGGTAGGTTCAGCTAGGTGAATAAATTCTGTAAGTGAAAACAATCTATTTTTAAAATAATCAAAATTTCGCCTTCTTTTTTCAATAAAACTATCCAGCTTATCCAATTGTGCTAATCCGCAAGCTGCTTGCATGTCAGTGATCTTTAAGTTGTAACCCGCATGAGCATATACATATTTGTGATCATAGCCAAAAGGTAATGTGCCATGCTGTTGTGCAAATCTGCAGCCACAGGTATTATCTTTTCCGGGTGCACAGTAACAATCTCTACCCCAATCTCTGAACGACTCGGCTATTAGTTTTAACTGAGGATCTTTCATAAATACAGCCCCGCCCTCACCCATGGTGATATGGTGTGCAGGATAGAAGCTCAAGGTTCCTATGTCTCCAAAGGTGCCCACTTTCTTCCCGTTATAGGTTGCACCCAATGCATCACACGTATCTTCAACCAACCACAAATTATACTTTTTACATATTTGAGTAACCATGTCTAGATTAAATGGGTTACCCAATGTATGCGCTAACATAATAGCCTTTGTTTTTGGACTTATTGCTCCTTCAATTAAATCTGCATTGATATTATGGGTAGATAAATCTACATCTACAAAAACAGGAATGGCTCCAAATTGAACAGCTGGATTCACTGTTGTTGGAAAGCCTGCGGCCACCGTAATAACTTCATCTCCTTTGTTGATGGCACGCTCTCCAAGTTTATGAGAAGTTAAAGTTGAAAAAGCTACAAGATTTGCCGAAGAACCTGAATTAACGGATAATACAAATGGTATATCCAGAAATTTAGCAAGTTTTTTCTCGAAAGCGGCATTAAATCTACCTGTAGTTAACCATGCATCCAATGACGCATCAACCATGTTGGCAATCTCAGCTCCGTCCAGAACCTTTCCAGATGGTGGAATTACAGATATTCCTGGAATGGGAGCACTATTTTGATACTTTATTTTAGCGTATTCAGTCACCAAGTCTTGAATTTGGTTTCTTATATCTTCCAATGTTGAATGGTTCATTTCTTAAATATTATAAATGATAATCTTTTATTTCCTTTAGGCTCAATTCGCGTATATCTTCATTTCTCATAAATGCTTTATGCCATTGTACTATACGCTGTAGTGTTTCTTTTACATGCCATTTGGGTTGCCATTTCAAATAATACTTGGCTTTTGAGCAATCTAACTTCAAAAAGGTGGCTTCATGCGGGTTCGGTTTATCATCAAGTCTCCATGATGCTCCCTCTCCCCAAAAACCAATAAGTTCATCTAAAATCCATGAAACAGATTTACAATCGTCATCATGAGGACCAAAATTCCATGCATCTGCTACTTCAATTCCTTTTTTATATAAATCCTCGGTAAGTATTAAATATCCTGATAAAGGTTCCAAAACATGCTGCCATGGTCTAGTAGCCATAGGGTTTCGTATAATGACAGGTTCTTTCCGTTCAAAAGCATTAAGAATATCGGGGATTAGTCTATCCATAGCCCAATCGCCACCTCCAATTACATTACCTGCTCGTGCTGATGCTACTGCGGTCCTTCCTTCTTCATTAAAAAAAGATCTTCTGTATGCGGAAGTCACCAACTCCACACATCCTTTACTACTGCTATAAGGGTCGTGACCACCCATGGCTTCCTTTTCTCTGTAACCCCAAGCCCACTCGCGGTTCTCGTAACATTTATCAGTGGTAATGGATACTATCGCTTTTAGATTTTCACAATATCGCCCTGCTTCTAAAACTTTGGCTGTACCCATAACATTGGTGTCATAAGTTTCCAATGGGGAATAGTAAGAAAATCTGACCAAAGATTGGGCTGCCATATGAATGAGAATATCCGGATTAAATTCCAGCATACTCTTTTTTAACTGCTCTAAGTTTCTAATATCTCCAATTTCAGAAAGCATATTATCAGCCACTTTGGCTACATCAAAAAGTGAAGGTGTGGTTGGCGGCTCAAGAGAGTATCCCTTCACTTGTGCTCCTAATTGTTGCAACCACAATGAAAGCCAAGCACCTTTAAAGCCAGTGTGTCCAGTTAAAAAAACCTTTTTGTTCTTCCAAAAATCCTTACAAACTTTTCTCACGATTTCCATAGTTTCCATGGTGCATTACCAGTATCCCACAATTCTTGTAATTTTTGCTTATCTCTTAATGTATCCATCGGTAGCCAAAATTCTTCATGCTTATACGCCATTAGTTCTCCGTCTTCTGCTAGGCTCATTAAAGGTTCTTGTTCCCAAATCGTTGAATCACCCTTTATTCTATCAATTACATCAGGAGACAAAACAAAAAAACCTCCATTAATCATGGCACCATCCCCTTTAGGCTTTTCCTTAAAGTTTAAAACTTGGTTGTTTACTATATCAATTGCTCCAAATCTTCCTGGAGGGTATGTGGCTGTTAGCGTAGCCTGTTTTCCATGTTCTCTGTGAAACTTCATGCTTTCACCGATATTCACACTACCTACACCATCACCGTATGTAAAACAGAAAGCTTCTTCATCTTTTACATATTCTTGAACTCGTTTAAGCCTACCTCCGGTCATAGTTTCTTCCCCTGTATCTACAAGAGTCACTGTCCACGGTTCAGCACGTTTTCTATGAACCTTCATCGAATTACCTACCATATCGAAGGTTACATCACTTTGGTGCAAGAAGTAGTTCGCAAAATATTCCTTTATTATATATCCTTTATATCCGCAACAAATGATAAAATCATTTACCCCGTAGTAAGAATAAATTTTCATAATGTGCCAAAGAATAGGCTTGCCTCCTATTTCAACCATTGGCTTAGGTCTCAACGAAGTTTCTTCACTTAATCTAGTTCCTAATCCACCGGCAAGAATTACTGCTTTCATGTATTCATTAATTTGATTCTAAAAATGCGTCAGAATAAAATTGATCTGACTGTAATCCTTTGGATATCAGTAATTTTTTCGAATCCTCTATCATCTTGCTAGAGCCGCATGCATAAACGGTAGCGTTTGTCAAGTCAATTTCTTGTTCCCAAAGAACATATTGAACATATCCTTCGTAAAAACCATCAACTTTACATCTTGATAAAGTTGGGAAATAATTTATATCCAGACTTTTAAAATATTCTAATTCTATCAAATCAGTCTCAAGTCTACCTCCATGAAATACAAAAATTTTCTGCATGTATATTAAGTCTTTATTTATAGGGCTTTGTAAAATACTTAATATTGGAGCAATTCCAGTACCTGTAGCAAGGAAGATTATGTTTTGTAACCTTTGCTCTCTCAAGAAAAACGTTCCAAAAGGTCCTTCCATTCTCAATAAATCATTTTCCTTGGCTTCCTCAATCAAATATTTTGACATTAATCCATTTGGATATACCTTTATGTAAAAAATAAGCATGTTATCATTTTCAACACCTCCTATCGAGTAGCTTCTTTTTATATTTCCCTTGATTATATTAACGTACTGCCCAGGTAAAAATTTAAAATCCGTCTTGGGAGGGAATCGAAGAACAATTTTTATGATATCACTGTTAATCTTTAAGATTTCATGAATCTTTACTGGAATGGTTTTCGGTTTTTCGAGTTTAACTCCACTAATCACATTAAGATCAAGTATTAAATCAGATGTTGGATTTCTTACGCAAGTTAAGATGTAATTATTATTTCTTTCTTCTTCACTTAAGCCTAACTCAAAAGAAGTGGTTTCACTTGTTCCGCTTAGGACTCTTGCCTTACAACTACTACATCTACCACTAAGACAGCTATGCTCTATTAATATATCTTGTTCTTTAGCACTTATAAAAATACTCTTATTAGGTTGAATATTGAAATTTAAGCTATTTACTATTACGTTATACATTAATTATCATAATTATTTAGAAAAAATATAACAATTTATTTTATCAAAACCCTTTATCAAACGCCATTTAACGACAATCTTGTTTTGATTTTGTGCCCATTCGTTTAGATCAGTAAAGAGTTGAATGGTTTCTGCAATTTGTTGTGCTGTATATCCAGCGGTATTGCCGGACATAATTCCAATCGTAGGCTTTAATACTGGTGATTTTCTTATATTATCAATTTTATAGGTGTCTAATCTGGGTAACCCCGTAATTTCAGTTTTTCCAGGGTTCCCAAAAAACTCTAAAAAACGATATGTACTATGTCCAGGCGCAAATATTTTATCACAATATACAGGCAAGAATGGGGATTCCTTATTTCCAAAAGCCCATTTAGGGTTCTCAAAAAAAAGTTTCCACTCAATAGTTTCATCGATCATCAGTATGGTTGGGATTTTCTGTTTTCAGCATTTCTCAACGAACTGAGACAAATCCGAAGTACAATCGGCAAGAAAGATTGCGGCTTGGGGGGTTAAACTCTCGAACTCTTCCCAATCCAAAGTTTTTTGAAACCGGAGAGGGTAGTTTAGGAAATTTTCAGTAGGTTCAATGTACCTTTCTCTGTCTGGAGTAATGGCTACAATGTTCATCTAGTTAAATGAAATTTTGAATAGATAGGTCAAGCGTTCTTAGTGATACTTTTTAAGATATTGATGAATCGTCTTAGGTAGGTTGATGGACTTTTCATGCTATCGAGGTATTGATATATATTATTCACGGTCTCGTCTGTCAATAATTCAGAAAAAGTTGTCAACAGGTACATAGTATAGTCATATTTTTTATAAATAATTGAGATGAAAATTATTTTTTTTAAAAATTTTGCATCAATTCGATTTTGCAAATAAAGGTCATTAGGGAAATATATAGCGTTAGCAAACATTATTTGACCTGCGGAAGGATAATTTTTATCATTTTCTTTTCTTAAATAATATGCAGGTTCAAAATCCATCAGTTCAAATCCAAACCCCCTTATAAATGTATCAATCTCACTGAAAATTGGTTGGTTTTGATAAATTGGGTTAAATTCTACTTCTATTTCAATTCCCGCTATATTTCTTAGCGTATTAATCGATCCTTTTAATATATTTAATTCACTACCTTGAGTATCAACTTTTAAAAAATCAATTGACGTAATATTTGCTAATTCTAGTGACTCATCAACAGTTGTAAGATTTACTGTAATTTCATCCGTGATGTCAAATCTACCTGGGTCGACATACTTATTAACAACAATTGGGTCTGGTTTAAATAAAGAACTTAATTGTTGTTTTTTAGTAATATAAAGATTGCTTTGTATGTTTTCTTCCCCTAAAGCTGCATTTATGAATATATTTTTGGAAGATATGTTTTCTTGAATTAGATTTTCATATTCCATTTTGTCAGGTTCGTAACCGACAATTTTAATTATACTTTCGAATTTTTTCCACTTTTTTTCAACTCCTCCCGATGCACCAATATCCAAAAGAGTAAATTCTTCAAGATTAAGTAATTGTTGGAAATTGCTTTGATTTAAGTTTGTCATTTTAGACGCGATAGTCTGAATTTAAATGAATAAAGTATTTTAAAATCACTTATGTTAAACAATACTAAAAAGGTTAGCAAACTTATTGCCAGGAACAATGACTTTGCAATTAAAAGCCATATCTGGTTTCCTGATGCAGGAAAATTGGCCATCATAAGTACAGAAAATCCAATTAAAATAATTGTTTGAAGCAGTAAATTAAGATTGTTGCTTATGTAGGAGCTCCAGGTTTCTAATCCTTTATTATTTAACAAAACTCCATAAATAATCAGTTGAAATAAGAATCCAGAAATAAATGTCCCTCCAATAATTCCAATTAACCCAAAATGGACTCCCAAAAAGTACGACACCAATATATTAATGAACCCTTCAATAATTCCATATAAACTTTGCTCCTTAACTACAAGGTTGGAGGTAAGAAACACCCTTGCGGGTAACTTCCAGCAATAGTATATTAGGTTGAATCCTAAAGCTATAGTCAATAGATCACCTCCAAAAAAGCTAGGGCCAACCCAGATTTCTATAAATGCTTTGTTTGCATAAATTATAATACATGCAGACAAGGTGGATGCTAGTATGCTAACCTTTCGAAGTATGACATAGTATTTGTATGCCTTTGCCACTTCTCCGGCACCAACCATTTTACTTATATAGGGTCTAAAATTGTTTGATATTGAATATATTAAACCTCTAACTAGTTCGAATAATTTGGCAGTGATAATGAGTATTGCTACAGTTTCTATATTTATTAATTTTCCGGTTAGAATTTGATCGAATTTTTCAATTAATAATACTGATATTGATCCAATGAAAAACCAAATTCCCAGTTTAAACAGTTCATTAAAGTGAACAAGGTCAATTTTGAAATAGTTTATTTTTAGATCCGGAAGGTATTTGTGTACTCTGAGAATAGAAAATCCTGTTGAGAGGCATTGTGTTATGAGAATTGAAATCGCCATGCCTGTTATACCAATTCCATAATTTAAAAATAAAATTATAAGTAAGCTATTTATAATTATTGTTATAATGCCAATTAAATTGTCAATATGTATTTTTCTATACGCAGTTAAGAGGCTGGTATAGGTTTGGGAAATCATTGTAATAAAAAAACTAACAGAAAGTAAAATAATAACCCACCGAATTTGTAAAATATTGATAGTTTCAATTTTGAACAGGTCTACAAAATTATAACTTAACAATACTCCCAAAATCAATCCTAAAATTCCCAATAGAATTTGAAAGGTGGCTGTGATACTTGCATATTTTGATACTAAAGCAACATCATCTGTGTTTCTGGATGCGAAAACGTTCAATGCGCCTCCAAACCCGAAATTGATTAGCCCGATTAATAAAATTGTGCTTTGCGCAAGATTATATGAGCCAAATTCTGATTTTGAAATGTACGTTAATATAAATGGGGTTAAAAATATAGCAACTGTTATCTGAAGAAAAGTTCTTAGATAGCTTGTAGCGATGCTTTTAATGTACGAATTGTTCATGTTTGATTTTGCAGTTGATTCTCTGATTAATCCAGTTGAAAAAATAATTATACTATATACATTTCAGGATATTGTATTCTTGAAATTCACAATGTATTGTAATCCAGTATTTTTCAATTCCAGATTATTATACCCTATGAAGTTTATCCCATTATTCAACGCAGCGTCCAGATCATTCAAGGAATCGCCAACCAAGACAGTGTTTTCCTTTGAGTAAGCGTTTTGGGTCAATACACCCGTCACCAATTCAATCTTCGGCGTTGGCGAACCCTGTATAGAAACAAAATATTGATCTATTCCCATCTCCTGGCACAAAAACCTCAATTCTTCCTGGTCAGAACCCGAGACAATGTGCATGGGGATCTCGTGATAATGTGCCCGAACGAATGCCATGGAGTCTTCGATCAGTAAATCAGGATTTACCAGCAACTGCCGCATGATTTCTGAAAACTTTCCGGCCCAGACCATGATCTCTGACGCTTTAATCGGCTCATTTCTAATGGTTTGAAAAAAATACCTAAATTTAACATACCTTGAAAGGCCTCCATTCTTTCGGTGATAATCCAGCAAAGCGGCTACCTGCTCTGGGGGAAACTCCGCCAGAACCTTTTCAAAACCCAGGTCGCGTACAGCGTTGGAGTCCATCAATACCCCGTCGAAATCCCAGAGGATTACTTTGAAATCAGCGAGCATCTGTAAGTTTTCTGAGTACGTTTTCAAGGTCTTCCGGATGATCTACCGGAATGGAATCTTTGGACATTTCCAGCATCCTGACCTCGTAGCCCATTTCCAAAAAGCGCAGTATTTCGATGTCTTCCTCGGATTCCAGCGGTGTTTTTCCTTTTTGAGCACGGAAGGCATCCAAAGCTTTCTTGGGAAAGGCATACGCGCAGACCTGCCGAAAGGAAAAATGAAACCCTGACTGTTTATTGCCCGGAATGGGGGAGCGGGACATATACAATAAACGCCCATCGGGCCTGAATACGACTTTGGGTACGAATACTGATTGGTATTGTGATGCGTGCTCAATGGCGCAATATCCATTTAGAATTTCGCCGGGATAGTGATGCAGCGCATCCACCAACAGTCTGATATCCAGAGGATTAAACACCGGTTCATCGCCTTGAACATTTAGGTAATAATCCGCCTCAATTTGTTCTGCTACTGCTGCTACCCGGTCTGTGCCGGTCAGACAGGCATCGCTGGTTATCAAGACCTGGATTCCCAGTGCCTGGCAATGGGTCACAATCCGCTCGTCTTCAGTCGCCACATAAATATCCTCTGGAGGGAAAGCCAGGGCGCATTGCTCGTACACCCGTTGAATCATGCTTTTTCCCAGAATATCAGTCAAGGGTTTGCCGGGAAAGCGGGTGGACTGGTAACGGGCGGGAATAACCAGGATACTTTTCATGCAGTCTCTTTAGACAATTGCGTAAATAGAGTGAGGCATCAGGTTTTTATACCTTGTACTGGTAAGTGCCGTCAGTTGAAGTCCCGCCTTTGAAGCATCGGCAAACAAGGCTTCGTTTTCTATGAAGAGCTCCTGTTCCTTGGTGCCCAATTGTTCCGAGGAATAGCCGTCGTAACCAGCCACAAAACATTCCGTAATTCCAAGACTCAGCGCAAGTTGTAGAGAGAGGGCCGTATGGGAGTCTTTTACCAAATGTGTAAACTCAACAGAGGGCAGTTCAAACGTTGATTTTTTTACTTTCTCCGGAACAAAAGTTCCCATTTTTCTTGGGAAGGGCGGCAGCACACAAACGCCATTAAAATCTTCCATCTTGTCAAATAGATTCAGCAGCCGAACCCCTTCGTTGCCAACCAGGCAGTAGTATTGATCAATGGGCAAACCTGCAAATGGCAATGCGTTTTTTGAACTGGAATGGATAATACAAAAGTCGTCCGTTTGTGCTTCTATAAAGTGTCTCAAAGCCTCTGCGTCGGTAATTGCGCTGGATCCTCCGCCGATCAACAATGCTTTGGTTTTGGGGCGGTCAACAGACAAAACGGGGAATTGTATGTTGTCTTTTACCTTATCTTTTTGATTGTGTAAAGCCCTTAGAATGCTATTGATAGAATAGTATCTTTTGCCTACCCAATCCATGACCTCTTTTTGCGGCAGTGAATGGGCGCCTGAAACCATGTAGGGCAGGTTGGTGCCCCACTCGTATTCTTTGTGGAGCGGAGCGAATGCGTCCGTGACTGCGGCCAGGGCGTTGAAGTCAACCTCTAATCCTTGCTTAGAATTTAAAGTAGTGAACAACAGTTCTGTTTTCAAATTTCCAGCCCCTCTGCCCATACCCAATACCGTCGCATCAATAATGTCTGCGCCGCATTCTATGGCTGTCAGGCTGTTGATCAGGGCAAGTTCCAGATTGTTGTGCCCATGAAAACCAATCGGAACCTCTACGTTGGACTTAACCATTTGGTATATTTCTTTCACATCGTCGGGATAAACACCGCCGTAAGAGTCCACCATATAGAAGTAATCTACCACGCCGTTCACCAGTTTCAATTCCTCCAGAAAATGGGCATCCTCCTTCCATTTGGACATATACATCACATTAAACCCTACTTCAAACCCCATTTTTTTGACCGCCTCGGCCAATTGGATGGATCGGCCAAGGTTTTTTGGGTCTATGGCAATACGTACCATTGAAATGATGCCTTGGCAGGGGCCTAACAAGGCGGGAACTATTGCTGCTCGGACATCCTTTTCATTCAAAATAACGACTAATTTTTTGCTCGACTTTTTCCGTATACGTTCCAATACATGAACGGGACAATAGTAGTATTCGCCATAATATCCTTCCAGTACTGGACTTCTGTAGCCGAGCTCCAGGTACTCCGCTGGAAGGTTGTTAAAAGATTCCAGATAGGTATTGACCAATTCCCGACTAAAATCCCAGTTGGTATAATAACCTCCATCGCGCAGTGTACAATCTAATATTTTCATAGCTTAATTATTTGCGCTTTTTTGAATCCTCTTCCTTCCCGATCAGGCACAAGTACCAAGTACGTTACGCCTTTAATAAACTTTTTATGATCAGAACTCATTTGCTTTCTTCCTATACTTGATTTACATCATAAATTTGTACAACCCCGACGGTGCTACCTGAGGCATCCACAACAACCAAACTATTGATTTTATTCGAAACAAAATAGAGCTCTGCCTCTGTAAGGCTGGTGCTCAAACATATTTTTCTAGGATTTCTGGTCATAATGTCTTCAGCCCTCAGGTCAAATGCCTCTTTACCTTTTGATTCCATTACCCGCCTCATGTCTCCATCAGTGATGATTCCTACAGTTTTGCTCGCCTGATTTACCAGGGCAAGACCGAGTTTTCCTTGGCTTATGGTGGTAATAATCTCGGTAAAGTTGCTATCAGATTGAATAACCGGCAAGTCATGGGTGCGCATCACGGTTTCTACCTTTGATAATAAGCGTTTACCAAGGGAACCACCTGGATGAAAACGGGCAAAGTTTTCCTCTTTGAAATCATTCAGTTTCATCAGCGCAATTGCTAGGGCATCGCCCATGGCAAGTGTTACCGTAGTTGAGGAAGTGGGCGCCAAACTTAAAGGGCAGGCCTCTTTTGCTATGACAATATGCAAATGAACATCAGAATTCCCTGCAAGGGTTGAATTTTGATTGCCAGTTATGGAAATTACCGGATTGCCGTTGTCCCTAAAAAAGGGGATTAGTTTCAACACTTCGTCGGTTTCGCCCGAGAAGGAAAGCGCCAACACCACATCGCCGGATTTCACCATGCCCAAGTCGCCATGATAAGCTTCTCCTGGGTGCATAAAAACGCTTGGGGTTCCAGTGCTTGCCATAGTAGCTGCTATTTTGTGTCCGATTATTCCTGATTTACCCATCCCTGTTACAACCAAATTCCCATTGGATTTTGAAATGAGCATTATTGCTTTCTCGAATGCTGGTCCCACATTAGAAATCTGATCCAATATAGAATGCGCTTCTAAACTTAATGTTTCCTGTATTGATTCGATTAAATTCATTTAAGCTTATAAATCAGTTATTAATTGTTCCAACCTGCTCAGGTAATATTTATTGGCAGCACACCTTTGCTTATATCAGGATTGTGAGAGATTAGGATCTCTTTTTCCGTTTCTTGGTGTCGTCGTCGTAATATCCATATCCATATCCATATCCATACCCATATCCATACCCCCCCTGTTTTTTCACCCCATTTAAAATGATCCCCGGCCGGGTCAATTTCTTGCTTTCATACAACTCATTTACCATTTGGATAAAGGGTTTCTGGGTCATGCCGAAGCGCGACACGATCAAGGTTTGGTCCACGTAAGGCATCAGCAGCAAGGCATCCGTCACCAACCCCAGCGGAGCGGTGTCCACCACGATATAGTCGAACTGTGCGCGCAGGGCGTTAAAAAGTTCGGCACACCGATCCTGCAAGATCAATTCTGCCGGGTTGGGCGGAACAGGGCCGCAGCCGATAAAAAACAAATTTTCATTGCCCGGAACGGGCCGGATGAGCGCCTCAAGGTCTTGTTTGGGGTCCACCAGCCAGTTGGTGACGCCCACGGTTTCATTTTCCCCTGTGAGGTATTTCACCACCTTGGGTTTGCGCAGGTCAAAGCTCATAATGAGGGTTTTTTTACCTGCCAGGGACTGTGTGACGGCTAAATTGATGGAAACAAAGGTTTTGCCTTCGCCGCTCACCGTGGAAGTAACCAGGATGACCTGTTCTTTGGAGCCCACAGCATTGTAAGCTAAGTTTGTGCGCAGCAACCGGAACATTTCTGCCACTGCGGAGCGACTGCCTTTTTTCACGACAATTTGCGCTGTTCCATCTTTTGGGGTGCCAATGGTACCCAGGAAAGGCATTTTGGTACGCCGGCTGATGCCGCTGCGGGAGTACACCTTTGTGTCCAGCATTTTGCGCAATATCAGCACCCCTGCGGGAAGACCGAGGCCCAACGCAATGCCGAGCAGGTATGCTGTATTGGACTTTGGGGAAACGGGTCCATTATTCGTCGGGCTGTTCAAAAAGCGCGCATTGGCGGTTTGTGCAGCAATGCTTAGGGCTGTTTCCTCCCGCTTTTGCAATAAAAACAGGAACAGGGTTTCCTTGATTTTCTGTTGGCGCATGATCTGCAGCAGTTCCCGCTCGTTGCGCGGCACGGCGCCGATTTGGCGCTCAATGGGGCCCAAGCGGGTTTGGATGGTCGCCCGACGGCTGTTGAGTTCCCGGTTGAGGTTGTTCAGGCTGCCTTTTAAATTTTCCCGTATAAATCCCAGTTGTTCTTCAAATGTATTGACGGCGGGGTTGGCTGCAGTAGCTGCATCCAGCAGGGTGTTGCGTTTAATCAGCAATTGGTTGTATTGTTTGATCAGTTCGCCCAAACTGGGGCCCAGAATCTGCGAGTCGCCCGGCAATGGTTTGTACTGTTTTTCCGCATCGTTCAGGTAGTTCTGAATGTTGTCCAACAGCCCACGTTGGACCTCTATTTCCAGCAACTGTCCATCAAGCGTACTCACCTGGGTTAAAAATTCAGCGGCAGCACTGGCCAGATCAAGCGGCACCTTGTTTTTTTGTTTGTAGCTTTGAACGTCCTGCTCTACTGTGTAAAGTTCCTTGGCAATATATTGCAGGCGCTCGTCAATAAACTCCAGGGTGTTTTTTCCGGCCAGGTTTTTTTCTTCCACCACGCCTTCGTTGTACGCCATCATCAACCCGTTCAAAATGTCGAGGGCTCGCTCCGGGATATCATCAAGCAAGGTCAGGTTGAGCACATTGGCTGTTTTTAGTTTTTCAATGCTCAAGCCATTGGAGTATTCGCGGGCCATTTCAGCACTGCTGCCGGAAACAACCTGGTAGGTGTTGCCTGTTGTGCTTTTTTCAACAGATTGCAGGATAAACTGAAAGTGATCGACGTGCACGGGGATACCGAATTTGCAGCGGAGCGTATCTCCATTCCCGCCATTTTGAATACTATACGTGGTACTATCCAGCACCTGCATTTTAAACCGCAGGGTCTGCTCCAAGGAGTCCAATCGCACCAAATGGAAGGTTTTGTACGCATCGGAGCTTTTGAGCCGGCCGATGCTGATGAATTTATTTTGCAGGTCCAAAGAATCAATGACCCGGCGCATGAGGTTGGTGGATTTGAAAACCTGTAGCTGGTCGTCAATGAGCGAATTACTTTTGAACCCCAAATCTCCCAGCAAGGCTTCTTGCGATATGCCGCTTTTTTGCGGATCTGTGATTAAAACAGCAGCGCTGACTTGGTACACAGCCGGTGTGTACCGCAAGTACAGTTTCGCAGCTGCACCCCCTATGATTAAACCCAATACCAGCCAATACCAGTAGCGCAGCAGCAGGAACAGGTATTCTTTGATATTGATCTCCTCGTTTTCGAGTTGCGGGTCTGTTTCTGACATGGGACTTTGATACACCGGATAGGACAGATTAGAGAATGAGAAGCATGTGGCAGCGGGTGCTTACCGGAAAATGGCAAATGCTAAAGTAATGACCGAAATAAAGGCGGTGCCGTAGGTTACCCCCCGGGCAAAAGGATCTTGAACCGTTGCTACTTTGGCCCGGATAGGCTCTACGTATAGGACATCATTTTGTTTCAGGTAGAAATAAGGGGAATGAAAGAGGGCTTCCGATTGGAAATTCAAGCGTTGATAGGTTCGCTGACCGTTCTCCTCCCGGATCAACAAAACATTGGTGCGGTTGGCGTAGGGCGTGAAGTCGCCTACATTCCCGATGATCTCCAGCAGGTTGATCCGCTGGTTGCTGATGCGCACTGTCCCGGGACGGTTGACTTCTCCCAGCACCGTTACTTTAAAGTTGAGGAACCGGGCATTTACCACGGCATCTTTGAGGTAAACCTGGGTGCCTTCGGAAATCATTTTTTCAATGTGCGGCAGGGTGAGGCCTCCAACCTTTAAACGCCCAAGCACCGGAAAATTAATATAGCCTTCCCGATCCACGAAATAGCCATTGAACAACTCCAAGGTATAATTGCCCTGGGCGGCAGCCGCCTGTTGCAATTGTTGCATGTTCTGCTGCAGTGGGGCTTCTAAATTAAACGGCGCAGCCGCTTCCATGTTAAAACTGTTTACAGTGATGCGCAGCAGGTCATCTGGTTGAACTTTTAATTCTATGGCGTTCTGCAACTGCTCCGGACTGGTGAAGGTGGTTTTATCTGCCGGGAAAGACACCAGTTCGCGGGAGTGAACGCAGGCATTCAGGATGAGCGTTAAAAGCAGGAAGAAATGTAAGGGCCATTTTATGATCATGACAAGTTATATTTTTGGATGCCGGGTATAAGCCTTGGATAAATTATTGTTTGGAAGCTATGAACCACTGATAAGTATGTTCCAATCCTTCCCGAAACAGCCATTCCGGTTGGTAACCGAGTATGGTTCTGGCTTTTGAAATATCGGCAAGGGAATGGGGGATGTCACCCACCCGGTTGGGGCCATGCCGAGCCAGAATTGGCTTGCCGGTAATATCGCGCAGGGTTTGAACCATGTCGTTGAGGCTGGTCGTGTGGCCGCAGGCAATGTTGTAGATTTGGTTTGCGACCCTGGTATCTTCCGTGAACAAGGCCAGGAAGTTAGCCGCAACAGCATTGGAGACGTAGGTAAAGTCGCGGCTAAAGCTGCCGTCGCCATTGATTTGAGGCGCCGTATCTTCCTGAAAACACTGCATAAACAACGGAATGACGGCGGCGTAGGGGCCGTTGGGGCTTTGTCGAGGGCCGAAAATATTGAAATAACGCAGGCCTATCATTTCCATCCCGTACAGTTTGCCGTACACATCGGCATAGAGTTCATTCACCAGCTTTGTCACAGCATAGGGCGAGAGCGGTTTTCCGATGGTATCTTCCACCTTGGGCAGCCCAGCGTGATCTCCGTAGGTGGAAGAGGAGGCCGCATACACAACGCGCTTTATCCCGCTCTGGCGGGCGGCCTCAAAGACATGGAGCGTACCGGAGATGTTGATGTCGTTGGTGAGCAGCGGATCATGGATGGAGCGGGGGACGCTGCCCAGGGCGGCCTGGTGGCAGACCAGGTTTATCCCTTCGCAGGCTTTCATACAGGTGGCGAAGTCCCGGATATCGCCTTCCATCCATTCGAATCGCGGGTGGTCGAGCAAGTGCCGGATGTTGTCGAGGGAGCCGGTGAGCAGGTTGTCGAGCACCCGTACTTTGCCTACACGAGGATCTTCGAGCAAGGCATCAGCCAAATTGGAACCGATAAAGCCGGCGCCGCCAGTGAGCAGGATGTTAGCAGGTTGCATGCGTGTGGTGGAGGTTGTATCCATTATTGGTTTCTGGTTAAAGGGTTGCGTTCAAAAGGTCTTCGTAATCCAATAGTTTTGCCACATTTTTATCTTTCAGGGATTGTTGCAGCAATTCGACGTGCTTCGTATGGTGGGTGTCTGTCCCTGCGAAGTGTACCAGTTTGTTTTTGAGCAGATAGAGCGCCAGGTCGCGCACCGTGGGGCCGTAATAGGCGGTGAGCGAGAGCAGGTTGAGTTGCAGTTCGCAGCCGCGCTCTACCCAGTCGTGGTAGCGGTTTTTATTGGTTTTGAGGAAAATATAGCGTTCCGGGTGTGCGATGAGCGGGACATAGCCCTTGACTTGCATTCGGAACAAGTAATGATCGAGTAGGGGAGGAGGAGAAAGCATTGACATTTCAACGAGTACGCGGTTGCCGGGCAAAGTCATTAAGGGGCCTTGATCGAGCAGGTGTTCGAAGTGATCGTCGAGCATGTATTCGGCGGCGGCATCGAGTCGTACGGAAAGGCCCTCTTTGTGGAGCGCTGTCCGTGTAGTTTCAAGGGCAGATAAAATGGTTTCAGCGGTATTGGGGTAGATATCCTGGTAGATGTGGGGGGTGGCGATAAAGGCCGTATACCCGAGATCCATTAGACCCCGGATCAATTGTATGCTGGTTTCTACGTCGGGGGCACCATCGTCAATTCCAGGCAGCACGTGGGAGTGCATGTCTGTGTGGAGTGCTGAAAAAGTTAGCAGAGGATTATGCTTCCGGCGTAAAAATGGGAACATTGAATTGGTTATGTCCGTTAGCAATTTTCAGTTTGACGTCATAATAATCATTGATGCTGTCCAATCCCACGACGTCATGTCCCTCCTGAACCATCCTGTTGGCGAAGTGGTAGCCTATAAATCCTGCAGTTCCGGTAATTAAAATTTTCAAGGTTCTTTGTGGAAAACTATTCTCATCTATGGAACGGATGTTTTCCGGCTGGTTGTTCCGCCATTGGGTGATACTCCCCGTGTAGTCCAATTGGAGGCAGGGTTCGAATCGCGTGGGCGGTTTCGATGGCCGGAAGCACGTCTGCGATGCCGAAGCCGCGACCGGCCAGAATTTCTTCATAGCTGCGGGTGTGGAGGTCGGCAAAGCCCTCGCTGAATTCTACTTCGACGTCATTAACTGTAATAGACCGGAACGTGCGTTTGTTTTGGGCTTTGGCTTGTTCCGGAAGTGTGTCAGCATTGATGCTCAGGAACCAGCGCACGGTGGCTTTTTCCAGTTGCAGGCATCCGGCGGCGCGGTCGTGGGTGTGCAGGTGCACGGTATTGTCCCGGACGGCGCCGAAGATCCAGATGAGCATATCAAAAAAGTGGATGCCGATGTTGGTCGCGATGCCGCCGGATTTGGTCAGGTCGCCTTTCCAGCTGGCGTAGTACCAACTGCCACGGGAGGTGATGTAGCTCAAATCCACTTTATTGTGTCCGGGGGCATTGTCCACCTGTTTTTTCAGTTCAATCAGGGCTGGGTGGAGGCGCAGTTGCAGGATGGTGTTTATTTTTTTACCGGTTTCAATTTCGGTTTCCTGAAGGGATACTGCGTTCCAGGGATTTAGCACAAGCGGCTTTTCGCTGATCACCTCCGCGCCGTTGCGCAGGCCGAAGCGGATATGGGCATCGTGCAGGTAGTTGGGAGAGCAGATGCTAACGTAATCCACGGCAGTTCCCCGCCGCTTCAACTTTTCGACATGGCGGTCGAAGCGTTCAAATTCCGTAAAAAAATCGGCTTCCGGAAAGAAACTATCAATAATGCCTACGGAATCGTTGGGGTCATACGCAGTAACCAGATGATTGCCGGTGTCTTGAATGGCTTTCAGGTGGCGGGGTGCGATGTAACCTGCTGCGCCTATGAGTGCGAAAGCCTTCCCTGCCCTCCCGCGGGTGGGGGGATGAGGAGGGCTTGGATTCTGTTTTGGTTGTTCTGCCATTATATGACTTTTAAGGATTTTGGGATTTTTCGTAGCGACCTCCGACCCCTTGGCCACCCACGCCCCCTTGGCCACCCACGCCCCCTTGGCCACCCCCTACCCCTAAAGGGGAGTACATCCGGAAAATGCACAATGCCTAATTACGCTCCATGTACTCCCCTTTAGGGGTAGGGGGTGGCCAAGGGGGCGTGGGTGGCCAAGGGGTCGGAGGTCGCTAAGAAAAATCCCAAAATGCTCCAAATTTTGATCGCCGTTTCCACAAGTCCTCGGTGCTAATGCCCGCACAGAGTACTCAATAGTGCATTCCAAATGTTTCACGGCGCGGAATATCATTCCGCAATACTAAAAAACGCTTTCACGGCTCCTGTAATTTCCTCCAAAATCGCTTCCGTCATTTCAGAGTGCATGGGCAGCGAGAAAACCGATGCGCAAAGGGCTTCGGTCACCGAAAGTTCGCCGCCTTTCCAGAATGGGGCAAAGGCGGGTTGTTTGTACAGTGGTACCGGGTAATAAATCATGCAAGGAACGCCTTGTTCTTGCAGGTACGCTTTCAAGGCATCCCGTGTTTTCACCGGGTCAGGCGTGTTGATTTGAAGCGTGTATTGGTGAAAAACATGGGTAGCGTTCGGCGCGCGCGCCGGGATTTTCAACTGCGGGATTTGCGAAAAAATGCGATCGTAATAATCGGCAGCGCTGTTGCGGGCCGCGTTGTATGCGTCAAGGTGTTTGAGTTTGGCATTGAGAATCACGGCCTGCATGGCGTCTAGACGGGAATTCACCCCAATCTCGTCGTGGTAATACATTTTGGATTGGCCGTGGTTGGCGATCATGCGGGCTTTGGCGGCGAGGGCATCGTCGTTGGTCATCAGCGCCCCGCCGTCGCCATAACAGCCAAGGTTTTTGGAAGGGAAAAACGAGGTGCAACCGAAATGGCCGATCGTGCCGGTAGCCGCTCTCGCGCCTCCCGATGGGGGGGCATAATGGGCGCCTATTGCCTGGGCATTGTCCTCAATCACAAACAGATCGTGCTTTTCAGCCAGTGCCATGATCGGCGCCATATCGCAACTTTGACCAAACAAGTGCACCGGTACAATAGCTTTCGTCCGGGACGTGATGGCAGCTTCTATGTGGGCCGCCGTCATATTCATGGTATCGGGATCAACGTCGGTCATGACCGGCGTAAGTCCCAGCAAAGCAATTACTTCTGCTGTTGCGACATAAGTAAAGGCGGGTACAATCACTTCGTCGCCGGGCTTGAGGCCAAGCGCCATCATGGCGATTTGCAGGGCATCGGTGCCATTGGCGCAGGGGATGACGTGTTTTACACCGAGGTATTTTTCAAGGTTTTCACGGAAAGCATTGACTTTTGGACCGCCAATAAATAAGCAGGTGTCCAGCACTTCCTGAATCTCAAGATTTATCTCTTCTTTGAGGTGTAAATATTGAGACTTAAGGTCAACCATTGGTAGCATAGGATATTAATGTGATAATTTGATAATTTGATAATTTGATAATGTGATAATGAGGCATCCTGGCAATTTGGGAATGCAATACTAACCATTTGGTGTGTTGCGCTATTGTATCATTATCAAATTATCAAATTAAAAAAAACGGCTTCGCCGTTCATAAGTTGCAGGAACTTATGTTCAGAAACACGATCAATATTTGATTTACAATGCATTATAATAATACAGCAACAAATTTTGAATTTTCAGGAACCCATTTTATTGCCAACCAGCATTCTTGCCCGAAGCACCCATTCCGCACTCCGCATTCCGCACTCCTCATTCCCTACAGCCTCCAGTAAGTAATCTTTTCATCCACATTTTCATACAACCCTTTAAGGTCCATAAGAATGGGCTTTTCGCGCATGATAGACAGAAAAAATGCGCTGTCGTATTGTATGAATTCACGATGGGATACCGCCACAATGATGGCATCGTAGCCATCCGAAATTTTATCTGACAGCGTCAATTTGTACTCGTGCGCCACTTCATTCGGGGAAGCGTTGGGGTCTACAATATGGACGTTCACGGAATAATCCTGAAGTTCGTGCACCAGCGCCGCGACTTTTGAATTGCGGATATCCGAAACGTTTTCTTTAAAGGTTATGCCCAGTACCAGCACTTTTGCCAGGCCCGGGTTTTTGTCGCGCTGCAGGAGTAGTTGCACCAAGCGCTTGGCGATCCAGGCAGGCATGCCGTCATTAACCCTCCGACCGCTGAGGATAACTTGGGGCTCATAACCGAGTTGGACGGACTTGTGCAGCAGGTAGTAAGGATCAACACCGATGCAGTGGCCTCCTACGAGGCCTGGATAGAATTTCAGGAAATTCCATTTGGTACCTGCGGCTTCGATCACATCATGGGTATCGATGCCCATGCGATCGAATATGATGGCCAATTCGTTCATGAGCGAGATGTTCAAATCACGCTGGGTATTCTCGATCACCTTAGCCGCTTCCGCTACTTTTATGCTGCGCGCTTCGTAGATGCCGGCTTCAATGATAAGGCCGTAGGTTTTGGAAATATTCAGTAAAGCGACTGCATCGCAGCCGGAGACGATTTTGAGTATTTGTGTCAGGGGCCTGGTTTTATCGCCTGGATTGATACGTTCCGGAGAGTAGCCAAGTTTAAAATCAATGCCCATTTTCAGTCCGGAAAGCTCTTCGAGGATGGGGAGGCAGTCTTCTTCTGTACAGCCTGGATATACCGTAGATTCGAACACGACATAATCGTCCTTTTTCAAAGCCTGGCCTACGATGGTGGAGGCTTTTTTGAGTGGTGTCAGGTCGGGAACTTTGTGTTCGTCAATATCTGTTGGAACGGCAATTACGAAGAAATGTGCATTTTTCAATGCCGCTGGATCGTTGCTGAACAAAATGTCAACATCATCAAATGCTGCATCGTCGAGTTCGTTGCTGGGATCCTTTTTATTGCGCATCATATCAATACGCGACTTGCTGATATCAAATCCGATCACCTTATAATGCTTGGCAAAAGCCAACGCCAAGGGAAGGCCGACATAGCCCAAACCGATTACAGCAATGGATTTTTGTTTATTTTTAACGGATTCGTACATAAAATAAGCGTGTTGTTGCTCAGGATTTTCCAAACGCACTTTCAAGGCTACGCAAATACCCAGCGGCATTGCTGTTGAGAAAGAATTTCAACAACAATTTGAATCTTGTTTTGGAGGATAGTGAGCGCGTCCACCACTTTTGCAAGATTGAGCAGTAAAGATACTCGAAATTGAATTGACAAACGTTACTTTAGCATATTTTTTTTCGAAATAATGTATATTGGACAAATACCGACAACGCCAGCAACAATCTTTGCCACCCAAATCTGGACGGCAACAGCTGCCCCTTTTTTCCCGTCTCCAGCAAGGCAGGATTATTCGAACTGGTTGCGCACATCAAAGCCGCCCTTTTTCAAAAACTCCTCTCGCTGAAACAAGTTTAAATCTGACGCAACCATTTCTTGTACCAAATCGCTTAGTGGGCATCTTGCCACCCATCCCAATTTCTCCCGCGCTTTCGAGGCATCGCCCACCAACAAATCCACTTCAGCCGGCCGAAAATAATGCGGGTCTACGGCTATAACCACCTGGCCAGCTTGAAGGCCCGGGTTGCTGGAGCTGGACACAATTCCTTGCTCATCCGTACCTGTTCCGGCAAATTCAAGGGTAGCGCCGAGCTCGGCAAAGGCCATGCGGCAAAACTCTCGGACCGTCGTGGTCGTGCCGGTTGCAATTACATAATCCTCTGGTTCGGCTTGCTGCATCATCAGCCACATGGCTTCGACATAGTCGCGCGCATGGCCCCAGTCGCGCTGGGCATCGAGGTTGCCGAGCCAGAGCTTGTCTTGCAGGCCCAATGAAATCTTGGCGGCAGCGCGGGTGATTTTGCGGGTGACAAATGTCTCGCCCCGGATGGGGCTTTCGTGGTTGAACAAGATGCCGTTGCAGGCGAACATGTCGTAGGATTCCCGGTAATTGACCACAATCCAGTAAGCGTACAATTTAGCGACACCGTAGGGCGAACGCGGATAAAAAGGCGTCTTTTCTGATTGGGGGGTCTCTTGCACCAATCCGTACAATTCCGACGTAGAAGCCTGGTAAAATCGCGTTTTTTGGCTCAACCCCAGCAGGCGAATGGCTTCGAGCAAACGCAGGGTTCCCAATCCATCGGCATTGGCGGTGTATTCCGGCGTTTCAAAACTCACCTGTACATGGCTTTGTGCGCCCAGGTTGTAAATTTCATCGGGTTGTACTTCCTGCACGATGCGGATGAGGTTGGTGGCATCGCCGAGGTCGCCATAATGCAGGATAAAATTGCGCTTGTCGACGTGCGGATCCTGGTATAAATGGTCGATTCGATCGGTGTTGAACAGCGAAGAACGGCGTTTGACGCCATGCACCTCGTATCCTTTTTTGAGCAATAATTCAGCGAGATAAGCGCCGTCCTGGCCTGTTATACCGGTTATAAGTGCTTTTTTCATGTAAATGCATATTGGGTTTTCAACAAACATAGGGACATAGAAAACATAGATTAAATACCACGCCCCTCTATGTTTTCTGTGTGTGTCGGTTGATGGTTGCTCCACAATAAAAGTGGGCTGGGTTCAAATTCAGTCCAGTCGATCGACGCTGATTCGATATTGGAATAGAGGAGATATCTGATTTTACGGCCTACCAGCTTTTCCGCTTTTTCCACCAAGGCCGCTAAATAGGAGGTGTCAAAGTCGCCAATGAGGATCAAGTCAATGACCTGGCTGTCGATTCCTTTTGAAAAATCGCCGACCAAATAAACAAATTGCACAGCGCCAAGCCGTCGCACCACGTTTTCAACCACCTGATCCAGGCCAATATGCTTCAGCATGATGTTGTGGATTTCCCTAAAAAGCGGGTGGGTGGTATTGGCGCGAAATATTTTTTTGTTGCCTTCTGCTTCTGAGATGAGCAAACCCGCTCCCTCCAAACGGTTCAGCTCTACCCTGATCCCGTTCGTAGATTCACCGAACTCACTTTCCAGGCTTCGCAAGTAAGCGGTAGCATTGCTGTTGAGGAAGAACTTCAACAGCAATTTGATCCGAGTTTTTGAAGAGATGAGGGCATCAATCATAAAGTAAGGTTGAGCAGCAAAATTACTCAAAATTGGGCGGAATGGTGTCAATTCAGGCGATTTTTTTTGTAAAACCCAGACACCAGTATAAATAACGACAAAACTCTTTTTGGCAGCACGCAGCATCTATCTTCGCAGCTAAATCCTGGGTCTGTACAAATGCCATTTTTAACCCGTACGCGTTATATTTACTATGTGGGAATCTTGCTGGTCGTTGTAACCGCTTGGTTAAGTATGGGTTATCATCATCCAGATGAGCATTACCAGATTTGGGAATTTGCCAAATACAAGTTGGGTGAATCACCGCTCAGTGATCTTCCCTGGGAATTTGAGGCCCAGATGCGGCCGGGATTACAGCCGTTTTTGGCCTACTGTGCCATCATTGGAAGCCGGTTTGTCGGCATTGAAGATCCATTTTTGCTCATGAGTTTGGTGCGGTTGTTGACGGGTTTACTGGCTTTTGGGGTGTATTGGAAATGGTGGGAAGCGTTGGCACCAACCTTGCGCGATGGCGGGCGGTTGTTGCGTCTTAGTCTGGTGTTTTTTTGGCTGTTGCCATACCTGAATGTACGTTTCTCTTCCGAAAACTTGTCAGGAATTGCGTTTCTGGGCGGCTTGTTGCTGCTCTATCCCAACCCTCAGGCGGTATCGGCCAAAAAGCTTTTTTGTGCGGGACTGCTACTCTGCCTGTCATTTTTCTTTCGCTATCAAATTGCCTTTGCAGGGCTCGGCCTGGTCGCTTGGTTGCTGTTTGTTCCCAAGGTATCCATCCGCAGTTGGCTGTATTTATCAGGCGGCGTTTTAGTAGCGATGGTGGTAGGATTTGCTGCCGACTTTTGGTTGTACGGCGAATGGTCATGGGTGCCATATGAATATTTTTCTCAAAATGTGTTGGAAGGCAAGGCCGCAGGGTTTGGGGTGTCACCGTGGTGGTGGTATTTTAGAGAATTTCCCTTGTTGCTGGTACCGCCGCTGAGTTTGTTTCTGCTATGGTTTATGGGCATAGGCATCCGGCGTTATCCCAAACATGTATTTGTCTGGTGCCTGATCCCGTTTGTGTTGGGTCATTCCATGGCAGCCCATAAGGAAACCCGGTTTTTGTTTCCGATGATATTTCCCATGTTTTGCCTGGCAGCGCTGGGTTGGGATTATTTTTCATCCAAATATTCATTGCCCAGGTGGTTGCGTGGTGTATTCAAATTCGCGGTTGTCCTCAATTTTTTGCTCCTCTCATTCCGGTGTTTGTATCCAGCAAATGACCGCTTTACCTACGAAAAATTCATGCGCGAATACGCTGTGGAGCATCCCGAGGCGGTTATCTATTGGCAAAGCAAAGAGGGGCAAAAAAAGGAAACACTGACGCTGCACTTTTTTCAATCGCCCTGGATGAAGAATGTGGTAACCGATCGCTTTGAACAATTGAACGATAAAGCTTTGTTTCAACCTAAAACCGGGGATTTGATTTGTTTCAGGACCGTAGATGTCCATTTTGTGCCAGAAGGATTTTCTATGGAACTGGTGTACAAATGGTTTCCAGACTGGTTGTTGCGCTACAATCCCAATCAATGGCAACAGAGAACCCAAATTTGGAAGGTTTATGAAGTCGTAAAAACAGACGGAAATTAGCACATCTCCAAAGTTGCACAATTTTATAGCAGCGTTTTCACAGATAAATTGCATCTTCGCTTTTAAACAAGCTCCAAGATTTACATACCTGATTTTCATTTCTCACCAATCTATTTACCACCATGCGGTTATCGATTACATGTTTAACATTGCTCTTTTTATTTGCTTTTGGCAACGCAGGAGCACAGTCATCACAAGATGCCACCGTGCCCCTTTCAGCTACGGTAAGTCTTTCACCCAACAGTGTCACTTTAAACTGGCCCAACCCTAGCGGCGACGCGGACCTGTTGGTCTTGCGCCGGACAAAAGGCCAGATGGGCAACCAATGGGTACAAGTCCTGTTTGACACCAGCAGCACCTTGACCACTTACACGGACAATATCGGCATTGTCCTTGGCCAAACGTACGAATATGTCATCCAGCGCAACACAACGCTGAGTGCTTTTGGTTATGCACATGTTGCAGTGCGCGCTCCGGTAGTTGATAACAGGGGCAAAATCCTGATTATCATGGATTCCATCACGGCAGATGCCATTGGTGTGGAACTGGTGCGCATGAAAAATGACATGCGCGGCGATGGCTGGGTGACCACACCAGTAAAAATAGGGCCAAGTGCCACGGTTCAGTCCGTGAAAGCCATGATTACGGCAGCTTACAATGCTGATCCAACAAACTTGAAATCTGTATTGCTGATTGGCGATGTACCCATCCCTTATTCTGGCAACGCCAACTGGGATGGACATCCGGAACACGCCGGAGCTTGGCCAGCAGATTCATATTATGGCGATATTAATGGCAATTGGACGGATTCGGGTGTAAATAACACCACACCAGCCCGCGATGCGAACGACAATGTACCTGGTGACGGGAAATTTGACCAGAGCATCATTCCAAGTGCTGTGGAACTACAAGTAGGGCGTATCGATTTCAGGCGGCTGAACGCCCCTGCTTTTGGCGAGCCAGATGCCATAGGTTTGGTACGTCGATATTTGGATAAAAACCATGCTTGGCGTACGGGCGTTTACACGGTACAAAACAAGGCTTTGGTTGACGATAATTTTGGTTATTTCGGCGGAGAATCCTTCGCATCCGATGGTTTCAGAAATGCTTACCCGTTAGTGGGCGCGTCGAACATCGTCACTAATATTGACTTTATAGACGGCAGCGCCACAGATCGCTGGCTTTTGGGCTATGGTTGTGGTGGTGGAAACTATCAAGGTGCAAGTGGCATTGGCAGTAGCACTGATTTCGCTACGAAAGAAGTAAACATTGTTTTTTCAAATCTATTTGGAAGTTATTTCGGTGATTGGGATTTTGAAACCAATCCCTTTATGCCTTCTGCACTGGCATCCCGTGGCGGCATCCTGACTTGCTCCTGGGCGGGGCGCCCGCACTGGTTCAACCAAGCGCTTGCTTCCGGTGAAACCATCGGCTTTTGCCATAAAGAGACACAGAATGCCCAATTCAACAACGGCTTTTTCCAATCGCAGGTTGGCGAGAGCGGTGCGCATACGGCTTTGTTGGGCGATCCAACGTTGCGGGCACATATCGTAGCACCTCCAACAGATGTTCTGGTAGAGAATACTTGCTCGGGTGTTCAAATTACCTGGGCTGCACCTGCCGAGGCAGTGGATGGTTACCATGTTTACAGAAGCCTTTCCAATGATGGACCTTACGCCCGAATAAGCACTAATATGATCACGGGGACAACGTTCCTTGATGATAATACCGTGGCAGATACTTTGTTTTATCAGGTTCGCGCCATTAAAACCCAGGTGTCGCCAGGTGGCGGTATTTACCTCAATAACAGCGTAGGGCCCATCGCTTATTTGGTGCATACGCCAGCGACTCCGCCGACCATTACTGTTCAAGGTGGCACCCTTACCTGTGCTAACTTTTCTATTGGGCTAGCCGTGAACAGCAATACCCAAATTGTTGACTGGGCATGGTCAGGGCCGTTTGGTGCCAATTCGACCAATGACATATTTACAATTTCTGATGCAGGTGCCTACAATGTTGTCGTAACAGATGTGAACGGTTGTACCGCAACAGGTTCAACCTTTGTAGATCAAAATACCATCCCTCCAGTGCTGAACATTGTTTCTACCGGGATATTGACTTGTTTGAATTTGTCGTCTACCCTGTCTGTAACCTCTGCTTCAGCCCTGGACATGGGCTCTTTTCAATGGTCGTCAGGTGAAACAACGCCTACCATTACGGTTGGTACGCCAGTCACTTTCGAGGTGTTTGTGAATAGTCTTGATAATGGCTGCCCAGGCGAAGCAACCTTCTCTTTGACCGCCAATACGGCCCTTCCAGAAGTTGATTTCCCGAGCCCGCTTACTTACTATTGCCTCAATGCTTGTGCTTCGGTAGAACTGCCAGCTTCTGCTGAATATGATTATTCTATGAATGGAATGTCACTGATACAAGGTGTGGCTGTGCTGTTTTGTGATCCCGGCGTGTATACCATTCAAACGGTGTCAAATGTCAATGGCTGTTCTGTCGAAAATGACATTGAAGTACTGGCAGATATCAGCGAGCCTGGCGCTTCAATTAGCAGCTCTGGAACCCTAAGTTGTCAAAACACATCTGTTCAGCTAATGGGCAGCTCGATGGCAGCATTTGTGACGTATCAATGGAGTGGCGCAGGCATTGACGCTACAAATGTCAACCAACAGAGCCCAACGGTTTCATTGCCAGGAGTTTACTCACTTATAGTTACCGATATCAGTGCAGGTTGTACTTCTTCGGCACAATTTGAAGTTGAATCGGATGGCAGTGTGCCTGTAATTACAGCTGCGGGCGGCGAAGTTACTTGTAATGATCCTTTAGTCACTTTGGTTGCTACCAGCAGCATCCCCAATTCAATGTTTCTCTGGACGGGACCTGGCGGATTTTCTTCAACCGACCAAAATCCTTCGACAAGCTTCCCTGGAACCTATACGCTGCGCGTAACGGCTCCATCAGGTTGTACCAACTCTCTGACAACAGTTGTGCTTAATAACACACAATTCCCGATGGTTGATGTTCCAACAAATATCCCAGTGCTAAACTGCACAAATCCTTGTGTTACCGTCCAGTTGATCCCAATCACTTCTGGCTTGATTATAGCCCCGGTTGAGGTTTGCGCTCCTGGCATCCAGGTGGTGACCGTGACGGGTAGCAATGGATGTGCTATTAACGTATCATTTTTCGTGAATGCGGCACCAACTTTTTCTGCTTCCTTGGAACCATACTTCCTGGATTGTGATGGATCTATCGCGATAACAGCACTGGCAAATGGCGGTACGCTGCCATACAGCTACCTGTGGTCCAATGGCTCAACATTCTCTTCTGCGCTGTATTTTGCTGGTGGTGCCCCAATTAGTGTAATTGTGTCTGACGCTGGCGGATGTTCCTGGGAAAGTGATACCCTGACGGTAGCGGCTGTTCCTCTGGTGCTGATTTCAGCGAATATTTCCAATGAAAGCGGTCCCGGTCTCAACAATGGTGCCATTAGCTTGGTGGTTACTGGTGGCACGCCACCTTTTGCCTACACCTGGAGCAATGGGGCAACAACCACAGGCATTTCTGGCCTTGCTGGCGGAACGTATACGGTCACCGTTACAGAAAGTAGCACAGGCTGTACGTCCGTTTCAGCTTTTACAGTAGAGACGACTTCTGGCACGGATGAAGCTGCTTATTTGCGCAGTTTTGCGCTTTCGCCAAACCCGACAACGGGTCTGACAACTTTGACCCTGAAATTGGACAATCAAATGCCCGTTAAAGTTGAAGTAAGAGATGTACTGGGCCGTCTGGTGCTTGAAAACGCAAGGATAGTCACCGCTGACGTAACATTGCCACTCGACTTGTCTCAACAAGCTGCGGGCGTGTACAACGTTGCGGTGCTCGTTGACAACCAGGTTTTTGTGCGGCGCTTGGTGGTGGTTAAATAAAGTATCAGGAAGGGATCTCGAATTTTTTTAGAGATCGACGAATATTGTAAACATGAGTCATTTCGATTTTTCGAAATGGCTCATGTTTTTTGAGGGATATGGGTATTGAGATACTCCAATATTTTTCGGTAAGCTTCGGGGTGAAAACTTGTCCATTCCCCATGTTTTCTGAACCAGGTAGCTTGCCGTTTGGCATAGTTCCGGGAATGCTGTTTGATTTTTAAGATGGCATCTTCCAGTGAAATTTCTCCTTTGAAATGGGCGAAGAACTCTTCATAGCCCACAGTTTTCAAGGCAGGTTTGTCCTGGTAGGGTAGGAGTGCGTGCGCTTCTGCCTCCAAGCCTTGCCCAATCATTTGATCGACCCTTTTATTGATGCGTTCGTAGAGCACTGCCCTTGGGAGATCGAGCAAAATCTGAATAACAGCAAAAGGTCGGATTGCTTTGCTATTTTGTCGAAAGGAGGAATAGGGTAGACCCGTTTCCAGGCATACCTCCAAAGCGCGGCGCATCCTGGCTGGATTTTGCAGGTCGACAACTTTTAAGTATTCGGGGTCTAAAAAATGAAGTTGCTGTTGCATCCAGGCAAGTCCGCCTTCTTCAGCATTATGTGCCACCATGTCCTTTGTTTCCGGGCTGATTTCAGGAAAAATGTCGAGCCCTTCGCATACAGCCCTCAAATAAAGCCCAGAGCCGCCAACCACTATGGCGAAATCCTTTGTTTTAAACACCTTTTCCAGTACTGAAAGTGCTTCCCGCTCAAAATCGCCGACACTGTAATCTTCTGTAATCGAAAGATTGTCAATAAAGTAATGTTTCGCGGCGGCCAGCTCCGGTGCAGAGGGCTTGGCAGTACCAATGCTCATTTCGCGAAAAAACTGTCGGCTGTCGGCTGAAAGAATGGCGGTGTTGAAATGTTGCGCCAATTGGATAGCCAAGGCTGTTTTTCCTGTAGCTGTAGCGCCGCCGATGACAATGAGGTACTTCATAGGGTATAGTTACGGCGCGCGCATCAAATAGGAGGAATATCAAAATGAAAAAGCCCAGTCTTTACAGACCGGGCTTTTTACGAGGAGCGGAAAACGAGATTCGAACTCGCGACCTCGACCTTGGCAAGGTCGCGCTCTACCAGCTGAGCTATTTCCGCGTTTAGCGGCGGCAAAGATAGTACGCCACCTTTCAAACGAGCAAATGTTTTTTGAAAAAAAAAGTTAGAACGAGGCGTTTTTTTTCAAAAGATAGGGAAACTATTCAGTTTCTTCAACTTTTGGCTCTAATTCGGCTTCTAATTTCCTTTTGTAGTAGAAATATGTTTCAATTTGAGCCCTTACCGGGATGTCATGCCCTGTTCTTCTGTACTCATTTTGGTTTTTGTTGTCTATGATTCTAGCTTTGACGTTGTCATTGATTTGCAATTCGATTAGGTTGCGGATTTCCTGCCGAATAGCAGGGTCGTACACAGGAAAGGTAGTTTCAATCCTGTAGCTAAGGTTGCGCTCCATCCAGTCGGCACTGCTCAGGAACATCAATTCATCTCCGCCGTTGTGAAAGATAAATATACGTGCATGCTCCAGAAACCTGTCGACAATGCTAATAACTTCAATGTTTTCACTCACGCCTTGAATACCGGGTTCCAGGCAGCAAATTCCGCGAATAATCAGGCGGATGCGCACACCTGCAGTGGATGCTTCGTATAATTTCTGGATAATCTCTTTGTCCTCCAGGCTATTAATTTTCAGGATCATACTGGCTTCATGCCCACCCTTAGCCACTGCTATCTCCTGATCGATTAAGGCGTATAGTTTGGTGCGTAGGTTGAATTTTCCGACCATTAGGTGCTGGAATTCCTGCGCTGGCGGTTTCACATTTTCCAGAAAACTGAAAACATTGCTCACTTCAGTGGTCAAACGCTGGTCTGCAGTGAAAATGGCGAAGTCGGAATATATTTTAGCAGTTTCTTCATGAAAGTTACCCGTGCCCAGGTAAGCATACAATTGAGGTTTCCCGCCTTCAATCCGACGGAACAGCGCGAGTTTTGAATGTACTTTAACGCCTGGGAAGGAGTAGTGTACCCGTACGCCTGCCTTTTCGAGCCGTTCGCCCCATTCCAGGTTGGTTGCTTCGTCGAACCTGGCTTTAATTTCTACAAATACTGACACCTGTTTGCCCCTTTGTATCGCTTCCATCAACGCCTGCAAGACTTTACTGTGCTTAGCTACCCGGTATTGGATTACCTTGATATGCGTTACGGTGGGGTCATGTGCTGCACGCTCAAAAAGGTTGATAACGGCTTGGAAGGACTGGTATGGCACGTGCAGCAATTTGTCGGATGCGCGAATGGCTTCGAATGGATTTTCGGTATCGTGCAGTACTGGATGGTGGAGCGGTGGTAATGGCTTGTATTTTAAGTGCGCTAAGTCAAAATCAGGAAATTTAAAAAAATCGAAGTTGTTGTGGTAGCGACCCTCGGGCAGCATATCGTTTTTGCGCAGATCAAACGTGTCTTGCAAATACTCCAATAAGTGCGATGGCATTTCGCGGTCATATACAAATCGACTGGCAGGGCCAACCTGACGTTTTTGGAGGCTGGATTTTATTTTTTGCACCAAATCACCGGAATATTCATCGTCAATTTGCAAATCGCCGTCGCGGGTCAGCTTGATCGAATAAGCATCCTGAATATCATAACCAGGGAAAAGTCGGGTCACGTTATGCCGTACAATATCATCCAGCATAATCAAATCATAGCGGCCTGAAGCCGAAGGCAGTACTACAAAGCGCGGCACCTGATCTGATGGGATTTTTACGAGGGCATACTCGCTGAGAGACAAGGGCTTCTTTTTTTGTCGAAGGTGCACCGCCAGGTAAAGGTGTGCATTTGCCAGAAAAGGGTTGATGCGGTGCTTGACCAACAGTACAGGCATGACGAAGGGCAGCAGATTGTCTTGAAAATAGTTTTCTACAAACAGCTTATGGTCATCATTCAAATCGAGCCGCCGCAAGATGTTTACATGGTGCCTGCGCAGCTCCGGCACAATCTGTTCTTCAAATATTTGAGAAAATTCTACTTGTTGGCGGTTGACAATCTTGTGCACCTCCTTTAACAAGGTGCTTGGGTCAAACCCCAGTTGTGCCTTGGTCTTTTTGCCTACTTTTTTCAACTTTCGAATACCCGCCACCCTGATCCTGAAAAACTCGTCCAGATTGGAGGAGTAAATAGCCAAAAACTTCAATCGTTCCAATAAAGGTACCGCTGGGTCCTTTGCTTCTTGAAGTACCCGATAATTGAAGGATAACCAGGAAACATCGCGGTTGGTGTAAGGAAATGACGTCATTGGATTCAATTGAAAGTGAAATTTGTGAAAATACTGCCTGGACGCTGCACTAAGGTAAAAATAAAGCGCCCCGGTGTTGCCGGGGCGCTTGGTGCGGGAAGCGAGACTCGAACTCGCACGATCGTGAAATCACAGGTGTTTGAGACCAGCGCGTCTACCATTCCGCCATTCCCGCAACGTGCTTTTTCATCGTTTTATTCAAAAGCGGACGCAAACTTAGAGAGATTTTCTTTCACACGCAACAAGTACCTTTTTTTAAAAAAAAACTCTTTTGCAGCAAGCAGATCTGAGGGGCTGCCTGTGGCTGCTGTCCATGTTGTCAAAATCGACCCTAGTGACGTCTCTAGGCCGTTTTCAAGGATTCTAGAAGCACCTAAAGCCTCTTGATATTGCGCTGGAGAAGGGTCAAATTCCAGCTCCATTATTTTTTCATTAATTTCCATCATCTCCATTAAAAACGCCTGGGAGATGTTTTCTTCTGGGCCATCTTCGGAAAGCAGCCCATTTATTGTCAACACATACTTCAAACGCAGGTCTGGATCCGACAGCGTTTTGTAAGCTTTGTTGTTAAGCGTGGAAAGTTCCAGCGATTGGTTTTGCTCCACTTCTGAGGACAAAGTATGGAAGTCCGGATGGAATTTGCGACTGTTTTCCAAATACGCACGACGCAGCGCAGCAAGATCTACAAAGAGTGCTACTGGTAGGCCGAAAAATTCAAAATAGTTGGGTTTTACCGCCGAATCCATGGTAATTGTTAGCTCAGAATAGTTTTTGCAAGAAATGCCGCCATACATCCAAGCCGAGTGCCAAAACCATCAGGCCGAGCAACAGAAAGAAACCTACCGTAACAGCACGCTCCATAAACTTGTCACTCACTTTCCTGCCAGTAATAACCTCCCAGATCAGAAACAGTACATATCCTCCATCCAGTGCCGGAATGGGCAACAGGTTCATAAATGCGAGGATGATGCTCAACGAGGCCGTTACATTCCAAAAAACCTCCCAATCCCAGGACGGGCTAAACAATTTACCAATACTGATCACGCTGCCCAGGTTATCTTTTACGGAGATTTTACCGCTGAACATCTGGCCAAAAGCTTTGAGCTGGTTGTTCAGAAAAGCAACGCCCATTTTAACTCCGCCGGGAATGGCCTGTGCCAGGGAATATTTTTCGCGTTCAACTTTGAAAAAGCCATCGGGCTTGATGACAACGCCAATGGTGCCTTGTTCTGAAATTTCAACATTAAGGTCCTGGCGCTTACCATCACGTTCTATGCCCAGTGCTACTGTTTTGCCCTTGTTCTGTTGTGCAAACGCCGTGAATTGGTCAAAGTAGGGGATAGGTCGGCCATTGAATGCGACAATATGATCACCTTTTAGTAGGCCTGCCTTTTCAGCAGATTTTCCTGCCGCCAATTGATTGATATAGAATGGGATGCGCGGGGTAAAAAGCGCGCTCTTGGAGACGTGTTGGCTGGTGATTTGCTGGGCAATGTCTTCTGAGAGCATGAAGGAAGTGTCAGCGCCATTGCGGTTTACTGTTATTTGCCGAACGTTGCCCAATACAACCGCTTCAATAAATGGGCTGGCATCAACCCTTGGGAAATCTTGGTCGCCGATTTTTGTCAGCACATCGCCTTGTTGGAAGCCTTGTCGCAGCAGTACAGAATCATAAGCCATTCCGTATTGCTTTACCTCGCTGGTCGGCACATATCCTTTGCCAAAATACCAAAGCATCATGCCAAATATAAAGAAACCCAGCAGGAAATTGACCGTAACCCCACCGAGCATGATGATGAGGCGTTGCCAAGCTGGTTTAGAGCGAAACTCCCAAGGTTGGGGTGGCAGTTTCATTTGTTCGGTGTCCATGCTTTCATCCACCATACCGGATATTTTCACATATCCACCCAGTGGCAGCCATCCAATACCATATTCGGTTTCGCCTTTTTTAATTTTCCAAAGCGAATTAAAGGGGGCAAAATCAAAGAAAAGGTAGAATTTCTCGACACGTGTCTTGAACCATTTCGCAGGAGCAAAGTGCCCCATTTCATGCAACACAATCAACAAAGAAAGACTTAAAAAGAACTGACAAACGATTGAAATAGTATCCATTATTATTTTTAAAAAGGTCTCGATTGGGAGAAAAAGTGAAACGGCTTCCGAAGTTCAGGGCAAAACTACGGAAGCCGTTGAAATAAGTGGTACGATTGACGACAAACTACCTAAAATCAGAAGCCAATCTCTCGATATCGCTGGCTGTTTGCCGGATCGATTCGTGACATAATCTGTATCACGCGGTCTTTTTGAACTTTTGGAGCGGTCTTCCACATCTCTACCAGCTCGTCTTTTTTGGCATAAGAAAACATCTGAACAATCATAGAGTTCAAATAAGCGACACTTACTTTGTCGACATCTTCCAAGGCCAACAAAATATTGGCCCTTGCTGTTTCCTGGTTGAGGGTAAACATATCGAGCCCTTTGCGGTAATAATTGTACATGGCAGCACGGAATGGCTTTACACGTGGGTTAAGCGTGTTTTCAATAATCCAGTAACGGTTACGGTTCTTACCACCATCAGCTGGGCGCCAGCCGGTTGATGAATTGCTGGAGTTCTGGATGTTGGTGACTATCCTTTCCGCCGTAGCATAATGAGCATCGCCGCCATATAAGGAGTATGAATCGTAGTCCATGCCCAGGATTACGTACACGTAAAATGCAAACAAGGAGGGTAGGTTTTGATTGTCAGTCACATCGCGGAAGAACTCGATGGGCTGGTTCTGCTCGTATAAAAAAACGACATCCTTGTCCAGGTAGGAAATTAACGGTGTCTCGAACCCGCTACCGTAAACAGGACGGGTAGACTGCACCGCCAACTCAGCCTCAAAGTAGTTGTTCTCCAATTCCTTTGAAATGGTGAGGATGAAATTGCACTTGATCCTCTCTACTTGCTCAAAATTATCGTTGGTCCACTTGGTGTTGTTCAGGAAATCCCGGAGTGAGGATTCCAGTTGGTCAAAAACCTTGCGGTCGTTCCGCTGTAATTGTGGCGTGTTTATCCGCACCGTGGCATTCAGTTCTCCTTGCGCATAAAGCGATGAAAAACAAGCAGATAGAACGAGTAGAATAAAAAACTGTTTGAACATAGGTCCGTACTTTTTCGGATGGATGGCCAATGAATTGTGAAGTTTCTGGGATGATGTTGCTATGACGCATTAAACGGCTTTCAGGTTGGCTGCAGCTGCGATTTCTGCTACAATATCATGGGCAACGGCTGTTTTGCTTTTTACGGGGAAAGCCGTTTGGGTGCCATTGCGTCTCAAAATAGTGATTTTGTTGGTATCGTGCCCAAAACCCGCGCCTTTGTCTTGCATCGAATTGAGCACAATGAAGTCGAGGTTCTTTTTTTCAAGTTTTAAAAGGGCGTTTTGCGCTTCGTTGTTGGTTTCAAGTGCAAATCCAATCAGCATTTGATGAGCGCCTTTTACCTTTCCTAGTGCGGCAGCAATATCCACGGTCTTGGCCAACTCAAGGATCAGATCGCCTTCGTTCTTTTTGATTTTAGTATCGGAGAAAATTTTGGGACGGTAATCTGCGACCGCGGCAGCCATAACGGCAATGTCGGTTTCTGGAAAAACAGCCATGCAGGCATCGAACATCTCCTGGGCTGTATTGACGGAAACAAGCTTGATGCCGCTGCTTTCGGGCCTTATATCTGTTGGGCCCAATACTAAGGTTACCTCAGACCCTTTATGGTATAATGCTTCTGCGATGGCAATACCCATTTTTCCAGTGGAATGATTGCCCAAGAATCGGACAGGATCCAACGGTTCAAATGTAGGGCCGGCGGTAACAAGCGATTTCTTTCCTTGAAATACGCCGCTGACAGCCGTAGAAAGATGGTGCTCCAAATACGCCAGGATGTTTTCCGGCTCCGCCATACGCCCATCACCAATAAGTCCGCTGGCCAATTCCCCGTGCTCAACAGGTATGATATGAACACCATGGTCGCGGAGCCTGGCCACATTTGCCTGGGTGGCGGGATGCTTCCACATGTCGACATCCATAGCGGGGGCAACAAAAACAGGGCAGCGTGCTGAAAGGTAAACAGCGCTTAAGATATTGTCGCACAGGCCATTGGCAAGCTTAGCCAAGGTGTTGGCTGTAGCAGGCGCTATCAACAAGGCATCAGCCCAAAGGCCCAATTCGACATGGTTGTTCCAGCCCGAATCGGAGTGGACATCAGCCAAAACACTGCGTTTGGAAAGGGTGGAAAGGGTGAGCGGGGTAATAAAATCAGCGGCAGAAGCGGTCATCAATACTTGTACTTCCGCACCTTTTTTTATCAATAGGCGGGTAAGATGCGCAGCTTTATACGCTGCGATGGAGCCGGAAACACCAAGAATGACCTTCATTTCATGAAGGGGGTTTCATGGTTTTATGGTTTCATGGTTTCAGGGTTTACGCGGTTTGTTCGTAGCCTTGAAATACTATTTCAAAATTAATAACAAATTGTGTAAACCCTGAAACCCTGAAACCCTGAAACCCCTATTTTTTAACCTTGCTCCTTATTGTCTTCAACGAAACGCCACTGAATTTCATCGTTTAGGAATTCATTGGCTGCGATGATGGCAGTATTGGGAAGACGCTCGTAGAATTTGGAGATTTCAATTTGTTCTTTGTTCTCTTGCACCTCTTCGATGGTATCTGTATTCACCGCAAATTCTTCGAGTTTGCGCTGGATTTCCCATTTCAAATCACTAGAAATCTGCCGTGCGCGCTTGCTGACAATGACAAGGCTCTCGTAGATGTTGCCAGTTTTTGCCACCAACTCCAACACGTCGCGGGGTTGGATATTTGCGTCGAGGCCCTGGGCTTTTGTTTTGATATCGCTCATATTGTTATGATATTGAATTTTTGTTTGAGGTGTGGTTTATGATTTGAGGCGTTTTCTTACAAATGTTCTAGCCTTTTCGCTCTCTTTTTTGATGTCGTTGATTTCCTCAGCATACCTGCTATCTGGATATTTTTCAATGAAATCATCACAACGTACTACTGTTTGAGCATATCGATCTGTCTTCTTTTCAATCACTGAATTTTCGCTCAACAAATAGCTTGACTTGGCAATAAGGAAACGGACGCGTTCTACATCGGGGCTTTCCGGATAGTCTCTCAGGAGGTTGTCAAAAGATATGACCGAAGACTGATATTGCCGCAGGTCATAATACAACCGCCCTTCTCCAAAAGCTTTTTGTTCTTGTTTTCGCCGCAGTTCATCAATCAGTTTATTGCATTCCTCTACGCGTGGAGATTTTGGAAACAGGTTGACAAAAAGTTGAAATTCATCAATAGCTGTTGCTGTATTCCCTTGATCGAGGCGGAAAGCAGGCGACATTTGATAGTTGGCAAAGGCCGACATGTAAGCTGCTTCCTCTCTAAACTCCGAATTTGTAAAAGTGTTGGAAAAAGTTTTGAAATAGTATGCTGCAAGCAAATATTGCTTGGTGTTGTAGTGGCAGTATGCGTATTGGTAATATGCTTTTTCAGCACGGGCGTCACCACGTAATGTATTGAGTACCAGGTCGAAAAGGGTAAGAGCGCGTTGATAGTTCTCTTTTTCGTAATGCTCAAAAGCTTTTGAAAGAATCAATTCCGCATTGCCGCTCGTGCGGGTTTTTTCGAAAGAGCTCTTGCAAGAAGGAGCCAAAAACAGTGCAAGGGAAAAGAGCAGCCAGCCGGTCGTTTTTCTCATAGGGCGCAAAAGTACGATTTTTAGGTAAAAACAAGTGTTTGTATTTCAAATGATGTTCAAACGATGCAAAGGAGGATTTAGTGGCCTACGCAAGTTCTTTTTATATTTACATATCAAAAACTAAGCAGTCGTGTCATTCCGAGCGAAGCGAGGAACCTGGGTTGCGATAATTATCAGGCTCCTCGCTGCGCTCGGAAAGACACGACTGCTTGATATTCGATATAATTCAACAATTACACCCGCAAAAGCGAGGAATATATACAGGTACTTGGTTTTACATATCTACAATTCTTTCATCTCCGAAACCAATTTGCCCAGCATATCTTTCGCATCGCCAAACAACATCTTGGTTTTGGGGTGGAAGAAAAGTTCGTTTTCAATACCGGCATACCCGGCGCGCATGCTGCGTTTCATCACGATGACGTTTTTAGCATCCCAAACTTTCAGTACCGGCATTCCATAAATGGGGCTGCCGGGATCGTTTTCTGCAGCGGGGTTTACCACGTCGTTCGCGCCCACCACGATAACAACGTCCGTTGAATTCATGTTGGGATTGGCATCTTCCATTTCCACCATTTTGGGATACGGCACATCTGCTTCCGCCAACAAAACGTTCATGTGGCCGGGCATACGACCTGCCACCGGGTGTATCGCAAATGTGACTTCAACGCCCTTTTCTTCCAGCTTTTTCTCCAATTCGTGACAAATATGCTGTGCTTGTGCCACTGCAAGGCCGTAGCCGGGTACAATGACAACCCTATTCGCGTAGGCACAAAGAATGGCCGTATCGGTCACGCTAATTTCCTTCGCCACCTGGTCGCCACCACCGCCTTCTCGTGCCGCTCCACCACCGCCGCCAAAGGAGCCGATGATGACATTAAGCAAAGAGCGATTCATGGCAGTACACATTAATACGGTGAGAATGGTACCAGCAGAACCGACCAAAATACCGCCCGTAAGCATGACAGGGTTGTTGTACAAAAAGCCGCCAAAAGCGGCAGCCATACCCGTAAACGAGTTCAGCAGTGAAATTACAACGGGCATATCCGCGCCTCCAATCGGCATGACGAATAGCACGCCGTATAAGGCTGAAAGGGTAAACAAAACCCAAATCACAGAACCGCCAAAGACCTCAGGAGATGCAATTGCGACTCCGATTACCACAAAAATCAGCACCAGGAGGAGGAGGTTGAAATAGGTCAGTGCTTTGGAGGAGAAGTCTTTGATCTTTTCATCAAGCTTGCCATAGGCAATGATGCTACCAGAAAAAGATACTACACCAATAACAAGGCCAAGGAACACGACCAGAAGATAACCAGAAGAGCCTTCCGGGTGACTGTGGAACTCAACAATGGAAATAATAGCGGCACAAGCACCGCCCATACCGTTGAAAAAGGACACCATCTGTGGCATGGCAGTCATTTTCACCTTCATGGCCATCATCCAGCCAATAACGGTTCCAAGCGCCATAGCGGCCAGAATCCAGGGGATATTGCCAATGCGTTGTCCGTCGTGTTCGTGGAAAAGGATTGTGGCAAGGATGGCAAGTAACATGCCCGCAGCGGCCAACAAATTGCCTTTTCGGGCCGAATCAGGGCTGCTGAGTTGCTTTAGACCTACGATAAAGGTGATAGAGCCTATTAAGTATGAGAGCTGGAGTAAAAAATTCGACATAATGGATCTGGTTGTAGCTGCTATTTCTTTTTCTTAAACATTTCGAGCATCCGGTTGGTGACCACAAAGCCGCCAACTACGTTTAAGGTGCCCATGAGAACTGCCAAAAAGCCCAGAGAAAGGGCCAGGTAATCGTCGTTGTGTGCATGGCCCATCACGATGATGGCACCGATGATTACGACTCCGTGAATGGCATTCGCTCCCGACATCAGCGGGGTGTGCAGGATGGCAGGCACATTGGAAATTACCTCTATCCCGAGCAAAATCGAAAGGATAACAATGTAAATGGTATCCTGATTTTCAATGAAAAAATTGGTCATGAAAAGGACTTTTTAAATGTTGAATCAAACATAAGGGCTCATGCTAAAGCTGCTTTTTAGCCCGGAGTTTGGAATGATTTGAATTAAATGGTGCTTCAGGTGCTCTACATAGTCGGCCATAATGAATTGCAACTTATATGGACAGTACCTGAAACCAATATGGTGCTTCTTATTGGGCTGCCATGACCGATTTCATGCGCTCGCTCACGACCGCGCCATCGTGCGCAATGCAAGTGCCTGCGACGATATCGTCTTCAAAATTCAGGTTCAAATTGCCTTTTTCAAAGATCAATTTCATGAAATTGACCACGTTTTTGCCAAACATCACGCTGGCGTCTTTGGGTGCGGTGCCAGCCAGATTTGAATCGCCAATAATACAGACACCATTGCTGCTTCGAATGGTTTTGCCATCCTCCGTAAGTGCGCAGTTGCCGCCACTAGAAGCGGCGAGGTCTACGACAACCGCGCCATTTTTCATGGCTTCTACGGTTTCCTTGCGCAGCAATAAAGGTGCTTTTCGGCCAGGAATCTGCGCGGTACAAATCACGACATCTGCTGCAACTGCATGATCGTGAATAAGTTGTGCTTGTCGTTGTTTGAATTCATCACTTTGCTCCACCGCGTATCCGCCTGCCGCTTTGTCGTCGGTAGCGCCTGCCACTTCAACAAATTTAGCACCGAGGCTCATCACCTCTTCTTTGGCGGCTGCACGCACGTCGAAGGCTTCAACCACAGCACCCAAACGTTTAGCGGTGGCGATTGCTTGCAGGCCTGCTACGCCTGCACCTAGGATCAGCACTTTTGCTGGCTTAATGGTGCCAGCGGCAGTCATGAACATCGGAAAAAATGTTGGCAGGTGCGTAGCTGCGCTGAGCACTGCTTTGTAACCAGCCACGGTGGCCATGGAAGACAACACGTCGAGCGCCTGGGCTCGGGTTGTACGGGGTGCCATGTCCAGGCTGAACGCCGTTACTTTGGCTTTGAGCAAAGCATCGACCACTTCTCGCTGAGAAAGTGGGTTCATTTGTCCAATGATAATTTGTCCGGAAGCGAGTTGTCCAAGGGAGCCAGCTGAAAGCGGATTGATTTTTACCAGGATCTGAGCCTGTTTTAGCACTGCAGAATGATCTGCAATGGCGGCGCCTTGTGCTTCATAGCTCGCGTCATTGAAAAACGCAGTTGCGCCAGCGTCTTTTTCAACAATGATCTTTTCGATGCCGAGTTTGAGTAGTGCCGCAACAGAATCTGGAGTTACGGCAACACGTTGTTCGCCGTCTGTTTCTTTTAATATGCCAAGCGTCATGGTTAGGTGATTTGTGACTAGCTGATGTACTGATGGTTTTTTTGAAGTGCCGAAAGTAGGTAGAATCTCAAAAGTCGAAATCATTGTTTGAAAAAATGCACAGAAAATTTTTCAAAAGCAGCGATTTGTTGGTCGTTTGTGTCACATTCTTGACAAAACACCATTCTATTGGCTTGTCACGCAACCACATTTGTTGAATTCATTGTACCATGAAATGTAATTTGTGTATGTTTGCAGGGTATGAATGTTGTTTTTACAACCGTAAGCTCCCAATCGGAAGTTTCCCAAATACTTGATTTACAATCAAATAATCTTGCTTTGGCACTTTCTCCGGAAGTAGCAAAGGCCGATGGTTTTGTAACTGTTCAGCATGATCCAGACGTATTGTGGCGCATGAACCAACATACACCTTCAATAATTGCAAAAGATGGAGATTTGGTGCTGGGTTATGCCTTAATCATGCCGCCTTCTTTTGCACCGGAAGTGCCAATCCTTGAACCGATGTTTAATTTGCTGGAAACCTTAGAACGGAACGGAGTGCCGATAGGGCATCAATCCCGATGGTTTGTAATGGGCCAAGTATGCGTGCGAGAAGGCTTTCGCGGGAAAGGAATTTTTGAAGGCATGTTTTTGAAAATGCGGGAAACATGTAAGGAGGAATTTGATTTTACCCTGACAGAAGTCGCATTGAGCAATACACGCTCTCTGCGGGCCCACGAAAAAGTGGGGTTTAAGCCCTTTTATGATTACCAAGAAGACTTGACGGAAGAAGCCTGGCGGATGGTTATTTTGGACTTTTGATTATTCAGGACTTTTTTTTTCCTCAATTGTGATAAAACCAGATTTTTAGATTGGATACTTTTGACCCGAATTGAACCAACTTTTTTTGCCACCTACTTTTATTGTGTTGTACTTTTAGAATTAACTGCATGAGAAATCTTTACATTTCAATTGTCACCCTGTTCTGTTCCTGTCAATTTGTCTTCGGGCAATGTCCACCACCAGGATTTCCAGATTCAGGTAACACCTGTTCCGATGCACCAGTGCTTTGCGCCAACCTGAACGGTTATTGCAATACCATCAACAACAACAATCAGCAGCAAAACTTTCCCGGGTGTAGCGGTAGTTGGGTACTAAATAATGACGAATGGTTTGCTTTTTGTGCCGGCTCGACCTCTATTACCATTGTTGTTACACCGTCAAACTGTATTCCCAATGGTGGTAATATTGGCCTTCAAGGTGGAATATATGCCGGATGCCCTCCTTCATCTCAGAATGATATGGACCTACAATGCCCTTGCACTCAAAACCCATTCACACTTACTGCCAATAATTTTGTTGTAGGTCAAACGTATTGGTTCGTTTTAGATGGCTGTGGAGGCTCAATTTGCGACTACTCAATTTCGGTTACAAGCGGTTCTACTATTTGCCCAGACCCGCCTCCGCCAGGCCCGATAACGGGTAATCCACTCGTTTGCGCCGGCTCCACCTTTCCCTATTCTGTACCCGCTGTTGCTGGAGCAACCACCTATCCCTGGACACTGACGCCTCCCAGCGCTGGCACAATAACTGGAAGTCCCTCCCGAAACATCAGTGTTGCATGGGCATCCAACTTTTCTGGTACCGCAGAACTTTGTGTTGGGGCAGGCAATAATTGCTATCCAGCGGGTACCGACACCGTTTGCAAAACCATCACCATACGGCCCAGGCCCACAGCTGTAATTTCTGGCAGTGGAGTGCTGTGTGCAGGTAGTAATGGTACTGTAAACCTAACGATCACCTTTACTGGAGTGGGCCCCTGGACCTTTACGCCAATTAGAAATGGAAGCGCTCAGACCCCGATAACCACTTCCGACAATCCCTATACTTTAACGGTGAATCAGCCAGGCACCTGGACAATAGGTGGCCTGGTAATGGCTGATCCACCTTCTTGTCCTGGAACAGTTTCTGGCTCTGCAGTTATTACCACCGTAACGTTAACGCATAGTGCTACCACTGTGGCGGCAGTTTGTACCAATAGCAATGGTTCAGTTGACCTGACAGTTGGTGGCGGTACCTCGCCGTATGCATACAACTGGTCAAATGGCGCCATTACTCAGGACTTAGCCAATGTTCCTGCGGGCACCTATATTGTTACCGTCACAGATAATAATGGCTGCACGGTAACGCACACTGCAACAGTTGCCAATAACAATCCAAATATTACCCTTACTTCCACAAATGTGGCTGCAATTTGTGGTCAAAGTAATGGTTCCATAAACTTAACAGTTGGCGGCGGCGGAACGCCTCCCTATACTTTCCTATGGTCGGGCGGGGAAACAACCGAAGATTTGTCGATGATACCTCCAGGATCTTATACTGTTACGGTTACTGACGTGAACGGATGTACGGGTGTACATTCGGTGACAGTTGCGGACAATCCCATCAATATTGTACTTTCGGCTACAACAATGCCAAATACCGTCTGCAACAGCAACAATAATGGCAGCATCAACTTAAGTGTGTCTCCAAGTGGCACTTACACCTATATTTGGTCTAATGGAGAAACAACACAAGATTTGAGCAACCAACCTCCGGGCTCTTATTCGGTTACTGTAACCACCGGCGTTAACTGTACGGCTGTTGGAAACTACACTATTGCAGACAATCCAAACAATCCAAACGCAACCTTTACAACCGTCCAATCTACTTGCGACCAAACGAATGGCAGTATTAACCTAACCGTTACGGGAGGTGTAACTCCTTATACTTTTGAATGGTCGAATGGTGCAACTACCGAAGACTTGAGCAACATTCTGGCAGGTGGGTATTCTGTGACCGTCACCGGGGCCAATGGCTGTACGGCAGTAGCAAATCCAACCGTAAACAATAACAATCCTCCGATCAACATCGCCAGTGTTATCGTGGCCAGCACTACTTGTAATGGCAACGGCAATGGTAGCATCAATATCACGGTTACTCCTACAGGATCTTACACCTTCAATTGGTCGAACGGCGCTACAACAGAGGATATTAGCAACTTGTTGCCGGGGACCTATGATGTCATAGTTACAGGTCAGGGAAGTTGTACCGCTTCTGGAACATTTACCGTTCCTAACAACCCTAACAACCCGACCGCTTCAATCAGTACGGTTCAATCTACCTGCGAATTATCGAACGGAAGCGTAAATCTTACCGTTAATGGTGGCGTACCTCCCTATACTTTTGAATGGTCGAATGGCGCAACGACGGAGGATCTGAGCATGTTGCCTGCAGGAAGCTATATGGTTACAGTTACTGGTGCCAACGGATGTACGGTTGTAGCCAGTGGAACCGTAATTAACAACAATCCTCCGATCAACATCACCAGTACCATCGTTGCTAGTACTACTTGTAGCGGCAATGGAAATGGTAGCATCAATATCACGGTTACGCCTCCTGGTTCCTATACCTATAACTGGTCTAACGGCGCAACAACAGAGGATATTACCAACTTGTTACCAGGCACCTATGATGTCACGGTTACAGGACAAGGCGCTTGCTCTACAACGGGCAGCTTTACGGTGCCAGACAACCCAAATTTGCCCAATGTAACGGCAACGACCATTCAATCTACCTGCGATTTGCCGAACGGCTCCATCAATGTCTCTGTTAACGGCGGCGTGGCTCCTTATACCTATGTGTGGTCTAATGGTTCAATCGCCGAAGACTTGACCATGATCCTGGCGGGTGATTATTCCATTACTGTAACAGGAGCAAATGGCTGTACGCGTGTATTGGACATCACCGTCCCGAACAACAATCCACCTATAAATGTGACGGCTACGATCGTTGCCAATACAGTTTGTAATGGCATGTTTAATGGCTCCATCAATGTTACAGTGACACCCCCTGGTACCTACACTTACTTGTGGTCGAACAACGAGACGACCCAAGATATTTCAGGATTAGCGCCAGGCGACTATACCGTTACCGTAACAGGCCAAGGCAGTTGCTCCCAAGTAGCGTCATTCTTTGTTCCTGAAAATGCCAACGTTCCAAATGTCGTGACCAGTTTTGTTCAAACGACATGTGATCTGCCCAATGGCAGTGCTTCCATAACGGTCTCTGGCAGTGTTCCACCGTATACCTTTATGTGGTCGAATGGCGCAACAACGCAGAACCAAACAGGACTGTTGGCTGGCTCTTATGAAGTTACGGTCACTGGTGCCAATGGCTGTTCTACGGTTAGGACTATCGATATTCCCAATTTCAACCCGCCCATTAATGTTAGTGCGGTGGTTGTCAACAATACAACTTGCCTCAGTGGCAACGGTAGCATCAATGTGACCGTCACACCGCCAGCTAACTATACGTACACCTGGTCAAATGGTGCCACTACGCAGGATATATTCAACCAGGGCCCCGGCGACTATACCGTGACAATAAGTGCAGGAGGAACTTGCGTGGAAGTAGTGACGTATACCATTCAAGACCTGCCGAATTTGCCCAACCTTTCCTTTAGCTCAGTCGATCCAACATGTGGTTTGAGCAACGGCAGCATCAACCTGACTGTAAGTGGAGGGGTGACACCTTATACCTACGTTTGGTCGAATGGCGTTACAAGCCAAGACCTGAATAATTTGCCCGCAGATATTTATCTCGTTACCGTAACGGGTGGCAATGGTTGCACCTCGGATAATGGTGTCGTGCTTAACGATGTCCAGATTCCGGTAAATATTAACGGCAATGTGAATGATGTAACTTCTTGTGTAACAAATAATGGTTCCATTATGCTGCAAGTGACTCCGGCAAATGCCACGGTCACCTGGGACAACGGAAGCTCAGGGCTCGTCCGAAACAACCTTGCTGTTGGTTCTTATTCTGTTACCGTCAGCATGGGCGGTACCTGTACGGAAACGGCAACATTTGACGTGTATGAAAACCTGGAATATCCGAACCTCATCACGGATGTAACACCCGGCTATTGCGGTATTTCAAATGGCAGTATTGACCTCACCGTTGATGGCGGTATAACGCCTTACACCTACAAGTGGTCTTCTGGCCCAACGACCCAAGACCTCTCGAACCTACCGCAAGGCACCTATACTGTTACCGTTACAACGGCACGGGGATGTACGGCGGAGACAACCGTGTTTGTGCCCAACAACGATGTCCCCATATCCTTGAATGGTGTTATTTACGACAATCTTTCCTGCATTCCGCCGCTCAATGGCTTCATTGATCTATTGGTTGATCCCGATATTTACACCTACACCTACATGTGGTCTAATGGCAGAACGACCCAGAATATCAATGGCCTTGCCCCTGGACTTTACACTGTTACGGTGAAACTGGGCACTTGTACGGCAACCGAAACGTACGAGGTTTTAAATGCTGCTATTTCGCCCAATTTGTCTGTGGCCAGTTTGCCCGCTATTTGTGGCCTGCCCAATGGTGGTGCCAACCTTTCAGCCAGTGGTGCATCCTCTCCCTACACTTATTTGTGGTCGAACGCCTTCACGATGGAAGACCTGGCAAATGTGCTTCCAGGCACCTATACTGTTACCGTTACGGACTTCTTTGCTTGTACGGCAACTACATCGGTGATCGTCACGAACAACAACGTCGTGCTCAATATCACTGGCGCTCTAACGCAAAACACGTCTTGCGCCGGCCCCAATGGCGCGGTCAATATCGCTGTTGCCCCTGCTGGAAACTATGTGTACAGCTGGTCAAATAGCGCTGTTACAGAGGATTTGACGAACGTGCCAGCAGGTACGTATACCGTTACCGTGACGGCTGGAACCAGCTGCTCCTCTACGGCGACATTTATCGTTCAGAACAATACCTCTGACCCGGTTATTGCTCCAGTCATTACCGCATCTATCTGTACCAATCCAAATGGTGCCATCGATATCGAGGTACAAGGTGCCATTACGCCTTATACGTACAGCTGGTCAAATATGGCTACAACCCAGGATCTTACGGGCTTGTTGCCAGGAGCTTATACTGTTACAGTTACTGGTGCGAATGGATGTACCGCCGATACCATTCTTTTTGTACCCAACGACGCAACCACTTTCAGCTTAGCAGGTACAACGGTACCGTTGACGAACTGTACCATAAACAATGGTGCAATTGATTTGACAGTGACTCCCGTTGGGCCATTCACTTATTTGTGGTCGAACGGCGCGACAACCCAGGATGTATCCAGTTTGTCAAACGGTATTTTTACGGTAGAAGTAACGGAAACAGGTACCTGTACGGCCTCCATATCCTTTATTGTTCAAGATAACAGGACGTTTCCTTCTCCTTCGCAATCTATTGTAGCTGAATTGTGCGACTTGGTAGACGGCATCATTGACCTGACAGTGACTGGCGGAACTACACCATACGTATATGCATGGTCGAGCGGACAAACGACGCAGGATTTGGCCAACCTGATGAATGGCACCTATTCCGTGACCATCACTGGGGCCAATAATTGTACAGCTATTGCCACTGCCGTAATACCCGACAATAGCGTTTCTTTTGCCATTGCGGGCACACCGGTACCTAATACGTCCTGTGTGGCAAACAATGGCGCTGTCAATGTTACCATGAATCCGACAGACCCAGGATTTGGCCTTAGCTATACCTACTTATGGTCAAATATGGCCACAACAGAGGATTTGGCTAACCTGGCACCTGGGCAGTACCAAGTTACCGTTAGTGCTGGCGGTACTTGCACCAGCACTTCTGTGTACAATATTACCAACAACACACAAGCTCCGGCCATTACGGAGTTGGTTACACCAGCTTTCTGTGGGCAAACAAGTGGTACGGTCAATATTACAGTCGCGAGCGGCCAAGCGCCATTTACCTACAATTGGTCGAATGGGAACACCACTGAAGACCTTACAAATGTTGTTTCCGGTACTTACACGGTGACCGTCACCGGTGCGCTTGGGTGCACCAATGTGAAAACCTTTATTATCCCGGAGAATGTTATCATTCCAGGGGTAAATGGGGCCATTACCAACAATACATCTTGTGTTGCGAATAATGGAGGTATTGTATTGAATGTTACCCCAGCCCTCACTTATACTTATAACTGGGCAAGTGGACAAACAACTGCTACATTGCAGAACCTGCCAGGTGGAAGCTATACCGTTACAGTTAGTGCTGGAGGCACTTGTACTTCAGTCAATACATTTGTTGTGCCCAATACCATACCCGTAGTTGCATTGAGCGGCACAAAGACAAATGTGCTTTGTTTTGGCAACAGTACAGGTGCCATAAACTTGACGGTAAATGGTGGTAGTACCCCGTACACTTATACTTGGTCATCTACAGCGGGCAACATGGAAGACCTAGTAAACCTTGTTGCGGGCACTTATGCTGTGACCGTAACAGATGTTAACGGGTGCTCCAGTACCACATCTTTCATTATTACACAGCCGGCGAGTAGCCTTCAGATAGTTTGTGCTAAGGTGAACGATATTTCTACGCCGACCACAATTGACGGAAAAGCAACCGTGAATATTGCGGGTGGTGTTGCGCCTTATACAGTAGTTTGGTCGCCAGGAAGCACACAAAACAATGTTGTGCCCGGCATTTTCAACCTCAACAACCTGGATCAAGGAAACTATTTGGTTACGGTGACGGATGCCAACGGTTGTACCGCCGTTTGTAGTTTCAATATTGGCTTGGTTCCATGCACAACAGCGGTTGGTACCATGGGTAATGCTCCTATTTCTCTGTGCGGAACTGGTTGTATTACAGCAGATTACACTGCACTTGGTCAGATACTGGATCCGAACGATGCGTTGCAATTTATCCTGCATGAAGGCAGCGGCAACCAGATCGTGAATGAAATTGCCCGCAGCACCCAGCCTACGTTCTGCTTCAATCCAGCGACCATGACGTATGGTACCACATACTACATCGCAGCCGTAGCAGGCAATGCAGGGCCTACAGGCAACGTCATTTTGAATGCATATTGTACGGTCATTTCAGCACCGACACCAATTGTGTTCTACCAGATTCCGGTGGCCAGCATCAACAACCCAATTCCATTAAACTGTTTGGTGCGCGAAGTAAACTTAGTGGGCCAATCCAGCCTTCCGGGCGCTACATTTGCCTGGAGCACGGTAGGCGGCACCTTTATTGGAAGTGCAACAACATCGACAGTAAAAGTGGGAAAAGCAGCGCCATATACGATGATAATTTCCCTAAATGGTTGTAAAGACACCGCCAGTGTGGTTGTGACAGACATCACAAACCAACCCATAGCGACCATTGCTGCTACACCTGACGATTTGCTTGATTGTGTTCTAGACCAAATTACGTTGAATGGTACTGTTGAGGGCTCCTTTAATGCCAACACCGTGTGGCTCAGTGGTACAAACGTGTACACACCAGGCACTACCTTACAAATAGCAGATCCCGGCACCTATCAGTTTATCTTGTTGGACACCTTGACATTCTGTGCTGATACCGCGATAATTGTAATCAATCAAGACCTGACGTATCCGCCACTATTCATCAATCCACCTGTTTTGCTGACCTGTTTGCAAACTTCGGCGACTTTGGTCGGTGGTTCACCATTCCCTGGTATTAATTTCAATTGGGCGAGAATATCCGGTGTTGACACGACCATTCTAGGAAGCGGAACATCTTATACAACCACTGTTCCGGGAACATTCTGGCTCTTTGGCGTTGATCCGCTAAACCATTGTACCAATTCCATGTCCGTTACGGTGAATGCCAATCAAGTGGTTCCATTGGCCGATGCAGGCACCGGTTTCAGTATTAAATGTTTTGGGGAAACAGCGAATTTGGATGGAACATTATCGACCAGTGTCGGTGCCATAAATTTCCTTTGGACAACCAATAATGGTAATATCGTTTCCGGCAGTACCACAACTACGCCATTGATTGGTAAACCCGGCGCCTATTTGCTGCTGGTAACTGACCCCGCGAATGGCTGTACCGATACCGATAATGTGGTTATTGATCCAATTGACCCAACTGCGCTGGCAACTGTAAATCAACCACCTTGCTATGGCGACAAAGGCTCCATCATCGTAAATGAGGTTATTGGCGGCGTGCCACCGGTGAAGTTCTCATTGAACAATGGACCATTCACCATACAAAGCGCCTTTGCCAACTTGGTGCCTGGGCCTTACACGGTTGTGGTGCAAGATGCAGAAGGCTGTAGCACTTCATTGTCGGCAGTATTGATTGAGCCAGCTGAATTTATCATCGTAGTTTCTCCTGGGGCCACGATTGATCTAGGCGGTGTTTACCAGGTTACGACACAAGTAAACCTTCCTTTGAACCAGATTCAGTCGGTTCAATGGACGCCCTCTACAGGCTTGAGCTGCGATACCTGCCTGAATTTTCAGGCTGCACCATTGGTGTCAACCCAATACTCGGTAGAGGTAACCACGGTTGCCGGTTGCCGCGACGACGGCCAGTTGCGCATTTTAGTCGATCGTAGGGTGGATGTGTACATTCCGAACGTGTTTACACCGAACGACGACGGAGAAAACGACATCTTTACCGTATTTGCCGATCAAAAAGGCGTCAGAAAAATCAACTCCTTGCAAGTGTATTCCCGTTGGGGTGAATTGCTCTGGGAACGCTTCGATTTCGACCCAAACGACCTTTCACTCGGTTGGGACGGTACTTATAGGGGCAAGGACTTGAATCCTGCGGTGTTTGTGTACCAGGCTGAGGTAGAGTTTATCGATGGTCGGAGGGAGTTGTTTAAGGGGGATGTTACGATAGTTCGGTAAATTTTGTAGGTCTTTAAACAGCTGCGCCCCCTAAAAAACTAAAGTTTTTTAGGGGGCGCAGCTGTTTAAAGACCTACAAAATTTACCGAGGTTTCAGGTTTCAAGGTTTCAGGTTTCAGGTTTACGCGATTTGTACGTGGCTTTGAAAAAGCCTTTCAAATATAACAACAGATCGAGTAAACCTGAAACCTGAAACCTTGAAACCTTGAAACCTGAAACCAATTTTTATTCTTCGTTCTCAAAAAACACCTTGTAGTATTTCTTCCCTTTATCCTCGTCAAAACCTTTTTCGATGAGGTCGCGGCGGCCATGCACGTAGATGTGGAAGTTTTTATCGAGCTTCAGCACGCTTTTGAACACTTTAAATTCTTTTTTTACCGCCTGGTCGCTGATGTCAAATTTTTCTTCCAAGGGCACTGCATAAGCCTTGGCGTACTGGTCGCGGAATTCATGGAAAGCTTCTTTGCGTTCTTCTTCCGGGAAAATGCTGTTGGCAAAATCTTCCACCTCAAAAGCGTCATTGTCTTTGAAATAATCGCCAGAGCGGTTCAGCAGGTCGATGGTTTCGGTGCGATCGAAGCCGAATTTGAATGGGGCCTTTTGGGTGATGAACTCGCTGGCCAGGCTGATGTAGTGCCGGGTATTAAAATAGTTGTCTTCGATGGGGCGCAAGCGCAGGTACTCGTCTTTCCAGAAAGAGCGTTCATCTTTTTTACTCACGGAATCAATGGCGCAGATGCGGTAGCCTTCTGATTCATCCATGTTGAATATAAGTGCCGCTACCTCGGGTTTTCCTGTGGGAATTCCTTCTATCACGCTGAGGGTAAAAGATTCAGCAGTTCGTTCTGTTTTTAAGTAGGATTCTTTGTTTTGCACCTTCCACAATCCAATGGCGCTGGTAGGCTCGCCGTGCAGCATCAGGTCTTCAAAGTAGGCTATAAAAAATTCGCCCCCTTGCACTTTTGGGTTTTCGCAGTGCTCGTACAGCATTTGCGCCAATTTGGCCGCTTCGTCCATAAGGGTATCTGGTTCGGCAAAAACGGTGGCACACACCTGAAAAATAGGGTGGTTGCTGACATCCTCTTCATGGTGGAAGTAGAAGAACTCCTGCGTTTTTTCAAAGGGTTTCAGCATGGTAACGAGGATTTTCTCCTCGGCAACATCATGCAAAGAAATGAGGGTTTGTTTGGGGATAACGATCCCTTCGTAGCGGTTTTTATTGCCCACCCAAGTTGCTGAAAAGCGGGTGAGTCGGGTAGCTGAAAAATCGAGCATCTCGGAAATGTGAATTTTAAGTGAGGAATAATGACTTTTGCGTCGTTGAAACCTGCTGTTTCGGCAAAAGTACAGAGAAAAACAGGGCAGACTCCTTCGCCTGCCCGCTTAATTATTCACATCTTGAAAATCGCCGTTAATACCCGCTTTTTACTGCCCGGCCAACTCGAAGGATTTGGCTGGTACACCCATGAAATTGTGCGGCGCATGGTGCTCCAACACCCGGAGGATGAATTTGTGTTTTTCTTCGACCGCAAGTTCGATCCGCGCTTTGTGTATGCCTCCAATGTGACACCTGTGGTGTTGTACCCGCAGGCCCGGCATCCCATTTTATTCCGGATTTGGTTTGATTGGGCTATTCCCAGAGCTTTGAAAAAACACCAGGCAGAGGTGTTTTTTTCACCCGATTCCATGTGCAGCCTCCGCAGCAATGTACCCACAGTGATGACCTGCCACGACCTTGTGCCCCTTCATTTCCCCGAACAAGTGGAGCGCCGGCACCGGAATTTTCTGCTGCGTTTTTTGCCAAAATGGCTGCGTCGGGCAGATCGGGTGCTGACGGTTTCGGAGTTTGTCAAGCAGGATGTTGTAAATACTTGCCAAATTGAGGCTGCCAAGGTTCATGCGGTGTACAATGGTTGCCGCGATGGATTTCTGCCTTTGGAGGAGAATGAAAAACAGTTGATCCGGAACGAATACGCCGAAGCTTGCCCCTATTTCTTTTTCGCCGGGGCCATACACCCCCGAAAAAACGTGCCGAGGATGATTCGCGCTTTTGATGCGTTCAAAAAAAGTACGGGGGCTGATGTGAAGCTGTTGCTCGCCGGTCGCTTTGCCTGGCAAACCGGGGAGGTGCGCTCGGCCTGGGAGCAATCCGGGTATCAGGAGGATATAGTCTTCCTGGGCTATGTCGGCGAAGCGGAACTGCCCCGCTTGACCGCCGCCGCGCTGGCTATGGTGTACGTATCCATCAGCGAAGGGTTCGGGCTGCCCTTGGTGGAGGCGATGGCCTGTGACACACCCGTGCTGACCTCGAACACCAGTTGTTTGCCGGAAGTGGCAGGCAATGCTGCGTTGTTGGTCGATCCATATTCGGTGCAGGATATTGCAGGGGGCATGGAGCAGCTACACCGCAACCCTGATTTTGCCCGGGAGTTGGTGTTGAAAGGCAGGGAACAGCGGCAAAAATTTAGCTGGGATACGGCGGCGGGGGAGGTTTATCAAATTTTAAAAGAGACTTCACAAGGCAGGAGACTTTGATAATTTTGCGTAAACATGAGTCGTCCCTTATTTTTCTCCGCGACTTTCATTTCGAGCCCCAGGCGAGAAACCTACACAAGCCGGGCTTTCTGAAATCTCCGTGATCACGCATCTTACTTTTGCAGACTGTGGCGAAACCACTAAAAATAGTACACCTCTTCGATTTTTACCTGCCCGAAACTATGAACTGGGCCTACCAAATGATGCGCCACACACCAAACGTAGAAAACTGGGCTGCAGCGTCCTGGATCGTACGAAACGCGTATTATGACACGAATTTCAGATTTTTTGTCCGGGACCTCCAGCAAGTGCCCGGTTTTTTTCCAAAAAGTGAATGGACGGCCAGCTTGCTATCGAGCAATTTGATACGTTTGGAAAGACGCTGGCCTTTGTACAAAAACTGGCTGTTCCAAAAACTGAAAAACGACCCGCCAGATGTGTTGCACGCGCATTTCGGACCTGTTGGCTGCCATTACTTGGATTTGGCGCAAAAGCTGAATATTCCCTTGGTGGTATCGTTTTATGGTTATGATTTCCAGCGCTTGCCTTTTGAAAAGCCTCAATACGTAGCCCGATACCAGGAACTTTTTGCCCAGGCCGCAGCTATTACGACTACTGGGCCATTCACGCCAAAATTATTGGAAGCGCAAGGCTGTCCGCCGGAAAAAATCATCCCAATTCAATTAGGTATTGATCTGGATAAGTTTACCCGGCATTTCAGGGAAAAACAGCCGGGAAAATTGAACTTGGTTCAAGTGGCCACTATTACCGAAAAAAAAGGGCATCTTGACACCTTGGAGGCGTTGCGGCTGGCCCTTCGGCGTTGCCCCAATATCCACTTGACCCTTGCTGGTGAACAGCAAGACAAGGTATTGGCCAATAAAATGAAGCATTTCATTAAAGCCAATCACTTGGAACAGCATGTTACCTGGCTTAATGCATTGCCGCATGATGCCTTACCGGAGTTCTTCCAACAGTTTCAGGTTTTCATTCACCCAAGTTGCACCACAGAAAAGCGGGATACAGAAGGTTCGCCCGTGGTGATTTTGGAGGCGCAGGCGACGGGCTTGCCCGTGTTGGCGACGCATCATGCGGATATACCCGCGCAGGTGTTGCATGGGGTCACGCTCTTGTTGACACCTGAAAATAATCCTGCGGCATTGGCGGAGGGTATGGAGTGGTTTTATTGGATGGAGGATGCGGAGTATCAGGGGTTTAGCGCAGCTGCGCGGCACCATGTTGAAGTGAATTTTGATGTTAAAAAAAATGGCTTGAAACTAAATTCATTGTATAAAACAATTCTTCATTGATGAGGTTGTCTCATCTCAAAATGATACGCTGTGTTTTTAACAGAGCACCGTCAAGTGATGACAATTGGACTGTGTAAATACCTGCTGGCAAGCCAGATGCTCGAACAAAGCCATTGTCAGTTTTCCAGGACTGTTGCAATTGCCCAAGTTGGTTGATCAACCGAACAACCACAACCTCCGAGCCGGTACCAGTCCAAAAAACAGCATCATGCGCCGGGTTAGGATAGAACATAATCCCATCATTACCAACCGGAGTATTACTCCCACTTGCTTTCACCCACACCGTCTTGCACTTGGTATCGCTCCCATACTGATTGCTCACCAGCAGACAGACTTCGTATGCACCAGGCCCAGGAAAGCTGTGTGATGGGTTGCGCTCGCTGCTTTGGGTTCCGTCGCCGAAATCCCAGAGCCAGGCAGTGGGTTCGTACCATGAGACAGATATGAAGTCTACACCCGTGCCGCCCGTGTGGTCGTATCGCCAGCCCGCCAGCGGGTGGTCGTTCAGCCCCAGGGTGTCGCAGGTGGAGCCATCAACAGGGCCGAGGCGGAAGTTGGGGAAGTGCGGCATGTTGATGGCTCCAAATTCAAGCTGATAGTAATTTTGCTCAAATTCGCAGGCTACACCCTCGCGTTCGGGGTGCTTGATGCGGTGCATGCACTTTTGGCCGTTGAGCGGCCGGCCATAAATCATTCCATCTGGCCCGAGTTCCAGATAACCGATAGAGCCACTGAGAAAGCAAACCGGAGCTG
>Ga0105055_10000234_pt1 | contig 79793 bp, 63 predicted proteins | sample BON03_FD_78090 | JGI IMG/M metagenome (GOLD analysis project Ga0105055, IMG submission 78090) | Freshwater microbial communities from Lake Bonney liftoff mats and glacier meltwater in Antarctica - BON-03 | ecosystem: Environmental > Aquatic > Freshwater > Ice > Glacier meltwater | place: Lake... | reverse complement strand
TTTGATCAATCTTTTTTGAGGATACAGGATGCGGTTTTCGCACACCGTAAAACAAAAAGACTACAGATTGACAAGCGCACAGTGAAATGAGACCTATTATTAATACAGAAACTACCCTTTTGCCTATTTTCATTTTCAATTCAATGTATTAGCAGATTGCGCTACGACGGAACCGTAGGATGTTACGGCTTGACCATCAACTGTTATATTGACGGTGGTACTGTCATATTGATACTCTCCTTGTTTCAAAACTACGCTTGCCAAAGCAGTACTCAAAAGGGCTTGTGGGGGGATAGATAAATTATTATCAATTACAAACAGTGTTTACAATCGCATTCCTTTCCATCTCTGGGTCGATTTTTGATATTTCGATGCAGTTTTCCTTTAATAGAAATTTTGGGCCCTATGGCCTCAATAAAAGGCGCTGGCAAAGGGTTGTTACTTACAAAAGTAGTGAATGGGTTGTCAATACCAATCACAACTATAAAGAAGAAGGGTAGAAGTAGAACTGATAAAAATGATTTTTTCATGTTTCAAGAAAGTTAAGTATATAATTCGCCTACTCTTTCCGCTTTTCAGCATCCGCGCCCTACTTCTTTTAGAGGTTTCGGGTCAGCCCACAGTTGCAAATTAGGGCAAATGTGAAGCTTACCATTCCAGTAAAATGGGATGGCAATTGAATACCCTCAAGGTCAGGGGGCAATTGCGGGGGGGGGACATAATTTGAAGCAATGATGGTGTTTTTGTATTACAAAAATAGTACACTTTCTTAGAATAAAAAAGGACAAATATTTGAATTTCAATACATGCAGCCTGCTCCATTGCTCCAATCCCCAACAATCCTACCAACCTTGCCGATTTCTTTCTTATTTTCGTGCCGCATCCCAGGCATTTGGTCGGTAATAATTCAAGTATTCTGCCCCAAACTTTGAAAATCCATGCCAAAAGCCCCACCTTTATCCTTCAAATCAAACTAAACACCATTATGTACGTCATTCCAGTCATTGTCTTGCTCATTTTTTTGAGTGTCACGACGGTGCAACAAAGCACCGTCGCCATCACCACCATTTTTGGAAAGTACAGCCGCACCTTGCGTCCTGGCTTGAACTTCAAGATTCCGCTCATCGAAAACGTGTTTAAGCGCATTTCGGTGCAAAACCGCGCCGTGGAGCTCAATTTTCAGGCCGTAACCATCGATCAGGCAAATGTGCATTTCACCTCGCTGTTGCTTTTTTCGGTACTCGACGACCGGGAAGAAACCGTAAAACAGGTCGCATTCCGCTTCTTGACCGACCGCGATTTTATGGCTACCCTCACCCGCACGGTGGAAGGCAGTATCCGTTCTTATGTCGCTTCTAAAAAGCAACAAGAAATCCTCAGCCTGCGCCGTGAAATCACCGAAGCGGTAAAAGGCAACGTGGATCACATGCTCGAAGACTGGGGCTACCACCTCATCGACTTGCAAATCAACGACATCACGTTCGACGAGGAAGTGATGCGCTCCATGTCTAAAATCGTGGCCGCCAACAACATGAAAGCTGCTGCGGAGAACGAAGGCCAAGCACTGTTGATCACCAAAACCAAAAGCGCAGAAGCAGAAGGTAATGCGATTAAAATTGCCGCAGAAGCCGAGCGTGAAGCCGCTAAAATGCGCGGCCAGGCCGTAGCCCTTTTCCGCGAAGAAGTGGCCAAGGGTATGAGCCATGCCGCCAAGGAAATGCAAAGTGCCAACCTCGATACTTCCGTGATCTTGTTCTCCATGTGGACAGAAGCCGTGAAAAACTTCACCGAGCACGGACAAGGAAATATCATTTTCCTCGACGGATCAGTAGACGGGATGCAGAAGACCCTCAAACAAATGATGGCGCTCAGCTCCACTGACTTCCTGGCCCAACAGCAAATTCCCGATAAATAATCTATATTTTCATTGCCTTTTTGCTTTTTGCAATTTTGCCTTTTTACCACTTCCCTATGCAACTTACCATTCGCAACCTTTCCAAAACCTACCCCAACGGCGTTCAGGCATTGAACGATGTGTCGCTCGACATCCCAACGGGTATGTACGGCCTGCTGGGCCCCAACGGCGCGGGCAAAAGCACCCTGATGCGCACCCTCGCCACCTTGCAGGAGGCCGACAGTGGCAGCGCGGTGTTGCAATCAGCCGCGGATGGTGGTGTGGATATTGACGTGTTGAAAAACAAAGACGCTGTGCGAAATACGCTGGGCTATCTGCCACAAGAATTTGGCATTTACCCACGTATTTCAGCAGTGGATATGCTCGATCACCTGGCGACGTTGAAAGGCATCCCCTCGGGCAGCCGCAAAGCAGTGGTCAACGCCCTGCTGCAACGGGTCAACTTGTGGGATCACCGCAAAAAATCGGTCAGCAGCTACTCCGGCGGCATGCGGCAACGCTTCGGCATCGCCCAGGCCCTCATCGGCGACCCCAAACTCATCATCGTCGACGAACCCACCGCCGGCCTCGACCCCGGCGAGCGCAACCGTTTCTACAACCTGCTCTCCGAAATCGGCGAAAACGTCATCGTCATCCTCTCCACCCACATCGTCGACGACGTGCGCGAGCTCTGCTCCAACATGGCCATCATCAACGGCGGACAAGTGCTGTACGCTGGCGCACCCGACACGGCGCTCAAGCAACTGGAAGGCAAAATCTGGGAGAAATCCATCACCAAAGCCGAGCTCGACGACTACCAGAGCCGCTACCAGATTATCAGCAGCAAACTCGTAGCAGGAAAGCCCATCATACACGTGTACAGCGACACCGATCCCGGCGATGGCTTCCAACATACCGCCGCCGGACTAGAAGACGTGTTCTTCTCCAAAATCAACGAAAAAAATTAATGTGATAATGTGATAATTCGATCATGTGATAATGAAGGCGTTATGCCTAGGCATCCGTTGCTTACTGCAGAAGTACTTTATTATCACATTATCAAATTAAAATATTATCACATTAACCACGGTGCCCCATTATCAAATTATCCCATTATCAAATTAAAAAGATGTTTGGTGTTTTCTTTTCCTTCGAGCTTAAATCCTGGTTGCGTTCGCCCATGCCCTGGATTTTTATGTTTGTCTTCGCCCTGTTAACTTTTGGCGCGACGGTTTCAGACAATGTCAGCATTGGCGGCTCGTATGGAAACGTCTTCAAAAACGCGCCGTTTGTAGCACAAAACTGGTACGCGGTTTTTTCAATTTTGTCGCTGCTACTATCGGTGGCATTTCTGAATGGGGCTGCCATCCGCGATTTTGAAAACAATACCGCGCAGCTCGTATTTTCATCCCCGATCAAAAAAGCAGGCTACTATTTTGGCCACTTTGCCGGTGCTTTGGTGGTGGCCTTGATCCCACTTTTTGGCGTGTCTTTGGGTATGTGGGTCGGCGCTGCGGTTGGCCCTGCTTTTGGCTGGGTAGATGCGGATAGGCTTGGTGATTTTGAGGTGATGAGTCACATTCATGCTTACCTGATGTTCATCATACCCAATTTGATTCTTACAGGCGGTATTTTGTACACCGTTGCTGCCCTGACGCGCAGCACCATGTACAGTTTCATTGCTGCGGTAGCCCTGTTAGTGTTGTATATCGTGGCCCGAAACCTGATGCAAGACATCAAAAATGAAGACATTGCCAGCCTGCTCGATCCATTGGGATTGCAACCTTTCCAACTTGTCACCCGCTACTGGACTGTGGATGAAAAGAACCACCAGTACGCCACCTTATTTTCATCAGGCATACTGCTGAACCGTTTATTGTGGATGGCCGTAGGTTTGTCCGTATTGGTGGCCGGGTATTTCAAGTTCAATTTTTCAGAAAAAGCTGCACGCCGTAAAAGCAAAAAAAAGGCCTTGAGCGAGGATTCCGAAACGGCTGCCTTGCAATCATTTACGGCTTTGCCCAAGGTGCAACCTGTTACAGGCACACGTACCACGTTTGCGCAACTGTGGAGCCAACTGCGTACCGATTTTTGGGGAATTGTAAAAAGCACCCCATTTATTCTGTTGACCTTCATTGGGCTTCTGAACAGCGGCGCCAGTATGGCCTTTGCGACGGCGAGTTATGGAACCCACCAACTGCCGGTCACCTACACCATGATCGACGTCATTCGCGGCAGTTTTTACCTTTTTGTTGTCGCAATACTAGCCTATTTCTCCGGGGCTTTGGTGTGGAAAGAACGCACCGCCAAAGTGGATGAGATTTATGATGCCCTGCCCACCAAAACCTGGACGGGCTGGGTGGCTAAATTTGGCAGTTTGGTCGGCATTATCGCCATACTCAATATCATCGCCATTGTGGTGGCCCTGCTCGCCCAAACTATGAACGGCTACTACCGTTATGAACTGGGCGTGTACATCCGCGAACTGCTGGTGTTAGACTTGCTCAGTTTTGCTTTTATTGCTGCGCTGTTTATGTTCATCCACGTCTTGTCGCCCAATATGTACCTGGGCTTCTTTATCTGTGTGGTCGCCATGGCGCTCAACTCCTTTGCCTGGAGCGCCATGCATATTTCAAGCCACATGGTGGCTTTCGGGTCAACACCTAGCTATACTGTCAGTGATTTCTTTGGGTATGCGCCTTACGCCAAAAGTCTGGCTTGGTTTAATGTGTATTGGCTGCTTTTCTGCGTTATTTTGGCGGTTGCAGCCATTTGCCTTTGGCCTCGGGGTAAAGAATCGGGATGGCGCAAACGCCTTTCGCTGGCGCGGCAAGAATGGAAAACCTATCGATGGGCGGGCATGTTGGCCATTACCGTTTGGGCTGTAACGGCGGGTTTCGTTTTTTACAATACGAAAATCCTGAACACCTACAAATCTGATAAAGAATCGGAACTGCTGCAAGTGCGCTATGAAAAGGACTACAAAAAGCTCGAAAACGCACTGCAGCCCCGTATTTACGACGTGAAATACGACATCCGTATTTACCCGGAAACCCGCTCCTGTGAAGCCGATGGTCAATATTGGATTCGCAACAAACACGATCGGCCGATAGACAGCCTGTTGGTACAAACGCCTTCGAGTTACCTGCAATTTAACCTAAAAAACGAACGGATCGGCCTGCTGCTGAACGACTCCGCCGTTGATTTCAGGATTTATAGCATCAAGCCCGCGCTCGCGCCGGGCGACTCCATGCTGCTGACATTCAACACCACGTACCGTCCCAAAGGTTTTGAAAATGAAACCCGGATGACACAGATCGTGCAAAACGGCACTTTTTTCAATAACACCCAAATATCGCCATCCCTGGGTTATCAAGAAGCAGGCGAATTGCTCGATAAAAACAAACGAAAAGAGCACGGCTTGCCCGAAAAAAGCCGCATGCCCGCGCTCAACCCAGCAGACACCCTCGCGCGCATGAATTCCTACCTGACTTCCGATGCCGATTGGGTCAATGTTGAAACCACCATCAGCACTTCCCTCGATCAAATTGCTATTGCCCCAGGTTCCTTAATTCGCGAATGGACAGAAGGCGGTCGCCGACATTTTCACTACAAACTGGACCACAAATCCTGGAACTTTTACGCCTTTATGTCGGCCCGATACGAAGTGGCTCGGGAAGAGAAAAATGGCATCCAATTCGAGGTGTATTACCACAAAGACCATGCAGTGAACGTGCCGCGTATGATGAAATCCATGCAGAAATCGCTGGAATACTACACCACACATTTCGGGCCTTACTACCATAAGCAATGCCGCATCATTGAATTTCCGCGCATTGCCTCGTTTGCGCAGGCCTTCCCCGGCACCATGCCCTACTCCGAGAGCATTGGCTTTATTGAGGATTTCAAACCGGAAAAAGACGATATCGACATGGTGTACTACGTGGTCGCGCACGAAATGGCGCACCAATATTGGGCGCACCAGGCCGCGGGCGCTAAAATGCAGGGTGCTGAAATGACCACCGAAACATTTGCACAATACAGCGCACTCATGGTGATGGAAAAAGAATACGGCCGCGACATCATGCGCAAATTCCTGGAATACGAACTGAACCAATACCTCACGGGCCGAAGCCGCGAACGCTTGAAAGAACTCCCGTTGGGCAAATGCGAGAGCCAGGGCTATATCCATTACCGCAAAGGCTCGCACGTGATGTACTACCTCAAAGAAATGATCGGGGAGGAGCAGGTAAACAAAGCCTTGCGCGCCTACCTGGACAGATTCCGCTACGCCGATCCGCCCTATCCAACCAGCGTAGATCCCATCAATGAATTCAGCGCACAAACGCCCGATTCCTTGCAATACATCATCCAGGATTTGTTCTGGGACATCACCTTATTTGACAATAAAACCACCGAAGCGACCGCCAAAGACCTCGGAGACGGCAAATGGGAAGTGAGAATCACCGTTGAAAGCCACAAACTCAAAGCCGACGAATTGGGCAAGGAAACCGAAGTGCCGGTGAACGACTGGATCGACATCGGCGCATTCGCCGAGCCCGAAGGCGATAAGAAATATGGCAAAACGCTGTACCGGCAGCGGGTACACATCACGCAGGCCAATAACACTTTCACGTTTGTGGTGGATGAAAAGCCGGAAAAGGCGGGGATTGATCCTTTTGCGTTGTTGGTGGACCGGGAGCCTAAAGACAACTTAAAGAAATGTGATAATTAGGGAATTTTTAATGTGATAATTAGGGAATGTGATAATTTGATAATGAAGGGTGCCTGTGGGAGCATTGTCGCGTTGCCTAAATTTCCGAGTGAGTCTAGCGGCGCATAGGGACGGTTGTAAAAGGGACGTGGAAAGCCAAGCTCGAAGAACAAGTCCCAGCGGGACTTTACCTCTGTAGCAATTCCAAAGCGCATTTCAGCCGTTCCAGCGGAACGGTATCTTGCAGGATGGGTGTATCAAAATCAGTGTGTTTTTAGAGTTAACATCGTGCTAAACTTTTGCAGCAGGTCAAAAGACACTGCTGCGGCGCTTGGGGTGCTTGGAGAATAGGCTAAGAAGACAGATTGAGGCAAAAAAACACCAATAGCAGGGCACTTGGTGAGAGGCTTTGGCGAAGGGGTGAATACCTAGCGAGACATACAGATTTATTAGTTGGCTAGGGATTCACAACTATCAAATTCAGCCCAATTGCCATTTATGGTTCGACGATCCTCAAATTTTATTTCCGAATTTGAATGGCACCGACAAAAACAGATAGCCAACGCCAACATAGCAAAAGTTAGCATCTTCGCTTTTCTGCGAAAATGCGTCATCTGGAAAAATTTAAAAAACATAGATTTGGAAATTAATAGAATATCGCGAGTTTGGATAGCTCTTGCATTTCACAAGCCACGTAGCGGCGAATTTGATAATGGGCGCGTTGCCTGATTATTCCCGGTAGCCTAACAAATTAATTGTAGCATTCAGTTTGGAAACGCGATAATGCTGCCACGGGCACCCTCAATTATCAAATTATCGAATTCCCTAATTATCACATTAATTCCCACTGGCACCCTTCATTATCAAATTATCACATTCCCTAATTATCACATTACTGACGAATTACCTTTACCTCCCGTCTAGCCATCACATACCCATCCAAATGCAGGATACTGCGGCGATTGGGCTTGGAGTTGTCGTAGATGATAATCCCAGGCCGGGCGCGGCCCATTTTGCGGTCGCTGTCAAACTCAATACGTATGGCAGCTGAATCTCCGGGCATCACCGGAAAGCTGGGATAGCGCAGTACCGTACAATCGCAATTGCTTTTAGCGCCTTTGATGATATAGGGCGCAGTGCCCGTATTGGTCACCGTGAATGAATCCAGCAAGATCATGCCTTCTTCAATTTGTCCGTAGGGCAGCGTGTCGCGATCCCAGCGAACCGTCGTATAGCCCACTTTTTCGGGGTTTTTAAGCACTGCGATGTATTGCACTACCCGATTCTGGTTTTTAGCATTGAGCAATTTGCAGGTAGCCTCTACGGGCTTACCGTAATAAGCGCCCAGGTGGTGGGCATAATCGAGCACCTTGCTTTTTTGCTCGGCATTAAGGGTGTTGAGCAGTTGAGGCAATACTGGTATGCTGTCGCTTTGGGCGTTTAGGCCGCAGCAAGTGAGGAGACAACAGAGGATGGGTAATGCGTTTTTAATAAAATTCATGGAATGGCCGTGGATGTTGAAAGGGGTTTTCAGCACAAAGGTAGTGCCGAAAGCAGTGCTTTTGCGCTATTTGTACCTTTTTAGGGTCAAGAGCTTTGTGTACACAGAAAAAATGGTGGCACTATCTGACATTCTTGTTTCACACAACCACACAACGACACAACGGGCGATACGTGCTTGGCGGTTGTTACGGCCTCTGCACCTCTACCGCACAAGCCCGGTATAAAGAATCGGTGATAAATTTCGAGTTCTGAGTGGAATAAACATCCATCAAGCGAATGTGAACGAACAACGAGCAACGATTAAAAATCCGAAGCCCGATACACCTTTGCCTCCCCCCCCACAATCACCCCAAAGGTGCGCTCCTTCCGCGGCAAGCGCGGATCGTCAAAAAACAAGGAGTAGATAATATTGTCATCGTTCGTGCAGTAGTCGCCACAGGGGAAGTTACCATAATCGTAGCGGTAGCCAGTGTCGTCACTCAACAATTTATAGCGGCTGAACATTTTATTGACCGTGCTCAGGGGCATTTCAAGTACCTGTACTGCGCTTGGTTTGCTTCCAATTTGTGGCCCGGCAACCGCCTCCTGCCGCATTTGAGACCAATAAGACTCGCTGTTTCGCTCTTTCACGATCAAGTTGCCATTATACAACAAACCTGAAACCTCAAAAAACATCTCCTGCCCGTTTTGCTCCCGCAGCCATACGTTGCCAGAGCCTGTCAGGGGGCAGTACATTACGGAAAAAGGCAGTCCAGCCTGACGCTCATTCACAATTTCATGCCACTCCAATACCGGGTGGGGATAAACAAAAATCTCCTTGCCTGCCTTTAAAACCAGGCATAGCGTCGTATCGTCCAGATAAGGCATGTGCTCAATGACACGATCGAGGTACATGGGTGCATCAATAGAAGGAATGGCGCCCGGCAATGCGCCCAAAGCCAGGCGGGAATAGGGTATCAGCCAACCGTTGTTGCCGGGCGGCAGACTCGGAGCATCAATGCCTGGACGGCCATACAAATCACAGCCCGGATAAAAAGCGCCCCAGGCAAACCAATAAGCAGTCATATAATTGGCTGGCTCCAGGCGCAAGCCTTTGTTTGGGCCAGTAACTATTTCCCCCCATACATCATAGCTATTTCCGTCACTATCGGCCAGCACCACGGGCAGCTTGTCTTGTACCGCCCTGTATTCCACGACTTGTCCCGGACCGCTGGGTTTGTTGAATGCGGTAATAAATTGGCAAACCGAAGAGCCAATCAGCAATATTTCCTGGCCGTTCACCGCATCTTCAATAAGGTGCATCCTTATGGTTGGATCTGGCAGTGTGCGCGGTTTTGGATCTTCCTGCTTTTGGCAGTTTTGACCTAAAAAAAGCAAGAGCAAGGGTAGTATAAAAGAGAAACGGCGCATATCCAATGGTTTTAATAATCTCCAAATATAGTAATTATTGGGGAAATTATAGGGGTAACAAGGACGAGCTGTCGCCGTGGCGACAGAAAATCGCCTGCTCCCTGAATTTAAGCAACTCGATATTGATTTTTGCTTCTTGCAGGTAAACGCATGTCGGAGATTTTCTACATTTGCCACCAAGCAAACGAAACACCGACACATGACGATTTTCCACAAATTTAATAAATGGCTGAGTGAGCCCGTCAACGGCTATGTTATCGGAATGTTTCGCCTGATGTACGGACTTTTCATGATGTACGAGGTGGGGAAATACATCTCCAATGAAATGGTCAAGCACTTTTTTGTAGAGGCGCAGGTCAATTTTCCCTACGATGGACTGGCGTGGCTGCAGCCTTTGCCAGTTCCGGCACTGAACGCGGTACTCAATATACTGTTTGTCTGTGCCTTGTTGATAGCGCTCGGAGTCATGATGAAATGGGCAGCGCGTATTTTTGCCGTATTGTACCTGTACCTGTTTTTGCTGGATACCAGCCTGTACAACAACCATATTTACCTGTTCATCCTGTTGGCCATCCTGCTAAGCTTCACCCATGCCGATCAGTTTTTATCACTGCGCAAACGCAACCTGCCGGGCATCACAGTACCCCGCTGGCAACAATTCATGCTCGGTGCGCAGGTGATGTGCGTGTATTTTTTCGCCAGTTTTGTCAAAATGCGGGCCGATTGGTGGGAACTGCAACAACCCTTGCGGTCCATCGCCGATGCCATGTCGCCCGGGAGTTTGCTGGCACCTTTGTATAAATCGGAATTGGGTATCCACGTGATGGTGTACCTTGGTTTTTCCCTCGATTTTTTTGCCCCCTTGCTGCTGTGGTACAAACCCCTGCGCCGCTGGGCCGTCATCCCCTTCGCCCTCTTTCACTTCTCCAATTCTCAAATATTCGGCGACATCGGCATATTCCCTTTCATCATGATGGCGGCGCTGATCCTGTATTTTGAAGCGGAGGAAATACCCGGATTGCGCAACTGGTTTCCAGCAATCACGAAAAAAAACGCGGAACTGGCCCAGCCTATCATCGGCAAGTTTACCCGCGCCTTCCTGATCCTGTATTTTGCCTTTCAGCTGTTGTTTCCCCTGCGCGGCTTGTTCTTGCCCAACGACCTGGACTATACCACCATCGGCAACCGCTTTTCCTGGCGGGTAAAAGCCGACTCAAGGGTGGTTTCTGAGTTTAAATTTATCCTAAAAGACCCCGTGAGCGGCCGGGAAGGCGAAATCAAACACATCACCAAGATCAACAACGTGCAAATGCAAGCCATGCTGTACGACCCCAGGGCCATCATGGCCTTTGCACAGTTGATACACCAGCAGTGTATCGACAACAAGGTGCCGAATGCGGAGATGTACGCCAAAGTCAAATTTAGCCTCAATGGCCGGGAGCCGCAGTATTTTGTAAACCCGGATGTGGATATGATGAAAGTGCAGTACAGCCCATATGAGCGGTTGGATTGGGTGGTGCCAGTGGCGCGGTGAAAGCAACCCGCAATCAAAATGAAATGCTACGCATGTTCCCCGATGCAGATGGGATCATGTATGTGTTTTTGCATTATAGCTTTATCAAAAAAGATCTTTGTCAAAACACCTTTCTTAAAGCAATTTCCTTCCATTCATCCCGGATGCGCTTTTGGTAAGCCAAGGGATACTCTGTCAGTTTTATGGCCCCCCAGTATTTAGCCGTATGTAGAAGATTTCCGGCTGGCAACTTGCCCAATGCAATTTGCATTTCTACAGCGGTCATATCCTTAGAAATAGTGATAGACATGTTTTTCTGTTTTAGCGATGCAAGTTAGGGATAAAACAGCATTTAGCATAAATCGGTTGCATTTGAAACTTGAACCTGCTCCTTTTATACTGACTTGATATATGTCTATCTTAAAGTTTTTGTGACGTGCTGTACCTGAGAGCAGAGCAGTGGGTTTGAATTGTTCATGTTTGTCAAAAGTTGTATTTTTGTGTCCTCAACCAACTGAACATGTCAACAATCACTTCATCAAGTTCATCCTCCGAGAACACCAATATATTTGGCAAGTTGCCCTTGATTCTACTTATCCTTGGAGCCTTGGCTTTGGCTATACCATATTATAATGCCTCTAACACGGAAGAGATTCAAGATAGCCGTCTAAAGATGGAAAAGAGCAGTGGGAAGAATCGCAAACACGCCAACCAAAAGGCTCGTGAAAGCGCAGAACAGGAATATCAGAAGGTCAAGGATGAGTTGCAGCAATGGAATAAGAAGCCCAACAAAACGCCGGAAGACAAGGATTTCATCAAGAAACTCCGCAAAGCACTTGAAAAGCTCCGCCAGAAGAAGGACTTTAGCGGGGAGAATCACGCACAGAAAAACAAAGGTTTTTGACAATGGCTATCTATACATTTTTCATGGATTATCAAGGTGGTACTTATATCTGCCAAAAAGCAGCAGGAGACTTGCGTACAGCCTGTTTTGCGTGGAAGGAAGATGTCGTTTCTGGTGGCTACGTGCCTGACTTAAACCTAAAATCATTTTCTAAGGCTTTCGCTGAAGACATTGACGAAATCCCTCCGGTTCCTTTAGATGAGGTACGCAATGTTTGGCTATTTCACCTGATGCTCGGTGGTGATATGCTGGATTTGCATATAGTACAAACAGATACCGAAACTGTTGGTGCCGAAACTCGAAAGGTTTCGTTTGTGTAGAGGTCGCCAAGCATAGGCACAAAAAAAAGAGCCTTGCCGAAGCAAAGCTCTCCTATCGTGCGGAAAGGGGGAGTCGAACCCCCACACCCGTAAGGGCGTACGCCTCTGAAACGTATGCGTCTACCAATTCCGCCATTCCCGCGTCGGTATTTTCAAAATCGGGTGCAAAGGTACATAGCTTTCCTTTTTGAGCAAGTACTTTTTTCAAAAACTCAAAATTTCAGTATTGGTAGACTTAAATTCCCTTCATCTCAAGCCGGGCAAAGCGCGTGCGGAGCAATTCGGTATAGACCTGTTTATAAGATGCGCTCAAAAAACTTTCTTGAATGCACACGCGCCATTTCGCGCCAGCATGCTCCATTTTTTTAAAAATATTTTCCTGCTGCTTTGGGTCGAGGTCCATGCTTGTGAGCACATGCGTGAAATCTTTACGCGTGATTTTGTTTTTTTTACCGTTGAGGCTCAGCGCCAAATCTTCCGTATCTGCCGGATTTACCAATGCTGTTGATACGAGATCATAGGCTGGAGACAGCACAAAGTCATTGCCGCTTCGCTGGATAAGCGAGAAGTTTTTCAAGTGCATGTCGGCGTTGCCTGTTAAAAATGAAAACAGCACCAGCTCAAAAAAATTCACCAGATCCAAGCCGGGAGTGGCGGAGTATTGCTGTATAGCCTTCGCAATCTGCTCATGCGAACCACGATACTTGTGTTCTGTTAGCCGGTTCGTGATCTGGCACATGTCCTCCATGTGCAGCATGCCCGTCGAACTGCGGTCAATTCGGCGGGTGATATAGGCCAGATTCCCCGATTGCATTCGGATAAGGCTGTGTGGCACAACGGGGATTTTGGCCAGTGATGCCAGGTGCATGGTGAGGTCTTCTACCTCAGGGAGCTGCGGATAGTGCAAACTTGGCGGTTTTAGGATATAATGCCCCCACATGCCTACGATGGTGAGCTTTCGAGGCTCCTGTTGTTCTTTTCCTGCCGCCACGCTCAAGGAAAGTTTAGGCTGCACCCCTGTAACGGTTATTTGGCTTTGAACAATTTGAAGTGCCAACGACTCCATCTGCGCCTCGGTATAAGGCAATATGGGCGCATCAGGGCGGTCAAACATCTTTCTGCTGCACGCTTTATGAAAGTCCTGCTCCTGCGCGCCTAAAGGTTTATAACAATACAGACACTTGCTCATGCTGCCTCCTTTTTTTCTGGGTAAATACGCACGGCCCCGATACAACTGCGGCAACAAGCCAATAAAAGCCCCATCCGGTCGCGCGGATCCAGTTTCCAGTTGCGTTCAGCAATTTCCAACAACCAGCCTTCTGGAATCAGCCCGTCAAAAAATGGAAACAATATATTACTGGAAAATGCGGCTGCTTGCAATGGTAGCGTCTTGCTCAAGGCTACGGGTTGAGCGGAATTGAGGTATTGGGCATCATACATAAAATGGTATCCCTCCTCGTCTTCAACAAGCCAGCCAGCGAAGTCATCGAATATGTTGATTGCTGCTTTTCTCATTTTTTAAGCATTGCGTTTAATGAGCACGGCACCTGTTTCATATCCAAAAAGTTGTAGTACCTGGTTTACTTTATCCAACCTAAGACTTTCTTTGCCCTGTTCCATATCGCGAATGAAACGAAGCCCTACTCCAGCCTTCTCTGCTAAGTCCACCTGGGTGAGCTTGGCGCTGGCTCTTTGCATTTTAATAAACTGCGCTAATTTCATTTTTATACCCTTTCGGGTACAAAGTTAAGGATAATTATTAAAAAAATCCCTTTCGGGTATAAAAATATAAAAAAGCATAAAATTAGCCCCTATCGGGTGTAATTATAGACAATCAATGGCAATAAGCCAACATTTTAGCATTACCTCAAATACACTACCTTCGCCCCCATACCACCGCATGAAAATCCTCATCATTCAAACGGCCTTTATCGGCGATGTTATCCTGGCCACGGCCCTGATAGAAAACCTGCACCAGCATTTCCCACAGGGCAAAATTGATTTTTTGCTCCGAAAAGGCAATGAACAACTGCTTACGGGGCATCCGCACATTGTAAAGGTGTTGGTTTGGGAAAAGAAAAGCAAGTACCGAAGCTTGTTCGGTTTGTTGCGCACCATTCGCCGGGAAGAGTACCACCTGGTGATCAATTGCCAGCGCTTCGCTTCCTCCGGTTTTTTGACGGCGTTTTCTGGCGCAATCTCCAAGATGGGGTTTAGGAAAAACCCGTTCTCGTTCTTTTTTTCCAGAAAAATGCCGCACAACATTGGTGATGGCCAGCATGAAATCGTGCGCAACCACATCCTGATAGCGCACCTTGTCGGTGATCCGGTGGAAAAGCCGCGATTGTATCCTTCCCAGCGGGATTTCGAAAAAATGCAGGCTTTGACACACGGGCAGCAATATGTGTGTATTGCGCCCACCTCCGTTTGGTTCACCAAACAATGGCCAGCCCACAAGTGGCTTGCGCTCATGGAGCGTCTGCCCGCGAGGCTGCATATTTATTTGCTGGGGGGAAGGGGGGACACCGTGGGCTGCGATGAATTATGTACCGCCGTTGGTAAGCATCGCGCAACAAACCTGGCGGGGCAATGCAGCTTTTTGGAATCGGCCGCTTTGATGCAGGGTGCCGCCATGAACTATGTCAATGATTCTGGCCCCATGCACATTGCCTCGGCCATGAATGCGCCTGTGGTCGCCGTTTTCTGCTCCACAGTGCCCGCTTTCGGATTTGGCCCGCTGTCCGATAAGTCCTTTGTCGTTGAAACGAAGGTATCGCTGCCCTGCCGCCCTTGCGGATTGCACGGATACAAAGCCTGCCCCAAAGGTCATTTTAAGTGTGCCGAAAGCATCGACGTCGAAGCGCTGGATTTCAAAGGAATGGTATAGTTTTCAAAAGAAGCGGTAGTAAAATGGGGTTTAGCGGCGCTTTTTTAAATTTTTTTTTGATTTGAAAATTTTTACATATTTTACATAATTAGACAATTATTACAATACATATCTTAACGGATATGGGGGTTTTGTTGCAAATTATTCAATAACATGGCTATTTTTTTGAAGATTTAAAAAAGCAAAAAAGCGCTCTTTTACTACCATTAAGATTTCATTGTAATACGGAATCAAAAAAAGCGTTCATATTTGCAGTAAGATTGGTTGACACACAGACAACAAATCAATTTTAAAAGAAAGTTTTTGATGGAATTCAGTTCCATTTTTTCTTAAACAATCTTTGAAATACAAAGTGCTTTCCACCTTTTACCGTCCGAAAGCGCACATTCTTTGAGAAGGAAAATCAAACATACCCAACCCCAATTAACCGAGAAAACTAAGTCGCTACCCATTAGCAAAAGAAATAAGCTCTTCTGAGCAAAGACAACCGAAGGCGGGGGCCCTCCAGCCCTTTCAAATGAGAAAGGGCGGAGGGCTGTTTTTTTTAGTCCACTTCAAAAAAGAATAGCCATTCCGAATGTTCGGAATGGCTATTCTTTTTTGGGGAAATGGGCTGTGATCGCACATGCTTTGGCTAGATGAAGGGCTGTATTCGTTTACACTTATTCAGGGTTGCGTGAAAAGTCCTTTGCTAGGGCTGCCAAAAACAGAATACCAAAATATAGTTTGGTATTGAGTCAAATGTGTCAACTTGAAAAAAAAGTTGACACATTCTCACTCCGCTCAATCCAATAATTATTTGCTACAATAAATCCAGCGTTATTTACTGGTATTCGCGCCACTAGCGCAAAATCTGTAAATAGCCTTCCAGCTTCCCCGCAGCCCCACCAAGATTTAACACATAAAAATACGTCCCGTCTGGCAGTAGCTTTCCATTCCAACTGCCATCCCAGGCACGTGTATTGGTGTAGCCTTTTTCTTCAAATACCTGGTTGCCCCAGCGGTTGAATACCCGCACCACATTATCGGGGTATTGTTCAATGCCGACGATATGCCAGACGTCGTTCTTCCCGTCGCCATTGGGTGAAATTCCGTTGAAAACCAGCACTTTGTCACAAACAACCGTAATGGAGATGGTCGCAGTTGATTGTTTTCCCTGCGCATTGGTAATGCGGTAAGTAAAAGAATCGACCCCGCAGGCACCGATATTAGGGCTGTAGGTGAGCACGCCGGTAAGCGGGTTATACCCAAAGACCCCAAAACTTGGCTGGGTCAAAAAATCGATGGCCGTCAGGCCTGGCCGGTTGCCCAAAATACCGTTGACAATATCATTGTCGATGATGGATATTTCCACATCGGTGTCAACTAGGGTAAACACCGGGTCGGGCACTGCCAGCAGGCTGTCGGACGCTGCGTTGGTTACCGTGACATAAATGGTATAGGTGGCGCATTGATTGGCGGCATTGCAGAGCTGCAGGCACAGGGTATCGAGCCCAAGGTTCAGGCCTGTAATGCTGACGCACCATTGCTGGTTGTTAAAGGTGTACCCAACAATGGTGGAGCCGGCATCATCTTCACAGACATTTGTCAGGCCAACAATGGGGCCTGCCAGCAGGCTGGTGTCGAGACAAAGTGTAGTTTGCGCACCGATGCCCAGGATGATGTCGGTGCTGCTGCCTGGAATCAACTGCTGGCATTCCAGTGTGACCTCCAATGAATAGGCGCAAGTGGTACTCGTATTCAAAAAAAGTAACTGGTGCAGGCCCGTATCCAACACGATGCCGACGAAGTTGCCACAATTGGTGAATTCTATAGTGGTGGAAAGGTTGTCGGTAACGACATATTGGCTGAGCTGGCTGGTGGGAATATTCGTGCAAAAAACAGTGTCGGAGGCGCAGCCATTGGGCGCTTTCCAGACAAGGCTGCCCTGGGCGTTTAGGGCATAGTTGTGCACGGGCAGGCAATCGAAACAGTCTACCTGAATAATCGTGGTATCAGCGCAAGCATTCAATACATTCCTGATAATCACTTTGCGCATTCCTGGGCTAAAGCGCATTTCCGTACCCATTGGAACGGCTTGTAGCACCGGATTGTAATTGGCCGTGTTGTTGGTCGCCGATTTGACTTTCAGTGGCCCGTATGTCGTGCTCAGGCTTCCGCCGCGGATAAAACTGGAGCCCTGGAGAGCCCAGCCTTGGCCGGGATTGAGCTGGTTCATCAGCGCTACAAGCCCCGCCATGTTCAGAAAGCTGCCGCTGAGGGTTTGCCCATTGATCATCCATTCGCTCAACTGAAACGGCCCCCCGCCAGCGGGCAAGGGGCTTACATTGTAGGTAAATGTTGTCATCGGATTACAGCCAGTGTAGCCTGAATTGTACAAAACACCGTTGTTAATCACCGTGTAATTCACAATATCGTCGTACGGAATGGGCAGGCAGGCGGTGGCCAAGCCATTGCAATCCGTCGTCAACAATTTAATGGTATCGGGCAATTGGACAAAAGCCGAGCAATCGGCTGAAGGCACAACAGATGGCAAGTAGCAGATAATATGGCATTCATTCAGCAACGTATCGCATACCGAAACCCGTATTTCATCCACACTGAAGCCGGTGCTGTTGTTGGCAAAAAAACTGAGACAGCCGTTGCTGGCATTTATGGCGTATTGCCCATACACATCACTAGTACCCGTAAGCCCCGGGCGGCCGAGTTGCACCAAGGTGTACTGCTGAAATTGTGGCGGTATGGAGCCACAAGCCACGGCGGAATTGCCCGTTTGTACGGAAAAAAAGACCGACTGTTTGGTCGGCTGCTTGGTCGTAATGGTCACAATCAAACAGAGGGTGTCCTGCAACCCGATCGTATTGGCGGTGCGCACGATGCAAATGGTATCTACAGCGAAGCCCACCACAGCTCCGGCGGAATAGGCCAGGCAGCCATCAGGATTCAAAAACCAGGTGCCGTAGCTGGAAGCGCCCGAGCTACCGCCGCCGATCAGGCTAAAGGTGGTGGCATTGCTGGCCAAACCCACTGGCTTTTTCCAGCAATAGGAATCCGTCGCATTGATTTTTACCACCATGTGCACGGTGTCGGCGTTGTTGCAAAGCGGCGATATGAGTATATTGTTGAGTTCCTTGGTACAAAAAAGGCTATCGTACACAATGACCGAATACAAGCCCGCTTGCAAGTTGCTGCGGCTCTTGGGATTGACGGTACCCGGAATGTCGAGCCAGTCTATCGAATAAATTGACCCAGTTCCACCGGTGATATTCAGGCTGATGGCACCGCCTGAGGCGCAGGTTTCCGGCGTTATTTGCGGCACAACACTCAGCACAGGCGGCTGATGAATGGTAAAAGTATCCGGCGGCAGCGGGCATTGATCGGCATCAAAAATTTGCAAATAATAAGTGCCGGCAGCCAGGCTTCCCGGCGACTGCGTGATGCCGTTTGTGTTGACCAGGGTAAACGTGTGCGGTGTTTTAAAATCGGGTCCGGGGATCACCGTGAATTCCACCAGGCCGTTGGTGCTTCCGGCACAACGCACATCATGGATGGTCAAATTAACCGTTCCAGACACAGACAAGTTCTGAATGCTAAAAGTGACCGATGCCGTACAGCCGGTTACATTGTCCGAAACCACGCAGGTGTAGGTACCAGGGGCCAACCCACTAAAAATAGGCCCGGCCCCCATGCTGTAGCTATACTGCCCCGAGCCTTGGGCGACCGTTATTTGCGCTTTGCCTTCGTTGTTCCCACATTTGGCCTGCTGTAAAATATTGACACCTATATTGAAATCGAAGCTGCGCGGCACAAAAATCTTGTTCACCGAATAGCAGCCGGTATTTGGATTGGTCGCCGTTACATAATAATTCCCGCTGACGAGGTTTTGCACCGCGCTGGTGCCTGCGCCATTGCTCCAACTGTAGAGCAAATTTGCCGGACCAAGTGTCACCGCGCCATTGGAGGCAAAGCAGGAGGCCGGGGTAATGGCGGCCTGTATCTGGGGTCCATTGCTGTTGTTGACGACAATGGTGGTATCAAGCACGCAGCTGGGTTCCAGTACCCGCGTGATGTGCACCAGATAAGTGCCCGCAGCAAGGTTGTTCGCCGCATTGGAGCTGGAAACCGCTGGTGTCCATTGGTAGGTAAATAAAGAATTGCCGCCGCCCAGGGAAAGGATGATGTTTCCTGAACTGTTGCTACAACTCGTGTTAGAAATCAGTATGGAGTTGACAACAATGGGGTTGTTGCAGTTTTGCGCGGCCAATTGGCTGCACAAAACGGGTAGGATGAAGCATAATATTTGCCTGAAAGTCATAATAATCGGTGTTCGGGAACGCAGTAAAGAACCGCATTTCTGTTATGAAGCCAAAAGAGTGCCACTTTTCCTGTTTTTAACAGTTGGGATTAAAATGTTGATTATCAATATTTTGATTAAAATTAACAAAAAAATAATCTCCGACAAATGCCAAAAATTGTCCTTTTTACCAGCTAAATAAGCAAGTACTTTTGCATAGATAATTTAATTGGGCAGAATGATGATCGTGTACATTTTTAATCAAGTTCTACACCGTTTCGATCGCTTTTTTGTCACAAACTCACCGCCCATGGAAAAGAACACTAAAGCTCAGTTTTTCGCGACACACCCAATGCTTACCTGCCTTAATGAACAGGAGTTGGAGCAAATGGTTACAGTTGCCCAGGTACGCAAGGCACCGCGCTACCAATTTATTTTCATGCCCGACGAATCAGCCGACCACCTCTGTTTTTTGGTAAGCGGCAAGGTAAAGACAGGCACCTTCTCCCCGGAAGGGCGTGAAGTTATCAAAGAAATTCTATCGGCGAGCGCTATGTTTGGCGATATGACACTTGGCGGCGAAACCACGCGCAGTGAATTCGCGCAGGCCCTGCACGACGAAGCGGTGTATTTAACCGTAAAAGTGAGTGATTTTCAACAGATCATGCAAGGCAACCAGCGCCTGGTATTTGCTTGCATGAAACACCTCAGCCAGCGCCTGCAACGGGTAGAAGAACGCCTGGCAAAACTGGTGCTTAAAGATGCCCGCGAACGCATCATCGAATTTCTGGTGGAAGCCGCGGGCCGCGACGGCCGCCGGGTGGGCTATGAAACCCTGGTGAAACACCACCTCACGCAACAAGAAATCGCCAGCCTCACGGGTACCAGCCGCCAAACGGTGACTTCTGTTTTTAACGATCTGAAAAAATCCAACCTGATCTATTTTAACCGCAACAGCATCCTGATACGCGATGTGGAGAAATTAGCTTAGATATACCTTTTCGCCTTACAGGCAAACACATTCGCTGCAAGTTTGTGATGCAAAGCCTTCCTGATTCAGGAGGGCTTTTGCTATTTGGGGGGATGGGGGGAATTTGATAATGACGGAATGTGATAATGGCGTTCGGGCGCTTTGGATGGAATAAGTAGACCAGGGTTTAATTTCTCTGCAAAATTTACGCACTCAGCCTAGACGAACAAAAAAAGCCTTGCATCGTGAACCACAATGCAAGGCTTTAATAACCCAATCCCACCTACACCTTCGGCGCCACCGCCAACACCTCCGGCTTCACCTGATCCGCATATTTCTCAAAATTGGTCACGAATTCTTTGGCCAATGATTTGGCGCTCTTGTCGTAATCGCTGGCGTTTTTCCAGGTATTGCGCGGGTTCAGCAGTTCGGCGGGCACGTTCGGGCACGAGGTCGGCATTTCAAAGCCGAATGTGGCGTGTTTTTCAAAACCCACGTTGTCCAATTCTCCGTTTAGGGCCGCTGTGATCATGGCGCGGGTGTAGGATAGTTTTATGCGGCTTCCAACCCCGTAAGGGCCACCGCTCCAGCCGGTGTTGATGAGCCAAACGCTTGCTTTGCTTTTGCGCAGTTTCTTGCCCAACAAATCAGCGTATTTAGCGGGATGCAGCGGCAGGAATGGCGCGCCAAAACAAGCCGAAAAGGTAGCTTTTGGTTCTTTAACGCCCACTTCTGTGCCAGCCACGCGGGCAGTGTAGCCACTGATAAAGAAATACATCGCCTGCTCGGGCGACATCTTGGAGATGGGTGGCAAAACGCCATAAGCATCGCAAGTGAGGAAGAAAATGTTTTTCGGATCGCCATCGGCGCGGCTGGGGGAGAGCGCGTTGTCGATGTAGTTGATGGGATACGACACGCGGGTGTTCTCGGTAATGCTGCGGTCGGTATAATCGACGTTGCGGGTACCGGGGTAGAAACCAATGTTTTCCAAGATAGCGCCGTGGCGGATGGCCTTGAAAATATCTGGCTCCTTTTCTGGCGTGAGGTCGATGGTTTTGGCATAACAGCCGCCTTCAAAATTGAATACCTCATCGGTGCCCCAGGCATGCTCGTCGTCGCCGATGAGCATACGCTCCGGGTCGGCGCTGAGGGTTGTTTTGCCGGTGCCGGAAAGCCCGAAGAACAGGGCGATGTCGCCGTCTTTGCCGAGGTTGGCAGAGCAGTGCATGGGCAGTGAATCGGTGGTGCGCGTAGGCAATACAAAATTGATGACAGAGAAAATACCTTTTTTGATTTCTCCGGTATAGCCCGTGCCGCCAATAAGCAGGCGGCGTTTTTTCACGTTGACGATGGCGAAATTGTGCTGACGGGTGCCGTCCGCTTCCGGATCGGCTTTGAAGCCGGGCACACAGAGGACGGTCCAGCGGGCATCAAAATCGGCCAGTTCTGCTGCATCAAGGCGCAGAAACATATTGCTGGCAAACTGGTTGCTCCAGGGGTATTCGGTTGCTACGCGGATGCGCAGGCGCAAGTCGGTATTGGCGCTGGCATTGGCCGCCACGTCGCGGATGTATATTTCTTTCTTGCGCATGTAGCTGCAAGCTTTGCGCCAGAGTGCGTCAAATTTTTTGGGCTCGAATGGCAGGTTTACTTTGCCCCAGTTCACTTTGGAGGCGGTGATGCTGTCTTTTACGATAAAACGATCTTCGGGAGAGCGGCCAGTGAATTCACCAGTATTGATCACCAGTGCACCGCTGTCGGCCAAATGGCCCATGCCTTTGCTTATGCTGTGTTCTACGAGTTCTTCAGGTGAAAGGTTCCAGTAGACGGACTTCAGGTTTTTGAGTCCGATTTCTTCCAAATTGGCGGTGGATGGTTTAAATCCAAATTCCTGCATAAATAATTCAGTTTTAAATTGTTAGGCAACGGTAGCAAGGAGGCTTTGGGGGTCGGTGGTGGATTTCGGCTCAAAAGTACAAAGTTCGCAGCGAACCTTCTTCACGATTCGTTCAACAAGTTACATGTTGCCGATTGAAATTCCTGCAAACAACTTGGACACGATACAAAACAAAACCACATGAAACACCTGTTTTACCTACTAATTATTTGTAATTTCAGTTTTGATGCTGTGGCGCAAAACGTTGAAATATCGGGCGGCGCCAGTCTAAACTAGTGTTATTTTCGAGTAGCATCCAGCGCAGAAAAGGCAATATTTTCCAGAAAAACAGCCACCTTCGCACCATCTCGATCCCCTCCAAAATCAGTTAAAGCAGGCAAATGCTCCATGAAAAATGGTTGAAATTGCGCTGTTTCTATGATTGTGCTCGCCAAGGAATGCGGATAAGGATACTCGGGGTTATACTCCTGAAAAACCAATGCAATGTGATGGCACAGGTCTTTGTAAGGCTTGAATAGTTTCTCTCGATTGATGGCATCCACCTCCTTGGTCAGGTATGCCTTGCTGCTTTCTGCAATGACAATTTCTTGAAGGGCCGTTTTGTTGATACCAGCGGCATCAGACCAATTGGGCAACCCGGTCGTCAGAATTGCAATGATTTTTTTAATTTTTACTTCCGGATTGTGAAGGCCCTGGAGCGAAACGGTGGATTGATATTCTACATAATTCCAATACCAAGTCAGGAAATAAAGCAGTAATCGATGCTTGTTTTCAAAATAGCGATAAATACTGGCTTCGGTGCTATCAATAGCTTCTGCTAATTTTTTGAACGTAAACTGTTCATATCCTAAATCGCACATCAGCACAATTCCTTCTCGAATGATTTTTCGCCCTAGCGTACTGGCTTCGGGGTCGCGCAAGGATAGTTTTAGATTTGGGGGAATACTGATTTGAACGATCATGGTAGCAGAAATATAGTAGCACAAAACTAAAACAATAGTTTTATTCTCTGTGTTAGAAAACAAGATGAAAGTAATGCTATCGCAAAGTGGCAATGCACTCAAAATAAATTTTATGACTATGAAATATTTAAGGTTCTCGCTGATTGTCTTGCTGTGCCAAATATTTTGCCTACAAGCTGGGTCGTTGATTGCGCAGGAGAATACCCTTTCCGGACACGATTCCCCTCAAACCCTAAATTGGGTTGGGCGGCAGGCGGAACAAATTGACAAAATATTGAGTGATGCGATGTTGATGATCGAGCCCTTTGACATATACGTGCGATTAGCGGATAGTTATATTTTATTTGAAGCAGTGGCTATGGCGGGCGTATATTGTACGGAGGTAAGGGCGGAAGCGGAAACGGGGCGCATACTTTGTGACATTTTACATTTTAGACTCGAGAAAGATTTGAATACCATGTTGCAGCGTGCGGTGGATGCCCGCATCTCGGCTACCAAGATGCTGCTAGCTTCTAAAGCCTGTGCTAGCCAGAATGACCCTTCGTCGGAAACAGTGGCCAAAGGGTTTACGCCACATGAATTGCTCAAGCACGATGCTTATATGGCCGAAATGGACATTCAGGACGGCTTGGCAAGCAATGATATACACATCTTATCCCAAAAACTAGAACATGCCATCCGTTTGCTGTACGACGCAAAAACGATGGCAAGTACACTTGAAAAATGTTCTGAGTCCTTGGAAAAAGCTGAAAGCGCGATTCGATATTGTCAAAAAGCCCTGGGAGCACCCAACTGGACAGAAGTACACCGTTTTACTCAATCGGCTGTTAAGGCCACGCAGTGGATACAGAATAGTGTTGAATGTGAATAGGCCAAACCGCATCGCCCTAAAAATCCCCCACATTCACACCATCAAAATACCCCATCTTCCACAACACCAAAATCAGCATACCCGCGATGATGCGGTAGTACCCAAAAGCCCGAAAGCCGTTTTTTGTGAGGTAATTGATAAAGGACTTGATGGCGACCATGGCCACCAAAAAGGCAACGAGATTGCCCACCGCAAGTAAGGTGATTTCCTGGGACGTAAAGGCACCGCCACCGTCTTTCAAATAGTCCCACAAGGATTTGCAAGTGGCGGCGAACATAGTAGGCACGGCAAGAAAAAAGGAGAACTCCGCAGCGGTGACGGGCGACAAACCCTGCGTCAATCCGCCGATGATGGTCGCGGCCGAGCGGCTCACGCCCGGCACCATGGCCGTCACCTGGAACAAGCCGATGCGCAGGGCCTTGGGCAGGGTCACATCATCGATGGAAGTGTTGCTTAGGCTTCGGCGTTTGAAAAAATCATCGAGCAGCAGGAAAAGCACGCCGCCGAGAATGAGGGCAATGGCCACCACCGCGATGTTTTCTAACAGGGCATCTATTTGTTTTTTGAACAACAGCCCAAAAAACACGGCGGGCAAAAACGCCACCAGCAGCTTGATGTAAAAATTGAAATTCTGGAGGAAGCGCCGCCAGTACAGCACCAATACCGAGATGATGGCACCAAACTGAATGGCCACCGTAAACACTTTCACAAATGGCTCGGAAGCGATGTGCATGGCCGAAGAGCCGACGATCATGTGCCCCGTGGAAGAGACAGGCAGAAACTCCGTGATGCCTTCAATAATGGCCAGGATAACGGCTTGAATCAGGTTCATGCGGCAGATTGGCTGTTATCCTCCAGGGCGCTGTTCTTTTTGAAAATACCCATTACGACGACAATGAAGCCAGCCACCATAAGCATGGGCGCGACCGTGATGCGCATAGGGCTGTAGATGCGTTCTGGTTCCCACACCAGCGGATCAGGCATAGCGCCCCCCGACATCAAGGCAAGGCCGAGCAGCACCAATAAAAGGCCGGCACCCATGTAAATGAAATTCTTCCGACCGAAAATGAGCACGTTGTTACCCTCCGTATTAAAAACACTTTCGCGTTTTTCGCTGCGGCGAGCGGGTGCAGGGGCTGCTTTTTTTGCTTGTTGTGGGCGTTGTTGTTGTTGCTTAGCCATATTTTATCTAAGTGATGAGTGATGAGTGATGAGAGATGAGTGATGAGTTTGCACAGCATCTTGGATTTGGCTTGGGGTTCGCTTTTCAGCACTTGATTCAGAGGTCAATTATTTGGGTGAAAATGCTGAAATATCTATAACATGAAATTGGGCCGTATTGGAGGAAAATGTATTTATTTTTAAACGCGCTTGGTTCGGTTGAATTATCAACCTTTTTCATCCAGGCTAGGTCATTTGTAAATCTTGAAAAACAACAGACTGGGATCACGCCAAAAGTGCTGAAAAACCAACTCCAAACCATACCAGAACGCTGTGCAAACTCATAACTCATCACTCATAACTCATAACTCATAACTCATCTCTCAATAAAGGTCGTCGATGCGCATCCGCAAAAATTTGTGCACCACAAACCAGGTACTCAGGCCCGAAATCAGCACGCCCACCAGTATCAAGCTCATCATGACAAACACGATGCCGTTCGGGTCTTCCAGTTGTTCCATTTCTGGGATCAGCGTTCGCATCCAATAGAGCATCAGTATTAGGGCAAAAATAGCAATTACGGCGCTCCATAGGCCGTTCAAGATGCCGCGACGGATATAGGGTTTGCTGATGAATTCCCAGGATGCGCCCACCAATTCCTGATTTTTGATCAAAAAACGGTTGGAGAACAAGGCCAGGCGTATGGTGTTGTGTATGAGGGCAACGGCTGCAAAAATGAGCAAAAGGCTTAATATCATGGTCACAAATCCCAAGTTCTGAATATTGCGGCCCACATTCCCGGTATTGGCGGCTTCGAAAAACAGGTCGCTGACCAGGGAATCCTGTTTCAGCGTTTCCCGCCATGCCAGCATTTTTTCATCGTCTAAAAACTCGGCTTTCACATTGAAGCGGATCACATCGCGCAGCAGATCGGGCATATCTTCCAACATACTTTTGTCGCCAAGATCTTCGCGCATGGTGGCTGCAGCCTGTTCTTTGGTGATAAACTTCACCGTCTCTGCTTTCACAAAAGGTTGCCGCCGCACCTCGCCGACGATGCGCGCCACATCTTCTTGTGCAAGCCCTGGTTTTAATTCCAGCCAAATGTCCACCTTCTCTTTGAACAAGGTCACTAACTTGCGGCCGTGTAGGGCCATCAATGCAAAAAAGCCCAAGACGAACAATACCAGTGCGACACTGGCAATGGCGTAAAAATATGTGGGCCGGGATCGTGGCATACCTTTGAACTAAATTGGTAAACGGTATAAAGTGGGTGCAAAGGTAGAATAAGCTGCTTGTTTTCTGCTAACACCTGCGCTGTTCAAGCAAAAATCCATTAATTTCACCGTCTTAATGAAAAACAACTGGCTTTTACTACTTCCGCTCTGGCTTTTCATCCACCCCCCGGTCCCCTTGGAGGGGGTGGTGGAGCAGCCCTCCGGAAAAATATTTTTCCGAAACCCCTCTTTTGAGGATACTCCAAGGGCTTCTGCCGTTCCCAAAGGCTGGCATTCCTCTACGCCGGGCAGTACCCCCGACATTTTGCCCGGTGCCTGGGGCATTGAGTTTGCACCCCAAGCCGGGAATACCTGTATTGGCCTGGTCGTCCGGCACGATGGCACCACGGAAGATATTGCACAGGCATTGGCGGAGCCGCTGGATGCAGATGCCTGTTATACTTTTTCGATCAACCTGGCGCATGTAGAACAATACGTTGGGTTTAACCAGCCTGCGCGTATTCGGGTATGGGGCAGCGCCACAAGGGGAACCAAAGGGATCCTTTTGACATCATCCCCGCTCATCAACCACAGCGATTGGCGGCAATATCAATTGCAGTTTTTGACCAAAGAATCGGTGCGCTACCTCACCCTGGAGGCCTGGTACGGGCCGGGTGTTATTTTTAAATACAATGGGAATATCTTGCTGGACAATTGCTCGCCGATTGAGAAGTGCGCGCGGGCTTAGAGGGAATTTGATAATATGATAATTTGATAATGGGGCGCGATGCTTGGCTTGGGTTCATTTTTTGGTAAAAACCTCCTAGTAGCCCTTCAAGTCCGTTTCGACGAGTGAATTACCACCTATCTGAGCAAAGGATCTGAACATTCACCCAAATTTGTCAACATGAAAAAAATGTTGACAAATTCTCACTCCGCCGCCAGGCCAAGCCAACGAACAGCTTTGATAACTTTTTTTTTGAAGTTGTCAAAGCTCGCCCAGGGCCCAAGTAAAACTGTGGACAACCAATTCCCACGATACATTTTTTGTAGAAAACGACAATTGCCCAGTAAGCATTCACCCGTCGAAACTGACTTGCAGGACCACTAGTGCCGCGTCTGGCGAATGTGCTGTGAATTGAAAAAGCAGTTGTTCCAATTTTATTCCATGGTGGAAACCAGGGTAATATCATGATATTGCCTACCAATAAGAAGATATGTGCCTACAAAAGGCCCCCTCCTTATTCCTCCCAGCAAATCAAGCATTACACGCGTCGGCTAAGACTCGTTATTCCTCATTAGGCACTGCACCACCACCTCCCGCGACGGCTCCACCACTTTCATACCATACGGCAACCCGTTGGGCAAGGCCATGCGCACCTTGCCCGACGCGTTTTTTTTGTCTTGCTGCATCAGTCCCCAAATAGCAGAAAAAGCTGATTCAGGAATGTGGCGATGCGGGAAAATGCTGCTGAGAAACGCCGCTACTTCTTTGTGGCGCTCCGAGCCTTCCAATTCGCAAATCATGCCGATGGCGATGGCTTCCCCGTGGGTGAGCGGGTCGTCCGATTCTAGGAAGTAGCTTTCAATGGCATGGCCGATGGTATGCCCGAAATTGAGCAACATACGCAAGCCTTTCTCCTGTGGGTCTTCGGCGACAATGCGCACTTTTACACCAATGGAGGCTTCCAGCACCGCTTTGGCGCTATGATGGTCCGTAAGTTTTTCCCAAAGCGCCCGCTCGCCGATGAGGGCGTGTTTGATCACTTCCGCAAAGCCGCTACGCAGTTCTCGTTCGGGCAAGGTGTTTAAAAAATCGGGATCGACAAACACCGCTGCGGGTTGCCGGAACACGCCAATGATATTTTTAATGCCTTGAAAATCAACGCCTAATTTGCCACCGATGGCGGCATCGGTCATGGCCAGCAAGGTGGTGGGTATGTGTACAAAGTCGATGCCGCGCTTCCAAGTAGCGGCGCAAAAGCCGCCCATATCGCCGATCACGCCGCCGCCGAGGTTGAGTACCAGTGCCTTTCTGTCGAGATTGGCAGCGAGCATGGCTTGCCAGATGCTTTCGCAAGTAGCAAGGTTTTTTTGCCCTTCGCCAGGCTGAATTACCACCAGGTTTGGATGGGGTTTCAAACCTGTTTTTTCCAGAAAAACCGGCAGGCACAGCGCCTGAGTGTGGGTATCCGCGATGATAAATACCTGGGAATAGCTTTCCGCTTCCAGCCAATGGGGAAAACTGTCGGCGAGCGAACCGACGAAAATGGGGCTGTCGTGCAATTGAAACGTGGCATTCATGGGCCAAAGGTAGGCATCAAATACGGCAGAGTTTCAGCACCTGAATCTCATCGGCCATTTTGACTTTCAGGAAATACACGCCAGCACGAAATGCCTGCAGGTCCAGTTGGTTTCTTCCGGAAACAAGTTCTATGTTTTGCAATAATTGGCCTTGCGCATCCAATAGTGTGGCTTTAACGCCACGCAGGTTCTCTGGCAGATTGACACAAAAATTCGCGCTGCTGGGGTTGGGGAACACCTGAAAACGAAGGCCATGACCCTCCTGCGTCGCGGTCACGCATGCGGGCGCGCCCGCAGCCGCCTGGGTTTTCAACTGGCCTTGTTCCACCCACCAGCTCTCCCAGCTACCGCCACTGGTCGTTTTCCAGTCTTTTAGCGAAAATGTGGTGCTGCCGTCGTTGCTACCCGGCACTTTACAAACGCTCAGGGCTTTGTTGTTCCGGTTCCAATTGAGGGCAGTATTTGGGGTACAGTTTTCGGGTAAAAAGGGCGTTTCACAATTTATCTGCAAAAAATACGCAAAATCCTGTGACTGCGGATATTTGCCAAACACCCGGCCAACGCCAGCAGTATCAATACAAACGGCGGTGTATTCCTCCGAAGCAATGCCCCAAAACCGGGCGTTGTTGTCCGTTGCCAGCCGGGCGATGAAAGCGACATGTCGGCCACGGCGGTCGGGATCGTCATAATGAGTATCAGTCACCAGGTTATCGAGATACGGGGTATGTAAAAAATCGCCATTGCCCACGGTCATCTTGGTGTTAAAGGGATTGGCCAGGGCATCTGCGGAGGTAATGGAACCATTGAGGGCACTGAAATAAGCGCCCCCCAGAATGGCCATACCCGCACTGGTACCGCCAACGACCGCGTGTTTTTCTTCTATCAAATACCGAATGGCTGCGCCAACGGGGCCGTCTTTCCAATAGGTCACATATTTGCCCTGATCGCCGCCCGCGATCCAAAGCGCTTCGGCATTGCGTATTTGCAGGGCGATATATGGATCATTCGCCGAAGCCAGGCTGGGCATGACGATGGATTGCACCGAGTTGACCGGAATGCCCAATTGGGAATAGAAGTAAGCATTGTAGCCGTCAGAACCTGACGTGCGGATGACCACCACGTCGCCGCCATTGGCGCGTTGCAAGAACCAGCGCATGGCATTGTCGTTTTCTGTGGCACCGCCCATGAGCACCGTGCCGCCAGAGGTGGGGGTGTTCACGTTGCTGGTGTCGCCCGTGAAATAGCTGGTGTAGGTTTGGGCGGGGAGGAGGGCCGGGAGGAGGCAGAGGAGGAGGTATTTCATGTGGGCAAAGGTACTTCCAATAAATATCACCCCTTGTTTCAAAAAAAAACTTCTTAAAAAAACCTAACTTTGTTCAAAATATTTGACGAATGCAAACCATTGAGATAAAAAAAGGCGTGAAGATTGGTTTTGATGATTTGATCAACAGCATGTCCCGTATGGATACTGTCAATCTGAAAAAGGTATTAGAGCAAATCAACCAAGTTTTATCCGTACGCAGTGATAAATAGCCCAATGAATTCGAGACACAATTATTGCAAAAAATAAAAGAAGTCGTGCCTCCATCAGTGGTGCGTCGATATCGACAATTGCACAAAAAACAACAGCTTGCTACTATTACTCCCAAAGAAAGCAAAGAAATGCTTTTGCGCACAGATTTTATGGAGGAAAAAAGCAGTGAACGGGTGATGCTGCTAGGAGCCTTGGCTAAAATCCGCAAAACGAACATTTCTGAATTGGCTGAACAATTGGGCTACCATTGAGTTGCTTCAGTTGAATCGAAAAGGTCTAGTCAGCCTTCGCAAAGTACTTGCACATTTTGGGGCGCATCCTCCTTCGGGGTAAAAATACGTATCGGGTCACAGGCTAACCAGCGCGCGCTGATTTTGGGTTTTGTGGTGGTTAAATCAAAATGGGGAACACTTCACGCCAGCGGCTTTCTTAATGATTCCTGTATGAAAATCATTCATTAGTTCAGTAATTGAAGTCTTTGCCTCGTTGTTCGATTTATTCTGACCAAAGATATTGCCCACTGCTAAAAACAAGCAGCATACACAAAGAGTACTTTTTCTCATGTTACGATTTGTTTGAGTTGTAGGTGAATTGTGTTGCGTTTATGTTCCCTTTGTCAACGCCGATTCCACAAACACCAATTGCGTACACACAACCAATCCAGCTGGATATACGAAATTGTCGCTTTGAAAAATAAGGGAAAAGCTTCCGGTTCATTTGGCGTACGTTGAGGTACAAAAGAAAACTCAAAAACCACATTTCCAAATCATCTGGCGGACTTCGTAGTTTGGGTTACAAAAAACCTCGTAGGTCTTAAACCTCAGAACCAGCTCAAAAAAAGCGCTGCTTTTTTTGAGCTGGTTCTGAGGTTTAAGACCTACGAGGTTTCGGCCAGCGGGGCGGGAGCAGCGTGGGCGAAACAGCAGAGGAGGCGAATTATTTTAAGGAGGCTTTTGTAAGAGCCTGACTGCTCGGCTAAGCATGAAGACAGGTATTCCACAAAAAACTTGGCTCGAAATTTGAATACCTCATATTAATACACATAACTTTGCCGCATGAATTTTGATTTACTGACTTTCGCCACTTGTTGTTGTTGCTGTACCACTCCGGTCATCCGAAGCGGCTGCGACACTTATCTGGCGAACATCAATTGATAATTTCAAGTTCTACAGATATAAGTTCAGCATAAAAGCCCTTCGGTTGTCACAGCCGAAGGGCTTTTATTTTTTGCTCAAATGCATTTTCAATTTTTGCCCACATGACTTTCACCGCTTTCGCCACTTGTTGTTGCTGTTGTTGCTGTACCACTCCGGATATCCGAAGCGGCTGCACTGCTACACTGGCGAATTTGCGATCTTGAATCATTGTTCGACAGCACAGCATTTCAGCATAAAGCCCTTCGGTATTCTACACCGAAGGGCTTTTTTATTTCATAAAACACTCAAATATTCAATATTATGGCACAAAATATCAACATCCTCTGCCCCATTTCCCCCGACCGCATCAATGAAAACGTTGCACGCGTTGCCGCTTTTTATACGATCGCGCTGAGCACTATAGGCTTGGCTACCGGATCATACCTGCTTTTTTTTGCCCTGGGAATTGATTTTGCACTCCGCAGTTTCACCCCCGGAGACAGCAGCCCCATTCGAAGGATTTCAAAATTGACGGCTCAATTATTGAGCCTTGGCCAAAAGCCCACAGATGCCGCACCTAAAAAATTTGCAGCAGGTGTGGGCCTTGCTTTTTCATTCGCCATTGCGATTCTGTTTGCCTTGCAGCTTCCAACAACGGCCCTGATCCTTGGCGCAGTGCTGCTTTTCTGCGCTGCGCTAGAAGGGTTTGTGGGTTTTTGCGTGGGCTGCATGGTGTACAGCGCGTTGGTGGTTCCTTTTTTGAAAAAATCCACAACACAACGCCCATAATTTTTCTTCATTGGATAGCAAAAAAAAGAGCCCATACGCATGCCTATTTCAGCAGCCATATTACCCGAATTAGAAACGGAAATCCGATCGCGTGATTCCAGTGACCCACTGCTTGCCTTGCAATGGCTTGCCGAACGCTTCCAGGGCAGTGCCGTGTTCAGCAGCAGTTTTGGACTGGAAGACCAAGCCATCACCCACCTGATTTTCAGCAACAACCTGCCCATCCGCGTCTTTACCCTCGATACAGGCCGGAATTTTCAGGAAACGTATTCCACCTGGTCGCACACCCTCGAACGCTACCGCAAGCCCATCGAAACCTTTGCCCCGCAAGCCGCATCCCTCGAAACTTTCCTCGCAGAAAAAGGGCCTAACAGCTTTTACGACGCTGTAGAAAACCGCAAAACCTGCTGCCATATCCGCAAAATAGAACCGCTGGGCCGGGCTTTGAAGGGGCAGCAGTTGTGGATCACGGGCATCCGCGCCGAGCAATCGCCCAACCGCCTCGACATGCAGGACCTGGAATGGGATGCCGCCCACCAGCTCGTAAAATTTCACCCGCTTTTCCATTGGAGTTTTGAACAGGTACGGGCTTACATCCAGCAACACAACATTCCATACAACAGCCTGCACGACAAAGGATTTGTCAGCATCGGCTGCGCCCCCTGCACCCGCGCCATACGCCCGGGCGAAGATTTTCGCGCCGGCCGCTGGTGGTGGGAGGATGCCTCCAAAAAAGAGTGCGGTTTGCATGATCTCAAGCAACAAGAGGTTCCGGTATCAAATCAACAATAATAAACCTGCCGCCGGTGAAACTCTCCGGTTCATAAACGCAACTAATATGTCCCGTCATTTCGATTATCTCGATCATCTTGAAGCCCAGGCCATCCACATTATGCGGGAGGTTGCCGGGCAATTTGAAAGACCTGCCTTGCTCTTTTCCGGTGGGAAGGATTCCATTACCCTCGTTCGCTTGGCTGAAAAAGCTTTCCGGCCAGGCAAATTTCCATTCCCCCTGGTACACATCGACACAGGCCACAACTTCGCTGAAGTAATTGCCTATCGCGACAAGTTAGCAAACTCGCTGGGTGAAAAACTCATCGTCCGAAGGGTAGAAGATACCATTAAGCGGCAGGGCTTGAAAGACGGCAGCGGTAAATACCCCAGTCGCAACGCCTTGCAAACCAACACCTTATTAGAAGTCATTGAGGAGTTTCAATTCGATGCCTGCATCGGCGGCGCCCGGCGCGACGAAGAAAAGGCAAGGGCCAAAGAGCGGATTTTCAGTATCCGGGATGAATTCGGAGCCTGGGACCCCAAGCGACAACGCCCCGAACTTTGGGACATTTACAATGGCGCGATCCGCCCCGGCGAAAATGTGCGGGTGTTCCCGATCTCCAACTGGACGGAGCTGGATGTGTGGAACTACATCCGCCGGGAAAAAATCGAATTGCCGGAAATCTATTTCTCGCATTCTCGAAACTGCGTCGTCACCCCTTCCGGCCAACTGCTGGCCATCACCGAACACATCAGCCTCGACCCGGAAGACGTGACGGGCTTCCACGACGTGCGATTCCGCACCGTTGGCGACGCTACCTGTACCGCCGCCGTGGAAAGCCCCGCCAAATCCGTAGACGACATCATACAAGAAATCATCGCCACCAAAATCAGCGAACGCGGCGCCACCCGCCTCGACGACCGGATCTCGGAGGCCGCTATGGAAGACCGGAAGAAAAACGGGTATTTTTAATTAGAGATGAGAGATGAGAGATGAGTGATGAGTGATGAGTGATGAGTGATGAGTGATGAGTGGGCACGACGATAGCACATGGGCTTGGAATTGGTTTTCCAGCACTTAATTCCATAAAGTAATAATTAACCGATTCGAAGGCGAATGCTTGATTACCCAGTGCAAACGAACTACAAACCATTATCAACGAACAACAATTCTGAAAATGAAGATTTTAAAATTTATAACCGCAGGCAGTGTAGATGATGGTAAAAGCACCTTGATCGGGCGCTTGCTGTTTGATTCAAAAGCCGTTTCACACGATATTTTGCACGCCATAGAACGCCAGAGCCGGAACAAGCCCGACGGCGAACTTGACCTTTCGCTGCTGACCGATGGCCTCCGCGCTGAACGGGAGCAAGGCATCACCATCGATGTGGCGTACAAATATTTCCATACCCCGCGCCGGAAATTCATCATCGCCGATGCGCCCGGGCATGTGCAGTACACCCGCAACATGGTGACCGGCGCTTCCAATGCCGATTTGGCCATTATCCTCATTGATGCCCGGCAGGGCGTGGTAGAACAAACCCATCGGCACAGCCTGATTGCATCGCTGATGGGCATTCCGCACCTGGTAGCCGCCATCAACAAAATGGACCTGGTAGGCTATGATGAACAGAAATTTTACCAGATCGCGGCGGATTATAAAAAGCTGGCGGAAAAGCTGGGCATCGGCGAAGTCGCCTTCATCCCAATCAGTGCCTTGGCGGGCGACAATGTCGTGACCCGCTCCGAAAAGATGCCCTGGTATAAAGGCAAAGCCTTGCTCGAACACCTGGAAACGGTAGCAGTGGAAGAAGCGCCTGCCGAAGTCGGCGCTCGATTCCAGGTGCAATATGTGATACGTCCGCGCACCGAAGAACTGCACGATTACCGTGGCTATGCCGGCAGCTTGCGCAGTGGCGTGCTGCGGCGTGGCGATCGTGTGCGGGTATTGCCCTCCGGTATTGAAAGCGAAATTCAGGCCATTGAAGTGCATCAAACGGAAGTGGAAGAAGCTTTTGCGCCGCAGCCAATAGTGTTGCACCTCAAAGACGACATCGACATCTCGCGGGGCGACTCCATCGTTTTGGTGGAAGACACGCAACTCTTTGTAAGTCAGGACATTGAAGTCGATGTCTGTTGGATGAGTGAACGCGCCTTAAAAATAGGCGACCGTTATCTGGTACGCCACGGTGCTGCGAGCACCAAAGCATTTGTAAAAGAAATCCTGTACCGTACAGATGTGCACAGTTTTGATCAAACACCAGCTGAATCCCTGCAACTCAACGACATTGCCCGCATTCGGCTGCGCAGTGCCCGGCCTCTGGTGTTCGATGCCTACCATCAAAACCGGAACAGCGGCAGCCTTATATTGGTCAATGAAAACACGTTTGATACCGTGGCAGCTGGTATGATGCTCCGCACCAATCAAACCCAAGAATTAAACACTGAATTCGCCATCTAAACGCAATGCCTTATGTCACACTTACCGGAACACCTGCCTTTTAAACCCAGCAAGCCCTTAGTCCCCCGCCTCACCGTCGTAGGCGCCGGCCCCGGCGACCCCGACCTAATCACCCTCAAAGCGGTAAAAGCCCTTCAAAGTGCCGACGTGGTACTGTATGATGCGCTGGCGAATGAAGCCATCCTGGAACATACGCGCCCTACGGCTGCCTTGGTATATGTTGGAAAACGCCGGGGGGCAAAAGCCTATTCCCAGGATGAAATCAACGAGCGGATCGTGGCGTATGCTCATTGCTGCGGCCATGTGGTGCGCTTGAAAGGGGGTGATCCTTTTGTGTTCGGACGCGGCCATGAAGAAATGCAGTTTGCGCAAAAACATGGGCTTCAAACAGCCTACGTGCCGGGCATATCCAGTTCCATTGCTGCGGCTTCGGCCGTCGGCATTCCCGTCACCCTGCGCGGTGCCAGCCGAAGTTTTTGGGTGCTCACAGCCACCACCGATACCACCGAACTAAACCCGGAAATCCACGCAGCGGCCCAAAGCGATGCCACGGTTGTCGTTTTGATGGGCTTGAGTAAAGTAAAAGAAATCGCCGCCGTCTTCCAGGCTGCTGGCAAACAGGATTTACCCGTTGCAGTAATTCAAAACGCCTCTTTGCCCCAGCAACGCGGGGTTTTTGGTACAGTATCCAACATTGAAGTTGAAATTCAAAAAAACGATATCGGTAGTCCGGCGGTAATCGTATTGGGCGAAGTAGTCCGCCATCGGATTACATCAAACGAAATCTTGGCACTAGACAATCTGCTGAAGGAGGATTATGCATCGCAATAAGAGCGACGAGTGATGAGTGATGAGAGATGAGTGATGAGTGATGAGAGATGAGTGATGAGTGATGAGTGATGAGTGGGCACGACGATAGAACATTGGCTTGGAATCGGGTTTTCAGCGCTCCGAGTTCATTTTTAAGCCCCAATAGGTGCGACTGTTAATGCTGAAAAACCATTCAATTTTAGACTTAAAGTGCTGAAATACCCCATCAAAGCCAAAAAATAATCCTGTCCACACTCATCACTCATCACTCATCACTCATAACTCATCACTCATAACTCATAACTCATAACTCATAACTCAAAAAAAATGGCTTCGCTTTTTCAACCACCGCCTGTAGGGTTTGACAATGACCTGCTCGAAAAACTGGCTTCCCAGCACTCCGCTTTGCAACAAATGTGGCTGAGTGGTTACCTCTATGGCGTGGCAATACATGGGCAGCCGGCACCCAATGGCGCTGTGGTCGTGACACCAGCTGCTGCCAACCCACAAGCTGTCGTTTCGGGAAAACCGACTATCACGGTGCTGTTCGGCTCACAAACGGGCAACAGTAAAAAAGTGGCCAAGCAGGTTGCCGCCCGCTTGGGCGAACAGGGTTGGGACTTTGCAATGTCCGACCTGAATGACTACCCCAGCAAACAATTGAAGGAGGAAAAAATCCTGCTGCTGGTGGTCAGTACCCAAGGCGAGGGCGAGCCGCCGGTAGCTGCCGAGGAATTTCACAAATGGCTGCTGGGGCCGCGTGCGCCGAAATTAGAAGGATTACAATTCGCCGTATGTGCTTTGGGCGATAGCAGTTATATCCAGTTTTGTCAAACGGGAAAGGAATTTGATGCGCGTTTTGAAGCATTGGGCGCTACCCGCCTGGCCGCCAGGGTAGATTGTGATGTGGACTTTAAGGATGCCGTGGATGCTTGGGTCGACGCGGTGTTGCAGTCGCTGCCAACAATTGCTGGCGGGGCCGTTTCAAACTCGGTTTCTACGAATGGTGCAGTGGTTTTGAGCCAACCTATTTCAGGCGTTCAATTCGACCGCAAGCACCCGTTTTTTGCGCCAATTTTAGAAAAAACCCAGCTCAATGGCCGTGGCTCCCAAAAGGAGACTTGGCACTTGGAGCTTTCCTTGGAAGGTTCCGGCCTGGTGTTCGAACCCGGTGATTCGCTGGGTATTTACCCCCAAAACCCGCCTTCGTTGGTGCGCGAAGTACTGTATACAGCCATGTTGAACGGCAATAAGCAGGTCGTTTTTCAGGAAAAAGAAAACACGCTGCGGCATTTTCTGCTGCGGGAGGTGGAGCTAACGGTGCTGACGCGGGAAGTCATTGAAAAATACGCTGCGTGGACCAGCAATGCCAAACTGAAAGCCATATTAGAAGACAATGCAGCGCTCAAAAAATTCCTTTGGGGCCGCAACGTGGTTGATTTGTTGCGGGAGTTTCCGGCGGCTTTATCGGAGGCTACCCTGTTGAGCTTTTTACGGAAAATGCCCCCGCGCTTGTATTCCATCGCCTCCAGCATGGAGGCCCATCCCGATGAAGTACACCTGACGGTTGCGGCAGTGCGCTACCAGTATGGCGGCTTTCCGCACCTTGGCGCGGCCTCCACATTTCTGGCGGATCGCGTGCCTGTAGGCGAAGCATTGCCCGTTTTCATCGAAGGCAACGAATATTTCAAGCTGCCCGATGACGATGCGCGGGACATTATCATGGTCGGCCCCGGCACCGGCGTAGCGCCCTTCCGAGCTTTTGTGGAGCAACGTACCGAACGCGGAGCTTTGGGCAAAAACTGGCTTTTTTTTGGGAACCCGCATTTCGAGACCGACTTTTTGTACCAAACCGAGTGGCTCAACCACCTCAAACGCGGCACCCTTGACCGCCTGGATGTAGCGTTTAGCCGCGATCAGGCAGAGAAAATTTACGTGCAGCAGCGGCTGGCTGAACGCTCAAAACTTATTTATGAGCGACTTGAAAACGGTGCCTATTTCTACGTTTGCGGCGATAAAGAACGTATGGCGGCAGATGTGCAAAACGCTGTATTACAGATTGTAGCGCACGAAAGTGGCAAAGGACAGGAACATGCGGAGGAGTATTTGAAGGGGCTGAAAAAACAGCGGCGGTATTTGGAAGATGTTTACTGAAGGCCGGGTATTTCGATCGCGATATTTTGAGAAGCACCTTTTATTTTAACTTTTGAAGATCATGGCAGAAAAAAAACTTTCCGAAGTCGAGCATATCAAAGAAAAAAGCGACTACCTCCGCGGTAGCCTGGTGCAAAGTCTCGACAACCGCATCACGGGCGCGCTGTTTCCCGATGACACAAACCTGATCAAATTCCACGGCTCTTATCAACAGACCGACCGGGATTTGGACAGCGAGCGCAAGGTCCAAAAACTGGAGCCGCTGTATTCGCTTATGATACGGGTGCGGGTGCCGGCGGGCGTCGCCACTCCAGCCCAGTGGCTGCGCATGGACGAACTGGCTGATAAATTCGGCAACGGCACGCTCAAGCTCACCACACGCCAGGCCCTACAATTGCACGGCATCCGAAAACGCGACCTGAAAGCCACCATTCAGGGCTTCAATGCGGTCATGCTCGACAGCATCGCAGGTTGCGGCGACGTGAACCGCAATGTTATGTGCAGTCCCAACCCGGATGAGAGTCGCGTGCATGCTGCAGTGTACCAGCTTTCAAAGGACCTGAGTGCGGCATTTACACCGCGCACCACCGCCTATTACGAGATATTTTTGGATGGCCAGCCCGTGGACGCAAGCCAGCCATTTCAAACCAAGCTATCAGGGCAGGCTTCTATAGACGAAGAGCCCATTTACGGCAAAACCTACCTGCCCCGAAAGTTCAAGATCGCACTGGCTGTGCCTCCCCAAAACGACACGGATATTTTCGCCAACGACATTGGCCTGATCGCTATTGAAAAAGAGGGCGTACTGTCGGGTTTCAACCTCGCAGCAGGGGGTGGATTGGGCATGACTTTCGGCGCACCGGAAACTTTCCCGCGATTGGCGGATATGTTGGGTTACATTGACAAAGAGGACGTTTTAAAGGTAAGCGAAGCCATCATTACCACCCAGCGCGACCATGGCAACCGAGAAATTCGCCGATTGAGCCGATTGAAATACACCATTGAAACGATGGGGCTGGAGCCCTTTAAACAGGAAGTGGAACAGCGTTCGGGTGTTGTTTTTCAGGAGGCCAAGCCGTATAAGTTTGTCCATTCCGGCGACTCCCTGGGCTGGAGCAAAACCCATGACGGGAATTTCAACCTCGGGCTTTTCATCGAAGGTGGGCGCATTGTCGACACCCCCGATTTTCCCTTAAAAACAACCCTGCGCATGCTCGCGCTCGTACACGACGGCGATTTCAGGCTGACAGGCAACCAAAACCTGGTGATCGGCAAAATTTCCCCGCAAAAACGCCCTATTGTGGAGGCGATCCTGGACAAGCATGGCATCCTCGACGCCACCCACCGACAAACAGCCTTGCGCCAAAATTCCATTGCTTGTGTGGCGCTCAATACTTGCTCCCAGGCATTTGCAGAAGCGGAACGCTACTTACCTTCCCTGATCGATAAAATTGACCTGTTGCTGCACGCCAACAGGCTGGACAAAGAAGCCATCAACATCCGCATGACGGGCTGCCCAAATGGTTGCGGCAGGCCATACCTGGCGGAAATAGGCTTAGTCGGCAAATCGCCCGGCTACTACAACCTCTACCTCGGCGGGGCTTTCAACGGCGAACGGCTAAACAAACTTTACCGTGAAATGCTAAACGAAGCGGCCATTTTGAGCGAATTGGAGCCAATTTTGGCGCATTACGCCCGCGAAAGACATAGGGGGGAGCACTTTGGGGATTTTGTCATTCGGCAAGGATATGTGCAGGCAACTACCCATGGAACAAATTTTCATAATTGATTAACATGAACTTTTTGGAGCACAATTTAGGGGATGCCACAGACGAGGCCGTGTTGAGTCGACCCGACACCAACACCTTATTCCCCGTTTTCCTGAAACTGGAACAAATGCAACTGCTCATCGTGGGCGGTGGCAACGTCGGTTTGGAAAAACTGGGGGCCGTGCTGCGCAATAGCCCGGGAACACGCGTGACCCTCGTGGGGCGCGAAATCCGGCAAGATTTGCGGCAATTTGCGGCAGATTACCCACAGACTATACTCCTGGAAAAAGCCTTCGAGCCCAGTGATTTAGAAGGCAAAAACCTGGTGATCTGCGCGACAGACGATCCCGGGCTGCATCGCCGCGTCCGGCAACTGGCGCAGGAGTACAACTTGCTCGTTAACGTGGCCGACACCCCGGCGGAATGTGATTTTTACTTAGGCTCTATTGTTCAAAAGGGCAACTTGAAAATCGCCATTTCAACCAATGGAAAATCGCCGACCATCGCCAAGCGACTGAAAGAAACCTTACAAGAGACCCTGCCTGACGAGCTGGGCGATTTGCTGCACCACATGCCTGTCATTCGAGAAAAACTGGGCGGCGATTTTTCTGAAAAAATACGCATCCTCAATGTGCTGACAGCCTCCATCGCTGCGGGTGAAGAGGTGCTGGCATCCGTGGTGCCGCACCAAAACCTTGAACGCATCCGCGACCGAAAGTGGCGGCGCATCGCAACGGCGGCCATGGCGGCTTTTGGGCTGTTGTTGGTATTTAATATTGTCTCGTTTTACCTCCCCATGCAAACTTGGCCAGGCCTGGTTGCAAGCATTGATATGCAGTTTTGGATGTTTATGGGTGTAGGTTTTATGGCGCAATTGGCCGACGGATTGTTGGGGATGGGTTATGGGGTGGTCACGCAGATTTTTCTGATGGGGGCAGGAGTGCCTTTGGCCGCTGTCAGTTCCAGCATCCATACAGCGGAAGTATTTGCGGCGGGCGCTTCGGGGTATTCGCACTATCGCTTTGGCAATGTGAATCGCCGTTTGTTCCGGGTCTTGCTATTGCCTGGCATATTGGGCGCGGTAGCTGGGGCGGCGCTGCTTAGCCAACTCGGCGAAAAGTATGCCGGCTATATCAAGCCCATCATTGCGGTGTACATACTGCTGTTGGGCATTCGGATACTGAGCCGGGCTTTTGTCAAAACTAAAAAACGCAAGGCGCGGCGCTTGGGCTGGCTGGCGGCAGCAGGCGGTTTCCTGGATTCTTTTGGTGGCGGCGGATGGGGGCCACTGGTCACCAGTACGCTAATTGCCAAAGGCAAAACGCCCCAGTACGTGATCGGCACTGTAAGCCTGACGGAGTTTTTCGTCACGTTCGCCAGCGCGGTTACTTTCTTTTCGCTCATCGGGCTTTCGCATTGGCTGGTGGTGGCGGGATTGATTGTCGGCGGGGTACTGGCCGCGCCATTGAGCGCAAGGCTGGCGGGCAAATTGCCGATAAGGTTGATGTTTTTGTTGGTTGGAGCGACGGTGATTTTTTGGAGCTTGAGGGTGTTGTTGCTCAGTTGGTAGCGCGGTATTTATGCCGCCAGTCCAAGGCCATTTATGGCCGCTGTTACAAAGTCGACAAGACCACAAAACACGACTGGAATAAGGCCTAAGGCCATTCATGGCCGGTTTATCACTCGATATTGACAAATAATTCAAGGGAAAATTGGAGGTATGAAAGATTGGGCTGATTGAATACAAATGCATAGAAAGAATGAACGGCCATAAATGGCCTTGTACGGGCGGCATAAATGCCGCGCTACCCAAAAATAAACGCACATGGGACTCGCAGATCACCGCTTACCAGCGGCACACATAGCAAAAATGATCGTGGTGGGCATCAACCACCAAAATACGCCTGTGGCCGTCAGGAGCGCATTTGCTTTTACGGAAGCGAACAGAAATGCCCTGTTCCAGTCGGCCAAACAACACAAGTGCCGCAGCATTTTTGTACTCTCAACCTGCAACCGTTCTGAAATCTATGCCATTGGCTACAGCGATGCCGAACTGATCGAGCTGTTTTTTCAGTGTACCAATGGAAATGCCAACCTGTTTCAACAGTATGGATTTGTCAAATACGGCAGCCCAGCGCTGCACTATTTTTTTTCCGTGGCGGCGGGCTTACAGTCTCAAATCGTGGGCGATTATGAAATAGTGGCGCAATTGAGGAGTGCCGTGGATGCGGCGCGTTCGGAAAAATTAATTGGCCCCATGATGGACAGGATCATCAATTTCGGGCTGCAAGCTTCCAAAGCTGTCAGGACAAAAACACAAATAAGCAATGGCACTGTATCCGTATCGTATGCGGCCATAGAGTGGTTGAAAGGCATTAAGGACATGCAACACAAATCGGTGCTGCTGATTGGGGCAGGCACGATGAGCAAGGGCATCGCCAAAAGTTTGCAGCACTATGGTATTGGCAAGTCGGTTGCGATTGTCAACCGAACCTTGCAAACTGCCAAGGCGCTTGCCGAGGAAACAGGTGCTCAATTTCAGGCTTTTGATCGGCTAAATACTGCGATAGAAAAAGCTGATGTGGTGATCGTTTGTACAAATGCTCCAAACCATATCGTTCAACCACAACACTTTAGTGGTACTAAAAATCAATTGGTGATAGACTTGTCGGTACCCGAAAATGTAAACCCGGCTGTGAAAGACATTCAACATGTTCAACTGCTGGGTATTGATGAAATTTCTCAAAAAATGCAGCAAACCCTCAGAATCCGACACGGAGAAGTAGCAAAAGCCAGGGCCATCGTGGCGGAGCACCTCGACCTGTTGTACGATTGGTTGGCGCTGTACAAGTACAATGCCGCCATTCATCTATTCAAAGCGCAGTTGTTCCAATTGGATGCGTGGCGAACTGGGGTACAGTCTCCAACCCTGGAGCAGCGAATAAACAAGACCATCGGAGGATTGGTCGCGCATTTGCGCAACAACAAAGGCACTGGTTGCCAGTTTATCGGGGCAATGAATTCTTTCTTAAATGCTAATTTGGCGCATGAAGGAATCACGCCCGCCTACGCTAAGGATTCGGCGGGTAAACCGTCCATCGTCCACCGTCTACCGTCCACTGTCAAATGAATGAACCCATTAAAATTGGTACCAGATCGAGTAAACTAGCCGTTTGGCAAGCTGAATTGGTACGCCATTTATTGCAAGAAAATGCGCAGCCGGCTGAACTTGTCTTCATAAAAAGCGACGGCGATATCGACCTGACGACTCCATTGTACGAAGTCGGCATCCAAGGCATTTTTACCAAGGCTTTGGATGTCGCGTTGCTGCAAAAGGAAATAGACATCGCGGTGCATTCTTTCAAAGATGTGCCGACAATGCTGGCCAAAGGCTTGAAAATTGCCGCCGTTTTGGAAAGGGGCAGCCCTTTTGACGTGCTGGTGTGCCGCAACGAGGAAGCATTTGCTGGCATCAGCATCGATAGGCCGAACATCATTGCCACCAGCAGTGTACGCCGGAAGGCACAGTGGCTGCACCGGTATAAAAAAGCCGAGATGCGGAATATACGGGGCAATGTAGACAGCCGGATAGAGACCCTAAAAGCATCGGACTGGCACGGGGCCATTTTTGCCCAGGCTGGTTTGCAACGTTTACGGTTACAAGCGCCTTTCACCGGCCCGCAAGTGTTGCTGGATTGGATGTTGCCCGCGCCCGCGCAAGGCGCCATCGTGGTGATCTGTCGGGAGGATGAGGAGGGCATTTGCCAAAAGCTACACCATGACAACACGGCGATATGCGTCAGCGCAGAACGGGAATTTTTATCGCAAATGCAGGGTGGCTGTACGGTGCCCATCAGCGCTTATGCAACCATCGAAGCGGGAATAATACGACTGATTGCGAATGTTACAGCGCCTGATGGCAGCGATAGTATTACCGTAATGATGGCAGGAAAGGTGGAGCAATATTCCGAAATTGCCCGTAAAGCGGCGGCTGAAATGATTGGAAGGGGCGGGGGAGATTTAATTTCAAGGTAAGCATAAGCGCGAAGCGGCTGGGCACGCTGGCCAAACCTTTTGACACAACAGCCCAGCCGCTTGAAGGCTGATTTTTTTAAGTGCGATGATGAATATTCTATCAACAAAAAAATTAAAAAACACTCTTGTCACGGAGGCGCTCAAGCTTGGCTTCCGGGTAATGGCCCATGATTTTATTGAAATAAAACTCCTGAATGGCCTACAAGAAGCGCGCGCCATAACAAAGACGCATGAACACATCATTTTTACCAGTGCAAACGCTGTAAAAGCGTATCAAAAAAACATTGATAAACATGGTTTGTCTATTGCTCCTAAAAAGCTGCATTGTTTACAAGGGGAAACGCTCGCCGCCGCTGCCCGTTTGCAAAATGTTGAGATCCTTGGTCGGGCAAAGAATGCTCAGGAACTTGCCCTGGTTATTCTACAGCAACATGATATTGAAAAAGTGAGTTTTTTCTGCGGCAATAAAAGGAGCGATGTTTTGCCGCGCTTGTTGCGGCAGCATAATATTGTGGTAGATGAAATTGTTTTGTACCATACAGTTTTAGTCAACCATAATATTCTTGAAGGCTATGAAGGCATTTTGTTCTTTAGCCCCAGCGCTGTTGAATCTTTTTTTCAACGCAATAATTTACCCAGACAAATACCCTGCTTTTGTATCGGCGATACCACCAAAAATGCCCTGCGGCGATTTGCCGATAACGAAGCGATCGTTGCCGAAACTTGTAGCCAGGAAGCGGTAATGCGCGAACTGCTAGAAAAAATGTTTCACACAACGACACAACGACACAACGTGCACGTTTTTTAGCAGCCAGAATGTCAACACGTTGTGCCGTTGTGTGCAATAAAAAACAGTACTATGGGCAGTACTTTTTTTTAACCCCTATTCAAAACACCTCAACCATCTTTAGCATGTTCCTACAAAAACGACATAGAACTTTACGTCAATCACCTGCCATTCGCGATATGGTGGCACAGACGCACCTGAGCGTCCATGATTTTATCGTGCCGCTGTTTATCCTGGAAGGGCAAAACATCAAAGAAGAAATTCCCTCCATGCCCGATTATTACCGGATGAGCCTCGACAATACCGTGGCGCTTGTGAAAGAATTGTGGGCCCTCGGGCTTAAATCGGTATTGTTGTTTGTAAAATGCGAAGACCACTTGAAAGACAACAAAGGCACGGAAGCGCTCAACCCGAATGGCCTGATGCAGCGCAGCATTGCCGCGATAAAAAATGCGGTGCCGGAGATGTGTGTGATGACAGATGTCGCCCTTGACCCATTTTCGATGCATGGCCACGATGGCATCGTGGAAAACAACCACATTGTCAATGATGCCACGGTGGCGGTACTGGCCCAAATGAGCGTCAGCCACGCCCAAGCTGGTGCCGATTTTGTGGCCCCTTCCGATATGATGGATGGCAGGGTTGGCGCGATCAGAAATGCCCTGGAAGCGCGTAGTTTTAGCAACACCGGCATTATGAGTTACAGCGCCAAATACGCCAGTTGCTTCTATGGCCCGTTCCGGGATGCCCTGGACAGCGCGCCGGGTTTTGGCGACAAAAAAACCTATCAAATGGACATCCGAAATGGCAAGGAAGCCTTGGCAGAAGCCTTGGCCGACATACAGGAAGGCGCTGATATCATCATGGTGAAACCTGGATTGCCCTATTTAGACATCGTGCAACAACTCAGCACGATGGTGCAGGTGCCCATCAGCGTGTACCAGGTGAGCGGCGAATATGCTATGATAAAAGCGGCGGCACAAAGGGGCTGGCTGAATGAAGAAAATGCCATCATTGAATCTTTGACCGCCATCAAGCGCGCGGGTGCATCGCTGATTGCCAGTTACTTTGCCATACAAATGGCCCAAATACTACACCGATAACATGATAGACAAGAACGTATTGTTGTTTCAGGAAGCGCAGCGCCATATCCCCGGTGGGGTCAACTCGCCCGTGCGGGCTTTTAAAAGTGTGGGCGGCACCCCGATTTTTGTAAAAAAGGCAAAGGGGGCCTACTTGTACGATGAAAATGACAAACAATACATCGATTACATTGCCTCCTGGGGGCCATTGATATTGGGTCATGCTTATGAGCCAGTTGTCGAGGCGATACAAAAGCAAGTAGAACGCGGCACCAGTTACGGCATCCCGACAGCGCTGGAAACCGACATCGCCAAGTTGATAAAGGCCATGGCACCGAACATTGATTTGATCCGAATGGTCAACAGTGGCACGGAGGCTTGCATGAGCGCGTTGCGAGTAGCCAGGGGCTATACGGGCAAAACCAAGTTCATCAAATTCGAGGGCTGCTACCACGGGCATGCCGATCCTTTTTTGGTCAAAGGCGGCAGCGGCATCGCCACCTTGAACATTGAATCGGTGCCAGGCGTGAGCGCGGCCGTGGCCAGCGATACACTAACGGCTACTTACAACGACATTGACGAAGTGTATCAGCTTGTGGAAAAACACAAGGGGGAAATAGCGGCTATTATCCTGGAGCCGGTGGCGGGAAATATGGGCTGCATTTTACCCCAGGAAAACTTCCTGACTGGACTGCGCAAAATATGCGATGCCGAAAACATGCTCTTGATTTTTGATGAAGTGATGACAGGTTTTCGATTGGCCAAAGGGGGGGCGCAGGAGCTTTTTCAAGTGGACGCAGATTTGGTCACCTATGGAAAAGTGATCGGCGCTGGCCTGCCCGTCGGGGCTTTTGGCGGAAAAAAGCATATCATGGAAAGCGTGGCACCCCTGGGCAAAGTGTACCAGGGCGGCACCCTGAGCGGAAATCCGCTGGCGATGATCGCGGGTTTTACCCTGTTATCCGAGTTGAACGAAAATGGCGATGCGATTTACAAACAGCTGGCCGACAAAACGGCATACCTGCGCGCCGGGCTGCAAAAGGCTTTTGATAGAAACGGCATTCCTGTGGCCATCAACAGCATTGGCAGCATGATCAGCGTGCATTTTACGGATGGTCTTGTAAGCGATTTTGGAACGGCAGCGCGTTGTGACCATGCCCGATTTAGCCAGTTTTTTCACCACATGCTGGCGGCGGGCATTTATTTGCCGCCTTCGTCGTATGAGAGTTGGTTTTTGAACAATGCGCTGGGGTATGGGGATTTGGATCGGACGATAGAGGTGGTGGGGAGGTTTGGGGGGTGAGGGTTATAGCTGAACAGGCTTTCAATGTTGATGTTGAAAGGAATGGCTGGCGCGGAATTTTGGTTCCATTTCTACTATTGTGCCCACACGCGCGCGCGCTTCCCGAAGTGAATTGGGACAGGCAGTGAGGGTCTGCGACTAGATACGCAGTGTTCTCAAGTCTGTGACTTGTGCTTTTTCCCGTCGAGATTTTTCTCGCAAGTCACAGACTTGCAGACAGCACGTATCGGGTCGCAGACCCTCACGAGCGCGCGCGGAGATTTTGGGTTTTGTGGTGGTTGGATTAAAAATTGGGAACACTTCACGCCAGCGGGTCATCATTGACATGAGTGCAGATCGCGGCGTATACATCTGCCAGAGCCAGAGCCTCAACGTGTTCATGGAAGCGCCGACGTTTGCGAAACTCTCTTCGATGCACTTCTACGCCTGGCAAAAAGGCTTGAAAACGGGCATGTATTACCTCCGCTCCAAAGCGGCGACCGACCCGATCAAGTTTACGCTCAGCAAAAAGCACCAGCAGAAGTTTGTGGCCAATGCGAAATCTACGGAGCCGATTGTGACGGCGAGTGTGGGCGCGGAGAAAGTGGTTGCAGCGCCGGTTCAGATGGCTGCGCTGGATATTGAACAGGTGGCTGGCAAGATTTGTAGTATTGATAACCCGGACTGCGAAGCTTGCAGTGCATAAGGTGATAGAGTGATGGAGTGATAAAGTGATTTGATCCGCGCCATGGCGGCGTAACGTCATCACTTTATTGCTTCATCACACTATCGCTTCATAAAAAATAACGGTTGCCGGGGGTGGCAATTTAAACAGTTGGAATTTTACATGTATACACGTTGAACCCATTCTGCTTGCAAAGGCTTGCGGATTTGGTGAAGACGGTTCCCTCTACTTGAAACGCTTTTCCCACACTTAGTTTCTTCCGGCTGGCTGCTGGTGGTGACCGTTTTTATTTACCCGCCGAGCACGCAGTGCGAAGGCGGGTTGCCAGAACTAGCGGCGCCATCAACTGCTGCAGAAAAGGTATTTATCACAAATTAGAAGGCTTTTTTATTTTTGTAGGAGATGTACTTAAATTTATTTTCAAAAAAATTTATGAGATTCAAATTTATACTCTACCTTTGTAGGGTCATTACAAGAGAATAAATTTTGAAAACAAGTTTAAGTCATATCGCCACCATTCATACAGGAGTTTTTGCAAAGCCAGTCTCCAAAGGAGATGTGGTATATTTACAGGCCAGGCATTTTGATGAATTCGGAGCATTGACTTCCGCTCTCCATCCGGACCTTCAAGCAAGCAAGACCACTGAAAAGCACCTCCTCCGGCCCGGCGATGTGCTTTTTGCCGCCAAAGGCGCTAAGAATTTTGCTGCCGTTTATGAAAGCCAAAATCCAGCCGCAGTAGCTTCCACTACTTTTTTTGTTATTCGGCTCCTGGATCACACCATCCTTCCTGCGTACTTGGCCTGGGTGCTCAATAACCCAACATCTCAGAAGATACTTAAAGGCAACGCCATTGGCTCTGCCATGGTTTCTATTTCCAAAACGGTGCTGGAGAAGTTAGAAATCGCCGTGCCTTCTATTCAGCAACAGCAATGCATCCTTGAAATTGCCCGATTGAGCAAAAAAGAAAATTCCATAGTGCTCAAACTGGCTGAACTGCGACAACAACATATTCAACAACAACTCATCAACGCAATAGACAAATCTAATGGCTAAAATAACCCAAAAAGACATCAACGATGCCGTGTGGAAAGCCTGCGACACCTTCCGCGGCAGTATTGACCCCAGCATTTACAAGGATTATGTGCTGACCATGCTTTTCATCAAGTACCTCAGCGATGTGCATGACGACAAGCAGGAGGCTCATCTGGCCAAATACAACGGCGACACCGAACGTGCTAAACGCGCTATGCAGCACGAACGATTTATCGTGCCCGAACACAGCCATTTTAAATATCTATACGAACACCGGAACGAATCTAATATTGGTGAGCTGATTGATGTGGCTTTGGAAGACCTGGAAGAGGCCAATCGGGAAAAACTCTACAGCGAAGATGGCGCCGGTATTTTCCAAAACATCAATTTCAATAGCACGGTGCTGGGCGATACCAAAGACAAAAACACCCGGCTGAAAAACCTACTGCTGGATTTTAATGAAAAAAAATTAGACCTGCGGCCCTCACACCTCGAAGGCACCGACATTATTGGGGGCGCTTACATGTTCCTGATTGAAAACTTTGCCAGCGATGCCGGCAAAAAAGCGGGAGAATTTTTCACACCCAAAGAAGTCTCCACACTCATTGCCAAACTCACCAAATCAAAACCTGGCTCCAGGATATGCGACCCTACTTGTGGCTCGGCTTCGCTGCTCATTAAAGCCGGGGAAGAAGTGGGCTCTGACAATTTTTCTCTGTACGGACAGGAGGCCAACGGCAGCACTTGGGCCCTGGCGGTGATGAACATGTTCCTGCATGGATTCGACAATGCCACCATCCGCTGGGGCGATACCATCCGCAACCCCAAACTAAAAGAAGGCGATTCACTGATGAAGTTCGATACGGTGGTGGCGAACCCACCGTTTTCGCTCGATAAATGGGGCAAGGTGGAAGATAAAGAGGGTGAAAAAACAACCGTAAGTTATGACCCGGAAACCGATCAATATAACCGCTTTTGGCGCGGTGTTCCACCCAAGAGCAAAGGCGACTGGGCCTTTATCAGCCACATGATCGAAACCACCTATGAAGGCCGCGGCAAGGTGGGCGTGGTGGTGCCACATGGCGTCTTGTTCCGGGGCAGCAGCGAAGGCAGAATCCGGCAGCGCACCATTGAAGAAAATATACTGGAAGCCGTGATTGGCCTGCCAGCCAACCTGTTTTTTGGCACCGGCATACCGGCGGCCATTCTGATTTTCAACAAGGGCAAGGCCAGCAATACCAACGTCTTGTTCATAGATGCCAGCAAACAATACGAAAGCGCCAAAAACCAAAACAGGCTGCGGGGTACTGATATTGAACACATTGTAAATACTTACCGGGATTTTAATGCCGGTAAACTGCAAGCAGGTATCGTAGAAGACAAATTCAGTTACGTCGCCACCTTTGAGGAGATTCAAGAAAACGAGTTCAACCTGAACATCCCGCGTTATGTGGACACGTTTGAAGAAGAGGCGGAGGTGGATATTGCGGCGGTGCAGCTGGAGATTGACCGATTGGAAGGGGAATTAAAAACGGTGCAGACGGAGATGGATAAATATTTGAAAGAATTAATGCAATGAAAAATATTTACGATTCGGGGGAATTGTCAGAGGCCGAAACTTGTGCAATTTTTGCACAAGTTCAAAATAAATTTCATTGGGGTGTTGTTGGCGAGGACGCCCAATAACGGATAGAAAACTTAACCAAAGAATTTACAGGAGAAAAGAACAATTGCAAAGAAAAAAGAATTGATAATCAACGATTTAGAATATTCTTCTTTGCAGGGTTCTTTGCAAAAATGTAAACTTAACGACACCTGGGAGCTAATTTATTACCCTAATTTTAAAGATTGAAAATATGCCAAAAGATAAAAAAACAACTATTACGGTTCAGGGTACTGCTATTACCATTCTCTCCCAAAAGGAGGATGACTATATATCGATAACGGACATGTTGAAAGCAAAAGACGGAGATTTTTTCATTTCGGACTGGCTAAGAAACAGAAATACCGTTGAGTTTTTGGGTGTCTGGGAAAGTGTTTACAACCCTGCTTTTAATTACGGCGAATTCGCCATAATTAAAAGTCAGGCGGGCTTGAACAGCTATAAGTTAAGCGTAAAAGAATGGGTTGAAAAAACCAATGCAATCGGCCTGAAAGCGACCACCGGAAGATATGGAGGGACGTATGCCCACAAGGATATTGCCTTTGAGTTTGGTATGTGGATTAGCGCCGAATTTAAAATTTACCTTATCAAAGAATTCCAACGCCTCAAAGAAGATGAAAACCGTAGACTATCTTTAGAGTGGAACCTGAACCGCACCTTAGCTAAGGTAAATTACCGTATCCATACCGACGCCATTAAACAAAATATCATCCCGCCAAACCTTACCGGAGAGCAGGAGCAGTTTATTTATGCGAACGAAGCCGATGTATTGAACGTAGCCCTGTTTGGCAAAACCGCCCAACAATGGCGAAAAGAAAACCCCGGTAAAGAAGGCAACATAAGAGATTACAGCAGCATTGAACAATTATTGGTAATCGCAAACTTAGAAAGTATGAACGCTGAGTTCATACGAATGGAATTGCTTCAACCTGAGCGGCTTAGAAAACTCAATACCATCGCCATACAACAACTGAAATCATTGACCGCTAACCCCAATATCAAAAAATTAGGCGATGAGAAATAACACAAAAACACCCACCATCCAATACTTACAAGTGGCCGCCTGGCAGACTTGTTCACAAAAAAAACGAACTTAAAACGATGAATAATAAGTAAACCAATCTGTTTTATAGCATGGCAACAAAAGATAAAAGCAAACTAACGAATGCGAATGAAGTCACGGTACCATTCGGATGGGCGATAAAGCCACTTAAGGATGTTTGCATTAAGATACAGGATGGCAACTATGGTGGGGAATACCCAAAAGAATCTGATTTTTTGAAAACTGGCACACCATTCTTAACCTCAAAAGCTATTGGTGGTGAAGGCGAAATAATTAACCATAAAATTGATTTTATTTCGGAGGAAAAACACTTCAAACTAAAAAAAGCACAATTAAAACTAAACGATGTATTATTCACTAACCGTGGTGCTAATGTTGGAACTATTGGACTAGCTGATAGCAGGATTGCCCATGGTAATATCGGACCGCAGCTAACATTATTAAGAGCTAATCCTGAAAAAATAAATTATCTTTTCCTTAAGGAGGTCATGAAGTCATTTTATGTTCAAAATCAAATTCGTTCACAGGACAGTGGAAGTGCGATGAATTTTTTTGGGATAGGAGGTACATCAAAATTCAAAATCCCCCTCCCGCCCCTACCCGAACAACGCGCCATAGCCCAAGTCCTCTCTACCTGGGATACCGCCATCAGCAAAACCCAGGCCCTCATAGCCCAAAAAGAACTGCGCAAAAAATGGCTCATGCAAAATCTGCTGACGGGGAAGAAGCGGTTGCCCGCCTTCGCTAAGGCTTCGGCGGGTAAAGAGGGGTTTGAGGAGGCGTGGGAGGAGTATTCCTATGAAAAGCTGCTTAAGGTTGTAAAGAGGAATTTTGATTGGGATGAAAACGAGCGGTACAAGTTGATCAGTGTAAGACGAAGGTCGGGAGGGATATTTTACCGTGAAGCCTTGTACGGCCATCAAATCTTGGTCAAAACTTTACGAACGGCTAACGAAGGTGATTTCCTGTTTTCCAAAATGCAAATATTGCATGGCGCATCTGCATTGGTAACCGAGGAATTTGACGGAGCTAAAATTTCAGGATCATACATAGCAGTTGTAGCAAGAGAAGAGAATCTTTTAAACATGGAATTTTTCCAATGGTATTCTCAACTGCCATATTTCTACCACCAAACCTATATCTCAAGTTACGGTGTCCATATCGAGAAAATGACTTTTGATTTTGAGACATTTCTACAACTTGAAATGAAGTTACCCTCATTCGAAGAACAAACAGCTATTGCCCAAGTCCTTCAAGCCGCCGATACCGAAATCCAACTGCTCAAGGCCAAAATGGGAAAGCTGAAGGAGCAGAAGAAGGGGCTGATGCAGGTGTTGTTGACGGGGAAGAAGCGGTTGAAAATTGATCAATAAACATATATGACAGAGAAAGACCTTCATGATTTGATGCAACAATTGCTTGTTGAAAACAATGAGCAGGCATGGTTGGAATTTAAAATGAATGTGGCCTTGCAAAAAGCAAGTGTTACCCCCGAAGGTATTGGTGAATACATCTCGGCACTTTCCAACGGTGCCTGTATCAACAATAAAGATTTTGGGTATTTGGTCTTAGGCATTCAAGACCAGACACATGCCGTGGTAGGTACAAACTTCAAACCTCATCAATATAAAATAGGGAACCAGGATTTTGAATTGTGGCTACGAATGCTGTTATATCCCAAAATAAATTTTGAAATTTTCGAGTTCACTTACCACCACAAGCCCTTGGTACTATTTCGTATCCCCGCAGCGAAGTCAGAACCATTAAACTTTCAGAAAAAGCCTTTTATTCGCATCAACAGCCAGAAAACTGACTTGCGAAACCACCCTAATTATGTGCGGCAAATTTACAATTCGCAGGAAGACTGGAGTCTTAAAATAGTAGAGAAGGCCACATTAAGTGACCTCGACGAAAACGCCTTAGCCATTGCAAGACAAAAGTTCAAGGACAAAAGTATTAACGAAAGTTATTATGATCAGATAGACCAATGGGATGATCTTACATTCTTGGATAAAGCCAGAATCACCGTTAATGGAAAGATTACTCATACAGCACTACTACTTCTCGGCAAGCAGGAATCTACCCATTTCCTTTTGCCCCATGTGGCCGAGATTACATGGAAGCTGGATACCGAGCAAAAAGCTTATGAGCATTTTGGCATGCCTTTGTTGCTCAATACCACCAAAGTTTTGCAGCGTATCCGTAACTATCAATACAAATTTTTTCCGGATAATGAGCTGTTGTCGGTTTCGGTGAATAAGTACGAAACCCGTGTTATTTTAGAAGCACTCAATAATGCCATTGCCCATCAGGACTATGCTTTACTGGCCAGGATCTTAGTGGTTGAGAAACCAGAAAAACTGATTTTTCAGAGCTCAGGGAGTTTCTATGCTGGCGCACCAGATGAATATTTTTTCGGAGATAAAACACCAGAAAGATATAGAAACCCATGGCTGGCAAAAGCAATGGTGAATTTGGGGATGATTGATACGCTAGGCTATGGTATCCACACCATGTTTTTAGAGCAACGGAAACGGTTTTTTCCCTTACCAGATTTTACAAAATCGCAGGGTGACCAAGTTATACTTGAAATCTACGGTCAGGAGATAGACGTGAATTATTCCAAACTACTGATGGAACAAAAGAGTCTGGATTTAAAAACTGTAATCCTACTTGACAGGGTGCAGAAACAACTTCCAATTACAAAAAATGCTTCAGTTTTGTTGAAAAAGCAGAAACTAATAGAAGGTAGAAGCCCCAACTTTTACGTTTCTGTATCCATTGCAAAGGCAACGGGTAAAATGGGCGATTATATAAAGAACCGAAGTTTTGATGACCGTTACTTCAAGGATATGGTGTTGGAGTTTATTAGAAAAAATGGCCAGGCAAGAAAAGATGAAATTGACAAGTTATTGCTAGATAAACTTCCAGCTGTTTTAGACGATGAGCAAAAGAAAAATAAGGTAAGAAACTTAGTTTATGCTTTGTCAAAACGGGAGAAAAGTATTGAAAATCAAGGAACTAGTAGATATCCAGTTTGGAAACTTACTCCAGGGTTTTAGATAAACTTTAGACAAACTTTAGACATTCTGCACCATAACTAACTCCAAATTTCGGCAACCAAAGGAGGGTCATGTAAAGAAAACAGGCAAAGGCTTTCCATAAGAAACACAACATGTAAAGAAAAGTGCCATTTCCTTTACAAGAGCGGAAGAACATGTAAAGAAAAAAGCCATTTCCTATACATGTTCCAAAAACATGTATAGGAGTATATATTTAAGTAGCTGTTCTACTAAATGCTTTGAGTGCCCCTAAAAATACTTAATTGCTTGACAATAAACAACATGGATACACCCAGTTTCAAAGAAGATCACATCAGCCTGATTCCTGCCTTGCAGATGCTGCAAAAGTTGGGCTACACCTATCTTAGTCCGGGGGAGGCTGACAAACTCCGGGGCGGTAAAACCAGCAACGTCTTGCTGGAGGATATTTTGCGCAAGCAGCTGAAAGAGATCAATGCTGAAAAGCGGATCAGCTCCACCAAAACCACCTATATCAGCGATGCCAACATCGAAAACGGCATCCGGTCCTTGAAGGAGTTGCCCATGCAGGAGGGTTATATCCATGCCTCCGAAGCCTTGTACAACCTAATCACCCTTGGTAAAGCTTTTGAACAAAGTTTTGATGGCGATAAAAAGAGCATCACGCTGCAGTATATCGACTGGAAAAACCTGGAAAACAATGTGTTTCATATCACGGAGGAGTATAGCGTGATGCGCAGTACCAGCAAAGAGCATTACCGTCCTGATTTGGTGTTGTTTGTGAATGGCATTCCGTTTTGCATCATCGAATGCAAACGACCCGACATGAAGGAGCCTTTGAAACAGGCCATCAGTCAGCACTTGCGCAACCAGCAGGAAGACGGCATCCGCGCCTTGTATGTGTATGCGCAACTCACCCTGAGTCTGGCCACCCAGCAGGCCTCCTACGCCACCAATGGCACCCCGGAAAAATTCTGGGCGCATTGGGAAGAAAAATTTCTGACAGAGACGGAAGCAAGCACCTACCGGAACGATTTGCAGGCAATTAAGAATGATCCTTTATCCCTTGCTCAAAAAGACAAGCTGTTTTCGGACCGATTCCGCTACGTCCGGCAATACTTTGACGCCTTAGAAACCGAGCACATTCTGCCCACCATTCAGGACGAATACTTGTACGGCTTGTGTCGCCCGGAACGTTTGATGGACCTGGTGTTCAACTTCGTGTTGTTTGATGATGGAGATAAGAAAATTGCCCGATACCAGCAGTTTTTTGCCATTAAAAAAGCAATCAAGCGCATTCTTAATATAGAAGGTTTACCCGCCGGGCAGGCGGGTGGCAGAAGAAAAGGGGGCGTCATATGGCATACTCAGGGCAGTGGAAAATCCTTAACCATGGTCATGCTGGCGCAGGCGATTGCGATGGAGCCCACCATCCGCAATCCAAAAATCGTGTTGGTGACCGACCGTACTGATTTGGACGATCAGATCACTGGCACCTTTCGAAAGTGTGGAAGGTTTGTAGAAAATGCGACCACCGGGCAAAGATTGGTGGAATTGCTGGAAAGCAAAAGAGATGCAGTGGTCACTACCATCATTAATAAATTCGTGGCGGCCATGAAGAAAATCCGCCAGCCTTTGGAGAGCCCCGACATATTTGTGTTGGTAGATGAGGGCCATAGAACCCAGCATGGTACTTTCAACGTGGACATGCAAAAGACCTTGCCTAATGCGTGCTTCATTGCCATGACCGGGACGCCGTTGTTCAAAAAAGATAAAAGCACGGCGGCGAAATTTGGTGGCATAATTGATGCCTACACGGTTGCCCAAGCGGTGAAAGACAAGGCGGTGGTACCACTTTTATACGAAGGTCGGCTGGCACGACAAACTGTAAATTCTGGTCCGCTGGATACCTTTTTCGAAATGGTGTCTGAGCGCTTGACCGAGTACCAGAGAACTGATTTTAAGAAGAAATTCAGCAGAGCGGATCAACTCAACAGCGCGGAACAAAGGATGTATGCCATTGCCTGGGATATTAGTTTGCATTTTCGGGATAATTGGCAGGGAACGCCCTTCAAAGCTCAATTGGTTTGCGACAAAAAAATAAATGCCATTCGCTACAAGGAGTTGCTGGATGATATCGGACTGGTGAGCAGCGAAGTCCTGATTTCGGCCCTGGACGAAAGAGAAGGAGAGGACAGTGCGTATGCAAAATCCACCGAGCGGGAAAACAAGTTTTGGAAAAAGATGATGGACGAGCACGGCAACGCAAAAGCCTATGAAAAGAACCTCATCAGCCGGTTTAAAAAACAGAAAGACCCGGAGATTATTATTGTGGTGGACAAACTGCTCACGGGATTTGATGAGCCTAAAAACACCGTTTTGTACCTCACCCGCAATCTGCAAGGGCATAAGCTGTTACAGGCAATTGCTCGGGTAAACCGTATTTATCCGGATAAGGAATTTGGATATATCATTGACTATTATGGGGTGATAGAAAATTTGGATGATGCCTTGGAGTTATATTCCTCCTTTGAAGATTTTGATGCAGATGACCTGGATGGTACGTTGGTCATAATTGCGGATGAAATCAAGAAACTGCCCCAGAAGCACTCGGAATTGTGGGACATTTTCAAAACCGTTGCTAATAAACGAGACGCTGAAGCCTATCAATTGCTTTTAAAAGATGAAGCCCTCCGAGTGCAGTTTTACGATAAGTTGGCAGCCTTTGCCAAGGGATTGAAACTGGCGCTTTCCTCCGTTCAGTTCCACAAAGAAGTAGAAGAAAAAACCATAGATCGGTATAAAGCCGATTTGGCCATGTTCCTGAAACTTCGGTTGGCAGTGGTGGAACGGTATAGCGACACCATTGATTACAGACAATATGAAGGACAAATTCAGAAACTAATCAATACGCATATCACCAGTGAAAAGGTAGAGACCATCACAGCATTGGTGAATATTTTCGATAAAGAGAAGTTTCAGGCGGAAGTTGAAAATACCACCGGAAAGGCAGCCAAAGCAGATAAAATTGCCAGCAGAACCGCCAAACATGCCACCGAGAAAATGGAGGAGGATCCGGCCTTTTACAAGAAGTTTTCGGAGTTGCTGAAAGAAACCATTGCCGACTATGAGGCAAAACGGATCAATGAAGCCCAATACCTAAGCAAGGTTACAGATATCATGGAAAATGTGCTGGCGCATACGGACAGCGACATTCCGGAGGTGTTGAATGGGAAAGAGGCTGCTAAGGCGTTTTACGGATTGACCCTGGAGTCGCTCAGTGAAAAATTGCAAGACCCCATCGTGAGAAAGTCGATTGCTACGGAGACCGCTTTACAGGTGGATGGTCTGATAAAAGATGCTGTGCTTGACCATGGCAAACCAATTATTGACTGGCAGTATAAAACCAACATAACTGGAAAACTGCTCATCGATATTGGCGACTATTTGATTGATGAAGTTAGGGATAAATACAGCATCCATTTGTCATTTGGAGAGATGGATGAAATTGCAAACAAGTGTATTGAGGTAGCTAAAATCCGTTACAAGTGATCACAGAGCACATTCAGTTTGGTTCAAAGAAGATTGATTTTCGTCTGGAGTATTCCGATCGAAAATCGCTGGGTATTACGGTTACGCCCGACCTGGATGTATTGGTGCGAGCGCCTGTAGATACAACGATGGACAAAATCAAAGAGAAACTGCGCAAAAAAGCACCGTGGATACTCAAACAGCAAAGTTTCTTTCTCTCTTTTCATCCGAAAACACCTGCACGGAAATACGTCAGTGGCGAAAGCCATTTGTATCTTGGCAGGCAATACCGTTTGAAAATTGAAATCAGAGAAATAGAATTCGTTAAGCTGAAAGGTAAATTTATTGAAATCAGTACGACGGATAAAGCAAGGGCGGAGCAATTGCTAAAAGGCTGGTATTTTAATGGGGCAAAAACAAAATTTCATGCTATTGCGAAGGGACTGATTAACAAATTTGAAAAATACAATGTGGAGCCAAGCTCGATGATCCTCCGAGCTATGCCAACCCGTTGGGGAAGCTGCACAGCAAAAGGAAAAATCATCCTGAATCCGGAGTTGATTAAAGCTCCGAAAGGATGTATTGAGTATGTGATCATACATGAGTTGTGTCATTTGATACATCACGACCACACACAAAAATTCATAGATTTACAAACCAGGGAGATGCCGGACTGGGAGAAGTGGAAGGCAAAATTGGAAAGGTTGCTGGCATGACCTAGTTTCAACAAAAGACTCTAAAGTCAAAGAAGCACCTGCTGGCGCGAGAATATCTACCCCAAAACAAGCACCCAAGCCAGATTCCCATAAATTCCAAGCCCAAAGAACACTGGCGCGACGCTTTAGAGCATTTCTATTGTTCCAGACAGGTATATGCTAAAGCATCGCGCCAGCGTTCTCCGCGCTTGGTTTTTTGGGGGAGCCTGGCGCCAGCGGGGCGGGTAGAGCAGCAAAAGTCACTCACCCAGTTCAGCAAGTATAGCTTCCAAAAATGCATTAGACAAACGGAAATCAGTTGCGCTGATTTTTTCAAAAATTGGCCTTGCGGCAGCGATTATTCCTCTTTTCTTTGAACTTGCTATTACGCCAAGGGTTCCTGTGAATGACAACCCCAGTGATGTTGCCATTTTTCGTGCCCGCAGATCGTCTAAAATTAGAAAACAATTCCCCAATTCAATTGCGAGCGCAACAGAACTGGCTAAAATTATGAGGCAGGAAGTATCGGATATAATTATTGTTTCCATGCATTTTGAAGGTCAGCGCGGAAGTCTTCGATGGTCTCACTGAAGATGGAAAACCCATATTTGCCCATGATTTCGATAAATGCACGTTTACACGCTCCAGCACGTATCGGGTCGCAGACCCTCACGAGCGCGCGCGGAGATTTTGGGTTTTGTGGTGGTTGGATTAAAAATTGGGAACACTTCACGCCAGCAGGGAATGCCCGCCCGCATTCCTCGTCCATGCACAGGACGACGACGCAGTACCTGTCGGCAACACTATTGCTTATTATTTAGCCTGCACCAACGCAGGTATTCCGGCGGAAATGCACGTGTATCCTAAGGGCGGTCATGGGTTTGGCATAGACAATAAAAAGACGGAGGATAAGTGGATGGAAAGATTGAAGGGGTGGATGAGGGGGCTGTAATTCAAAAACAGGTATTTCTACCCATTCTCATATTGCCGTAAAATTACGCTGTATATTCAGCCAGATGAAATACTACCTTTGTGAAAAGCAAAAGTATACCTCGCCATGGCAAAAATCACACAAGTTTTTATTCACCCCGCAATCGGCGTTGCCCGTGTAGGCGACAGCCCCAACGAATATTATTTCGGGTCGGAAATCATTGGAAAAGTCAAAACAGACCCTGCCAACTTCCGTGATCCACAAGGGCGTATCAAAAGGGAAGCCGCGCGTTTCCGCCTATATGGCGCCGATGCCAACGGAAATATCATCAGAGAACTTACTTCTGATGATGGAGAGATTAAATGGACCACCCATATTGCCAATAAAAAGGCAGCTTGGTATAATTTTGATATCGCGTTCGACATACCGCAGGCATCAGGCGGAATTAAAGGAGTAGCACCGACTTTTAGTACCGTTCGCAATCCGGCCATTCCCAGGCAAGACCGCAAACGCTTAGCCATCGATCCCGGCCCCATCAGTATTTCAGGGAATCTGGTGAATAAAAACGGAGAGAACAATAAGTATGCCTTCGATGAAGGTACCTTTTACAATCCCAATGGTCCCGATACCAAAGTGTACTTAGGCGAATTACGGACAGATGAGAAAGGGCGGTTGATTTTTCTGGGCGGTCGCGGGCATTCCGCTTCTTACAGCGATGCTCCCGCCACCACCTTTGCCAACAACCAAACCTGGCATGATGATACCTCCGACGGACCTGTCAATGCAGCCATTACCCTGAAAGACGGCCGGAAGATGGAGGCTGTCGGTGCATGGGTCATTACCGGCCCGCCGGATTACGCAGTTGGTGTCGACGCATTTATTACCGGATACGACCTGGCATTTCAAACCGCTATCGACGCCGGAACCCTGCAACCTGTGGATAAACCGGCATTCTGGAAAGATATCTACCCTATTCTGAACAGGCTGCCCCTGAATCAATGGGTCAACCGGGGTATTTATATACAGCATGGCTGGGGCAACAGCGCCGATTATACCAGTTTAACTAAACGGCTCAGCGATCCGGGCGGGAAAAATCTCCCCTTCCGGATGGCTATTTTTCAGCAATACCGCAACCCGGATTACAAGGCCATGGAAGCCGAATTTATCCCGCCAATCTACGGCGACGGTTTGCAGAGTTTCAGCCGCACCGACACCGATCCGCGCAACTTTATGGCACTCCTGTGTTTCCAGTATGAATACCTGAAACAATGGGCAGAAGGAAATTTTATTGCTGACGAGCCACCAAAACCAGTCGATTGGGAAAAACTGACGCCTGCTGAACAAGCGGGTCACTTAGACCGGTCTGCATTAGACGAAACCATCGGCGGCCCTTTCCACCCGGGATGTGAATTTACATGGCCCATGCGCCACACGATGATGTACAGTTCTCCATTCCGCATTAAATACCGTCCGGACGCACCGCTGAATTACGGCGCTGAATTGAATTCGGTCGCTGCATTGGCAGCAGGCGGCCCGTTAGACGGCAGTTCAGCCTGCGATATCACGCGCTGGATGGCGGTGCCCTGGCAAACGGATACGTCCAGTTGTTTAAGCGGCTATTCGGCGGTAATGGGACAATATATCCCGACTTTCTGGCCGGCCCGTGTACCGAATGATGTCCTGACGCAGCAAGACTACGACCAGATCATCAAACCCGGTGTAAGCGAAACGAAAAAACTTCAGATTTTCAGCCGCCGGGAAAAATGGCTGCGGGGTATCATCTACGAATACGGTTATCCGCCAAAAACGGTTCCGGAAAAAATAAAAGGCGTTAATGAGTTCATCACTGCCTGGCCCAAAGTGGGTATAGTCGTTCCGAAAGACGGTCCCGCCGGCTCCACGGCATTCCCCGAAAAAATATGGGTGGAAACAGGCCGGGATATTGAACCACCAAAATTGCTTGCAAAAGCCTCCGGAAGTGCCGCCACCCCGCAAGCCGAGGTGCCGGTAGTATCCGACTGGTTATTATGGATGAAGGACAGAAGCCGGGAACGGTCGGAATGACCGATGTACTGATCATTGGCGCCGGACCGGCAGGCCTTGCTGCCGCCATCACTTTGCGGCAGCAAGGCTTATCCGCTACGGTCGTTTACCGGGAAGAAAAAGGGCTGTTTAAAGCCGGAGAAAGCCTGTCGGGCACGGTAAAAATATCGCTCCAAAAACTCGGGCTTTGGGAAACCTTCCTTGCAGACCCTCATGCTCCCTGTTACGGCAACAGCTCCGGTTGGGCAAGCGACCAACTGCATTATTATCCCTTTCTGCATTCCCTCAACGGGCATGGCTGGCATATCGACCGGCGGCTTTTTGAGCGCCGTATGCGGGAAACAGCAGACCGTCTTGGCGTTATTTTTTACCACTTTGATAAAGCAGATGCACTCCGGCAAAATACTGACCATACCTGGCAGTTTAACGCCGATAATGCAGAAAAAAACATTGCTGCAAATATCCTTTTAGATGCATCAGGCCGCAATTCCTGGGTAGCCCGGCAATTAGGCATTTTCAGAATCAAGGATGACCGGCAAATCGCCGTAGTCGCATTTTTAAAAGCCACCGGCCAACCTGTTGAAGACAAGAGCAGTCTGGTGGAAGCCGTCGAATATGGCTGGTGGTACACCGCTCCCCTACCCGATGCGCACCTGGCATGTGTGTTTTTCACTGACCCCGATATTTACAAAAACCAGCACTTAAACACCCCGGATGGTTGGAAAAACTGCTTATTTTCCGCCAGGTATACTTTTGACCGTATCAAAAACAGCAGGTACGAATTGCTGGAACCGCCCGGCATGATGGCCGCAGAAAGCAGCAGGATGCCATCGCCTGTTGGTAAGAACAGGATCACTGCCGGTGACGCGGCGATTAGCTTTGACCCCCTGAGCGCGCATGGTATCACTTTGGCATTAGTCAGCGGGATTGATGCTGCCTTGGCCATTGCCGGTCAATTGAGCGGAGATGCCGGCGCTTTCGGGCAATACGAACAATTGCTGGCAACTGTTTATGACCATTATGCGGAGGAACGGCTGAAACATTATCGCCGGGAAAAACGATGGCCTGATGCGGCATATTGGGCGCGGCGGCGATGAAAAACCCAGGGCATTAATGGGTTCGGGGTTCACTGTACGGGATAGAACACAGATTAGACAGGTAAGAGCATGTCTAATCCGTGTTCAATCGCGCATAGTAAACCCCGAAAGCCAAAACGAACTACCTATTTCGCCCGCAGACAAAAACTTACTGAAGCAGGAACAGTGCGTCCTCCCGGGCTGCTGTTAATAATAGCCCGGTCCGAAACGTACAAGGTAACGGTATACCCGCAAGGCCGCAACCCGGCAGTATTCAATTCCCAATCCTCATTAACTTCCGCACTGTTTCCGCTATTCGGTGTAAATGCGCCGCCCGCAGCAGAAAGACCAAAAAGATATCCGCTAAAATAAGCGTCAGTGGCAGTAAACTTGCCCGCAATCCGGGTACCTGCAGTATAGTCGGCGCAATCGCCTCCAACGTTGGTGATACTCAGCGCAGCATCTGGCGCCACATTGTCAATTTGTACCTTTTTGTCGTCGGTACCGGCAATGGTCAGAATATCCAATTTGATATCATAAGCACGCGTTTCATCGGCAGGAGTATCTAGCCAACCGAGTACGCTATCCAAATTTTGCAAATAAGAGAGGTAATCGAAGTAGCCTGCGCCATCAGGTACGTGCGGTACCCGCTCTGTAGTAAATCCATTCCATTTCACCACTTCAATCGGCGTAAATAGGGTGATCCAGTTGGCCTCGCCTTGCGGGCGATACTGGATGCGGTATTTATGACCCACAAACGGCAATCCCTGAATGGTCACGCGACCGCTGAATGGACAGCCGCGGGCATCGACAGGAAAACCGGTGAGAGCAAATTTGGCGACAGGGGTGGTAAGCCCGCTGGCATTGTCAATCTCACCAACGGGTATTCCGCCTACGATGGTCATCACTGGCCGCACATCACCTGTACTTTCGCCGGGTTTGATCTGGATATATGTTTCTTTTACGTTGCCATAGGTTTCCAAATCATTCGGGTCGGTGGTGGATGGAGGTGTATTCCAGGAAAGTACTGAGCGGATCTTTACTACCTTCGGTTGATCGCAATGTTGCCGGCGGCGGTTGAAATCATAAGGCAAATAAGCGGCATAACACACCCCTTTTTCGGGTATATTTTTCAAATCATGCACTTTTACGCTGGCCGTTCCGAGGTATTCCCACCGGCAGGTATCATCCCAATCCGCCCAAAACGAAACATACTCATAACTGCCGCCGCCAAAACGCGGGAACATATCGGAGCACAAGTCGCCACTGTAACCGTACGGGCGTTTTACATGAATAGAAGCGGTCAAAAACTCCTGACTGTGATCGAGGCCGATATCTTCCAGTTCTTCGTAAGCAACATTCGCTTTGGTAGCAAGGTAGTTTTTTAAGAGCTCAGAAATGTTGACTTTAAAAGGATTGGATGAAAAAGCGCTTTCGGTAGAAAATGCCTCTAAACTATTGAAAGACAATGCCTTTTTAATTTCCGGAGCATGAAAACGAGTGGCGTCCACTTTGGCGGCTACATACGATTTGGCGACTGCATCGGCCGTTTCGGCCTTGCTGAAGGTCGCTGCGAATGCAGGCTCGGCAACCAACAGGTTTTGAGCCACCTGCTGAATACTCAGGTGAGGCTGCTCTTCTGCCAGCGTCAGGATTTTGTCTTTCCAGAATTCCGGGATAACAAAGAACCAACGCGGCTCAATCTGGATATGGCAGTTCTCTACATTCCCCCAAAATGGTTTCCAATTGGGCGAATTGGCAGGTGGTACCACTTCCCAGGAGAGTATAGCCCGAATTTTTGGAATGACGGGCGCGCTGCAGCCCTTGCGGTGCGCGGAGGCGTCAATCTGGATTTTAGCAGTGTAGGAAATGGGTTTTTTCGGGTTGCCTTTACAATCCTTTCCGGTAGGAATGTCGTGTACGTTCACGCCGACCAAGCCCTGGTCTTCCCAGCCTGCGCCGTAGTCGAGATAAAAACGGACATACTCGAACGATCCCCTGCTGCAAAGGCTGCCGTTGTAACCAAATGCATTGTTCACGCCGAAAGTGGCTTCGAGCAGGCGCGTCCCGGGATCGTAGCCTACTGCGGACAACTTTTCGTAAAACGTGGAAAAATTAAAAAATACGGAAGGCAATTTGGCTTTGCCGGGACGGAGCACCCACTCGGGATTGGCGAGCAGTAATGCTTTAAAATTGGCCCGTTCTTTGTGAGGGGCAACAAGAACTTTGGTTTTTTCTGCCATGGTTTTTGAATTTAAGTCAGATAAAATTAATAGATGAAATTGGCCCAAAAACCTGCTTCCGGGTGATGTGCGGGGAGCAACTCATGGGCATCATCTTTAATGTTTGGACTATACTGATTGTGAACAGCAGGGTTAAACCTTAACGTTTGTGAATCACGGGTGGAGATATCTGCAGTATATATTGTTGTTGCGGTGAGAGACTGCCCGGCCAGAAATTGTTATTTTTGCCCTGCTTTTCGGCTATTTTTTCGTCCCTAGCGATGCTGCGAACTCAAAAATGAGCTTTAATCAGGCCAAAAACAACTAATTTCATGGCGCGGGCGCTCTCACCGCAAAAAGTCTATCCGCAGATTCAAGTTTCAAATGCAACAGAGTTAGGTTTTATAACAGCATCATTGTAGAATTCAATAGGTGATAAAAACCCGAGTGATTTTCGAGGTCTGTTGTTTAGATTTCCGCCTCACTTGGTCTTCCCACATGTGCACCTCAAAATCCCATGCCCAACGCCGCGCTTGTGTCTTCCCGACCCTTGGTACGGGACAGGTATTGACCAAGCGCCCACGCGCGAAGCAATCTCGGTCTAAAATTAATGATTATCAATATTTTAATAGAAGTTAAACAATTGACGCGATGGGTTGCCAAAAAACAATCGCATCCAAAATCGTTGAAAAGGAGGCTGACTATATTTTGGCATCAAAAGGAAATCACGAAACCTTTTATCATGAAGTCATTAAACTATTTGATAATGAGGTGCTTACAAATGAATCTGTGCAAGAAAACAAAGGACATGGGCGATTTGAAACACGAGTTTGTCGGGTGATTTCAGCAAGTCGCTTGCCAGATCCCGCTTGCATCATGCCTGCTTTTGCGGCGGCAGGATCAAATTGCACATAAGCCAATTCCGGCTTCCCGATTCCCGCGCCCAATATCGCAGCGGCTTCATTCATACTCAAATCTTCGGCGCCGCCGATAAATCGATGTGTATGCCCTTCAAAATCTAACGCCAAAAGGTGTTTGTTGGCCTCGTGTGCAATGTCATTGGGATGAACCAGTGGCATTTTAAGGTCGCCATTCACGGAGTAACCAAAAATGCCTGCTTGTTTGATAAAATCTACATTGCCATAAAAATTTTGCACAAAAAAGCCCGGACGAAGGCTCCGCACGTCCAAGCCTTCAATCGCCTGGGCTTCTTGCTCAATACTCACCCAGTCGGCTCACCGGACCAGCACCCTGGAGCAGGTGTGCGCCTTGTGAACTCAAAAATGCTACTTGCGTAGCGACTCAAGGTATTGGCAAAGAATTTCCATCGTGGCTTTGAATACTGCCATGCTTTTTTGCACTTTGGCGATGCCATAAGCGCCTTCGAGCGTCGAAAGATAAAAATGGGCTACGGCATCAACGTCTACATCGGCGCGAAGCGTACCAGATGCTTGCGCGCGGCGCAGTGCATTGGCCGAAGAAAGTTGCATACGATCCATCACATATTTGAGGTGCAAACGAAAGGTCTCATCTACCGGGCTCATTTCCTGAATCAGGTTGTTCAATGGACAGCCCAGCGCAATGGTCTCGTCGGTACATTTGCCTGCCAGCATATTTATGTGTGCCTTCAAACTATCCACCGGATGCGCAGATGACTGATCCAAGTCACGGTAAAACGCCAAGTAGTTGGGTTTGATGATTTCGTCAATCACCGCAAGCCCAATACTTTGCTTGCTGGGGAAATAATGGTACATAGCACCTTTTGTGATCTCCAATTCAGCCATCACCTTATCTGCCCGCAGCCCCTGAAATCCGTTTTTGTGGATGTCCGTAAACATGTGAAGCAGTATATGCGCTCTTGTATCTATGTTTTTCACGGAGCAACGATACATACCAGTTGGTATGTGCGCAAGGGATTGTGCTAATTTTTTATGCCTCGCGGGGAGAATTGGGAGAACAGGCTTTCAAAGTCGATGTTGAAACCAATGGCCAGGGCGGTAAAGAGCGACTTTGTTATGCGTAACGAATCTCTGTATACGCGACCCGTACCGCCTCATCCGGCCAATATGGTGTGAATTGGTGCGGCCGATTTTCTAATCGGAAGCATAATTCGATGCAAAAATGCGGTATTTGAAAAGGCCAACAACGATAGCGCCACCAATGCCGTTTCCCAAGAGGGTTAATAACAAGAACGAAAGGTAGTCTGTAATAGATACCGCATCGGAATATAAATAAGCACCAAAAACTTCAATATTTCCGACTATACTGTGGTGAAAGCCAATAAAACCGATTGTTCCGGTAATTATCGTTATAATAACAATCCGCGCAAGCACATCAATGGTGCTATTGAGAAGCCAGGTAAGCAGACCCATGAGCCAACCGGCAAAAATCGCGCTTAAAAAAAGTATCCAATAGCTGTGATCAGATACGTGGATTCCGATCTTTACCATAGTGGTTTGGTTGAAAATACCGAGGTGTTCGGCCAATGACCCGATTGAAAACACGAAAACTACACCTCCAATGATATTCCCGAGAATGACAACTCCCCAGATATTTAAGAGCTCAAGGATGCTTCTTTGACGATTGAGTACAGGCAGCGCCAAAACTGAAGTTTGCTCCGTAAAAAGAGCAGATTTACCTAAAATCACCAGGATAAAACCCAAAGGATAAACGGCAGCAAACATTTTAAATATAACAGATTCGGAAAAACTCCCCTCCATTAAAAAGTACAGAGAACAAATAAGCAAATAGCTAAAACCAATTTCGAGACCTGCTATGCAAGCGCTCAAAAACATCGCTCGTTTCTTTATTTTAAATAACTGCTCTCCTTCGTGAATAACACTGCTAAGGATTTCCGAATATTTTTTCGATTCCTCAACCTCATTCGATTTTTTTTCTAAATCCTTTTGGTGCTTTTCTTGATCCTTTTGGTGCTTTTCTTGATCCTTTTGGTGCTCTTTCTGGTCTTTATCTTTCATGATCTCGTTGATGTTCGGAATTTATTTATTGTAAATTGAAAGGTCTGTAGATTTTTTTATTGCTTCAAGAATTTGTTCTGGAAGTTTATTCATATCGGTGGGCTTATTGAGATAACTTGATGCTCCTATTTTGCGAAATTCATCTATACTTTCTTCGGAAAAAAAAGTGGAATACATAATGACGGGAATACTATTGAGTTTCTCAACTTTTTTTAATTCCTTTAAACATTCCTGTCCATCCATGCGGGGCATGTTTATATCAAGGAAAATAAAATCGGGTAGCTGTTCTGTTTTTTGTAGTAATTGGAGTGCTTCGATACCGCCATTTGCTTCCAAACATGCAGCGGAAGGAAATATTTCATTTAATGCTTCTTTGAAAAATATTCTGTCGTCCGTATCATCATCAATTATCATAAAAAATTTTTCAGCCATCAGTAATATCGATTTTATTTATCGTGGTTGTGTCATTGGAAGTATTACATGAAACGCCGCTCCCTTATTTTCTTTTGCCTCAGCAAAAATTTCTCCGTGATGGTTTTCAACAATTTTTTTTGTGAGTGCTAATCCGATGCCTGTGCCGATGAATGTTTCTTTGTCGTGAAGGCGTTGGAAGATGGTGAATATTTTATCCGCGTATTGTTGTTCAAAGCCGATGCCGTTGTCTTTGAAAATTATTTCAATGTATGATATGAATGGGTTGAAGTCGGGATGCTTGTCAATTTCTTCTGATGACAGGGTGCGGGATGTAATGGTTATAACAGGTGGCACATCTTCTTTAGAATATTTGAGTGCGTTGCTGATGAGGTTGTAAAAAAGCTGGTTCATCTGCAAAGAGATAGCATCAACTGTTGGAAGTGTATCCGTTTTTATTGTAGCTTTTTTTTCGTGTATGAGTAATTCAAAATCGTTTATAATATTTTTAAGTGTTTCGTTTAAATCTGTTTTTGAGAATAATTTATCGTGTTGAAGCAGTCGTGAATAGTTTAGCAGGTCGCGGATAAGATTTGTCATTCGGTTGGATGCGCCTTCAATTTTATTGAGATAAGATTTTACTTCTGTGCTCAATCCGTCTTTGTATTTGTCTTGCAAGCGCATGGAGAAGGTTGTAATTTTTCTCAAGGGTTCTTGCAAATCGTGACTTGCTATATGGGCAAACTGGTCAAGCTGCATGTTGGTTTGCTGTAGTTCTTCGTTGGCTTGCTTGAGTTCAGCCGTGCGTTCTTTTACCTTTGTTTCTAATTCTTCAGAAAATGTTATCAGTTTTTGTGCTGCTAATTTGCGTTCGGTAATATCTTCAATGGCAAGAAGAATTAATTGTTCTGAAGTTTTTTCATTTTTAATTTGCTGTGCATTCAAACGCAATGTGAGTTCACCGATGGAAGGGAATTTGAGAATGATTTCAAAATCGGTGAGGCGTTCGCGTTTAGGAAGAATTTTTTCAAGCAGTGCGCGCATAACAGTATCATCCCACTGTTGATTTTGTATTTCGTACAATAGTTTTCCTTCGGTGTCCTGTTCTTCGACATTGAATTTTTTGTAGAATGCTGCGTTGGCGGTTTTTATGCGCAATGCTTTATCAAGCACAACAAGCGGATGGCGAATCGTTGTAACGATGCTTTCTGCATAGTAACGGGCTGCGTTGAGTTCAGACTGCTTGTCAAGCAACTCCTGATTTACGATGATTAGTTCTTCGTTGGTTGATTGCAGTTCTTCTTTTGATGTTTCCAATTCTTCGTTCAAGCTTTGCATCTCCTCATTGCTGCTTTGCATTTCCTCGTTTGCGCTTTGCAGTTCTTCATTGCCTGCTTCCATGTCTTCGGTAATGGAGCGCATGTCTTCGCGGGTGCGCGCTAATTCTTTTTCTAATTGCTCATTTAGCTTTTGGGTTGCACTACTTATTATTTTTCCGGAGGCTGATTTTTCTTTTCCCTGTACAATTGGAATATTTTTTTTCTCAAACCGAATTAAGGAATGTGGCTCCACTACATCCGTGAGCGGAATAATTTCTATAGTAACCAAAGATTGTTTGCCGTTTGCCTTGACTGGAATATTTTCTTTGATAACGGTTGCCTGTTCCTTCATTGCTTTGTGAATGGCGTTGCGCAATTCAAATGCTAAACCTTCACGCGACATTTTCAAAAGATTGTGTGTTGGCTTGCCTTGTGGTACTTGCAGAAAAGGTGTGATGTCTCCATGAATGTGCACGATGTCCATAAGTGCATTCACGACCACGCTTGTAGGAGATTTTGAAATCATGATTGCCTCTGCACTTTTTCTGAAATCGGTATGCGTGGCTTCTGCTTTTGTCTCCTGCTTATCTTTTATTGTCAGTGTTTCTTCCCTGCGTTCCGTTGCAACATGTAAGAACCTGCCCGGAACGGCCTTGCGCGAATAAATTTTTTCGTTTTTCTCTATTTGCGTAAACAAATCGGATGATGCACCAATGGTTTCTGATTTTCCCAAGAGCAGAAAGCCGTTTTCTTTGAGCGCGTAATGAAAATTGGAGAATGCTTTCTTCTGCAAAAAAGTATCCATGTAGATAAGCACATTGCGGCAAGTGATTAAATCCATTTTTGCAAATGGGGGGTCTTTCAAAAAATTGTGTGGGGCAAACACACACATATTACGAATGAGCTTGTTCACTTCGTAATCAGCATTATTTTTTCTAAAATAATTTTTCAGGTGCGTTGCTGGAAGATTTTCTACCTCGGCTTTTGTATAAAGTCCTGCTCGTGCTCTGAGGATTGCTTTATCGGAAATATCACTTGCGAAGATTTGAATTTTTGTGCCAGATAATTTCTCTCCCAAAAACTCGTGCAATGCAATGCCAATTGAAAATGCTTCTTGACCTGTGGAGCATCCTGCAATCCATATACGAATGGCTTCATCGGAGGATCTGTTTTTTAGGAGCGCAGGAAAAACAGTTTTGGTTAAGGCGTGAAAAGTTTTCGGGTCGCGGAAAAAAGAAGTAACGGGAATGAGTACATCCTGAAATAAATTTTCCTGTTCGGCTTTGTCGGTGCGCAGAAATTTTAAGTAGTCGGCAAGATTTTTCTTTTTGACTAGGGCAATTCTCCGTGCAATGCGCCTGTGAAAAGTCGGTTGCTTGTAAAAAGTGAAATCAATGCCACTGCTGGTGCGAAGGAGCGAAATAATTTGTTTGAAAATAGCTTCGTCCGCTTTCGCAATAGGTTCATCATCTCCATCCACAAGCGGGGCTTTGTAGGCGTTGTTAATGTTTAAAAGATGTGCGGGAATTTTTTCGGGCGCTAAAATAAAATCAACTACACCTGCATTCACCGCGCTTTGCGGCATACTGTCGTATGCTGCCGAGTCGCTGTCCTGTGCAATGGTGATGCCGCCGTGTTCTTTAACGGCTTTCAAGCCCTGCGTTCCATCGCTGCCCGTGCCGCTCAACACCACACCCACGGCAAAACTGGTATGCACCTGCGCAAGCGAATTGAGAAAAACATCAATGGAAAGATTAAGAATTGTTTTGTCGCGCACTGCAAGCTGCAACACACCATCGGTTGAGATAAGAATTTTGTTGGAAGGAATTACATAGATATGGTCGGGTGCAAGGTGAATGTCTTCTGTAATTTCATGCACGGGAATTTTTGTTTCGCGCTGTAAAATCTCTGGCAACATACTTTCGTGCGTTGGGTCAAGGTGCTGCACCAGCACATACGCCATTCCTGATTTTTCGGGGATGGCTTTTAGCAAACGCTTGAACGCATCAAGTCCACCTGCACTCGCGCCTATTCCTACGATTGGGAAGTTTTGCACGGAGGCGGGTGGTTTTTTTTTGCTTTATTTTTTTTTAGAACAGCCAATAGTTGGAGAAATTAGAGATGCTGCGTGATTAAAATAGGCATTTAAAATGTTGCTGACTTTCTCTGCTTCAAGTTGAACGAAGCCAGTAGGTCAAGAACGCGGCACTACTGCCGCGTCAATTGAATGACAAGATAAGTTGGATTTGACCAAATGCCACGCATTAGCTGTTTTTTTAGTGTGCCTTTGGAATATTTTGTGCGGACCAGGCTTTTTGGGCATGGCTTTGCCCAGCAATTGGGCTTCCCAACATACGGTCATGAGCCTCTGGCTATGAGCAGCAGCGTCCTGCAGGGCGCAATTGCTCGTAGTTTTTGTAGCGGTTCGGTGAGCGCGCTCGTGAGGGTCTGCGACCCGGAGCGCAGTGTTTTCAAGTATTTGACTTGAGATGTTTACCGTCGAGATTCTTCTCGCAAGTCACAGACTTGCAGACAGTACATATCGCGTCGCAGACGCTCGTACGAGCGCGCGTTGATTTTGGGTTTTGTGGTGGTTGAATCAAAGATTGCGAACACTTTACGCCAGCAGCTTATTCCACAACAAACTTCATTCTTTCAGAAATCAAAGGCGTGATCACATTCATAATATATATCCCAGCGGGTAAGTTTTGAACTTCAACGCTTGTAATTTGATTGAATAAGCCCCCGCTAGATATCTTGACTCCCGTTAAAGATGTAACCTCATAACGTGTTTGATGACCAATATTTTTAACTTCGAGGTTAATACTTCCGCTGCAAGGATTAGGGTATAACTGAAACAATAAATTGCTTTCAATATTTATGTCATTTGTAGCAGTAGTCGTCTCTGGACAAACGACATTTGTCATGTACTTAGAGGCTGTTGACGGAGCCTCCAAAAATAATGGACAATAACAACTATCACCAATTAGGTGGTGTCTTAGCCAGGATATGGCTATTTTTCCTACATCACCTTGCCCTCCGGTTGGATTGTTGGCTACTGAATGCCCCGCGTTAGCTATTTCATAGATTAATTTGTTCGTTGTTGCTGGGGTGTAATTATAATGAATATTAGCATGAGATGCTGGGGGTGCAGTTGGATCTGCTTGACCGCTAAAAATCAAAAGAGGGACTGGGTGATTGAGGTCAGCGGGTGTAAGTTGGTTCGTGTCTAGCCAAGGACAGAGCGCAACAACCGCTTTTAAGGTTGGATCACTTGCCGCGGCAAGTTGTGCGCCGCCACCGCCCATAGACCATCCGCCTACGGCCATTCTATCGGTGTCGAGATTGCCAATGAGCGGAGAGCCCGTTCGAGTGTTTTCTGCCACGATTGTTACAAGCGCATCCAGGAGCGCATTTCTTCTGTTAAAAGGATTATCAAAGAGACTGTTTGTTCCTATGGTCATTGTTACAATTCCATGAGAAGCCAAGAAAGGGCCCCAACTTTGAATAGAAGATTGAGGCGATACATATCCAGGAACAATTGCGATACTGGCATAAGGGGGTGTTGCGTTTGTTGGGTAATAGATGGTCGCCCCTGCATAGCCTGGGCCATTTCTTATACCATCAGATTCTGTAAGAGAAGCAACATTGTATATGCCAGGATTCGTTATAGCGTCAAGTGCTACAGCATTGCAGTCTTGTGCCGGGCAAAAATTAGAACATATGCAAAGGCATATTAAGAGGTACATTCTGTTTGTGTAAAGTTTCAGATCAATCATTTTTATGAATTTTATTGCCGTTTTTTAAAAAATCAAGTATAGGCTTTAGGCTTTCAACGGGACTTTCTTCCATTGGGACATTCCATTGTTATTCATATAAGTAAGGTTCATTATGATAAGCCATTTTCCTTACATTCTCAAGAACTCGCTTCATGTATGTCCTCCAAAATGTCTTTGCAAATAACCAGTTCAATGGATACAGTAATGGAATATTCGAATGCAAAGCATAGGTGTATTCGACCATTATTTTATTAGGTTCCAGTTCTGTCGTTTCCCATTCCCCCACAAACTTGTAAAAACCCAACATCCATGATTGGAAATCGTCAACCTGAATTTTCCAATACTGATTTTCTTTTCTTTCAAGGACATGGTCAACAGAAGCAAACCCTCCTTTTTGTGAAAAAGATTTTGCCGCGAAGACTTTTTTACTTGAACCTGGCTTACCCCAATTTTCATCATTTGTCACATGCGTTACATTGGGCATAATTCCAAATCCAGTGTGGGCTTTTGAAACGTCACAAAGCATGGGTGTTTTAAATGCCCTTTCTAATGAGCATTCGTAGATTGTAGATACTTTTACTTTTGAAATCATCTGGCAAAGCTAATGCAAGTATCTTATTTCTAGGGTGACTCAACAATGGTGTCCGACAAATCGTGTAATGGGTCTTAAAACCTCTAACTTTGTTCAAAATCTTTGACTAATGCAGATCATTGAGATAAAAAAAGGCGTGAAGATTGGTTTTGATGATTTGATCAAAAGCGTATCCCGTATGGATACCGTCGATCTGAAAAAGGTGTTAGAGCAAATCAACCAAGTTTTATCCGTGCGCAGTGATAAACAGCCTAATGAATTCGAAACACAATTGTTGCAGAAAATAAAAGAAGTCGTGCCTTCATCAGTAGTGCGTCGATATCGACAGTTGCACAAAAAGCAACAGATTGCTACTATTACTCCCAAAGAAAGCAAAGAAATGCTTTTGCTGACAGATTTTATGGAGGAAAAAAGTAGTGAACGGGTGGTGCTGCTAGGAGCTTTGGCCAAAATCCGAAAAACGAACATTTCTGAATTAGCTGAACAATTGGGCATTCGCGAATTTCATGCGCAGGCGTAAATTCACCCAAACTGAAAGAGCACTGATTACCCAACGTGGAGTTGCTTATGTTGAACCGAAAAGGGCTAGTCAACCTTCGCAAGGCACTTGCACATTTTGGTGTACATCCTCCTTCGGAGTGAGAATACGTATCGGGTCGCAACCTACGCGCGGGGGTTGATTTTGGGTGTTGTAAGTGGTTGGATGAAAAATTGTGGCTCACCACTCGATTGTACCAAGTCGCGAAATGTTATTGCAAATCTATTTTATCGATCAAAAGTTTAAATTGTTCCTTTTTTTTGTTTCCTATCAAAAAAGTGATTTCTTCAATATGATCATCAGAAAAATTGGGTTTGTCAAGTCTTCTTCCCCTAAACGAAGGGTACATGTCTTTTAGTGGAATTTCTACCTCTTGCCATTCTCCTGAAGTTGAAAAGGGTGCTATGTAAGCATAATAATCCTCGGAATTAGTTTTTATCCTACATTGATAATTTTTACCATCTCCTTTAAGTTTAATAACAATCTTAGTGTATTTCTTTACTTGTATTTTTTCAAATCTATAACGCACAGAAGAGAATCCTCCATTGTTATCCAGCGATATACTGCCTTCGAAAACACCAAAACCATCAGCATTTAACTTAAATGTGCCGGATGATGCTCCCCCCATCACAACATCATCTACAATTACCCAGTCTCGAACGTCTGACTTTTTGTTAAAATCAAAGATTACTTGTGCAGGGATGGAAGAAAATAAAGTCATCATACAAATTAAGCTTTTCATAATGTTCCTGTTTTTAATTTTTAGAAATATCTGTGGCAGATACGATTACTCCATATACATCCTCCAGAAATATTGTGGTGTTGAAGCTTCCGATAAAGCCTGAACCTCCTTTAACACCTACTTTTCTCACTTTATTATTGTTTTAATCAAAGTGTCATCGATGAACATCAAGAGCCCAGAAAGGTTTATTTAATGCAGTATCTTTAGTACATCGATCCGGCAAAGCAACTGCACGCATCTTATTTCCATATTGGAAATCATGCAGTCGTGTCATTCCGAGCGCAGCGCGGAACCTGAGGCGTAGCATTGCTGTTCCCCAGGTTCCTCGCTTTGCCAGGTTCCTCGCTATGCCAGGTTCCTCGCTATGCTCGGAATGACACCGCTGCGGGGTTTTTCAGTGTGATTTGACAATGCTTCCCTCCAAATAAAAGGTGTCTACATACATTAAGCCATAAACGCCAAAAACCCGCAAAGCCAACATGACCTTACGGGTTTCTGAATTTTAAACCTCTGAGCTACAGTTTCATCCGGCAAAGGTTACAAAAGAAAGCCCAAACGCGAAGCCAACCTGAAACCTGAAACCCTGAAACCTTAGAATCGCTCACTCCACCACTTCTTCACCTGATACCCCTTCAAGTACATCACCGGAAGGATAATCAAAGTTACAAAAGTCGCGAACCCAAGACCGAAGATGATCGTCCAGGACAATGGGCCCCAGAACGCTACCGAGTCACCGCCCAGGTATATTTTCGGATTGAAGTGCGTGAACAGGCTTTCAAAGTCGATGTTGAAACCGATGGCCAGCGGGAACAGTCCAAGAATAGCAGCTGTGGCCGTGAGCAATACCGGCGTCATACGGATACGCCCGGCTTCGATGACGGCTTCGCGCACCGCCATGCCCCGTTCTCTAAGTATGTCGGTAAACTCCACCAGCAGGATGCCGTTGCGCACCACAATACCAGCCAAGGCAACAATGCCCACACCCATCATAATCACGGAGAAATCCATGTTGAAAATGGCCATGCCAAGCAATACACCAATGATGGAGAATACGACCTCCGTCAGGATAATGAGCGTTTTGCCAAAAGAGTTGAACTGCGCAACCAGAATTATCAGGATCAGGAACATCGAAATGAGGAGGGAGTTTCCGAGGAAGCTAATGGCGTCCATCAACTCAGCGTCTTCGCCTTCAAAACCGATGGTAACGCCGTCCTGGCTTGGGTAAGCGGCTACGGCTGCTTTCACGGCATCGACAACTTGCGTTTGCTGCGGCTGAAATTCTGACGTGATGTTCGACGAAATAGTGACCAAACGCGTCTGGTCTTTGCGCCGGATACCACCGTACGTATTGGTGTATTCCACCTTCGCCAAAGCCGCAATGGGCACAGAGCGCAATATGCCGCCCATGTTCATGTCGCGGAAAGTGATGTTCATGTTTTCTACTGCATTGATGTTGCCGCGCTGCTCTTCTTTCAAGCGGACAATGACGGGTATTTCGTCCTCTCCATCGCGGTATTTGGTGGCTTCTTTGCCCAGGATGGCGGTACGGAAGTCACCGCCGATTTGTCCGGTCGAAATGCCCTCGCGGTTGGCGCGGTCGCGGTCGATCTGGATGTTTATCTCCGGTTTTGATACGATGAGGTCGCTGCGGAGTTCTTCCACTCCAGCAATGGCCAGCGAATCGAGGTAGCGTTTCACGGAAGTGGAAACTGCAATGAGTTGCTTGAAATCGTCGCCGCGTATTTCCACGGAAATCGGCTTTGGCGTTGGCGGGCCGCCCTGCTCTTGATCGACGCTGATTTCAGCACCGGCAATCAAACCTTTCGTGGCTTGCCGGATGCGATCCATGTACTCTTTGGTGTCTTCGCCGTTGCGCTGGCCGTATTCGACAAATGCCACGCCGACTTTACCCTTGTTGGAAGCCGCAGAACGATCCATTTGATCTTCGGACGCGCCCAATGCGATGTTGGTCAATACTGACTCCACAATGGGATTGTCTTTGCCCAACACCTCTACTACTTTTTCTTGCACAATGCTGGTAAGCGAATCCGTCACATCTACATCGGTGCCAACGGGTAGGTTGACATATACATAAATGAAGTTCGGATCGGCGCTTGGGAACAGCACGATGTTGGCTTTGCGGGACATGGTCATGGCCAGGGAAAGGAACAGCAGAACCACGGTGCCAAAGATCATTTTCCAGGAATTGTTCAGCGCCATTGTCAGGAATCGCGCATAAGCGTTTTGCGTCGCTGGCCAACCTTTTTTCTGGAACCAGTTCACCGCGCCTTCCAGCACGTATTTGTAAAACACCACAAACAAGGCACAGAAAACGGCGAAGTTGCCCATGCCGATACTGCCGTTGGCATAAAAACCGATGGTGGCCAGGGCAAACAAAGCGTAGCCCATATAGGTGCGGCGCTGCTTCTTTACAGAATCCACTACCTTGCCTTCGCGCTTGTCGTCGCCCATAAACCACACGGCAAATACCGGGTTGACGATATAGGCCACGACCAAAGAGGCGGTCAGCGTTATGATGATGGTGACCGGTAAATAGTGCATAAATTTACCAAAAATACCGCCCCAGAACACCAGCGGAAAAAACGGAGCCAGGGTGGTGATCGTGCCTGTCAATACGGGCAAGAAAACTTCGCCCGTGGCTTTTTTGGCTGCTTGAACGATGTTCAGCAAAGGCTCGTCGTGGTATATTCGGTGGATGTTTTCTATGACAACAATCGCGTCATCCACCACAATACCCAAGCCCAAGAGGAAGGCAAAAAGCACGATCATGTTGAGCGTGTAGCCAAGGCTGGGCAGTATCATAAAGGCGATGAACATCGACAGCGGTACGGCAGCGGCCACGAAAATGGCGTTGGTAGCGCCCATGAAAAACATGAGGATAAGGGCCACCAGGATAAAGCCGATGATGATGGTGTTGATGAGGTCGTGCAAAGTGACGCGGGTCGCGCGGCTTTGGTCGCCCGTAATGGAAACGTTGAGGTTGGGCGGGAATTCGCTGGCCTTCATTTCTTCCACCACGGCTTTAATTTTGTCGGAAGCGTTGATCAGGTTTTCGCCCGATTTCTTGATGACGTTGAGGCCAACGACATTTTCGCCGTTGAGGCGGCTGTAACTCTCCTGTTCTGCATGCCCGAGCTTCACTTCGGCAATGTCCTTCAGGTACAGCATGGCACCCGATTGGGAAGCGATGAGCAAGTTTTTGATTTGCTCAATATCTTTAAAATCGCCGCGAATGGAAACCGAACGCGTCATGCCACCCACGGTTACATTGCCCGCTGAAATGGTCATGTTTTCGAACGCGAGTGCGTTTTCAACATCGCGGAAAGTGAGGCTGGCGGCAGCCATTTTGTACTTATCGAGGTTCACTTGCACCTCTTTGTCCAACGCGCCGATCAGGTCGACACGGGTGATTTCGCGCATGTCTTCGATGCGGTCTTTGAGCGCGTCGGCGTAGTCTTTGAGCTTGTCGAGGCTGAAATCGCCGGAGATGTTGACGTTCATGATCGGGATGTCCGAGATGTCAAATTCTGATACGGTGGGGTCTTGCAACAAGTCGTTTGGCAGGTCGCGCTTGGCCTTGTCTACCGCGTCTTTCACCTTCTGTTTGCACAGCGGCACGTCGAGGTTGGTGTTAAATTCGACCACGACGCTGGAGAAATCCTGAATGGAAGAGGAGGTTACTTTTTTTACCCCGTTGATGCCTTTCAGTTGTTTCTCGATGGGTTTGGTGCAAAGCTGTTCCATGTCGGAAGGCGATGCGCCCGGGTATATGGTCGATACGATGATGGTGGGGACTACCACATCGGGGAACTGCTCTTTGGGAAGTGCATTATATGACATGACACCCGCCAGCGAAATGATCACCGTAACGACGAAAATGGCTGTCCGGTTGTCAATCGCCCAAGAAGTTGGTTTAAATTCTTTCATTATCTAGGAATAAATGAGTGATTTGCAAATAAGGTAAAAGGGTGTTACATGTTCGAGCCAATCCAG